>Ga0272443_10006677_pt1 | contig 11320 bp, 7 predicted proteins | sample SSMAcet12_FD_193581 | JGI IMG/M metagenome (GOLD analysis project Ga0272443, IMG submission 193581) | Marine sediment archaeal communities from Little Sippewissett salt marsh, Falmouth, MA, United States - SSM-Acet-12 | ecosystem: Environmental > Aquatic > Marine > Wetlands > Sediment ... | reverse complement strand
ATCACCGATCAAGTGCGCCAGTGGATCGAAGACGGCTATCTCAACAACAACGCGGCAGGGACTTACACGCTGGGACACAAGGTGGCCACCAACGCGGTGGACCCGAGCTTCTCTTTTGACCTGTATGTGCCGTCGGCGCCTGACGGAGAGACGGGCTATCCGCTTGGCACCCCCGCGTATGGAGCTTCGAACCCTCCCGCCGCAAGTAGACACAACTACTCACATGCGGGATGGTCAATCATCGTCATATATACGAGTCCCGAAACTGAGGGGCACCAGCTGTACCTGTTCGACATACAGGACCCTGAGTTCGACTTCACAGAAGCCTGGTATACGAACCCGGACTTTGACGGTGACGGCGACCCAGGCGGAAGAGTGAGCGGGTTCCTGGTGCCTGAGCCGGTCGGTGACGAGGAGATATGCGCGAAGCTAACCGCCTTCGTCGGGGAAGGAGACAGCCTCATTTCCGGAGATCAACTGGAAGTGAATGGCAGAAACCTCTCCAATACATGGAGTCCGGCAACCAATGTATGGAACTCCGCATCCTCGGGAGCAACCGAGGATGGCATCGACATAGACACTTTCGTCATTGAATGGGACGACAACATCCTCGAGACGGGGGATAGCTCGGCCACAATAGACATGGACACAGACAGCGACGGTTTCAACATCGTCTACCTGATTCTGTCCTTCAGGAGTGACGTAACGACAGGAGGCACGATCAGCTTCTTGCTGTCCGGGTGACGGGGCCATCGACCCACAACCAGGGGGCAGAAGACAATGGTCCGACAACGGTGCAGAGTGATGACAACTATTGACTGTCACTATGGCCTCTTGTACTCTGACCGGAAGTCTCCCCCGTATCATCCTGTGGTGCCACACAGATCATGAAGCCTAGTAAGGGGTTCATCTGGGTTCTGACAATCGGCATAACTGTCGTATTGCTCGCGATTGCCTTCTACATCTACCGCGAGGCGAAAGACGACCAGGCGGAGCTGCTCGATGCCATTGCCACGGCGCAGCACACCCTTGAGATGATGAAGCAGGCAGACACGGATGATCTGCAGGGACAAATAGTCGAACTGCGATCGCAGAAAAGCACCGCGGACAGTCGCACGTCGGCGCTCGAAAGCCAGCTGAGAAGGTACACCCACACCATCGAGATCAGCGAGATGCTCTTCGATGCTGCTACGGACACCAACGTTACCATCACGAGCATTGTGGCTGTCGATGGTGAGCCCGCAGAACGGAACGGTGTCACATACCAGGTCATCCCCATGATGATCACCGGAGAGGCCGCTGTCGGCCCCGAGTTGATCAACTTCAGTATGAAGGTAACCGAGACGCTCAAAGCAGCCGACTACGTTGCAGTTGAGATGGTCTTCCCGAAGCCTCCGGAGAGCGACGACGAGGAAGCTGAGGAGGAACTGGATCCTTCCACGATGGACATGCAGCTCTGGGTGTACTACCTGGAATAGTCATCATGGCACGAGACGCAACAACCATATACATAGACGACTCGTCAGTACGGGTGCTGACCATCAGCGGCCGACATCCCCAGAAGTGGGCGTCCGCTGAACTTGAGTCGGGCCTTGTACGAGACGGCCTGATCCTGCATCCGGAGGAAGTGGCAAGGGTCGTTCGGAAGGTATGGAGTCAGGGCTTCAGCGGAAGCAGAGTAGTCGCGGGACTCAGCGGCGTGAACTGCCTATACCGCACACTGGTGCTTCCATCACTTCCAAGAGATCTCCTGCCGGAGGCCGTCAGGCGCGAGTCCGGGCGCGCGCTTGGCGTGTCGATGGAGCAGTTGTACGTTTCGTGGCAGCCCGTTCCAACCCTGCTGGAGGAGACTCGAGTGTTCCTCGCAGCCGCGCCGCGAGATGCTGTTGACGCTCTACTTGCCACGCTACGAACCTCTGGTCTGAATCCCTATCTGGTTGACATCCGCCCGCTGGCGCTCGCCCGCGCCGTAGCACAGGAAAGCGCAATCGTGCTGGACATCCAAGAGTCGTGTCTGGACGTCGTCATCAAGATCGACAAGGTACCCGAAGTAATGCGGAGCGTTCCCCTTGGCAGGACACGAAGCCTTGAAGATAGCGTCAAGCTCGGTCGGCAGGAGATTGAGCGTGCAGTCTCATTCTACAACTCGGTCCACATGGATACGCCTCTGCAGGAGCAAGTACCCCTGCTTCTTTCTGGTCTGGTAAGCACTAAACCCGAGCTATGGAAAGAACTGGAGGGCAGACATCCTCGAAACATCGAGGCGATCGAGCCCCCAATAGACGTGGTTCAGGATTTTGACGCTCAGAGCTTCAGCACCAACATCGGCCTTGCCTTCAAAGAGACCGCCGAGAAGTCCGGCACAGGCTACTCGACTATCAATCTCAACGCGCTGCCAGAGAAGTTCAAACCCAAGCCTCGCCCCCTGTCCGAACTGCTCTACCCGCCCGTTCTCGTTGTGTGCGCCCTTGCCGTCGCATTCGGTGGCTACATGGCGATCAACACGCATGCACACGCCTCTGCACTCCAAGCAGAATGGAACGCGCTCAACGAAATGACAGTGTCAGTTGGCGCGCAGGGTTCGGCAGAGATCCAGCGTCTACAAGACGAAATCAGCGCCCTGCAAGTTGAAGTAGAGGAGAGCGAAGCACGATCCGATGCACTTGACTCCCAACAGCGTCTCGTCAGCGAGCGCCGGGATGATGTGAATCTGGACCTGGGCCAACTCAACGACACACCACCTGGCATCGATCTGGACAGAGTGAAGTACCAGGAAGACCTCGTTGTGGTTAGTGGTTGGGGCGACGGGGAAGAGGCGGTGTTCACGTACGCCCGTGCGCTTCGAGAAGGCGGCCACTTTCACACTGTCACTATCACGCGGCTAAACAAAGAGGCCGTAAGGATGGCCTTCGAGTTCGTCCTACAGAACAAGCCCCCAACGCAGTAGCGTCGTAGACCACCAATCGTATCGCGCCCCGTTCTTCCTCCATAGCAGTCACACCGTTTACACGCCGATTCCCGCAATGTATGATGCGGCTCAGTGTCTGACATATTCAATCTGCTGCGAACAGCGAAACAGCGAGAAGCCTCTGACCTGCATCTCGTCGTCGGCTCCCCTCCAATGGCTCGAATCGACGGGTCTCTGCAGAACCTTGACGCCTATGCTGCTCTTTCGTCGGAGGACGTGGACGACGCGCTCGTCGCCATGACCACGCCTGACCAGCAGAACCAGTTCGCCACCAACCTCGAACTCGATTTCGGCATGGCGCTGCCGGACGTAGGGAGGCTGCGCTGCAACGCGGCCAGACAGCGCGGCAACATCAGCTTCGCGATACGTCTCTTACCGGAGGAGATACCGACCATCGACGGTCTGGATTTGCCCGAAACGTACCGGGAGTTGGCTGAGAAGCAACACGGACTGGTAATCGTGTCAGGCCCCACGGGAAGCGGCAAGACGACGTCACTCGCCACGATGATCAACCACATCAACCACAACCGGACGTGCCACGTCGTGACAATCGAGGACCCAATCGAGTACACGCACTACAACATCAGTTCAGCCATTACGCAGCGTCAGATAGGAACAGACACGCTGTCCTTCCCGGCCGCTCTGAAGCACGTACTGCGCCAGGACCCTGATGTCATTCTCGTCGGCGAGATGCGAGACCTTGAGACTGCCAGCGCCGCCCTGACAGTCGCCGAGACAGGCCACCTGGTACTCACGACAGGCCATGCAACAGGTGCCCCTGAGGCGATAGACCGTGTTGTAGGACTGTTCCCTCCCGCACAGAGGTATCTCGCACAGATCCGCCTCGCGGCTACTCTGGTTGCCGTCCTGGGTCAGACACTGGTCCCCCGCACCAGAAGCAGTGGTCGTATCGCCGCGACCGAGATAATGCTCGGCACGTCGGCAGTAAAGAACCTCGTGCGGGAGGGCAAGATTCACCAGCTACACAATGTCATCCGGACCAGCACCAAGCTGGGAATGTGCACGATGGACCAATCGCTTGCGCGCCTGTACGTGCAGGGAATTATCAGCGGAGAGACGTTAATGGAGTTCTGCCACAACAAGGACGAAGTGGAAGAGATTACTGGCAGGCGGCTGGCACACCTACAGTACTGACTTCCCCCGTCGGGGGCAAGGCTGCTATACGCCAGGCGGCATGGTCACCGAGTCAACCAGGAACGTATAGTAGCCCGGATGGCTCTCATTCGCAGAAAGCACCACGAGTAGTTCCACGTCGGAAGGAAGCTCCCAGCCGGCCATCCGCCAGTACTCAGCTACATTGACCGAATGGTCTGACCACGCATGGAGTGGCGCAGGAAGAATCACGCTGACGCTGCCACATTCTGAGCATACCGCAATCTGCTCCTCCACCAACTCGCTCGAAAAGCCAACAATGACGGAGTGTCCTTCGTTGTCAAAGAAGTGTATTGCAGGCCCATGGGGCTCGGTTCCCAGCGACAATGTGTCCAGGCCGGGCGCCACACGCAAAGACACCTCCCCCCTGGGGAAGGGAATGTGCTGACGGATGCCCGAATGGGTAGTTGCAGACTGGCCGCCTGCACCATCCTCATAGACCGCAAGTCTGACCGCAGTGTCCTCATCCAGTGCCAGGGAGTGGACCAGCGCCTCGGCATCACCATCGGCGATCTGCAGTGGCGACCACCCGACCGGGTGCGCCTGTCCATCGGTCGTCTCCCAGAACCGGAATTCCCCATTGCCGATGGTCAAGCGCTTGGGCAGCATCCTGTATACCTCAACCCGGTTGACGCTCTCGGGCCGCACGGTATGCACCAGCTCTCCGTTCAACCGAATCTCAGCCACAAGATCGTCGATCGCTTCCGCGTAGGGAGGGCCCCAGTCCCTCGTCCACCTGTCAACAAGAACGTAGTCAACACCCTCGTCCCGTAGTCCATCGACTACGCGGTCTGCGGGCAGTTTCTCAAGCCACAGCAAGGCGAACGTATCGAACTCGACAGCACTCTCGATCCCTTCCGTCATCGCAGGATAGGCAGGGCTTGTGGCATACATCTTCTCGGCACCTATCGTACGCAGGTAGTCGGCCGTCTCCATGTAGACATCTTCTTCCTCTGTGGCGTACTCGGCCCAAAGAACATCGAACGCCGTGTAGTTGCGAAGCAGAATCGCACTGACGCTGACCGACGCAACCAGTGCTGCAGCCATAACCGCAAGTCCCGCCTTTGACCGTGCAGAAAGAGGAGCGGACAGCGACGGGAACATCCACGAGATGCCCAAGAACATCAGCGGAAACAGCGCCGCGTAGTAGCGTGGAAGATGATACAGCCATTGGCACAAGACAAGGCCACCCATAAGGGCAACTGCGAGGAAGCAATCGGAGCGCGAGAAGTCCCGCCGGTTCAGCAACAAGATGGTGGCAGGAATGACAAACAGTACCGGCAGCATAGACATGCGCAGGAACCCCAGGTAGGCACCAACGCCAAAGGTCCGTACGACAGCTACCATGGAGGGGAATTCCATAGCCGGTCGGTCCCCTTGAAGGAAGACCGACTGCCGTAGATACTCCCCGGGCATCGTCGCCCAGAAGTAGGCCGTCACGAGGAAGAAGCCGACCAGGACGAAACAGGCAACAGTCCACATGGGGCGGCTGGTCACGAGCGACCTCAGGGCACCGGTGTCGACCTCAAGCTTTCTGGGAGCCAGCACGAGGAGCGCCGCCAGCAGAGGGAAGACCCAGACGATGAGAAGGCTCAACCAGGATGCCGGCCCCGGATACATCGCATCGTTGAACGGCACAGGCAGCACGGACAGGCCTGTCCACTTCAGCAACATCAGCAGCGAGTAGGCCACGAAGGAAATGGATCCCCAGACAACGAGGAAGAGGGGGCGGCCCGCGGCTCGAATGCTCTTCCACCTGGACTCGGGAAGGCTCACCGCCGCAACGCCGAGTGCCACGCCCAGCGCGGCCGGCGCCATGATGTACTTCACTGCTACGGCAACGCCTAGCAGCACTCCTGCGGGAATGAGGCTCTTTCGTCGCTCGGAGGTAAGGTAGTCCGCCACGAACACGAGGGCCAGAGAGATGAGCAGTAGTCCGACGGACTCCTGGACGGTGCGCCGCCCGAGATACACCATCTGAGTCTCAACCGCCATGAACGCGGCAGCCACCAGACCAGAACGTGCTGTCCCGTAGAGCCTTCGGCCTGCAAAGAACAGGGCTGCAACACTCCCCATGGAAGCCACTACCGACAGGTAGCGGCCCGCGAAGAAGCTGTACCCGAACACCTTGTACACGGCAGCCAGCAGGTAGACATACGCGGGAGGGTGGACCATGATGAAATCGCGGTACGGGACGTAGCCCTCGGTGATGAATCTCCCTGCAAGGGCATAGGCTCCTTCGTCGTAGTCATGGATGATCGAGAAGAGATGCTCGATATTCCAGAGACGGAAGTAGAGTCCGAGGCCGAAGACTGCCATGGCCGCGAGTATCGGCCATCTGAAGCTGCGGAGCGCGCTGAGCGCCCGGTCTGTCACACTCTTCGTGTCACGTAGTTCACTCATTGAGTCTACCTCTCGTTGTGTGTCTCATCCATTGCAGCCGCGAGAAGGTCTATCGTATCCCCCTCATATCCTCTCAGATACAGGAATACTCCGTCACCAGCGGCATAGACGCCGTATTCGTTCGCCAGGCGTTCGAGGCTCTCCGAATCCGCCATCTTGAGCGTCGACTGCTCGTTGCTGTCGTCGACAAGAATGTATTTGAACTGGACGCCATCACTTCTCTCGTAGAACTGGTTCATGGCATACCTGTGGTATCGAAAGAAATCGAGTCGGATGGGAGACAAGGTAGTGTAGGCCTTCAGCCGATGACACACATGCGGATACAGGTCGTTCTGTGCATGCACGGAGGCATCGTCCGGAATCAGGGTAATGGCCGCGTTCACGACTTCGTGGTGAAGTGTTCTCTGAGGCATCGTCCTTGAGAGAGCAAGAGGCGTAGGACTGAGGGCTGCCGTCCACACAATCGCGGAACTGACCAGAAGAGCCACCATGACCCATGGTCCTCTCGAGTGGAGCCACTCATGCATTCGATTCACCGTCACTATCGCAGCTATGAACATGCCAGGCACGATGACGGCCGAGTACTGGAACCAGATCATCACCTGGTTCGAATTGCGAGCGAGCAGATTCTGTGCCAGTCCAGGAACCGCGATCAGCAATGCTCCAGGCGAACCCAAGGGGAGGAACAGCAGTGGCGAGAAGAGATCCCTGACGTATTCAAGTTTGAGTGACGATGCAAACGCCAGGTTGCCCACAAACGGAATCCCTCCCCCACCATATCGTCCAAAATAGGGATAGGCGCCGGAATGGCTGAAGTGGGGAATGACGACAAACACTGCCGCAAGGAACCAGACGATGGCCAGCAAACCGACCCCCGCAATCGGGAGAAGAGGAGGTTGCCGAACAGCCCTCCACACTTCACGGACCGGAGCACGAAGACCGATGTCTCGCAGAAGCAGGTAGACGCTCATCATCGCGACGACCAATGGCACGTTCTCCTTGCACATCATCGACATGACCGCGAATACGACTCCCCAACGCAGACGGCCGGACTCGAGGAAATGAAACGTGAACAAGAGAAGAGGGATGCTGAGTGCCACCGGGTGAAAATCGAACGAGTTCACGCCGTGTAGCGCCGGATAGAGTAGATACGCCGCCGCGAACGTCACCGCCAACCAGGGAGACATTCGGCGTCTCGCGATGAGATACACGGCGACACTACCCGTCGCAAGAACACACGACTGGAGGATGAGCAGCGTCTCGGCGTACGGTGCCGCCGCATACAGGGGCAGGAGCAAGAACAGCATCGGAGAGAAGTGCCAGCCAAGACCTGATGACTCTGAGACAGACGTATACAGGATTCCGTGGCCGTGCAGCGTCGTCCACAGGTGCTGCATGAAGATGCCAAGGTCACCAGCGAACGTGTGGAACGTGTAGTGCTTCAGGACGGTCAGGTACGAGAAGTAGCCGGCATAGGCACACGCCAATACCACGACCACGAGCAGCGGAATGTATTCACGCTTGCTGAACCGCGTGCCGGCTGAGTTGCTCTGCTCAACTGTCATCTCGCGTTAGCACCCTCCGGGCTCGCAACGATTGTAGCCCACATGAGTGTGCTCAATACAGGGCGAGTGGACGCATCTACGACATGAACAGTTCGCCCAAGGCGAGCCGGGTACTGTCGAGCCATGACCAATTCATGCCTCAGCGTACGTCTGAAAGGTACAAAGACCGTGCAGTTAGTGAATATACTTGTGGGAAACGAGAGGTTGGACGAGGTCATCGTCAAGGAAATGCGGAACGTCACTGCTCAAGAGTCGGCGGCAACTGAACAACTGGCGGCGCGTACGTGCGAGCCAGAGGCCGAGTCTGTACCTGTTGACCCACTGGTACGTGTGCTCCAGCGGGTTATCGCTGCGACCCCGCTGCCATCGTCTCTGAGATCCACTCTTCTGCGCCTGGTCTGCTTCGCGAGTGTTGGAGCGGCGGGTGCACTTCTCAAGCTGGCGACAATGTACCTGCTGACGGACCTCGCGGGATTCCACTACCTTCTCTCCTACGTTCTTTCTTTCGTGCTCGTGGTCACGCACAACTACCTGTTGAACAGCCAATGGACGTTCCGAACATCAGGCAGTGCACAGGGACTAGGCAGATATGCGCTGGTCAGCTCATTCTCTGCCCTGCTAAAGATGGCCCTTGTCTTCGTCCTGACCGAACTTGCAGGGCTCTGGTATCTTGCCTCAACAGCCATCTCCATACTGGCGGGATTCGTGGCCAGCTATGGGCTCAGCCTGAGGTGGGTATGGACCACACGAGTGGGCACGTCGCGAGGAGCGCGATGAGACGGGTGCTGGTGGTCAACACCTACAACTTCCAGAACATGGGCGAAGTGCTCCAACTGGAGGCACTGACCAAGATACTGCAGGGTGACACTCTATCTCTCGCGAGTTGGTACTCGTACGTTGACAGGACAATCTGCGAGGATCTCGGCATATCAGTCGCGGGTGCTACCCGACCGCCGGATAAGGTAACTCTGCTTCTGCAGGCGGCATCGTCACTCGCTCGACTCGCACTGTGGCGCCAGGCGGGAGTGCCAGCGCCTGCAGGAATTCTGAAAGCCTACGACGACTGTGACTTCGTGGTGGACCTCGGAGGAGACACTTTCTCGGACAGTCCCAGCCCGGTTTACACTCTGGCACACTGCTTCGCACTCATTCCCGCCCTCATGCTGGGGAAGCCATACACCATCTGCTCGCAATCAATCGGCCCGTTCAAGACACCGATTACGCGGGCACTCGCGCACTATGTGCTGTCTCACGCGCAGTCCATCACCGCCCGGGATCCAATCACCTACTCCTACTTGAAGGAGGACCTTGCGGTCGCGGAGGACAAGATAGAACTGTGCAGAGACCTGGCCTTTTTCACCCCGCGCGCAGCCAGTCCCGAGGATGGGCTCATCGGTCTCAATCCAAGTCCTCTTGCGCATCGCTACATGGGTCTGAGGCCGAAGGAGTACATAGACTTCGTGGCGGACCTTGTCTCGAGGCTACAGGAATCGCATAGGGTTGTGCTGATCCCACACGTGTACGGCCCTCGTCACGGACTGGGAAAGGTAGCCAATCAGGATGACAGGCAGGTAATCGAAGAGGTTGCCGCAAGAGTGGATGTGGAAACAGGAACGCACAATGACATCGGGAGATGTTCCGCCTTCATCGGGTTCCGCATGCACGCCTGTATCAACGCCATGTCACGCGGCATTCCGACCCTGGCATTGTCATACAGCCAGAAGTCATCAGGGCTGCCACGCGCCGGGTGGGTCAAGACACTAGACATCCGCGAAGGCACAGCCTCGGAACTGGTCACTCGAATCGTTGCCGAGACTGATGGTCTCACAAGGCTTCAATCCAGCCCTGCTGACATCCTTGGCATACGAGGAGAAACCTATGCCCACTCTCGCGCACTCCAGGAGATAAGGGCACTGGCCAACACTAACCTCCTGGGACAGCATCATCGCTGCGCCGTTGGCTACGCCGCATCTGCCGGGACCCGTCTGCGAGGAGCGTCCGGCGGAGTCACCTCCGCACTGGTCAAGTGTGCGCTTGAGTCAGGTAGCGTGGACTCGGCGGTCCTCGTGGACCAGACAACGGTGCCTCCCCAACCCGTCATAGTCTCAGAAGCAAGTCAGATCGCGCAGTGCGCGGGCTCTGCCTACAGTATCCCCGGTGACACGCTGACGAACATGGCCAAACTAGTGCCGCAAGGACAGGACTGCGTGGTAGTCGGGCTGCCGTGCCAGGTCTCCACGCTGAAGTCCCGTTTCCCGAACTGCACATGTGTCGGTCTGTTCTGTTCGCACAGGATCAAGGAGAGCGGAGTGCGGTTCCTCCTGGACCACTTCAAAGTAGCAGAAGGTCCTGTCCAGTTCCGTGCGAAGAAGGATGGCGACACAGGGCTGCTCCATCCGAGCGGACTATTCATCCCCCTGAAGATGTACTGGAACCGCTTCCTCAACTACTGCTTCATTCCACGGGGATGCACCCACTGTCACGACCTCACGGCTGAGGACGCAGACATATCGGTCGGCGACGCATGGGGGCTGTCGGAAACCGCGGAACTCGGCCTCAACGCCATCATCTGCCGTACCCGACGTGGTGAAGAACTGTTGAGCATGGCGGTGGAACGCGGTGACATACGCATTCGTGAGGTCAGTCCAGCCGAGATAGTGAGGACTCAGCGCAACTACCTGCTTCTCAAGAAGGGAAGATTGAACCTTAAGCTCCGCGTGTACATGCTGTTGAGGGTGGTGGGCATGGAGGCTTCACAACATCGCGCCCTGTACCCGCTGCTGCACGGATGGCTGACACTTGCAGTCCGGGGCAAATGGCTTCAGCGGCAAGGCAGAACAGAAGCAAGGCACGCGAGGGCAACTCTCAGACCTGTCGACGCCAGGTCCAGGCAGCATTGACGAAATAGTTCCAGAGCGTTGCTGCCGATATTCCGAACAGGTTGGAGACAAGGTAGTACAATCCCGCCTGCTCAGTCATCAGCCACAAGACCACGACATTAATTCCGAGTCCACCCAGGCTGACGGTGTTGAACTTAAGAAGGCGGCCCAGCCTGCCGGCAGAACCACCAAGAACCCGGTCACGAAAGGTCCAGACCTCGTTCCACAGGAAGTTGTTGAGGATGGCGCACTCAACAGCAACTGCAGACGACACAAGGTAGAACAGGCCTGCCACCTCGGTCAGAAGCCACAGCAGAACCATGTTGACGAGC
>Ga0272443_10006676_pt1 | contig 11322 bp, 9 predicted proteins | sample SSMAcet12_FD_193581 | JGI IMG/M metagenome (GOLD analysis project Ga0272443, IMG submission 193581) | Marine sediment archaeal communities from Little Sippewissett salt marsh, Falmouth, MA, United States - SSM-Acet-12 | ecosystem: Environmental > Aquatic > Marine > Wetlands > Sediment ... | reverse complement strand
CGACGAACCTCTTGACCTTGTAACGCTCCTCTTCGATAAGGACGGTGTAGATCCCCCACGGACGCCTTACGGTCGGGTGGACCAGCCTTTCCCGCCGTTTTGCCTCTTCGAGCTTCTCCACGACCTTCCGGACGTCCTGGGATCGCCCCCTGGGACAGGCGAGCATCGCGTCCCCTGTCTGGATCACGATGGCATCCTCCATCCCCGTAACGGCGGCAAGGCCTCCCCTGGACATGATAAGGCACCTGTCGTTGTCGATGCTGACCACGTCGCCCATCACCACATTTTCCCGAGGATCCTTTTCCTGCATCTCGTAAAAGGAATCCCAGCTCCCGACATCGTTCCAACCCATGGAAACGGGCATGACGGCCGCTTTTTCCGTTCTTTCCATGATCCCGTAATCAAAAGAAAGGCTTCGCATCCCCGCGTAGGCCTGGTCGAGACCATCAAGGGTAGCCGGGTCGATCTTTTCGATAAGGGACATGATGTCGGGAATCAGGCGGCGGGCTTCCTCGAGGAGAATCCTGACGGAAAAAAGGAAGATCCCGCTGTTCCACAGATACCGGCTATCCTCGAAAAAGAGGCGAGCCTTTTTAATGTCCGGTTTTTCCTCGAATCTCTCCACTTCGTAGACCGGACCTTTTTTCACCCCCGTCCTGATATACCCGAACCCTGTTTCCGGCCTCGTTGGGGTCACACCGAAGGCGATAATCCTCTCGCGGGCCACTTCGAGGGAAAAATCCACCCCGCTGATAAAGGAATCCCCTTTATCGATGACGTGATCCGACGGAGCAGCCAGGAGGATCCCCTCGGGATCGAGGAAATTCACTATCCATGCCCCAAGGAGGATCGCCGGAGCGGTGTTTCTTCCCTCCGGTTCCGCAATAACGCGGTAGTCGGTCCCTTTTTCCCCCAGGCTCCGGCGCAAAAGGTCCTGAACACCAACCTCCAGTTCCCTGGACGTAATAAAAAGCATCCGATCGGGGGGAACCCTCTTCCCAAGACGCCGGAAAGTATCCTCGAAAAGCGACATCTCCCCGCGCAGCCCCAGGAACTGTTTCGGGGATCCCTTTCTGCTCAGAGGCCAGAGGCGGGTTCCGGTACCACCGGCAAGGACAAGGGCATAAAGATGCTGGTTCACTCCTGCTCCCTCTCATGCTTGAGAAACCACCTGATGGTCCCTGCCAGTCCTTCTTTAAGATCAACTCCCGCCTCGAACCCGAAAAGTCCGTGGGCCCGGGTCGTATCCAGACAACGCCTGGGCTGGCCATCGGGCCTGCTTTCGTCCCAGCGGATCTCGCCATTGAAATCAGTCAGACGCGCGATCAGTTCCACGAGGTTCCTGATACTGATCTCCTGCCCCGAACCGAGGTTGACCGGTTCGGCCCCTTCGTAATACATGGCAGCCCGGACAATTCCCCGGGCGCAGTCTCTAACGTGCAGGAATTCCCGGGTGGGCTTCCCGGTCCCCCAGACGGTTATTTCCTCTTGCCCGGATTCCTTGGCCTCGATGAATTTCCTGATGAGGGCTGGAATGACGTGAGAGTCCTCCGGATCGAAGTTGTCCCCTGGCCCATAGAGGTTCACAGGGAGGAGGTAGATGGCGTTAAAACCATACTGCTGACGGTAAGCCTGGGCCATCACCAGGAGGGATTTTTTGGCGATCCCGTAGGGCGCATTGGTCTCCTCAGGGTACCCGTCCCAAAGGTTGTCTTCCTTGAAAGGCACGGGTGTGAACTTCGGGTAGGCGCATACCGTTCCCACCTGGACGAACTTTTCAACTCCTTCCCTTCTTGCGGCCTCCATGAGATGCGCACCCATTACCAGGTTGTCGTAAAACAGCGGTGCGGGGTTTTTCTGGTTATAGCCTATCCCCCCCACCCGGGCCGCAAGATGGATCACCAGGTCGATCCCTTCCACCGCGCGGACGCAGTTCTCCCAGATCCGGAGATCCTGCTCGGAACTCCGGGGAACAAAAATCTCCCAGCTGGTGGCACCGCGGCTGATGAGTTCCTCCCGCACGTACTCCCCCAGGAAACCTGCGCCGCCGGTAAGGAGGACTTTTTTATCGACCAGATCCATGGAAAACATCCTCTCATCGTTCCAAATGTTTGATGCCCGGGTCCCATTCTGGGCAGGTTGTGATTAACGATTGCCGGTTTGTTACTGGAAATACTTCATTTGGTTGCTCACGGCCGCGTGTCCGGCGCCAACCCGTGGTAAGTAATCACCCTTCCCCGGGTATCACGGTTATCCCTGCGTCCCCTCGGGGTCCTTCACTTTTTCTGGGGGAAAAACCTTCGCTCTCTCTCTTCGGGCTTTGTCTTCCGGCCTTCGGTCTGCTTCTATGGTTCCCCAAGCCAGGAAAAACCTTTTTCGGCCAGGATCTTTTTCCCCTCGCCGGGTGGATTGAGGCCGATCCTTTCCATATCTGCGTCGACCATGATCCGCACGAGTTCCCCAAAAGTTACCCGAGGCTCCCATCCCAACTCCCGCCGGGCTTTGGCGGCATCACCCTGGAGAACGTCAACCTCCGTGGGCCTGAAATACCTCGGGTCGATGCGAACGTGGGGGTCCGGGTCGAGACCTGCGTACCTGAAGGCTTCCTCGAGGAATTCCCTGACGGTATGAGTGTATCCCGTGGCGATGATGTAATCCCCGGGAGTCTCCATCTGAAGGATCTTCCACATAGCCTCCACGTAATCGGGAGCGAAGCCCCAGTCCCTGCCGGCATCCAGGTTCCCGAGATACAGATGGTCCTGCTTTCCCGCCAGGATCCTCGCAAGGGCCATGGTGATTTTCCGGGTCACGAAGGTCTGTCCCCTCCGGGGACTCTCGTGGTTGAACAGGATCCCGTTGCTGGCATGGATCCGGTAACCTTCCCGGTAGTTGACGGTCATCCAGTAGGAATAGACCTTGGCGGCCGCGTACGGGCTTCGAGGCTCGAAGGGGGTAGCCTCCCCTTGAGGGGGCGGCGCATTGCCGAACATCTCGCTGCTCGAGGCCTGGTAGAACCGTGCATCCGAATTGCTCCGGCGGATCCCCTCGAGAATCCTCGTTGTCCCGAGGCCGGTGACGTCTCCCGTGTATTCCGGGATGTCGAAACTGACGCGGACATGGCTCTGGGCGCCGAGGTGATAGATCTCGTCCGGCCTGATGTTGTAGATCAGGTTGTCCACCTGACCGGAATCGGAAAGATCACCGAAATGAAGGAAAAAACGGGCCCCAGCCTGGTGCGGATCCACGTAGAAGTGGTTGATCCTCTCCGTGTTGAAGGTGCTTGCACGCCTCATGATCCCGTGAACTTCGTACCCCTTGTGCAGGAGAAACTCCGCAAGATAGGATCCGTCCTGGCCCGTGATGCCTGTGATGAGAGCGCGTTTCAAGGGTAAAACCCTCCTGATTGCCGTCCAAGGTCCAATGTCCAACGTTCAGAACAAAGACTTGGCCATATCAATATTCATGAGTAAAAATAACATATTATCATTAATTGTTTAAGGTGGAGCATAAAGTTTAAAGGACCGTACGCTTTTTTAACCCCTACTCGCATCCTTCCGGGTCTTCAGAATGACAAGTGCGGCTTAACGTTGGACATTAGACGTTGGACGTTGGACCTCGTTTCCTAGATCTCCCTTTCATCCATCACCCTTTTGGCTTTTCCCTGGAACCTCTCGAGGCTCCGTGGCTCTACCAGTTTGACTTTGGGAGTAACCCCAAGGGCGCTGCGAAAAGCGTCACTGATCCTTTCGACCATCCCCTTCTGCTTTTTCATCTCGTCGAAGAAGATCCCCTCGCTGACCTCCACCAGGATCTCCATTGTATCCAGGGCCCCTTCGCGTGTAAGGCGGATCTGGTAGTGGGGCGTTACACCTTCGAAGTCGAAGAGGACCTGTTCGACCTGGCTCGGGTAAATGTTGACCCCCTTGAAGATGATCATGTCGTCCGTTCTTCCCGACACCTTCTCCATCTTGATCAGGGTCCGACCGCAGGGGCATTGATCCAGAAAAAGGCGTGTCAGGTCGCGGGTCCGGTAGCGGACAAGAGGCATGGCCTCCCTGGTTACAGTGGTAATAACCAGTTCCCCCTTTTCCCCCAGCGGGAGAGGGAGACCGGTGTCGGGATCAATAATCTCCGGGATGAAGTGATCCTCGTTCAGATGAAGGCCCGATCTTTCCAGGCATTCACCGGATACTCCGGGGCCCATGACCTCGGACAGCCCGTAATTGTCCGTGGCGATGATCCCTATTTTGGATTCGATCTCCTGGCGCATTCTCTCGGAGAAAGATTCGGACCCGAAAAGACCGTATTTCAGGGAAAGGCGTTCCGGGTTTATACCGGCTTCCTCGAGAACTTCCGTGAGAAACAGGGCATAAGACGGGGTGCACACCAGGGCCGTTGTCCTGTAATCCTCCATGATCATGATCTGCCTTCGGGTGTTCCCGCTGGAGATCGGGATGACTGAGGCTCCGATTTTCTCCGCCCCGTAGTGAAGCCCGAAGCCCCCGGTGAAAAGCCCATAACCAAAGGCGATCTGGACCACGTCATCCTTGGTGACACCCCCAGCTGTCATGAACCGGGCCACCACCTCGCTCCAGGAATCCAGGTCGTTGGCCGTGTACCCCACGACGGTGGGTTTCCCGGTGGTGCCGGTGGAGGAATGGATCCGTACGACCTCCCGAAGAGGAAGAGCAAACATGCCGTAAGGATAGTTTTCCCGAAGATCTTCTTTGGTGGTGAACGGGATCCTCTCAAGATCCTTGCGGGTTCGGATATCCCCCGGTTCGATCCCCATCTGTTCAAATCGGTTCCTGTAGAACCGGACATTTCGGTAAACCCGGTTAATGGTGGATTGCAGCCTTTCCAGCTGAAGCTGCTCAAGGTCCTCCCGGGGCATTTTTTCCACCTCCGGGTTCCAGATTTTGTGCTCGGCCATTTTAGTCACCATTTGATCCTGAAAAATTGATTAAAAATTCCATATTCCAGATTCCAGACAGGTGTTCCGGGAACCAGGCTCGCCGCTCGTTGTCGGGAGCCACAACAGGAGTTTTTTTAAAACCTGAATTCCTTTTCAGTCCTCCCATATCTCTTTCTTTCCTTTTCCCAGATAGGCCCGCTGAACCTCCCGGTTTTCAAGGAGACGATCGGCCCGGTCCTGCAGAACGACCAGGCCGGTTTCCAGGACATACCCGCGATCGGCCAGGTTCAGGGCAGCCCTTGCGTTCTGTTCCACCAGAAGAATGGTCACACCTCGCTCCCTCAACCTGGAAATGGTACGGAAAATCTCCGATGCCACAAGGGGGGCGAGTCCCAGGGAGGGTTCATCCAGGAGAAGGAGCTTGGGGCGGGCCATCATGGCGCGTCCGACAGCGAGCATCTGCTGTTCCCCTCCGCTCAGGGTGCCTGCTGTCTGCCTGGAGCGCTCCCTTAAAACCGGAAACAACTCGTAGATCGAATGAAGATCCTCCTCGATTTCGTCTTTTTCCCGTGCCCGGTAGCGCAGGAAAGCCCCCAGGCGCAGGTTGTCCTCAACGGAAAGAGGTGCGAAAACCATCCTTCCCTCCGGAACCTGGGAGATGCCTGACCGGACTATCCTTTCCGTCGCAAGGGTATGAATCTCCCGGTCGGCGAAATGGATGGACCCGTCCCGGACCCTGAGCACGCCGCAGATGGTGTTGATAAGGGTGGTCTTCCCCGCCCCGTTGGCGCCGATAAGAGCAACGATCTCTCCCTCCGCGACATGAATGGAGATCCCTTTCAAGACCTGGATCCGCCCGTAAAATGTCGTGATGTTTCGAACTTTGAGCATCTGAGTCTTTCTCGACCAAACGAGGGGACGACGGAACGACTTGGCGAGAAAACCCTCTAAAATTTTTTCTCTCGCCGGGTCGTCAAGTCGTATCTTCGTTTCGTCGAACTCCCTTATTCCTCTCCCAGATAAGCCTTCAGAACCTTGTCATCGTTCCTCACGGTCTCGGGGACGCCTTCAGCGATCTTACTACCCTGGTCAACCACCGTCACCTGGTCCGAGATTCCCATGACAAGATCCATGTCGTGCTCCACGAGAAGGACGGTTATTCCGCTCTCCCTTATCCGGAGGATGAGGCCGGCCATCTCCTCGGTCTCCCTGATGTTGAGCCCTGCGGCGGGTTCATCAAGCATCAGAAGAGAGGGTTGCAGGGCCAGGGCGCGGGCCATCTCGAGGATCCTCTGTTTTCCGAAGGGAAGGCTTCCAGCGGTTTGGTAGAAAAACTCATCCATCCCCACAAAATCGAGCCAGCGCAGGGATTCTTCCCGGATCCTTTTCTCCTCCCGAAGCACCCATGGGAACTTGAATGCCGAGGCGAAAAACCCTCCCCTGGAGCGAAGGTGCATTCCGACCATGACGTTCTCTAATACCGTCATCTCGGAAAAAAGCTGCAGGTTTTGAAAGGTTCTTGTGACCCCTCTCCGCGCAATGGCGTGAGTGGGAAGCCCCGTGATCTCCTCCTCCTTGAAGAAGACCTTTCCCGAAGTTTCGGATAAAACACCGGAAATGACGTTAAAAAGGGTGGTCTTCCCGGCGCCGTTGGGGCCGATGACCGCCTGAATCAAGCCTTCACTTACGGCCAGGTCGAGCCTGGAGAGGGCCTTGACCCCGCCGAAATGCCGGGAAAGGTCCTCGGTGCGAAGAAGGGGAGCCGTTTTAATCATCCCTGGTCCCCTACCCTTCTTTTCCGGGATGCGAGGGTCCGAAGGGCCAGGTCCTCGAGCCCGCGGAGAAGACCTTTGGGCATGAAGATCATGACTATCACAAGGATCAGGCCGAAGACGGTCGTCTCATATTTCTCGAAGATGTAAAGGAACTCCGGAAGGCTCGTCAGGAGGGCCGCTCCGAAGATGCCTCCCCAAATGCTTCCGAGACTGCCGATGACCACCATTGTGACGAGCTTGACGGAAAACAGGAATCCGAAGGAACTCGGGCTCAAAAATGTGATGTAGTGGGCGTAAAGCCACCCGGCCAGCGCTGCGTAGACTGCTGAAAGGACAAAGATAGCCACCTTGAACCGGGGAACATTCACCCCAAGAACCGAGGAAGCCACTTCGGAGCCGTGGATCGCCCTCAAGGCCCTTCCCACCCTCGACCGGACAACATTGATGGAGAGAAAAAGCGACAAGAGGAGCGCGAATACCACGAGAAAATAGTATTTCAGGTCGGAATCGAAGGTGAATCCCATGAAGGACACCCCCTTGATTCCCGTGAGGCCGCTTGGACCCCCTGTCAGGGGGACGAGTTCGTTAAAGAAAATAAAAACGATTATCCCGAACCCCAGGGTTGCCATGGCAAGATAATGCCCGTGAAGTTTCAGGGTGGGAACGCCGATGATCCAGGCAATAAGGCCCACCCCCAGAATGGAAAAAGGAAGGCCTGCCAGGGCTGCCCAGCCCATTTTCGCAGAGAGGACCCCCGAGATATACCCCCCCAGGCCGAAAAAGGCCGCGTGTCCCAAGGAAATCTGGCCTGTGTACCCCATAAGGAGATCAAGGCCGATGGCGATAATGGAATGGATCCCGATGAAAATGAGGACATTGAGATAATAGTCGTTGGTGACTGCCAAGGGGAGCAGCAGGAGAGCCAGGGTGAAAACCGAAAAACCCGTATAGGGGTTCCTGATAAATGATACCCCTTTCAAACCCGGTCCTCTTTTCCCTTACCAAGGATCCCCTGAGGTCGGAAGAAAAGCATGATCAGGAGGATGCCGAAAGCGATGGCGTCCTTGTAACCGCTCGATATGAGGCCCGCACCGAGGCTTTCAAGAACACCAAGGGTCACCCCTCCCAGGACGACTCCCCAGAAATTCCCGAGGCCGCCGATGATAGCCGCGCAGAACCCCTTCAGGCCGATCATGATCCCGATATCATACTGGGTCATGCTGATGGGGGCGATAACGATGCCGGCCGCGGCCCCGACAAACCCGCTGAGCCCGAAGGAGATGAGGATCATGAACCTGGTGTCGATGCCCACGAGCCTGGCTGCTCGCGGCTGAAAGGCGCTGGCGAGCATGGCCTTGCCGATGATGGTCCGGTTGAAGAACTGGCGCAGTCCAAGAACGATGAGGACGGTGATCCCCATGACCCATAGGCTCTGGGGCTGGATGACCGCCCCGAAAAAGGGGATGGGATCTTCCCCGGAAAAGGCCGGGATGGGGTATGGTTCCTTCCCCCAAAGGAGACTCGCGATGCCACGAAAAAAGATCGAGGCCCCGATGGTGATGATAATGAGAGTGATGGGGCTCGCGTCCTTGAGGGGTCTGATCGCAAGTACATCGAAGAGCACCCCGATAAAGGCCACCGCGATCACGGCCATGAGAGCCGCAAAGGGAAGAGGCAGGTGCAGGACCTTCATCCCCGTCACGGTCAGGAGACCGCCCAGCATGACGAACTCGCCCTGGGCGAAATTGATGATCTCCGTCGAGTTGTAGATGATGTTAAACCCCATCCCGATAAGAGCGTATATGCTTCCGACGGTCACACCGGTGATGAGATATTGTAGGATCTGCTGTTCCAGGGACATAAAAATATAGTCCAGAGTCCAGAGTTAAGAGTCCAGAGTAAGTTTCCAGAGTCTGGAAACCAGGATTACTTACCTATCCTAGGCAACAAATTGTTTAAAATCTAATTTTTTTAACACATATTACCGAAAAAAAGGGGGCCGAAATTCGACCCCCGGTATTTTTTTCCATGGATCCTGAACCACATTTTTCTGCTAGGAATCCACTGTTGCCCAGAGTCTGAGCGAACCTCTTTAATCTCTGCTCCGGACCTTTGCTCTTTTCTCTGGTCTCTTTACTCTGGACTCTGGACTGCCTTATCTTATTCCGCCAGGTTCCACGTGCCGTTCCTGATCTCGACCATGACGAACGCGTCTTTGCCAAGGCCGATGTGGTCCTCAGACGACATATTGAAGATCCCCCCGGTTCCCACGAACCCCTGGACCTTTTCAAGCTCGTCCCGGATGGTTTCCCGGGTGGCGCCCCCGGCTTTTTCAGCCTTCTGGATGGCCGTCACGGCGATTTGAAATGCATCCCACGCATGGCCGCCGAACGTGCTGACGCTCCCCTTGCCGAAACGGCCTTCATAGTCGGCCTTGTATTTGGCGAGCACGGCCTTCTGGGGATCTGAGGCAGGCAGCTGGTCTACCACGATGAGTTTGCCCGCCGGGAGGAACGTCCCTTCCGCAGCGCCTCCGGAAAGCTCGATGAACTTGGGTGAGGCGATACCGTGGCTGTTAAAGAGGGGGATGGTCATGCCCAGCTGCTTCCGGTTTTTCGCGATCATTGCCGGACCGGGGTTGGTCCCCCAGCATACGATGGCCTGGGCATCGGTCCCCTTGATCTTGGTAAGCTGCGTGGTCATGTCGGTATCCTTGCCCCCATATCGCTCGTCCGCCACGATTTCCAGGCCATAATCTAGGGCCAGACGAAGAAGCTCCGCGCGGCCCGAATCTCCGTACCCGGTGCTCACCGTGATGATGGCGACCTTCCTGATCCCCTTCACCTTGAGGGTTTCATAGATCTTTTCCACCGCCATCGTGTCGGTTTGGGGGGTTTTGAAGACAAAATGCTTCACAGGGACGACGATGTGGATGGAAGCGGCGCACGAAATAAGGGGGACCCTCTCCTTTGTCACCAGGTCGATGATGGCCATGCTTGTCCCTGACGTGGTGGGACCGATGATCACGTCCACCTTGTCCTTGTTGATGAGTTTATTGGTCGCCGTCACCGTTTTGGTGGCATCCCCTTCGGTGTCGTAGAAAATGAGCTTGACCGGTTTTCCGTTGATCCCGCCGGCTTCGTTCAACTCCTTGGCAAGCATTTCGGCGGTATTCTTCTCCGGGAGTCCCAGCATGGACGCGGGCCCCGTGGAGGCAAAGATCGCGCCGATTTTAAACTCCGAAGCCGCAGGCGTCGTTGAGGCCGCCGCAGCGACCATCCCCAAAGCCAAAACCAATACCAGAATCCTTTTCATTAATCTCTCTCCTCCCCCCCCGGGCTGTTTTTGTTTTTTCCACCGTGGAACGCTGCGAAAAAGCGGGCGATCCGCGAAAAAACCTTTTTTTATGAACAGCTCCCAGGTTCTACTGGGAAGCGAGACTCCAGTCCCCGTTTTTAACCTCGACCATCACGAGTCCGTCGCTGTTTAAACCGTTGTGATCGGTGTCGCTGAAGGTGTAAATACCCGCAACACCGGCCAATCCCCTTGTTGCTTCGATCCGGTCCTTGAGGGATTCCCTCGTGACTTTCTCCTCTTCCTCAATGAGCTCCTCCAGGGCGGAGGTGACAAGGAGCATGGCGTCCCAGGCATGACCGCCGAAAGTCGAGACGGGCTCGTTATACTCTTTTTCGTAGGCATCCCGGTATTCGACGAGAACCTCTTTCTGGGGATCTGCGTCGGGAATCTGGTCGGCAACGACGATCTTGCCCACCGGCAGGAGGATCCCTTCCGCGGCTTCTCCCGCCAGTTCAATGAACTTTTTGGAGGCAACGCCATGGCTGTTGTAAACTGGCATGGTCATTCCGAGCTGGCGCATGTTCTTGGCGATGATGGCCGGCCCGGGGTTGGTGCCCCAGCAGATGAGAGCCTGCGCATCCGTACCCTTGATGCGGGTCAGCTGGGTCGTCATGTCGGTGTCCCCCGGTCCGAACCGCTCTTTGGACATGATCCGGATTCCAAATTCCCCTGCATGCAACTCGAGCATCTCCCTGCCGGAATCTCCAAACCCGTCAGAGGCCGTCAGGACGGCCACCTTGGAAATACCCTTTTTCTTCATGGCCTCGAAGATCCTCCGGACAATGAGATCGTCGGAGTGGGTTACCTTGAACACGTATTCCCTCAGGGGATTGACGATCTTGTAGCTGGAAGCGCATGAGATAAGGGTAACGCCGGCATCATTGGCAAAATCCGCCACGGCAAGGGAGGTTCCCGAAGTCGTCGGGCCGATGATGGCAAGGACGCCGTCCTTTTCGACGAGTTTTTTCACGGCCGTCAGTGTCTTGGTAGATTCCCCTCCCGTATCATAGAAGATCACCTCCAGGGACCGTCCCTTGATCCCTCCGGCCTCGTTGATCCTTTCGACCATCATCTCGGCCGTTTTCCCTTCCGGCGCTCCGAGCATGGCCGCGGGCCCGGTAAGGGCAAAGACAGCACCGACCTTCAGGCTCTCTTTTTTCGAAGAGCACCCTCCCGCCAGAAGCAGGCAGCAAAAAAAGATAAAAACAGACCGGGCTTTCAATTTTCCCCTCCTTCTAAATACCACAGGATCTCCTTCAGACCCTTGTTCGTGGC
>Ga0272443_10006675_pt1 | contig 11324 bp, 8 predicted proteins | sample SSMAcet12_FD_193581 | JGI IMG/M metagenome (GOLD analysis project Ga0272443, IMG submission 193581) | Marine sediment archaeal communities from Little Sippewissett salt marsh, Falmouth, MA, United States - SSM-Acet-12 | ecosystem: Environmental > Aquatic > Marine > Wetlands > Sediment ... | reverse complement strand
CCAACCATTTGCCACACATCTTCGCGTGCAGACTTTTCACCCATCATAGAAACTATATAATAAGCAATAAATAATAGAATTGAAACAACTACCGGCATTCCAAGTCCGCCTTTCCTGATAATTGCGCCGAGTGGAGCCCCGATAAAGAAGAAAATCAATACTGCAATTGAGAGGGTAAATTTTCGGTGGCGTTCCATCTGGTACTTATTTATGGTCTTCTTTTTTTCATAAAGCTGTCCCTGATACAGATTCAGGTTCTGCTTGTTATTTCTGGCATTTTCAAGTGCCATCGCAACAATTTCAGCTTTAACCCACTTATCAATACCTTCAAAAACATCATTAAAATTGAATATTGAATCAGGTTGAATTCTTTTATCACGTTTCAACGAATCGTGGCTAACGGTCAAATTATGAATCTGAGCAGATATTGCCGAATTTACGTTAATATTCAGCATATACGAACGTAAACGTTTGTAATAATCGATATTTAAGGTATCCTCCTGTAAACTGAGTTGTCTGAGATTTAACATCCGGTACCAATTTCTGAATATTCCCTCGTCCCGCCGGTTAAACTCAAAATTCCTGACTTTCACCCTAATGATCTGTTCTTCAAATATATCTGTTCGAAACGGACGTTTTTGACGGTCTTTCCTCGATCTGGTATTTTCTGTTACATCCTGGTAATTTACACCGTTAAAAAGTTTCAATACCATGTATTTCTTATCTTCGGTTATACGTAAATAACCCGAATCGGCAACTGTCACACTCTCGTTGGATTTATTTTTCGTATGATCGTAAATCAGCAGATCATAGAGCATATTTGTTTTATTGTTTTTACGACCCACTTTAATGTTATACCCATCCATTCCATTATTAAAAACATGTGGCTGCAACACCATTTCCGGTCGTTGTTGCTTAACACTGACCATTAAAGTGGTGAATTTCAAATTAGTTACGGGTAATATATAATTGGCAAAATAAAAAGCAGTAAAAGTTACAACAACAGCAATAACAATTAGCGGTCTCATTATGCGAAACAAAGAAACTCCGGCAGATTTCATGGCTACCAATTCGTAGTTTTCACCCAGCGCCCCGAATGTCATAATTGAAGCAAGCAGCATGGCCAGTGGGAAGGCATAAGGTAAAAGGCCAAACGCAGCATAAAAGAGCATTTCAGCCAGCACCTTAAATTCCAGCCCCTTACCTACCAAATCGTCAACGTACTTCCAGAGAAACTGCATCAGAAGTACGAACACAACAATAAAAAAGGTCATAAAAAATGGCCCGAGAAAGGATTTTACAATATACCAGTGTAAGCGTTTCATACTTAATACAAACAATACACAAACGTGTACAAAACTAAGTTATTTTAAGTATTAGTAATGCAAAAAAGAGTTAAGAAAAGAATAGAAAATGAAAATTTGTTAAAGTGGTAGTTTTCAAAATAAGTTTATGCATATCTATTTGGTCAGGATCCAACCACATGCTTTAAATCAGAAATCTGCGTATTCCAGAGTTCTTCTGTTTCTTCCTGCTCACCGTCTTCAGCAAAATCAACAATTAGAAGGGACACATCACCGGTAAGTTCATCACGGCTAATCTTAAATTCAAAATACGTATCGTCTTCATCAACCCATGTATACCTTACCAATCTGTTTTCCTTATGTAAAGTCATCTCAGCTGTTTGCTCTGAACCTTCCCAGATAAAAGTATATATCTTACCCCGAACCTTTACATCCTCGGCAAACCATTCAGCCAGGCCTGAAGCAGTACTCAACCTGTTATACAAGACTTTGGGGGAACAGTTAATAACGTATTCAAGTTGAATTTTGATTTTGTCTGTCATGTTTTTGATTTTCGGCAATATAATTATTCTGTTTGTAAGTTCCAACTGGCTGTTTCCAAGAACATAAATCCATACGTTTTTTTGAAAAAAATAAAGCAGAATAAAAATAAATACTATATTTGCACCGCGAAATTCAAACCGTATAACATAGCGGAATCCTTTACAGGATTGAAAAAGAAAGAATACGCAAATTTGGCGAGTTAACTCAGACCCGATAAACCAGAAGTTTCTAATTTCATAGTTTATCGAGGATGATTGAAAATCTTTGAGATTTTCGGCATAGCTTATCTAACCAGATCAAATAAAATACAATACGGCGAGGTAGCTCAGCAGGTTAGAGCGCATGATTCATAATCATGAGGTCGGCGGTTCAAGCCCGCCTCTCGCTACACGAAAAAACATCTGCCTGATAATAACATTATTATCAGGTTTATATTTTTATACTGAAACACATTTGGGATATAATACTCTTATCTTTCTCTTCATGTGAAAAATTCTTTGCAATTATACCATCACTCTTTTTCAATTATTCTTAGCTTTAAGGCTACTAAAAACATTTGATCAACCTCATCAAAGAATATGAGCCTATTCCAATTTCTGCGTTCAACATGTACCTTTAAGAAACTTTAATCAAAACTGTAAAATGGATACAGCAATGAACACAATAAAACTATTAATAATTTGCCTTTTGCTTACAGGTACAGTCATTTCAAAGGCACAGGAACAGGAACTTCACTTAAATCCTCCCCAGATAATTAAAAATCCATATTCACATGAAATGTATTCAACTGAAAACCGGAAGTTTACAGGTATACCAAGTCTGGCTGTCAGTCCGGGCGGTCGTAAATGGTGTGTCTGGTATGCCGGTCCCTCTGCGGGTGAAGATTTAAATAATTATGTAGTGCTTTCTACCAGTGACTATGGAGGAGATACCTGGAAAGAAGTGCTGGTAATCGATCCTGATGGCCCCGGAAAAGTCAGGGCATACGATCCAGAAATATGGATTGATCCTCACGGAAAACTCTGGGTATTTTGGGCTCAGGCCAAAGCACATAAAGATGGAACATGGGCGCTGGTTTCAGAAGGGACATCGGCTGGTGTATGGGCATTGAAAATTGATGATCCGGAATCGGTTGATCCGGTCTGGAGTCCCCCGTTCAGAATTACCGATGGCGTAATGATGTGCAAACCAACCGTATTGACAAACGGAGAATGGACGCTGCCGGTTTCTATGTGGAAAAAAGAACCACAACATGCCAGAATGGTAGTTTCTGAAAACGAAGGAAGAACTTGGAATGTCAGGGGTGGTGCCTCTGTGCCTGATTCTGCTCGTTCCTTTGATGAAAATAGTATTGTTGAACGAAAAGACGGTTCATTGTGGATGTTAATACGCACGAAATATGGAATTGGCGAAAGCATTTCCACCGATCGCGGTTTTACCTGGTCACCGGTTATCCCGTCGGAAATATTACATCCGGCAGCCAGATTTTTTATATCAAGGTTAAATTCAGGAAACCTGTTACTTGTAAAACATGGTCCGGTTGATGTAAAAACCGGTCGCTCACACCTGATGGCATTTATTTCTAAGGATGATGGACATACCTGGACCAACGGTTTACTTTTAGATGAAAGAAAAGGAGTTTCGTATCCGGATGGTCAGCAATTACAAGATGGCACCATTTTTATCATATATGACTATAACAGAACAACTGATCAGAATATTCTGCTTACTTCTTTTTCTGAAGATGATATATTAGCCGGAACGGATAAAAAAATAATTGAGGTTTATCGGCGAAGGATAATTATTAGCAAGGGAAGAATGAAATAATAATTATCGGGGTAACCAAATACTTAAAATTTAAAAATGAGAAAACTAAATCTAACGAATTTAACTTTTATTCTGGCTGTAATTTTTATCTTCGCCTGTACTGCAAAACAGCCACCGACAGACAATTCAAAACGGCCGCTTATTGTAAAATCAGGAACAATTGATTGCGACCTTGTAGAAACCACTCCAATTGTTTTCAACAAAAAAGTGTATCGTTATGAATATGTGAGACCGGGATACTGGAACAATCATACCGGTGATTCGTATTCCAGGTTTGTCGATCGTGAAACCGGAGAAGCCACCTCTGCTTTTGCCAAAGGTTATCATCTGGGAAGTGCATTTGTTGACAACAACACAGTTTACGTTACAGCAGTAAATATTTGGGATGGTGAACAGGTACACGTTTTTGAGTCTGACGATTTGGAAAACTGGAAACATTGGATGGCTTTTGAACTTCCCGGTTATGGTATTTTTAATACTTCACTTACAAAAGCTGATAAAACTTATGTTTTGATGTTCGAAATCGGAAAACCTCAAAGTGAAGCAGGTAAGCGATTCACTGCCCGTTTTGCCACTTCCACCGACATGAAAAACTGGGAAGTTCTTCCTTCAGAATACAACTATGCAAAAGACAGGTATACCGCACCGCACTGTCTTCGATACCTGGATGGTTATTACTATGATTTTTACCTGGAAGCACATGAAGGTTATGAAATGAGAGTAGTACGTTCCAAAGACCTCCAACATTGGGAAGCAAGCCCTTTAAATCCTGTTCTGAAATTCTCGGAAGAAGATAAAAAAATAGCAAATGATAATCTGCCTGATGAATTAAAGGAGAAAATTAAAAATGCTGAAAACCGGAATAATTCCGACCTTGACTTTTGCGAATATAAAGGAAAACTGGTCATAAATTATTCATGGGGAAACCAGCGGGGAGAAGAGTTTTTAGCTGAAGCATCGTATGACGGAACTAAGGAGCAATTTTTAAAAGGATGGTTTCCTGAGTAAGTAAATCTTAACAAGACTTTTATATGTCTTCTCAAAAAGAAAAACTCAATTAGAATGAATACGCCAAACCATAAGCATCAGAATCTATTTCTGTTAGTAATTGACCTTCTGATACGTTCCAGCGAAACAAAACAACCTGTCGATTATGTCGATCCGTTTATCTGCACACAAGATGACCATGGTCATAGGCATCCTGCTGCTAAAGTTCCTTTTGGCATGATAAAACCGGGCCCTCACACTTATCCCGGAAGACTGACTGCGGACAGAGATTTTACACAAGGTGGTTACAATTTTGCATGAAAAAGTACTGGATATATTTTCTTTTAGCAGCACCAATTGTTTTAGCTGTTTTGGCGCTTAACGGATATGGATTTTTCTTTAAATCCGGAACAGCCGGTTCAGGTATCTTAATCCTGTTGTTTATTTACTTCAAAAAAACAAACCGAAACAAAGATTTATGGATGTTGATCGGAGCCTTTGGTTTCTCCATTGCCGGCGACTGGTTTTTATCGAACATGAAGGAAAATTCAGGGATATTTGTTACGGAAATTGCACTCTATTTTATTGCACATTTCGGATACCTTACCTATGCTGTATACAATGGAAAAATCAATAAAGTTTTTACCGGATTATTGTTAATCGGATTCCTTGTTTTTTATTTTATCACCCTGTTTCCGGCAATAGAAGGTGGCATAATGAAATCGGCAGTGTTGATCTATCTGCTTATATCCTGTCTGTCGCTTGGAGCTGCAGTTGGCCTGAAAACAAATGTTTTGGTGAAGTGGAGTTATACGTTTGGTATTGCATTAATTCTGTTTTCTGATACTGTAATTTCTTTTAAAGAATTTGTTGGATATAACGGTTTGAATTATTTGATTTTACCAACGTATTATCTGGCTCATATTTCAATTATATTTTCTGTTTTAACAGAAAAGGTGTATGTTCGTAAAAAAACGAACATACACCTTTAACTGCATCTAACTTAGCATGTTCTATATGATAAAATTCATACAGAACTTATTATTCCTGTCTTTCTCCGATTGCAACCATTGGATCAACATTTGGGACACCTGCAGGCTGAACAATATGGGTTAATGGTTCCACATTTCTCTCTGAACCTTCGTAACCCGTAGTTTGGTTAAGTATGTTATTTACATTACCCACAATGTAAGGCTCATAAATAGGCCAGAAAATATGCATTGGATCTATGGTGTATTTCACCGAATTTGCTACCGGGCCTTCTACGTTATCCCTGAAGAAATTGTTTTTATCCATCATCCGGTTGTAATAGAAGCTGTTAGCAGAAAGTGATTTTTCCATGTCTTCTCCGTCCCAGGAATATGTATTCCCCATATAATCAGTATGCCCTTTTTTGGCCATTATAACCGAAATACGAACCAATTCATCATGACGGTATTCTTCGCCCCACAATTCCCGGTTTCTTTCGTCAAGAACTGCACCAATACCCGCCGTTTGTACATCAGCTGCGTTATACATGTGAATGGAATTTGCTCTTTCGCGAATTACATTTATATCATCCGCACATCCCTGGTAATCGCCTTGCCAGAATTTTGCTTCAGCCCTGATCAAATATGCTTCTGCCAGCCGGAGTATATACATATCTGCCTCTCCTCCATCCTGACGTTGCAAATTAACGTTATCGAACACCCAGAATTTATAAATGGGGTAACTAAACCAGTTCCGAATGGTATCATCGCATAAAACATTGTCAAATGACATCCTTTCAGGTAAGGGCAACGTAGGATCTTTATATAATTGCAATGGTTTCAAATACCAATCTGATTTACCCTCTAAGCTCGGATTATCATACAACACAAAATCCATAAAGAAGTAATTACCTGGCTTATGGCGGTAATCTAATGTATCCCATTCACCCTTAAACTGCCATACATCGTATTGAGAATAATTTGTTGGTCGTGCAAAACCCTGTCCACGTCCCCATTTCATCATCATTTCTCCCCTTCCTTGTTTGGTGTCAATACCTTTGTCTCCATCAGGCGTTTCCACCCCAAACTTGGTGGTTGAAAAATTAGCACCGTAACCACGAACCTGTTGTGAACGCCCAAGGGAATTATCTTCATATCCCCATTCATTGGTAATCATCCAAATTCCTTCCCGGTTATTAACCCGATTGGTATTCCATTCCTGATGTAAAAAATTGATGGCATCAGCCGGCACATTACAATCTCTGCCCGGCATTACATTGCCTTGAAGCGGATTTATATTGTTACCAATCAAAACGGTTTCCACATCCACATCAGCATCGGTAACCAAATCGTAAACACCGCTTCCAATAAGTGCATCCATTTGTGCTTCAGCATCTGCATAGCGTTGGTTCAGCATGTAGTACTTTGCAAGCAAAATTCGGGCAGCACCCTTTGGCGGACGACCAATTACAATGTCATCTCTGGTTTTCATGTGTTGAACTGCAAATTCCAGGTCAACAATCATCTGATCCCAAATTCCCTGCATATGAAAGGCTTTAAAATCCTGCCGGGCAGAAGTAACAGCATTTAATGGAAACGCACAATTCCCGAATTGCATGGTCTGTTGCATATACAATAATGCGCGTAAAAAATAGGCTGTACCCAATACGTGGTTCCTTTCCGGATCGGATTCACCGCCATCCCATTCAACATTATCAATATAGTCGATTACGGAATTCGTATTTTTTAAGTTTATGTAACAAGTTCTGTAAAAAGTAGTGGACCTGATGGTTTGGGTCTGTGCGGCACTTTGAGGCGTAACATAAGTTCTGGCATCAATAAATCCTTCGTTTGCCCGCGCTACTATCACGGAAACCACCGAGTTGTCACTTGTGTTTTGCTGAAACTGTAAACATTCGTTGTCACCATTAATCTGATCGTAAACGCCTCGAATTGCCGCATCCAATGTTGCCTGTAGTCCGGCAGCATCAACATAGGTATTTTCAGGGCTTAAGAAGGATAAGGGATTCTTTTTCAAAAAATCATCTTCACAAGAAAACGTTGTGATGACGAAAATTGTCAGTAGTATATATTTTATTCTTTTCATATCTGTAATTATTATCATATTCTTACTAAGTCCTTAAAAAGTTAAATCCACGCTAAATGAGTAAATCCGGGGCATTTCAAGCCTCGATTCCGGATCTCCAAGTTCCCATTTTGTAAGCACAAATGCGTTTTCAATGTTAAATGCAACACGCACATTTGAAAACTTAATTGTTTCCAACAGGGAATTAGGAATAGAATATCCAAAAGCGAAATTTTGCAAACGCAAATAATCCCTTGGCGTCCAATAACTTACATCCACAGGAACTATTGAATTTGCCCTGGCATAATCGTTAATCGGATTATCAGGAGTCCAGTATGGAATTTTAAACCAGTTATGATTCTTTATGTATTGCTGAGCATTGTTTTGATGCAAATCCCAACCGCCATTAAGCGCTCTTCCTTTATAACCCAACTTAGATATAAATACCAATCCGACATCGAATTGTTTATAGCTAAAATCGTTGGAAAATGTAATATACCATGGGTTGTTGCTGGTGCCCTGAAAGACTTTATCTTGCGTGTTTAATATACCATCGCCATTTTGATCCACTATTCTGAAATCACCAGGATATTGGCCATAATTTGCTGCCTCTGTCTCTTCGCCCAACTGGTAAACTCCATCTATTACATAATCCCATATTACATCTTTATCTTCTCCAATAAACCAGCCGTTGTCGGTATCATCGGGTTCTTCCAAAACAGGGTTTCCGTTACCGTCCAGTACCGGGTCTCCATTTTCATCCAACACAGGGGATTTTTCACCTGTCAATGACACAATTTCATTCTTATTAAAATGAATATTTAATCCACTGGTCCATCTGAAATCCTGGCTTTCTATATTTATCGTATTGATAGACAAATCAAACCCCATGTTTTTAAGATTACCTACGTTGGTTGTAACCGAGCTGAATCCGGTAATAATTGGCAGTACTTTATCCAGCAATAAATCGGTTGTTTCAGAAGTGTAAAGATCCAGGGAACCTCTAACACGTCCATCCCAAAAACCGTAATCAATACCTAAGTTCCATGCCTGGTTCTTTTCCCAAGCGAGGCTGCTGTTTCCGAGCCGGCTTACAGCCAAATAAGAAGATAAAATATAACCGTTATCGTATAATAAAAATTTATTATCGCTTAAACTTGCAAAAGCTGCGTAAGCGCCAAGTCCGCTACTGTTGCCGTTTACACCCCAGGAAAGCCGGAGTTTTAAAAAGTTTAACCACGAGGGTGCTCCAGACATAAACTCTTCATTGCTAACAGTCCATCCTGCCGATACCGAAGGGAAAGTGGCTTCCAGGTTGTCTCTGCCAAATCGCGAATAACCATCACGACGGATGGATGCTGACAAATAATATTTCGATCCATATGAATAATTTACCCTTCCCATTAAAGCAGTTCTTGAATTGGATTCATCATTTGAATCGTTGGAAGGTGAAAGTCCGAATGCCATTTCGTGATACCCCAGTGCTGCATTTGGCGATAGCTGGGATGTAAATGCATCGGTATACCAACTGTTATTTTCTTCTGCATTCCACAGTCCGGTAACATCAAAGCTGTGTTCTCCAAACTGTTTGTTCCAGTTCAGAATATTATCCGTTTGCCAGCCGTAGAACTTATTATGTCTTCTTCTAATTTCACCACCATGTGTCCATAGCGGATGAGCAGGATCATTAAACTGCAACCTTGTGTTGAAATCAATACGTTGCGTAAACCGGGATGTAAATTTAATCCCATATGGTAATGATAATTCCCCAAATACAGTAGGAAATACACGATACCTGTCGTGATCGCGGGTTATAAATGCAGGATTCAACAATGGATTGCTTCGGTTAGAACCGGAAGCAGCAAGTGCCAGATTTTCCCTTGTTCTTGGCAAACCCTCTTTCCAGGTAGCGTTTATCCAGGGCATGTCATACGGCGAAAGGGTTTCATATCCACCGCTCCCTATGGATTGCTGGCCTTCATCCTCATAAGAGAAATTGGCATTTAATCCAACTTTTAAATAATCGGTTACTGTTACATCAATGTTTAAACGTGATGTTATTGCTTTAAAGGTTTCTCCTGCCTGCAATGATTCATTGTCGCGCAAACCAACGGACCAGTAGTAATTTACTTTATCCGTTTTCCCCGAAACACTAACGTTATAATCCTGGCGATGACCGGTTTGAAAAAGAAAATCCTGCCAATCGTAGGATCTTCCCGCAAAATAATTCTCTAATTCATTATTTTCAAAGCCAAAATTTCCGAGCCATTTGCTCTGAATTACATTCATATCGGTTTCCCCGGGAATGCCATTGGCGTCCAGCCAGTCAGCTTTGTACTGGTCAGGTAATTGATCATAAGGTTCATATATTGTCCAGGGATCCTGGAGTAAGTTGTCAACAGATTCATTCATCTCTTGTAACCAAACCAACACTTCATCAGCATTGAAAGATGTAAGTCGCTTCGTACTGGTTACAATTCCATATTTGGCATTCACACGAATTTTTGCCTTTCCAACTTCGCCTGTCTTGGTGGTAAATACAACTACACCGTTTGAAGCACGTGAACCATAAATGGAAGTAGCGCTGGCATCCTTCAAAACGTCAACACTTTTAATGTCATTCACATTTAGTTCGGTCAGTGATCCGTTAAAAATAACCCCATCAACTACAATTAAAGGGGCATTTGCGCTGTTTTCAGCCCCGGCATCAGCTTTAATTGTATTGTCTCCCCGAATATAAAAATCTGGAGTTGCTCTGGCATCTGTGCTATAACCCACTTTTAAACCGGCCACTGAAGAGCGCAGTAAATCAGATACACTTCCCGGTTTAAGTTTCATGAGCTCTTCTGCATTAACATTAACAACCGCACCGGTCAGATCTTTTTTTCGGGCCGTACCGTAACCAATGGTTACTACCTCCTCTAAACCAATTGCATCTACAGTTAAGGTTACATTGATCATAGTCTGGTTACCAACTTCAACCTCCTGTGTTTTCATTCCCATAAATGAAAATATTAATGTTGCATTCTCAGGAACATTTTCCAGCGTATAATTACCGTCGGCGTCCGAAACAGTACCAATGGTAGTTCCTTTTATAACAACAGCAGTTCCGGGGATCGCAGCACCTTTTGTTCCCACAACTTTACCTGTTATGGTTTTTTGAGACTGCTCAGAATTGCCAATGTTTAGGTTTGCAGAAGCTTGCATTGAACTAAATAAAAAAATGCTTAGGACACATATAAGCCTAAACATTTTCAATCCCGTTTTTCGGGAATAAATAATTTTTCTCATACTTTTTAAAGTTTAGATTTGAAATGGATAATTAATAATTAAGAATCAATAATAATAGTCCTGTCTAACATAGATTCATATCTATTAGAATTGTCTGGTTAAATCGGTTCAGTATCGTTTAAATATACAAATTATTAGGTTAATAAGAAATTTTCATTTCCTGGCTTGAATTATAAATGACAAGTATGAAAGGAGTAAATATTCATATTCTTAGACATAATTTATGGAATATTATACTAACTTTGTTTATTATTCGTTTATAAACATTAGTCAAATCGATCAAACAAACAATATTATTTAAATATTCAGAATAAACAT
>Ga0272443_10006673_pt1 | contig 11325 bp, 10 predicted proteins | sample SSMAcet12_FD_193581 | JGI IMG/M metagenome (GOLD analysis project Ga0272443, IMG submission 193581) | Marine sediment archaeal communities from Little Sippewissett salt marsh, Falmouth, MA, United States - SSM-Acet-12 | ecosystem: Environmental > Aquatic > Marine > Wetlands > Sediment ... | reverse complement strand
TTATTAGGAGGCGCACCAACACCAAATTCTGAAAACAATTCTGCAGCAACGGAAACATCAAAAATTGATAAAGTTCGTTTAGTTGCTGAAAAGACATTTCCTATAGGATGGTTTTCTTCCAAGGATATGCGGGATGCATACGAAAAACAGTGTAAAGAATCAATTAGCCTTAGTACTGTTTCTACTTACTTGTCACGGTTAACTGATCGAGGATATTTCATCAAAAAAGGCTCATCTAATCAAATGCGTTACAGAATCATGACTGCATTATCCGCTCAACAAATTCAAGAAAGATAATAAACTTCTACTCTTAGAGAATACATAATTTAATGTTAATTAGTATGTGAGGCTTGTTGAGGAGCCGTCATAAATGAGTAAAATTCAGAAAGATTTGACTGAGCTAAAAACTAAGCTTAAAAAGTATGTTGACAAAGGTCGTCAAATAGGTTTTAGTGATGTTAAACCTCAACCTTTGATTGTTACTAAACCTGATGTCGCCAAAATAAAACCTTTAAAAAAGGTAAAAAACTGTAACTGCCGATTTTTTGCTGTGGATTGTTCCACACGAACTTTAAAACGAGCCCACAACTGGGGAATCTACCTGATGCGGGTCGCTTATGCCTCGGTAGAAAACCGCAAAGTAACTTGGGACTATGATGAAAGCATAGTTTGCGCAGTTGGAGACCGTCGTTACCGTTCAAACTTTTTGATTGATACGAGACTCCAAATTGAAAGCCAAATGGCCTTAAAACTTCTCCACGAAGAGGCTACCCAGATTGGTTCTGGTGAGGAAACTCTTCGTGATTTAGGTGAAGGGGATTATGTTCTACTGGATGGGGCTAGTTTTTTTGGCGGTAAGCGAGGTTTTCACACTTCTCTTTACGAAGAGGCTCTTCGTAAAAAGGTTAATCTTCTTGCCGTAAGTAAACAGTCACCTATGCTCTGTGACGAAAAAGGACGAGACTTTATGGCATCCACAAGCGTTCTTGCACCATATCCCCTTTGGGTTTATCATCCCGTGAAAGAGGCTAATATGGAAAAACACCTGTATGGGGACGTTTCGCTTGTGAAGTTATGTGAAGATAGTAAACACATTTTTCGGTGCGACATAATGGATTCAACTTCACACGACGTAACTGGGCTCCTTTCTCCTCTAACTTCCCTTTCTGAAGACCCAAGATGCCTAGGATATCCTGTAACCCTTTGGCTTGCTCACGAATTCTCTGGAGCATCAGCATCTAAGCTTTTACAATATTATGATTTAGTAGAAAAAGAGTTAAAAGATGTAGGCATCTTGGAAACTCTTCGTGTTGAAGAATTATCTGTAACTTTTGCTGATAAAATCCATGGAATGACAAATATATTAGAAGGAGATGAAAGCTTTGACAGAATTTGAACCCGTTGGCTTTGTTCGAGAAGTAAAAGGTGACACGGTTTCTTTCTTTTTAAATCAAGACGTGAACCTTTCTTTTGGCCAAATCGTAAGAATAAACTGTGATAGCCGCAATTTTTATGCTCGTGTAGTTGACGCTGGCAGCTCTTCCACTCTGAAAACTAACGAACAACTGAGAGAAGCAGAAGGAAAAGAATCCTTCGGCCCCTATTCCAGTTACAGACATGTAGACGCCGTTTTGTTACTTGAAAACAATTCTGGCAGAATTCGTTCTCCAACCTTCAACCCAAACTACATGGATCAGGTTTACACAATAAATGAAGAAGATTACAAAATTTTGCAGCTTTCAGGCGATTTAGAAATAGGACGCTTGCGTTCAGGTGAAGATGAATTAGGTGTAGTAGGAATAGATGCAAAAGCAATTCCTAAAATGATGGGCATGTTCGGAATGACGGGCTCAGGAAAAACTAACACCGAACTCATTTTAAACGCCCGAATAATCGATGATCCAACCACAGTTGGCCTAATTTTTGATTTTGCAGGACAACTGCTTTCTGGCAAGGACTTTGGAGAAGAAAGCGGTCTGGGAGATCATCCTTTGTTTCACAGTCGCGTTAGTTATTATTCCGCTCGGGATGGCAAACTCTCCATTGGGTTACGGACCCTTACTCCTGGGCGACTGTGGACTTTGTTTCCTGATATTGGTCGACCACAAATCAGGATCGCCAGGCGATTGTACGAACGCTTAGGCAAATGCTGGGTCGAAGAATCCCTTGCAACCTATCGGGAAGAAGGTCACTCTGGAATTAAACAGATTGTTAATAATGCACAAAAAGTCGTAACAAGCGCCTTGATGAGCCGACTTTCTGACCTTCCACCTCACCTATTTCCTGTCTCAGATTATAATTTCATAGAAGATGTTATCCAAAATATAAGCAAAGGTGTTACTTGTCTTGTTGACATTTCTGGATTGACCTCTGAAGAACAACGTAATGTAACTTGCCTCACAGCGACATACGTTGCTCAACATTACAAACGTTTGTGGGAAAACACTTTCGAAGCTTGGAAAAAACTTCCAACTTTGTTAATAACTTTAGAAGAGGCCCATGAGTTTTTAGATCCTGAGATTCGTAAGACAATTTTTTCAGACATCGCCCTTACTTACCGTAAGTACCGGGTTGGTTTAAATGCAGTAACTCCTCGGCCTTCAAAAATTAATCGTGATGTATTTGCAGAGCTTTGGACTAAAGTCATTATGAAAACTGAACTTAAACGGGATCGAGACTATCTCACTCAAAACACACCTTATATGGAATACAGTGATACTGAAATCAAAATGTTGGATATCGGGGAAGCCTTGATTATTTCAGAGCCCCAGATTCGTTTTGCTGTTCCTGTTAAAGTTCTTCATTATCCCACTTATCTTAAACAAAAAGGAAATACAGACTACAATTTACCTGAATCAAAAACCCTTTCTGAAATGAATGAAAACCTAAAACGTCTTAAAGTAGCTGGAGCAACCCTAACTAATGAAAAATCAGACTAAGGGTTAAGTTCCCTTCTTTTCAAGATTTTTTCCATCTCTTCTTTCAATCTATAAATATAGGGCATTTTATGGGTGTCTCTTTCTAGGTAGCCGTCTTTGTACAATTTTTTCATTAGTCGTGCAGTATGTTCTCGGGTTAGACCAATCAGTTTTTGAATTTCTGGAGCCGTTTTTTCTCCTTGTTTATTTATAGTTTCAAGAACATTCAGTTCCGTTTCTGTTAACGGTTCAAGAGCTTTCTCCTTTTTAATTGGAATAGCCGCTTTAATTTTTACTTCAGGAGCAGGCCTTTCATATTTGATTTTTTCAATTTCAACAAGCTTTTCCATAACTTTTTCTTGAGTTTGTTTTATTGCTTCAAACTCATTTTTTATTTCTTTAATTTGGCCTGAAACCTTTTTTTCAACGTCTGGCGCGGAATCAGTTATACGATTACTGAGTTCTGTTAATTTCTCTTCATATTTCTCTACTTTTTTTGCAAATTGTTGATTTTCTACGGAAATATCTTCAATTTTTTGGGCCACATAAAGTACACCCTCTTTTTGCCTACTAAGCTGATTATCTATGCTTAGGACTATGTCGCTAACTATTCCTTTAGCGTTATGATACTCATGACGAAGAGTTATTATGCGCTTGTAATATAGAAACAACACCGAAATCGTCCCAAATAGCAAAATGGACGTTAAAATCAGAAAAACATCTGAAAGCATCAAAGACCTCCCTCACATGTGATTTGGATGTGATTTCGTGTGATGTGCATACCTAATCACATATCACACTAGTATATAAATAAACTTAAGTTTTTTGTCCCTTCATAATGCGTGACATCACACGTCACAATCACCTCACACAAAACTTCATGAAATTATTGAACTATCTATAAACCTAATCTTTTTTACTTCCTGTTGTCTTTCAATTTCTTTGATAAATTATATTTTTTCGGTCTATTTCATTAAATAGCCTTAAAATGGGCTTTATTTTCTCTATCTTTTTTAATCCAAAACGATTTTTACTTGCTAAATTTTACCGTCAAAATCGTGTAAAAACTAATTATTTTTTTGATAAAGATGCTGTGATTTGTGATGTCACAGCTTTTTTGACATTCTTCGAGGATTAGACAGTTCTTCAAGACTACTTTTTAGCTCTTCGTGAAGTATTTTTAGAGTTTTAATTTGTTCTTTTTCTGGTCGTTTTTTTATTAGTTCTCTTTGGGTGTCTATGTAAGCTTTAAGCTTGTTTGCTGCTTCTAGATATGGTTCTAAACTAATTTCTTCAAGAACCCCCAAATAACCTAGCAACAAAATGGTGTAAATTGCTTGTGTAACGTTGTGTCTGGCTTGCCTCAAACTTCGATTAAACGCACCCCTGCTTACGGCTAAAATCCTTAATTTAGCCTTTTCATCGTATTTTAAGTCTTTATCGGTTATATTTTCAGCTAAAACATCAATTAAAAGAGTTTCTAGTTGTATTTTTGTTAATGTGCTATTTTTCGCTAGTATTTTTACTAATGGATCATTTAATGAGTAGTTAATCCAATTTTGAGCCTTTTCCTTCAAGTTCAAATTAGTTTTTACAACTCCTGTTCTAAAGGATACATTTTTGTATACTGGCTATCTAATAAAATCTTCCTTGAAAATCCAAGGGATGACTTTTTTGACCTGAGTTGGTTGGCGCAAAGTTACCATTGTTATGCTGCAAACATTAGACTATAAACATTCTCTCTAAAATAATTGAATCGTTTATTCTAACATCTGCTTACTCTAATTCTTTTTTTTTACAATTTATTTATATTTTAATTTTTTATGTGTTTAATTGTATTCCTTTTATGATTTGCATGGTTTTTTATTATATTCCTTTTTACATTTTTATTTTTTTTTATGTTTTTGTGTTGCCTTCTTCATTATTATGTGTGTGATTTCCACAATGAAACTTGTATCACACGTGATTATCACAGAATCACGTGTGACGTCACGTATTATCTATTTTTCTAAAAACTTTATTTTTCAATTATTTTGAGTTTTAAAGCTGTTTTTGAGCTTTTTTATTGTGATGTGATTTTATGTGATAAAAATTTGTGATTTTTTTTATATCACAAGACTTTTCTTTGTTTTTCTAAATTTTTGCAGTTCTCCTATTTTTGCTTACTTTTGTACCCAACAATTAGCTTCCTATTTGTTGGCTCTCTTTTTGTGGTGAGTCTTATCTTGTTTTTATTTAATATTTTACTTTTTTCTAAGTAATCTTTAAAAACTTAATATTTTTTTAAAAAACACATCTTTTGATATAATTATTATGTTGAAATACTTTTTTAATGCATTATTTGATATTTTTTTAATAATTAAATAATTTTTGTAGTTTAACTACTTTATCTTCTTTTTGCTTTTTTCCTTAATTTATACTTCTTTATCCTATTTTACTCCCTGTGTTTGTGCAGTTTTTATTTTTGTTTTGAGTTTTTGTCCTGTTTTTAGGACAAATATTTAAGCTATTGCTGAGTTATACAATCAAACAAGCACTTATGCTTGTAATAATTAATTTGTGTTAAAGAGGCTTTAAAATGGGCAGAAGAAGACGAAAAGTTGTTCATATTCCAAAAAAGAAGTTGCCCACTGTTTTTCTCTGTCCAGTTTGTGGTAAACAAGCAATCACAGTCGAAAAATTTTCAGATGGAGAACACGCTAAAGTACGTTGCACTGGCTGTGAATTAACTGAAGAATTTGAGACAAGACCCGCTTTTAGTGACATTGATATTTATTGTCAATTTACAGACCTTTTTTATTCTAGATCTTCTGTCTAGAAATGGGATCAAAAATGGTCGGCAAAGTGGAGCAATATATCTTAGATAAAATCAGCAAAGAGGGAGCCATTCACATGACCTTGATTGATCCAGAAAAGGTCACACCCGAATCTGCAGTTAAAACCGCTACAGAAGCACAATCTTGCAATACTTCCGCAATAATGGTAGGCGGATCAACATCCATCTCTAGTTCACATTTAGATGAAGTTACTAAAGCCTTGAAAGCGTCAGTAAAAATCCCCATAATTTTGTTCCCTGGAAACCACAGTGGAGTAACCAAACATGCTGACGCCATTTGGTTTATGTCTCTTCTTAATTCTGCAGATCCATATTTCTTGACTGGTGCCCAAGTCTTAGGTGCACCAATAATCAAAAAATTCGGTATAGAACCCCTTTCCATGGGATACGTCATCGTCGGAGAAGGTGGCACGGTTAGTGTCGTAGGAAAAGCCAACCCAATTCCATACAGTAAACCTGAACTTGCAGTTGCTCATGCCCTTGCTGCCCAATTTTTCGGTATGCATTTTGTATATCTAGAAGCCGGTTCTGGGGTAGGTAATCATGTGCCTGCTGCTCTGGTAAAAGCAGTAAAAACTGCAACTAACATACCAATAATTGTTGGTGGTGGCATACGAACAGGTGAACAAGCAAAAGAAATCGCAAATGCTGGCGCTACTATCATAGTAACTGGTAATGTTTTAGAAGAGAATAGTAAGAAAAGTAAAATACAAGAACTGATAAGCAACGTTAAAACCAAATGACTCTTGACCGTTCTGGCTTTTGGTTCTCGAAAGACTCAATACCTTGTTTTGTAAACTCTAACCTAAGGAGAAGCCTTTTGACAATTCCCATGAGCAAAGAGTACAAACAATACACCGATGGCTTGGAAAAACAACTTGCAGATATTTACGCCGTAGTGACAAAAGCAAGAAAAAAAGGGTTAGACCCTGCTTTGGTTCCTGAATCTGAAGTTGCAAAAGACCTAGCCGCCTTAGTGGAAGGTCTTGTTGGTCCCCCTGGAGTTGCTGAAAGCATCCGTGAATTGACTAAAACCCTGTCTCGTGAAGCTCTTACTTTCAAGATTACTGAACAAATAATTAATGGCAAATTTGGTGTAATGGATTCTCGGGAAGCTGCTGAACAAGCAATGCGAACAGCCCTTGCCATCTTAACCGAAGGAATAACCGCCGCTCCCATACAAGGCATCGCCAAAGTAGACATCAAAACCAATCTTGACCGAACAAACTACTTGGCAATATACTACGCTGGGCCAATCCGCTCCGCAGGAGGCACTGAACAAGCCTTAACAATAATTGTTGGTGACCATATTCGCCGGTTACTCAAACTGGACCACTACAAACCCACAGAAGACGAAATCGGACGCTTTATCGAAGAAATTCGGTTGTTTGAACGCTCAATTGCTCGATTCCAGTATCACATATCCGATGAAGAACTACGAAGAGGCATACAAAACATTCCCGTAGAAGTAACGGGCACTGAATCAGATCCCGTTGAAGTTTCAACGTACAGAAATCTGCCTCGAATAGAGACAAATAACGTTCGAGGTGGTGCCCTGCGCGTAGTAAACGACGGAATAGTCGGTCGCGCAGCCAAAGTGTTAACAACTATTGAAAAACTCAAAATACCTGGATGGGACTGGCTCGGAAACCTCAAAGAATTTTCAAAGAAAAAGAAATCAGGGTTTATGGCTGATGTAATTGCTGGTCGCCCAATTTTTTCATTTCCTTCTCGAGTTGGGGGATTTAGGCTTCGTTATGGCAGGTCCAGAAACACTGGTCTAGCTGCTGTTGGGATTCATCCTGCAACCATGTTAACTGTACAAAACTTTCTCGCGGCTGGAACACAACTTCGTTTAGAGGGTCCCGGAAAAGGAGGAATCACCGTTCCGGTAGATAGTATTGAGTCCCCTATTGTTCGACTCAAAAATGGCTCAGTTGTTCGTGTTAATCTTCAAAACTTTAATTCAATCAATAAAATGATTGACAAAATCCTGTTCTTGGGGGACATATTAATTGGGTTTGGTGACTTTTTGTATACTAACAAACCCCTTCGACCCGCAGGATATAACGAAGAATGGTGGGGAGAAGAACTCACAGTAGCTATAGAACAAAAATTTGGGAACGATTTAGACAAAACTGCCCAAGCAGTGGGGTTAAAAAAAAATTTTCTAGAAAAAATGCTGGATGATGTTTACAAAAACACACCCACCGTACAAGAAGTCATTCACCTCTCTTTGATTTTAGGAATTCCTTTTCATCCCAAGTTTACTTTTTTTTGGGAAACCCTTTCTGCTCAAGAGTTTTTTGCTTTACGAAAGTGGCTTTTAGCTTCTGAAACAAAAGTTGAAAACAATATCGTTCAAGAGATTGTTGGTGTGAACGATAAAGCAATCAAAATTGTTCTTGAAAAGCTTTGTATTCAACACCAAGTCTTTTTGAAAAAAGTGAAAATAGTGGGGGATGAAGCTCATATTTTGGCTTTTTGTCTTGGGTTTAATACGTCTGACTTTAAACTTGATTCAGAAAATGTTCTTGACATAATAAAAAACCTCACTGGGGTTACAGTTAAGCCAAAAGGTGTTAGTTATGTAGGCGCTCGAATGGGTCGCCCAGAAAAAGCCAAACATCGAGAAATGAAACCCCTTGTACACACTCTGTTTCCTGTTGGTTTGGCTGGTGGTTCTCGCCGTAATCTTATTGATGCTGCAAAAAAGGTTTCAATAGACGTAGACCTTGTCAAACGCCATTGTGTGAAATGTAATGCACCAAATTTCACTCTCAAATGTGCTCGATGTGGTTCAGATACTGTTCTTGAGAAGACTTGTCCTCAATGTGGCAGAACCTTATATGTAGATGAATGTCCCGCATGTAAAACTTCAACCCGAAGTTATGCTAGGCAAGAAGTTGACATGCGGGGTTTGTTGTCTATGGCTTGTAAGAATCTGGGGCTTCCAATGCTTAGCCTTTTCAAGGGTGTAAAAGGGATGACTAACGGAACAAAAACCCCAGAAATTCTGGAAAAAGGTCTCTTACGAGCAAGGCATGGGTTATCAGTTTTTAAAGATGGGACAATCCGATTCGACGCAACAAATGCTCCCCTTTCACATTTTACCCCAAAAGAAGTTGGTGTTACAGTTGAACAAGTCCGAGCAAACGGTTATTTGCACGATTATCAAGGAAACCCATTAACTAGTCCCAAGCAAATTTGTGAACTAAAAGTTCAGGACATAGTTATTCCTCGAAACTGTGCAACCTATTTTCTTAAAGTCGCCAATTTTTTGGATGAACTTCTAGAAAAAGTGTACAAACTTCCAAAATACTATAACATATCTAAACCCAGCGACCTTATTGGTCACTTAGTTATTGGTTTGGCTCCTCATACATCAGTTGGTATTGTTGGACGAATAATTGGTTTTACACCCTTGAAAGTTATTTATGGTCATCACCTGTGGCATTCAGCAAAACGCCGAGACTGTGACGGAGACGAAGATGCCGTAATTTTAGGTCTGGATGCAATTTTGAATTTCTCTAAAGAATTTCTACCTTCCCAAATCGGTGGAATCATGGATGCTCCAATTTTGATTATTCCGGTAGTAAACCCCTTGGAAGTTCAACGGCAAGCCCACGAAGTAGATGTTAGTGGACAATATCCTCTTGAATTTTATCAAAAAACTTGGGAAGAAGCAGACACCCGCCAAACAATGAACATGATTGAGGTTATTGCCGACCGGTTGAACACCCCTGCTCAGTTTGAAGGTTTCAAGTATACGATTCCTGTTTCCAACGTTAACATGGGAAACACAGAGAGTGTTTACAAAAAATTTGGCAAAATGACCGACAAAATGCACAGCCAACTAGTTTTGGCAGAAAAAATTGCCGCCGTAGACGCTGATGTTGTGGCAAGAAAAGTATTGACCACCCACTTTATTCGTGATATTGCGGGAAACCTTCGTGCTTTTACCACTCAACAGTTTAGATGCAAAGGATGCAACAGAAAATTCAGGAGAATGCCCCTTATTGGGAAATGTCCTTCTTGCAATAGTGATTTGATTCTTACTGTTTATCGTGGCGGAATTGAAAAATACTTAATCGCCGCAACACGATTGGTTGAAAAATACGGTCTTTTAGATTACTATGCACAACGCCTCCACATTGTGGAAGAAGAAATCCTAACCTTATTTGAAGGCAAAAAACCTAGACAATTCAGTCTCACAGCCTTTTCTTGAAATAGTTATTTTATGCAAATCTTTTTTGATTTAAACCCCAACATACCTTGAGCACGAATGTTTCACTTTAAATATCACCCAAATGCTTTTTTGAATTCAAAAAAGAACATTCAACCCGGTTTAGCGACTAGAACGAAAATTCTTTTAGTTCTTGAAGTTGGGGTATCTAAAACTAAATCAATTTCTAAAAAAGCAGGACTTGGTTATTCTGCTGTTCTTTATCATTTACATCTTCTGGAAAATGAAAACATTGTGCGCCGCAGAGGCATACGATGGTATCTTTGGGAATTAACTGGTACTGGACAACAAAGATTAGTTAATCAGCTTTAGAATGGGCAATCACACGGATTTTGTTTGCATTTTGGACATTTATTGTCATATTTTGAAAGTGCAGCTTTTTCCAAATCAATTCCCACAACATTCGCTAAAGAAGCTAACCAAGCCAAAACATCAGCAAACTCTTTTTTTCCCTCTTCTATGTCTCCTTGTTGTAACGCTTCTTTTAGTTCTTGAAGTTCATCTTCAAGCCACGACAATGTTTTTTCTTCGCCCCGTTCAACATCCCGAGAAAAATATAGTTGCTTCATCAGTTTTTGAAAACCCTTGATGTCCATTTTTGCATCCTCACCTTAACTGCAAAGCTGTAACTGTTTTAGATTTTTCGTTGCTTGTAGCCTTCGATACATCCTTGTTTTATCTGAGTTACTAGCTTGGCAATCTCTGGCAGTGTTTCTTCAGGTTTTTCTAAGTTTTTCTCATAAACTTTAGCGTAGACGCTTCCTGCTATTGCTCCATCTGAACCTGCGGATACTACGTTTGCGGCTTGTTGTTTTGTTGAAATTCCAAACCCAGCTAATAATGGCATATCTGTGTGCTTTCTTACCCGTTCAACTAGTTTGAATGTAGAGTCCCCTATGCTTTCTCTTACTCCAGTGACTCCTTCAACCCCAATGACGTACAGAAAGCCAGAAGCGATGTCTGCGATTTTTTTGAGTCTATCTTCGGTTGTTGTTGGCGCTACTTGAAAAATAGGGTGGATTTCGTTCTTTTTTCCTTCAGTTATCAAAACATCTGCTTCTTCAACCGGAACATTGGGCACAATTATGGCTTGGGCTCCTGCATCTTTGATTTTCTTCAAAAAGTTTCCAACGCCCACAACATACGGGATGTTATAGTAAGTCGTAACTACAATGGGGTTTTCAATTCCTTTTGCCCTTATCTTCTTGATGCCTTCAATGCATTTATTTGGTGTCATGCCGTTTTGCAGTGCCCTTTCACATACTGACTGAAATGTTGGGCCATCTGCTGTTGGGTCCGAGAAGGGAATTCCGAACTCAAGAATA
>Ga0272443_10006672_pt1 | contig 11327 bp, 13 predicted proteins | sample SSMAcet12_FD_193581 | JGI IMG/M metagenome (GOLD analysis project Ga0272443, IMG submission 193581) | Marine sediment archaeal communities from Little Sippewissett salt marsh, Falmouth, MA, United States - SSM-Acet-12 | ecosystem: Environmental > Aquatic > Marine > Wetlands > Sediment ... | reverse complement strand
ATAGCCCTGGCCGCGAATGCAGACGGCGTGCATCTCGGGCAGGAAGACATGCCTTATCCCGAAGCAAGGCTGTTAATGGGCGGAGAAAAAATAATCGGCCTGACGGTTCACAACGAGAAAGAGGCGATTGATGCGGAAAAATCGGGAGCAGACTACGTGGGAGCATCTCCTGTGTTTGAAACCAGGACAAAAAGCGACGCAGGCAAACAGGCAGGACTTCAGCTTGTAAGGAACATAAAGAGGAAAGTGGAAATACCTGTCGTAGCCATAGGCGGCATAAACCTTGAAAACGTTTTACGGGTAATGGATGCGGGTGCGGATTCCGTGTGCGCCATATCCGCGGTGATAGGAAAAGGGCTTACAGGGAAAGAATGCAAAAAGTTCGTCGATATCATAAACTCCTGCTGCCGGAAAAGAATCACCTCTTGAAACCCAGTAATGAAAGCAGTCCGCCCATTTTTCTTTTTGTTTTACTTATGTTAAAATTCCAACGCGGTGCAGCTCTTAAATATAAATGGTAATTTAAGAACTCTTGAATTCCGGGAAGCCCGCCCTGCATGACCGTAATGCATATTATCTTCGCTGAGGACTCAAACAAATACCTGCATCCTCATCAAAAAAAGAACCGGAAGACGGGGAAAACCATGGTCAACGAAATCAAATACAGGAAAAATGCACTCTTAATCTTAACCGCGGCAGCCTGCCTTATAACCACCGCAGGATGTCTAAAATATACTGCGAACGCAGAAGGAATCAAAACCATGAATATGCCAAAACCGGTCATGAGAGCAAATTTTGACAAATCCCTGTCAGTCAACATAGGAGATGACAGAATAGAAGCTGCCCCCGGTCCCGGAGCAGAGTTCGTTCCATCAGTTGAAGGACACGGAATAGAACCCGGACGTTCAGGCCCGGCTGCCATAATTCCGGTGGCGGACAAGCTCTGGAAAAACTCCGGTTCCATAGCTTTCCGTTTCCGTCCTTCCCGGACAATCCGTTACCGCCCGGAAGAAGCTCTCCATGTTTTACTGGCAGATTCTCCCGTATTCAAATTATACATTTCGGAAGACACCCGGCATTGCGTGTTCGGCGCCCGCATGGCTATAAAATCTGCAAGATATACCCACACGCATAACAGGTCATTTTTAAGCCACCTGAAAGGCAACCGATGGTACCATGCAGTTTTTTCATGGGATGCGGCAAAAGGGCGCAATGCGTTTTACCTCAACGGCCAGATACAGCAAAAAATGCGCGAGGGGCATCCATGGCCGGCTCCTGAAAGCTTCAGCGGCGATTTGAAAATGGGCGGAACATTCGGTAAAGACGACAGTTTATGCCGCTTTGCCATCGACTCTGTAGAACTATATGGCACATTCATGGAAGAAAACCAGGTATCCGCACTTCTTGAAGGCAGGCCAAACTTCCCGCTTTTCAATGAAGGCAGCTGGAACCATAAAGAAAGTCTTGACCTGGCGCCTTATAATCTCAAGCTATTGTACGAAGAAAACTTTGATGCGCCTTTAAACATGATACGCGAGGAAGAATTGTTTGAAGGCAGCAGGCGCGTGAAGCTTCCAGAGGGCAGAGATTGGGTCATTGAAGGGGCAGCAGACGCATGGACGGAGAATAACAGGTGCATTGTCAGGCAGAAGGGAGACGATATAAGCCTCCATACTGTTCTCTGGAATACCAGGGAATTTCCCGGCGACATTCTTATCGAGTTTGGAGTTGTTCCCCAGAATCCCGAAAAGGGCCTTGCTATCGTCTTTTTCTGTACGCGCAATACCAGGGGAGGCTCTCCTTTCGACTTATGGATGGAAAAGCGCGGCGGCGAATTTACAAAATACCACTCCGGACAGCTTAACGGCTACCATGCATCCTATTGGGCAGGCGACCGCCGCAACGCCAACCTGCGAAAAAACAAGGGATTTTTAATGCCGGCGGTAGGAATGGACCGCATGGGCGCCTTCAGCAATGCCGGTTCCGGGCCTCACAAGGTGCGCATACTCAAAGTCGGTGGTACAGTGAGGATAGAGGTCAACGGGAAAATTTCCCTGAAATTCGACGATGACGGAAAAACTTACGCCGGCCTGCCCGTATGGCAGGAGGGATGGATAGGACTCAGGCACATGTCTTATTCCGAACAGGTAAGCTACACGCATTTCAAGGTATGGCAGGCGAAAAAGAAATAAGTGCCCCTGCTAAACTGCAAACTTTTCTAAACAAAGCGTCTTAAAAAGTTGCGCATGACAACACATAGTAAAGGATAAAGAGTTTTTACATTTTTTCTTCCTCTCCTCATGGGATAGAGGACTGAGGTAAGGGGTTTTTCAAGTCTCAGACCATTCCCCCTCATCCTGCATCTTCTCCCCCTGGGGAGAAGGAATAAAGGCTTTCTGATGCTAATATATTACGCAAAAACTTATGTCGGCGTGCATAAAAGAAGCAAGCGAGATAAAAATAGTTGACGGGCACAGGACTTCAATGGTATAATTGGAGGATAATAACAAGGTTTATTGACAGTATAATTTAACCCTGCCCGCTGAAATACCCGGAAGGAATTCTTTTCTCCGGCAGCGTTTTTGCTGTTATTATTCCCCTCATTAGACCAAAACAAAGTTCCAGGGTTTTATACATCGCATGGTGAAAATCTTTTGTATAGCAGGCCTTATAGTATAAAAGGAGACGATTTATGAGCGAGCAATCTTTGAATTACCTGCAGTCAAGACTCGACAGTGAGGACTACGAAAAACTGGCAGCAATCGACAATGAAAGATTACACGAATTTATAGCCGATGCCGTAAAACTGTGCGAACCTGCTAAAGTATGGATAAGCACTGATTCACCGCAGGATATCGAACACACGAGAAAGATGGCTCTGGCAACAGGAGAGGAAACAGTTCTCAATACCGCCGGCCATACGGTTCATTTTGACGGAATAGACGACCAGGGAAGAGACAGGGAAGCAACGAAATACCTCGTCCCGGAAAAAGATACTTTAAGCGAAGCTCTCAACCAGGTAGAAAGGGAAAAAGGGCTTGATGAAATACGTACGCTCATGAGAGGCTCCATGAAAGGGCGGACAATGATAGTCCGCTTTATGACCCTGGGGCCCAATAATTCGGATTTCAGCATTCCCTGCGTGGAATGTACTGACTCTTTTTATGTCTCCCACAGTCTCACCCTTCTGTACCGACTCGGTTATGGAGAATTCAAAAGACTCGGGCCGGAAGGCCGGTTTTTTGCAATCCTCCATTCATGCGGCATGATGGATGAACGAATGGTAAGCTGCGAAACCGGTAAAAAAAGAATTTATATAGATTATACAAAAGATATGGTATACAGTGCCAATACCCAGTATGCAGGCAATACTGTGGGACTGAAAAAGCTTGCCCTCAGACTTACCATACGCAAGGCCGACATGGAAGGATGGCTTGCCGAACATATGTTCCTCATGGGAGTTAAAGGCAAAAACGGGCGCAAATCCTATTTCGCGGGAGCTTTTCCGAGCGCCTGCGGAAAAACCTCTACAGCCATGCTTCCCGGCGAAACTATAGTGGGAGACGACATCGCATACTTCCGTTCCGTAAACGGGGAATGCATGGCTGCAAATGCAGAATCGGGAATATTCGGCATCATACAAAATATCAACAAGAATGACGACCCAATAATTTGGAATGTTCTTCACAACCCGGTAGAAGTAATCTTTTCCAACATACTCGTCAGGGAAGGAAAACCTTACTGGCTTGGAATGGGAGAAGATTTGCCCGGGCAGGGAGAAAACTTTTCGGGTTCCTGGCATAAAGGGAAGAAGGACGACAGGGGGGCAGAAATACCCCCTGCGCATAAAAATGCACGTTATGCAGTTGCCCTGCACGCGCTCGAAAACTGCGACCCCGAACTCGACAATCCGGAAGGGGTCAAGCTTGCAGGAATTATTTACGGCGGCCGCGACGCAAAAGCCTATGTTCCTGTACAGCAAGGTTTCAGCTGGGAACACGGCATTATTTCTTACGGCGCATCCCTTGAAACCGAAACAACATTCGCCACGATAGGAAAGGAAGGAGTACCTGAGATAAACCTCATGAGCATACAGGATTTCGTGGCAATACCTCTCGGCAAATACATAAAAAACAACCTTGATTTCGGTAACAAACTCGAGAAGCAGCCTGCTGTCTTCGGCGTAAACTATTTTCTCAGGGACAGCGAAGGCAAATTCGTAAACGCCGTCCGTGACAAGCATGTATGGATTAAATGGATGGAAATGCGAGTACACGGGGAAGCCGGAGCCATAAAGAGTCCTACTGGATGGATTCCAGAATATAGGGACCTTGTCCCCCTTTTCAGGGATATGGCAGGCAAGGACTACGCGGAGGAAGACTACATAAAGCAGTTTACCATACGCATACCGGAAAATATAGCCAAAATTGAAAGGGTTGAGAAATTTCACCGGGAGCACGTACCCGGTGCACCCGAAATACTATTCAAACTGCTGGAAGAACAGAAGGAAAGGCTGCTTGAACTCCGTGAAAAACACGGTGATTATGTACCCCCTGAAAAACTCGGCTGACATTAAGCAAGATATTGGAGAAGAGGTATGGAGAAGACAAACGTGCACATTATTTGCACGGGGAAATCAGAACCTCGACCCGCTCTTTTTTACGAATCAATGTCTCCAAACCACCCGTCGTAAAAATTCTTCAGGTGTTCTTCATCCATTTTCTTTTCTGCTCCCGCCGTATCAACATCCTCTTCCCTGAAGGAATACCGGTATCTCGCGCAGTAATCCATGATAACATCGTAAGCGGAAGTTATTTCTTTAAACGTGTCTTCTGCTTCTTTTTTCTTTTTACCGGCAGTCCTGTCCGGATGGCAATTCAAAACCAGCTTCCTGTAAGAATCTTTTATCTCCTGCAGGGTTGCCGTCTCTCCAAGCTCAAGAGTTTTTCTCGCTTCGTCCACCTCTTCATAATATCCCATCTTATACCTTTAGAGTTTTTTCTGCCCGGGGAAAAAACATCCCTTCATACCGGCATAAAAAGACTTCAGAAAACCCAGCCGCAACTGCCCCCCCGAGCCAGCTGATATCTTCTCTTTCTATCTTGTCATCTTTGTCCCGCATTTTGGACAATTTACTTCAAAGCATGGAACGCCTACCTGATGGGCAACCTTTGCACCGCACGATGGACACACGCAAAAACCTCCCGGACCTGCGGCTCTGCCGCCCATCCTTCCGCCTGCGCCTCTTCCCTGCCCTCTGCCCGTACCCGGACCCTGGCCGGCTGGACCTGTTCCGTCTCCTCTCGGCATATTAATTCACCTCCTTATCATCTCTAAATGCTGCGGTTTTTAAAAAACATGGGAAAACCCTTTTTGCATAAGTGGCTTTCACAAACTTTTGACGCTTGTTGAGAAAATTCTTCGCAGATAATGCGCTGCAACATGAAAAAATCATGGTTTTATCCCATTATCCTCATGGTCGCATTCCGTTTTTTCCAGTCCGTAATTTTTGCCTGCCCCCGGATTGCAGGAACTGCCTTTTGATTCAAGGCTCCCTTCCACGATTTTTTCTATAGCCTCGCTGACACTGCCTTCAATGCCGGTAATGGTATTTATACCCAATCCACTGAAAAGCTGAGATGCTCTCTGCCCCATGCCTCCGCATACAATGTACTTTACATTTATTTTATGCAGAAACTCCGGCAGGTATCCCGGATGGTGTCCGGGATTATCAATAACCTCCTGCTTTATAACCTTATTGCTCTCCACGTCAACTATCGTAAAAGCAGGGCACCTTCCGAAATGGGGAGAAACAAGACTTCCGTCTGTAGAAATAGCAAAACGCATGAATCCTCCTATTTTTTCCCGCTGCCCGTTCCAAAGTGGGAAGGGACAGTGGACCTGGCGGCATTATCCGTTTCTTTGAACAGACCCTTTTTAAAATTTTCTATTGCATCCCTGACGCTTCCCCCGACACCCGTTATAGCTTTAATACCTGCCTGTTGAAGAACCCCTGCAGCATTGGGGCCCAGGTTGCCTGTCAATAGAACCTCAACGCCTTTTTCCGCCATCATCTGCCCGTTTTGAATACCCACGCCTCCCATTCCTGCAGCGTTTTCATTGGAAACATATTCGACCTTTTCTGTTTCCGTATCATAAAATACAAAGTAGGCGCACCTGCCAAACCTCGGGTCAACATTTGCTTCCAAATCTTTTCCTTCAGAAGTTATACAAATCTTCATACACACCTCCGGTTTTCCGTCTCCTTACTCTCAATGAAACGGGATTAATACTACGGCAGGGCGGTAATACGCCGCCCTGCCGCCTTAACGTTACTTCTCCTTACCTGCTTCTTTCTCAAGCTCGGAAATTCTCTTCTTTATACCCGAAAGCTGTTCGCTGAGAACATCCGCCTGGGATTGAAGCATCTCCATCTCCTGCTTCGGCGTTGCCTGCCATACACCGTAAGGGTCTACGGCAGCATCAGGATAAGCCGGATACGCAGGGTAGCCTGCATAAGGAACTGCTCCCGCATACGGGTTACCGTAGAAGCCTCTTCCTCTCATACCCCTGCCGTAACCTCTGCCGAATCCTCTGCCTCTGCCGAATCCAAAACCTAATCCCCGGCCGCCGACATAAGGATTCATATATCCGGGCGTTCCATAACCGGCGCAATAACCCGCCGCTCTGCCTGTCATGGGTCCAAATCCTGCAGGTCCTGTTCCGTCTCCTCTTGGCATCTTAATCACCTCCCTCTCTTGCTCCGCGCTTAACCTTGCGCAGTTATACCTCGTTATTTTGAGTTTGCATTTATGTTACCATATGCGCATTTGCAGATTTCCTTATCATACCCCGTCCTGTTTGCATTCTCCGCATATTCCGTAAAAATGTATTATATGGCTCTTTATTTCGAAACCGTGCTTTGCGGAAAGCGCTTCCTCGGTTTTCTTAATCAGCTCTTTTTCATCTTCCAGGAAATTCGTATAATCTATAATTTTTTTGCACCTGGTGCATACAAGATGATGGTGGTGAAAATCCTTTTGCGGATTCCCAACAAGTTCATACCTGGCCTTGCCTTCCCCGAAATCAAACTTCTGGACAATACCCATCCTGGTAAGCAGGTCAAGAGTCCTGTATATCGTCGCAAATCCTATGGACGGATTTATTCCGCGCACAATGAAATATATCTCCTCGGCACTGAGATGCCTGGATGTCCTGGCAAGCACATCCGTGATAATTTTCCGCGAAGCCGTACTCCTGAACCCTTCGGATGCCAGCCTCTCCTTGAGCCACGGACTGCCGCGCCTGTGATTGCCCTGCCTCATATTCCCCTCCTTATTGATAATAATTCCCATTATCATTATACCCGCCCCCCCTGCCCTTGTCAAGGGATAAATTTTAAAAACTTTAAGTTTTCCTTGACTTAGGGAAAATTTCCTGTAATACTTTAATAATAGATGGAGAGATGCCAAAAGCATTTTGGTAAATCCTCGGTGAACCACTCTCTTTCAGGGGTGGACGGCTGAAAAAGCCCCCCACCCCAGCCTCTCCTCACGGGAGGAGAAGCTGCTTGTACTTCAGGTTAGTAGCACTGGATAGCACAGAGGACATGTCGGTAATCCCGTCAACCGAAATCCGGGGGCAGGAGAAAATGTGAGGGAAAAAGGAGGTTTCGAATAAAGGAGTTTGCTGATACTTGCGTATTTTGTGTAACTTTTCAAATATCAAAGGGAGGATATCATGAATGTATACGAAGCCATAAAAAAGAGGCGGAGCGTAAGGGCATACCAGGATAAACCCGTTCCGGAAGACGTTCTTAACCGCGTACTCGAAGCCGCAAGACTGGCGCCTTCAGGCAACAACCGCCAGGAGCGCAAGTTCGTGGTCATAACCGACGCAGAAACGAGAAAAAACCTTGTCCAGGCGGCAAACAACCAGAATTTCGTCGGGCAGGCCCCGGTTGTAATTGCAGCCGTGGGCACCAATCCTGAAAAAATGATGTCCTGCGATATTCCCGGAGACCCCGTGGATGTTGCAATAGCACTTGACCATATGACGCTTGCAGCAATCGAAGAAGGACTTGGAACCTGCTGGATAGGTGCATTTTCCCAGGACGAGGTCTGCAAAATCCTCGGCATACCTTCACCGTATAAGGTCATTGAACTCCTGACCCTCGGGTATCCGGCAGATGCACCGAGAGAGAAAAAAAGAAAACCGCTTGAAGAAATAGTCTGCTACCAGAAATTTGCAGATTAGCCATTGTAAAGCCGCATACACATCCTGACTGCCGCGCAAAAGAAGCCCGCAATGGAGGGATGAGGGGTAAAAGCATGCTCAAGGCAGCAGGCTATAATATCCATCTGAAACGTATGTTTCTAAGGCTTATCCAGAAAAGCACGATGCAGAAAACAGCCAGCATGACAAAGTTAAAAACTATGGGCATATTGCCTGCCTGGTGGATAGATGAATGAAGCACATCGGCTCCGTATGTGAGCGGGAGCAAATAAGAAAGAGGCCTCAGCCAGGAAGGCAGTTGCTCAACAGGAAAAAATAAACCGCACAGGAAAAGCATGGGAAAGCGGATAAAATTTGAAAAAGTCTGAGCTTCGAAAACTTCGCTTACCGATACGGCGACAAAGAGGCCGAGAAATGTTGAACTTACCGCGATAAAGATTACTCCAGGTATCAATGTTGCCCAATTGATACCCGAAAGGCCGGTGAAAAACAAGGCCATAATAACGGGTACAAAAGCGTTCGCTATTCCAAAGATTATTGCGCCGGAAGTTTTGGCAAGCATAAGAAGTTCAAGAGAAATGGGTGCAAGAAGAAGGCGCTCAAAAGATTTTCCTTTTTTTTCAAAAGTCACCGTCACTGCAAGCATGCTTGTCGTCCCGAACAGGACGGAAATAGCCACAACGCCTGGGAGAAGCGTTAATATGCTGTCCATCCCCTGTCCCGAACGAATGAAAAACATGCCAGTCCATGCCAGCGGAAATATAATGCCCCAGCTTACATTTGGGGGCTTAAGGTAATAGAACCTCATGTCTTTCAGCAGGATGTTCCAGAATGCTACCCTTGATTTCATTTGGGTCCCCCGGGATTCTCTCCCTTCATCGCTTTAGATTCGATTCCCGTTATTTCAACAAAGACATCCTCAAGAGAAGGAAGTATCTTGCGGGCCTCTGAGACTTCCGCGCCTCTGTCTTCTATGAATTTAACAAGCGGCCCTATGCGCACCGGTTTCTGCGACTCAACCCTTACGGTTGAACCGGAAGCAGTCCGGCACTTAACCTCAGGAAACTCTTTTTCTACCGCGCGCGTAAGGCCATCTATATTCCTCGAGAGCTCAAACTGGACAACATTGCGTCCCTGAGCCAGGCGCATAAGGTTTTCAGTAGTATCTATCCTGACTATCCTGCCGGAAACTATAAAAGCAATGCGCCGGCAAAGCCTTTCTGCTTCTTCGATATAATGGGTAGTAAGAAATATGGTTGTCCCTCCCGCATTCATGTCGGAAATAAGCTGGCGTATTTGACGGGCGCTCGCCACGTCTATACCGGTAGTCGGTTCATCCAGGAAAAGAATTGGCGGAGAATGGATGATTCCCGCAGCTATGGCAAGCTTCCTCTTCATTCCCCTGGAATATGCGGCAAACTTGCGGTTTGCGGCTTCATCCAGCCCAAAATCTTTCAGGAGCTTGCGGGCACGGGATTGCCTGCTGCGCCGCTCCATGCCGTATAGGGCTCCGCAAAAGGCAAGGTTTTCGTAACCGGTAAGTTCAGGATAAAGGTTGCTTTCATCTGAAACTATGCCCATGAGGTGCTGGGCTGCCTTTGGACGGACTGAAGAGTCTATCCCGCTGATTCTTATGGTGCCTTTATCCGGCCTTGCCAGTCCCGTCAGCATATTTATGGTAGTAGTTTTTCCAGCTCCGTTGGGGCCGAGAAAACCGAAAATCTCGCCTTTGAATACATGGAAACAAACGCCGTCCACAGCCTGCACGCCTTCAAAACTCTTTGCAAGTCCGGAAACTTCAATTACGGCATTATCGCCCGCAGCCACTTGCGCCTCCTGTGATTTTCTTCTTTTTATCCTCTGAATCTCCGATTTCCCTGAAAAATCTGTATCCGCCGTAAAATCCATCGGCTGCCAGGGCATAATGAATCCAGCAGCCTTCTTTCCTTTTTTTTACCAGGCCCGCATTTTCCAGAATTTTTAAGTGCTGGGATACCGCCGCCTGGGAAATATTCATCCGCTTGACCAGGGCATTGACGCAAAACTGGCGTTCTGCCAGCAGCCTGACAATTTCCAGCCTGGCAGGATTGGAAAGCGCCTTGAAAACCTTTTCAAAGCCTGTATTATCTTCCATTTGTCATATAAGCATATAAAGTTTTACTTATATTGTACGGGGGGGGAAGGCCCTGTGTAAATAGTATGCGTATAAAAACAGGTTGAAAATTGCGATGCTTACAAAAAGAGAGCCTGTAGACTTTTATTTAAGGCGCAAATTCCTGAAGGTTTAATAAAGGTATGGGTTGGAAGGCTGCGGCACTTCTATTATTTTATCAACTTCTATATGCAGTTTTTCACCCTTTATCCCTGCCTTTCCCCTTACCTGAACCCATGAGTTTTGCGGAGGTTTTTCATCCATGGGGCAGGTTATTTCCAGCGCAAGGGGTCGGGCGTGCGCCACACAGCAGGTAATCAGGTGCCTTACAAGGAAAAAGTTTTCTCCATCCTTAAGAATAAGTCCCTCAACTGCCACATGTAAACCATCAATTTTTTCTGGATTTTTATTTTTGAGTATGAGAATTTGTTTTACATTGAATCTTCTGTATTGGCCGTAAGCGGCAGCCCGGGACTCCATGATTTCACGAAGCTCCGCAGATGAGCCTTCAAATTCGGTATTCATGCCGAACTGGGATACCGCGAAAGTTGAAAGGCTTCCAGGTTTCACAACAACTAAGAGAAATACAGGGAAGAGAAAGAAAATGTACGAAATTTTTTGGATAAAAGTAATTTCAACATCTCTCTCCCTTCTTTTTATGGAGTTTAACTGGATAAGAATTAAAACCAGGAGGATAATTATCGCAAGAATAACCAGTGGTATATAGGTTATCTTGATAAAAACAGGCAGTTGTCCCGTAACAAGGGGAAGAAGGAAGAAAAGGAGCCACGCAATAAAAACAAACAGGCGCAAAAATTTCTCTTTTTTTATTAATTCCATTGTATAACCTCTTAATAAGGTTTTTTATTTGCCATTCTTTTTCAAAAAAGCAGGCTTGCTGCAACTCCGAATGCAAAGATAAGTGCAGCAACCGCAATTA
>Ga0272443_10006671_pt1 | contig 11328 bp, 7 predicted proteins | sample SSMAcet12_FD_193581 | JGI IMG/M metagenome (GOLD analysis project Ga0272443, IMG submission 193581) | Marine sediment archaeal communities from Little Sippewissett salt marsh, Falmouth, MA, United States - SSM-Acet-12 | ecosystem: Environmental > Aquatic > Marine > Wetlands > Sediment ... | reverse complement strand
CGTGCTGGCATCAGTATCATCAGCAATCACAAATTCACCGGATCCCATCGTCGAAAGGCGGTCCTGGAACCAGACATCCGACATGGCCCGTTCATCCTCATTGATCAAGGTGATGGTCAACACACTCCTACCGCCCCAGGTAATGATGTCCGGAGAAAATTCCTTTGATACCAGATAGTCCGAAAATCGCATGTTGTCACTGACATCATTGGGAATGGTCTGATTTTGATCGTTGGACAGGTTAGCTGGTGTGATGATGTTGGTATAAGTGCCGGGGTCATTCGCCGTGACATCCATATAAATGTAGCAGGTAGCGCCGGCCGAGAGCTCACCACCCACCAGTGAGTAACTGCTGTCTCCGGGACTGCCGGTGACCAAGGCTTCAGAACCACAACCCGAAAGGATGTAGTCCAACGGGGAAGCCACAATCATTCCTGCAGGTAAATTATCCGTGAGGGAAATGTTCCTCAGGTCTTTGTCCTCGGGCGCCTTAAGATTGATCCGCAATCTTATCACCGTCCCGGTTGGATGAGCATTGTTGTTGTCTTCAAAAGTCTTTGAGACAACCGCGCCTAAACCCACAGGATAGACTGTGACGTAACGATAGGTACTGCTCATATTGGTGATACCTGCGCCAGTAATGGCGTTAGCCGGAATATCATTACGATAGGTGCCGGGTGTTGCATCGCCTGTCGTGGTCACAAGGGCTGAAAACTGACAGGAGGAATCCGCACCAATGGTGCCATCCGTCAGGGTAATTGAAGTTTCTGTAACTGTCACTGTACCACCGCAAGTGGTGGTCACATCCGGTGAAGCTGTCGGGGTGAGCTGTGAAGGCAATTCGTCCGTCAAATTGACATTAGGGATTTCCGTACTGGTAGGATTAGATAAAGTAATAGTTACCCGAGTCTGCCCACCCAATTCAAAACGGGTTGGTGTGAAGGATTTGGAAACAGAAATACTCTGAGGATTGATATAGATGTAATCAGAAGCTGCGGAAGCATTGGTCAGATTTTGGGTATTAGTCAGGCCACCGCTTGGAATGGTGTTCCAGTCGTTCCCTGCAACAGAGTAACCGAATGCCATAACTGTTCCGGTGACCGTGCAACTTCCTACCGTGACCGATGAACCGTTATCCACTCCAGCAGGGATTGTCCCACCGGAAAACGTGAGGATCTGGTTGTCACTGGAAAGAGCCATTGTCGCCGGTGAACCATCAACCTGACAGGTGGTAGAAAGTGAATCGGAGACAAAGAACAGGTCCGTGTCAGTCATATCGTCCACAAAACCTGCATTGGTCAATTCCTCGGTGAAGGGATTGGAAATGGTTAAGGTCACCGTTGAAGTATCTTCACCTGCCAGGATTGAGCTGGCTGCGAAGCGCTTTGATATCTGAACGCCGTTGACTGTCAGGTCATCATGGCTGGAATTCGGATTGTCCACACCTTCATAGGTCGTCAGGTCATGGGCTGCAATGGCATTGTCATAATATCCCTCTGTCGTACCTTCAACATAGAAATAAGCATAACAAGAACTGTTGGCTGGCACTTCAGCATTCTGCAGAGTGAAGCTATCGCCTCCCGCTTCACTGAGAAGAGTGACTTCCGAACCACAGTTGGTTGTATAAGAGGTGGAGGGATCGGATATCACCAGTCCTGCGGGCAAAACATCCGTAATCGATGCTTGATGCAGAGCATAAGTGCTATCCCTGTTGTAGATTCTGAGCGTTACCCGGGCTTCCTGCCCAACCCAAACACTTGTCGTTGAAAAAGTTTTATAAACATAGGGATCCGCTAAAGTAACCACATTGAGAGTCTCGGTCACATCACTCTGATTCTCAAAGAGTATCGTTTCACCTTCAGGCGGCGTATAAGTCGCTTTGAGGTCGCCAGCGACAAATACGTTTTGAAGGTTACCTGGTGTAAATGACGTGACATTGACTGAGACCTGGCATGCCCCATCCTCTGAACCGATTTTTGGACCCACTGTCCCGCCGGTCAACGAAAATGTACTCGACCCCGGCGCTGCGACTACCGTACCGCCACAGGTGGAGGAAGCCTGAGGATTCTCAGCAATTATGATACCTTCCTGGATTTTATCCAACTGATCTAAGAATTCCACATCGCTTAATGCATAATCATTGGGATTATAGACGTAGACCGTCAGACGAGATGTGCCGCCTGGGGGAATGGAAACCGGCAAGAATTTTTTATTAATTTCTGGGGGAATCTGCGCAATCTGCTGGAGAGGAGAGCCATCTCCACCTTCAGCCTGGGCAGGCTGGATAGCAACTATCAGTGAGAAAAACAGAATGATGATCGTAAAGCAGGCGAGTTTAAAAGACCGTAGTGTGTTGGCGTTGCGCATCGATGTCTTCTCCAGTTTTCGTGGTGGTGCAATAATTAAATTGTATATAAGTAAAAACTTTTATTTAAATAGAACGATTTAAACTCCAGATGATAGTATATCATGCACCGGTTTAATATCTGGCCCTAAAGAAATAATATTAATTTAACTATTCGTTTTGGTAGAAAATCGACTGGAGAACCCAATCCCTCTGGAGAATCTTATCCATTATTACGAGGCCAAGTGCCCTTCAACAGCCTGTCGATAGGGTAAAGCAGGGATCACGCCCAACTTTGTGCAGCAAAGCCCTCCCGCCACAACGGCAAATCGAGCGGCTTCCGTCAATGTTCGCCCCTCACCCAGTGCAGTCCCCAAAGCCGCATTAAAGGCATCTCCTGCGCCGGTGGTGTCCACCACATCCACTTCTATCCCGGGTATTTCAATCACGCTGCCATCCGAGTGGACGACCAGCGCGCCGGCCTCGCCCCGGGTGACAACCACAGAACCGACACCCCGTTTCTGAATGGCGCGGGCCAATTCAATCACATCACCGGGTTCATCCGGCGCAATACCTAACAGGATTTTCAATTCCGTCTCATTAGGCGTAAGCACATCTATATCTTTATAGATAGATTCGGGAAGCCGCCTTGCGGGTGCGGGATTGAGAATGGTGATCGCCCCAGCCTCCCTGCCCAGGGCCATCGCCCTGGCAGCCGGTTCGGCCCTGATCTCCAAGATGGACATCACCACATCACTATCCGCAATTACGGGCTGGAAGGCGTCCACATCTTCAGATGAAAGCTGGTCGTTCGCACCCACATCTACAACGATCAGATTTTCCCCAGCCTGATTCAGTGTGATGAAGGCTACACCGGTGTAGGACTCGGGGTCCTGAATGATGTATTGTGAATCCATTCCTTCGGAAGCATAAAATTTCAACGCTTCCTGTGCAAAGATATCTTTCCCAATCTTTTCCAGCAGGTTCACCTGCGCGCCCAGCCGGGCTGCACCAATCGCCTGATTGGAGCCCTTGCCACCCGGACCCATGTCAAAATCCGTGCCGATCAGGCTTTCCCCCACCACAGCAAAACGCGGGGCACGGATGGTCATACCAACAACATAACTGCCAACAACAGTGATTTTAGGGGATCTCATCAAGGCTCCTTGGTGATCTGGAATTTCTAATAATTATACAATTGTTCCCCCGCCTGGAACGCTAGATCAATGTAAACTTCGCCCTCTATTCATTTAATCATCAGCTTCCAGCCCCTCGGCAATGCCAGCCTCGCAATTAAAGTATCAGTTCATCAGAATTTCATGACCCATAAACCTTATTTTTTTATCGTAAATCCGGTAAAATGAATATACGAAAGGCTATTCCGAATAGCAATTGGCTCCAGTCCAGATGCTTTCTTGTGTCGAGCGCAAGTGAAGCGACCGACTTTTCCTTCATCCCCCAAATATGAAAGGCAATCAATGGCTCCCAGGATAAAAAGTAAATACAAAGTTGGCGAATGGCTGGTTCACCATCAATTTGGCGTTGGGGAAATTAAAGACATTGTTGAAAAAGGTTTGGGTGAAGATCGAAAGACATTTTACAAAGTACAAACCAAGAAAAACACTTACTGGCTTCCAGTTGGTGAAGAAGAAAATGACCGGGTTGAGCCTCTTCGCAATAAAAAAGATTTCAAGGCAACGCTCGAAATCCTGGCTACCAAGCCCGAAAAGATCGCCACCAGCCATAAATCGCGTCAAAAGGAAATCCAGGAACGTTGGAAAGAGGGCTCGCTGGAATCTCGCACTCGCTTGATGCGAGACCTGAACGGTCTCTTAAACCGGAAAACTTTAAACTTTAACGAACGACAGACCCTGAAAAGAATTCAGACACAATTCATTGATGAATGGCTGCTGGTTGATCCCAATCTTGACCGGAAAGAAGCCAAGAAGAGGGTTCAGGAAGCATTAACCAAAAGCTCTAAAAAAGATCGCAATAGAAAAGACTAAAGAAAAAGCACCCAGGGGATAATTCATTCCATTGATTGTAGAATTTGCTTTGCCATTTAAATCCTACTTCAACCAGCCGCGGCGAAAAATAATAATCAGCATCGCCAGCGGTAGCAAGATCATGATGCCCAAGATGACGTGGAACGCGGTAAATCCCGTCCACCCGGCAGCTCCCATCACCGGTTGAAAGAAATTCATCCCAAAGAAACCTGTTAAAAATGAGATCGGCATGAAAAGGGTCGTGATGATCGTCAGGGTCTTCATAACATTGCTCATCTTGTTGTTGACCACGGAAAGATAGATCTCGAGGGTACTGCTGGTGAGATCACGCAGGCTATCAATGAGTTCATAGAGCCGGTGGAAATGGTCATAGACATCCCGGAAATACACCCGGCTGCCCTGTTCCAAAATCAGGTAATCCCCTCTTGCCATTTTATTCAGCACTTCACGCTGGGGGGCAATCACCTGGCGAAGGCTCATCAAGCCCTGCTTCATATTTGAAATCACCTCCAGCATTTCCGGATCAGGATCATGGAACACCTGATCCTCCAGGTCATTGAGGATCAGATCAATCTTCTCCGCAGAGAGGATGAAATCATCCGCCGCGTTATCCAGAATAAGGTAGAGCAAGTGGATCGGCGTTGAGCCAAGATGCTGCGGATTCCGCTGGACAAGCTGCCAGATCTTATCAATCCCCAAATTACCCTTCTCCTGATGGGTCACAATATAGTTATCACTGATGAAGACATCCAACTCCCGGGTGTTGAAGGCTTCATTAAAATCCTGCTGGGGATCCATGATCCTCAGGGCCAGATAAAGATAATCCCCCCAATCATCAATCCGGGGGACGTGGGTTTCTTCCAGAGCATCTTCAATGGCTAAGGGGTGGAAATTAAAAACATCCATCAACATTTTCCGGCTGGATTCCACGGGTTCATCATGTATATTTACCCACACAAAACGATTTTTATCCGCCAGAGCGGCCTTAACTTCACGTTTTGAAATATTCAGACTGATTTCCTGCTCCAGTCCCCAAACCATATTTTCAATCATCAATCCGCTCCTTTATCCATCCATGCCTCAGGGATGTTGCTCTTCTCCATTATAGTGCAAGCAATATGGAAGTACTGTGGGAAAAATCCTTTGTAAATTAGGTGCCATCAGCAGGGGAATTGCATCAAAACGAAATGAACTTTAGATTAAACAACTCCCATTATCCATTAATTATCAAGCGGTTCCTTTGACCTCATCAGGCCAGAAAAGTAAGAAATTCCTTTTTTTGGATCAAGGAACACCTCTTCCTGACTCCTGTACTTCGTTTGCAGGCATCCTTCCCCCTGGAGCGAAGCGGAACATCCGAAGCGCCTGCGGAGAGGCGCAGGGGAACGAATGAGAAAGGGGTCAGAAACGAGGTTCAGTAACATTTTCCAAAATTTCCTTATTATGTAATTCTGGAATTTACAGAATTAGACGCAATTCTCCTGAAGTCACCCGCGACCTGCCAGGAAAAAATCGCGTATAATCCTCTGGACTGCAATTGATCGGAAAATTCACTTTGAAAGATAAACCATGAAAATCATAACTGCCAACATTACCAAACAATTGAACCCGAAACATAACCCTGACCTGACCTCCCTGGATGACCACCAATGACAAAATCCATCATCCTCTTTGATATGGATGGCGTCCTTTTGGAACAGGAAGGTTACCACACTGCTCTGATGGCGGCTGTCAAAAGGATTGGCGCAGCACTTGGGATGCCCAATGCCGAGATCACACCAACAGAAATTGCCCGCCTTGAGGCTATGAGCGTTACCAACGAATGGGATTCCCAATCGATTTGCGCTGCCTTGATGCTGATTGACCTCTGGAAGCTGGATGGCAGCATCCGTTACGAACAACCGACGCCCCGTATCCCGGTGGTGACGGAAGACGCACCGGATATCTCTGCTTTCCTTGATCGCTTCACCGAGATCGGCGACGACCCGGGTCCCAGAGCCTATCAAATTCTGACCGCGGAAAACACCTGGCTGGATGAAACCCAGCGGGAATACCTTGAATTGATCCTCTTCCACACCCGAGAAATCTATACCTCCCCCCTGCTGCCAGTCTATCAGGAGAGCGTCCTGGGCAGCCAGGTCTTTCAGGAGCACTATGGGCTTGCCCCACAGCTTCACTGCGGCAGTTACCTGATGACCCAGGACACACGGGTGATGACCGTTTCAAAGCTGGCCGAACTGCAGAATTGGCTGGACCAGCCCGAGCATGCCGCCGGCATCCTGACCAACCGTCCCTGTAAAACCCCGCCTGGATATCTCAGCTCGCCCGAGGCGGAGATTGGGGCACAGTTCGTGGGTCTACCCGGCCTGCCGCTGATGGGCTCCGGCACCCTAGCGTGGTTCGCGGAAACTCAGCTCCATATCCCCAACCACCTGCTCTTCAAGCCGCACGCCTTTCACGCCCTGGGCCTTTTGCAGCTTATACTTGGCCAGCCAGTGGAAGATGCCCTCCAGATTTCAAACGATCTGTTGGAAGGGCGCGGCAGCCGGGGTGACTGGAAGGCGCTGGATGGTGCCAGGGTCTCCGTGATTGAAGATACTTTTAAGGGACTGGCCTGCGGGCTAGCCTCCCAAAAATCCCTGGCCGAAATTGACATCACCATCCATCTGCAATTGATCGGTGTCGCCACTCATCCGGAAAAAAGGCAGTCCCTGGCGGGATATACCAGTTGGATCGTGAATGATCTGAACACCATTTCCTGGGATTCCCTCTAAGGCGCAATAATTGGCGTTACAATTAGACATCATTAAATTAAGTCAAAACAGGAGGCAATTTTGGCTGACGAAAATAACACTTCCCCGGAAAAGAAGGACGTCCCCACCCCGGTGGCGGAAACCAAAGCCGAGACGCATCATTCGATCGTGCTGAACGGTGAGAAGATTGAGTACACCGTCACCACCGGTACCATTGTCCTCAAGGAAGAAGACCTCGAAGAAGGTGAAAAACAAAAAGCCAGCATCTTCTACGTGGCCTATACGAAAGAAAATCCCGAACCAAACCGCCCCCTAACCTTCTCCTTCAACGGCGGGCCGGGGTCATCCTCCGTCTGGATGCACCTGGGGCTGGTTGGTCCCAAGCGGGTCCTGATGACTGAGGAAGGCGAACCGGTTGGGCCGCCCCATAAACTCGTTGATAATGAATTTTCGCTGTTCGATGTGACTGATCTGATCTTCATTGACCCGGTCAGCACCGGTTACAGCCGCCCCGTACCCAAGGAAAAGCCTGACCAATACCATAACCTCAAGAAGGATATTGAATCCGTAGGCGAATTCATCCGGGTCTGGACCACGCGCAACCAGCGCTGGACCTCACCAAAATTCCTGATCGGTGAAAGCTATGGCACCACCCGGGCAGCCGGCCTGGCCGGGTACCTGCACCAGCGGCATGGTATGTATCTGAACGGCATCATGTTCGTCTCATCCATCCTGAATTTTATGACCGCCAAATTTGACGAGGGCAACGACCTGCCTTTCATTCTGTTCCTACCCTCCTACACAGCCACGGCCTGGTATCACCAAAAACTGCCGGCAGACCTGCAGGAGGACCTGGAGAAAGCCGTTACCGAAGCCCGGGATTTCGCCATGACGGACTACACCCTGGCGCTGATGCAGGGCAACGATCTGAAAGGCGAGGACCGGCAGCGCATCGTGGATAAACTGGTCCGGCTGACTGGGCTCTCAGCGGAATATATTGAGCGCACCAACCTGCGGATCAACATCCACCGCTTCTGCAAGGAGCTGCTGCGGGATCAGGGCATGACCATTGGCCGGCTGGACAGCCGTTATAAAGGCTTTGACACGGACGATGTGGGTGAATTTCACGAGGTTGACCCCAGTTATTCAGCCATTCTTGGCCCCTACACGGCCACCATGTACGACTACCTGCGGCGGGACCTTGAATATGAAACCGACTTGCCCTACGAGATCCTTAAATCGCTCTATGAAACCTGGAAATATGAGAGCTACCAGAACCACTATGTCAACACAGCGGCGGACCTGCGGCGCGGTTTCCAACTGCATCCCGGCCTGAAGGCCATCGTCTGCAACGGATATTATGACCTGGCGACACCTTTCCTGGCCACGGAATACACCTATAAACACATCCCGCTGCCTGAAAAGCAGCAGGCCAATATCAAGATGACCTATTACCCAGCCGGGCACATGATGTACCTGCACCTGCCCTCACTGGCGAAGGTCTCAAAAGATTTACATGACTTTATTGATGATGCAAAATAAATTTTGATAATTAAAATACTAAACGCTCTCCGGTAATTCTGGAGAGCGTTTGTTTTTTTTCAGAATTGCATCAAGTTTCAAAAACACCTCATCCCCTCATTACCCATACCCTCCCAGAGCACTATTCAAAACACCCCTCCGGGGGCAGGTCAGCCCGCAGTCCTTTGGCTATACTGAGAATGTCTCATTATAGTTATTCACTTACTCACCGGAGCGGCAGATATGGCCGAAAAATACCCATTAATCATATTCTCCAACCTGAAAGATACGGTGGATGCAACCTCCAAAGCCCTGGCCGGGACCTCTTTTGGGATTGCAGGAATCACCGATTCCTTCATCAATGCCCGCACGCTGCTGAGTCAATATGCCCCGGAATTCCTCTTAATTCATCTCAGAACAAGCCCCCATGACACCCTGATTCTGGTCAACCGGCTGAAAACCATCAGCCCGCGGACCCGGATCATGGTGATCCCCAATAGCTGGGATTGCAACATCGTGTTTGATACCATCCGGGCCGGGGCGGATGTCATCATCCCGGACCAAAATGGCTTGTCGAAATTGCCGGATATCCTGCAAACCCTGCTAAATAACGAAATTTACCTGCCCAGCTTTGTTGCCAGCAGTCTGCTGGAGCGCAGCCGCCAGGAGGTCCAATCTCCCTCCGAATTCCCCTTCCTGTTAACCGCAAAAGAAAAGGAGATTTTAGAACAATTTTCACAGGGTAATTGCCCCGATTTCACAGCGCAGGTTTTGGGCCTCAGCAATGAGATGGTCCTTGCGCATGCGAACAATATTATTAAGAAAATTCACTTCGTGGACATTGCCCGAAAGCAGTATGAAGAGATTATGTCAGGTTTATCGGGCTATCACACCCATTTTAAATATTAACAACCGGGCTAAAAAACCCTACCAGAGTATGGTGTGGGGATTAATCCGGCATGTTAATATTTAATATGTCGTCTATTTTGGTGAAAACGAAACTTTTTATTCCCTATCTTCGCACCAAGCTGGTGGAACGTACCCGCCTGCTGAATAAACTCTCTCAAGGATACAAAAGCCATCACCGCTTACTGCTGATCAATGCCCCAGCCGGCTTTGGGAAGACCACTCTGGTTCGTTCGTGGATAGAAACAATCCAATCCCCTACGGCCTGGTTCACCATTGAACCTGGTGACGCCCATCCCAGACAATTCCTCAACTATCTGGTTGCGGCTGTCTGCCAGGCCCTGCCCGAACTGGAAGAGGCGCTACTCCCGATCACTACAGCCAACCCTCCCCTTCCCCTCGACTATATCCAGACGCTATTGGTAAACCAGGTAACCGATACCAAACAGCCTCTGGTCATCGTTTTGGATGATTACCACAATATTGACTCCCCGGAGACTGACGAGATCCTGGCTTTTCTGCTGGATCACCTCCCCACTACCACCACATTGATCGTGATCACTCGGGTTAATCCCGAGTTCTCTCAGGCGCGGCAGCGCGCCCGCGGCCATGTGACCGAAATTACACTCAGAGATATGCGGTTCACCTCCGCGGAGACAGAAGATTTCTTTGATATAAACTTTGGCCTGCATCTTGAAACCAAAGTTCTGAATTATTTGAAACGTATCACCGAAGGCTGGGTTGCCGGGCTGCAGCTTCTGGCTATGAATTTACACGCCGATACCGCCCTGAAGGACATCCTGCAAAGCCTCAAACAGAACCGGGTTTATACCCTGGATTACCTGATGCATGAAGTGCTGGAGGGCCAGTCCGCGGAGATCCAGTCCATCCTTTATTGCGCTTCCATTCTCGAAAAAATCAACCCTGAATTGGCTGCTGCCATGCTGCTGATAGGTCAGGACTCCGCCCAGCAATCCCTGGCAACCATTCAGAAAAGAAATCTGTTCCTGTTCCCATTGGATTCGCAATCCCAGTGGTACCATATTCACCCCCTGTTTCGCGAAGTCCTCCAGAAAATGGCAGAAAGGATCCTGCCCGGTCAGAAACGCATTATCCACGGCCGGGCCAGCATCTGGTTTGAGAATAATGACATGATCAAAGAAGCCATCCAGCATGCCCTCTATGCAGAAGACCAGCGCCGGGCGATCACCCTGCTGCAAAATCATGCCGAATCTCTGCTCCTGGCGGGAAAATATGACGCCTTCCTGCACTTCATTGATAAGCTGGACCCGGATTACGGCAAGCAAGCCCCGATTCTGATGATCTACCGGGTTGTTGCCATGTTGTTCAGTGAATTTTCACAGCAGTCCATTCTGGATGCCCTCACCCAGGCCGAAGCACAAATTCCCAAAGGGAAATTAGCCGGTGAGATCAATGCGATCAAGGCTGTCATCCAAAGCTACACCACAGATCCCCAGAAAGGGATTGCCCTTTCCAAAAAAGCGCTCAGTAAAATCGACACCAAACACACCTTTTTCCGCAATCTGGTCGAGCGGAACCTGGGTGTGGCTTATATTCTGCAAAACGATCTGGTGAATGCCACCTCCTGGTTTGAGCAGCTCTTACTATCCAGCTTTGAATTGGGCGATTGGGGAGGCGTTCTCGCCTCCTATAACTACCTGACCTTCATCCGAAAGGCGCAAGGGCGGCTCAAGGAAGCCGGCGTGATTTATAGAAAAGCCTTAACTTTCATTGAAGAAAACAATCTGGAATTGATGCCCCATGCGATCAAGATCAT
>Ga0272443_10006670_pt1 | contig 11329 bp, 6 predicted proteins | sample SSMAcet12_FD_193581 | JGI IMG/M metagenome (GOLD analysis project Ga0272443, IMG submission 193581) | Marine sediment archaeal communities from Little Sippewissett salt marsh, Falmouth, MA, United States - SSM-Acet-12 | ecosystem: Environmental > Aquatic > Marine > Wetlands > Sediment ... | reverse complement strand
GCCCGGATAACACGCTCGCTGGCAGTTTGCACCACCAGGCCTTCCGCCGCCGTGGTGATACAGGCTGGAGCCAGCCGCCCCCAGCCATCCACTTCCACAACACATTGGCGGCAGAGACCTTCTGCCGTGGTAGCTTCATGAAGGCAGATGACCGGGATATCGATCCCAGCAGATCGGGCAGCCTCCAGGATGGTGGTTCCTGGAGGGACCTTGACCTTCCTCCCATCGATCGTCAGATTGATCAATTCTGAATTAGTCATCACCACCTCCCCTCGGGGAAAAAAGATCCGGCCAGAGTGCCGCAGCGCTTAACACCGCCGAGGCCGCGGTCTGTCCCAGACCGCACAGGGATGTATCAGTCATGGTCGCACCGATATCCTGCAGCCGTTCCAGATCGCCTGGCAAAGCCTGATCCCGTGTGATCCGGTCCAGGATCTCTGCCTGGCGCTGGGTTCCCAGCTGGCAGGGGTAGCATTTGCCGCAGCTTTCATGAGCAAAGAAATGTCCCAGCCCGTGGAGTACAAACTTCAAATCAACCTCCTGATCAAAGACCACCACAGCCCCGGACCCCAGGGATAAACCCCTTTCTCGAACCCCATGGTTGGTCAGCAGGACATCCAAACCATCCGGACCGACAAACGATCCCGCCGCGCCACCCAACAGCACAGCTTTAATCTCTTTGCCATCCCGGATGCCTCCGGCGTGTTCATAGATCAGCTGGTACAGGGTGATGGGTTTGCTTATTTCATAGATGCCCGGTTTGTTGACGTCTCCGGAAAGACTGAACAGCCGAGGTCCAGGAGAATCCTCCGAACCTATTTCCTGATAATGATCCGCCCCGATCCTGAAGATAAGGGAAACATTCGCCAGGGTCTCGACATTATTGATCACCGTTGGTTGATCGAATAAACCATGAGTGGTAGGAAAGGGGGGTTTTATCCGGGGGAAGCCTCGTTTCCCTTCTATGGATTCAAAGAGCGCTGTCTCTTCCCCGCAAATATAGGCGCCTGCGCCGCTGCGCAGCTCAATCTCAAATGAAAAGCCACTTCCAAGGATATCCTCCCCCAGGAAACCTTTCTCCGCCGCAATCCGGAGCGCTCCCCTTAAAACCTGGTGCGATTTGGTATATTCTCCCCGGATATAAAGATAACCTTTTACAGCCCCCACGGCATAAGCGGCAATGATCATACCCTCGATGATCGTAAAGGGGTCACCTTCGATCAATGCCCTGTCCTTAAAGGTCCCCGGTTCAGATTCATCTTCATTGCAGACCAGATATTTTGGATGACGATCCACCTCGGCACAGCTCTGCCATTTCAAACCAGTTGGAAAACCCGCCCCACCGCGCCCGGTCAATCCAGAGCGGATCACTTCTTCGACAACCTCTTCCGGACGCCTGGATAGGGCAGCGTGAAGCCCCTCGAATCCGCCCATCTTCTGGAACGCCTGGTGATCAAGAGGATCGATTACTCCCGAACGGTGAGTCAGCCAGCGGGGATCGCCATAGATCTCGCTCCGCGGGTGGTCTTCGGGCTGGAAGATCCTCTCCAGCGTAGCATCTCCGACCATTTGGTTGCCAACCAGGACGCCCGGGGCATGATCGCACAAGCCCAAACATTCCACCTCTTCCACAACATATCTACCGTCCACGGTGGTTTCGCCAATATCGACGCCCAGATGCTGACATACCTGAGCCACCAGCTCGCCGCTGCCCTGCGACGCGCAGGAAGGCGTGGTGCATATCCGAACGACCGTTTCCGCTCGAGGTTGGCTGGAAAGCATGGTGTAGAACTCGATCACTCCGTAAATATCTGCAAGCGGCACGTTTAGAGCCGCGCCAATGGCTTCGGCTGATTCACGGGGAATATAATCATGGATCTTCTGGGTTTCCAGCAGTGCAGGCAGAAGCATCTGCCTGCCATTTCCGGCATGCTGGTCTAAAAATTCCTTCAACTGGGAGGACACAGGAGGATCAAATCCCATAGGAACTCCTTACCCTGCAATTTCAGAACACCTGTAAATATAACCGCCTGTCCTGTCTGAACAAGTAGCGCATTACAGATTATAACAAGTCCGAACCAAATTGGGCGGGGGGACGGTAATTTTGATCCGTTATTGAAAGAAATTCAATCGCTCCGAAATTCGCCAAGGAGGGAGTCAGGGAATGATAGGTTTGTCCGCTTTCGCGGCGAATTATTGATTCCCATGCAGCTCCCCGGCGATGAATCGCCGGGCTATTGGGGGTGCGCCCCTGCGGGGCTATTAGGTTATGCGGTTTATCCCGCCCTGGGGACGGGGCGGGGAGCAAGATGATCAAGAACGGGACGGGGTGCAGAATTAATAATCACGCTTCAGCAGCCGTCACTTTACAAATGCTCCAACAGCCTTCCCCGGGCGCTGATTCTCCAAACCCTGGAATGCTCTCCCCGGCGATGAATCGCCGGGCTATTGGGGGTGCGCCCCTGCGGGGCTATTAGGGACTGAATATCCAATTTTCCTCCCCTGGGATCAATCCCAGGGCTACCAGACCCAACCCCCGCTGAAGCGAGGCTATAGGAGATCCGACCGCCCGACTGGTCATCGTGAAAAGCTGGATTCATCCAGCGACGCGGCAATCTCAATGATGGAGCGAAGACGATTCCTGTTCTGCCTTACCCCGGCGATGAATCGCCGGGCTATTGGGGGTGCGCCCCTGCGGGGCTATTAGGTTATGCGGTTTATCCCGCCCTGGGGACGGGGCGGGGAGCAAGATGATCAAGAACGGGACGGGGAGCAAAATTAATAATCACACTCCAGCAGCCTTCCCTACAACTCCACAATTAAGAAAACAGGGCTGCTGTGATACAGCAGCCCTGAGGAGTTCTCGCAAAAGATGAGCGGATCAGTTTTCAATTTCGGAAAGCAAATCCTCCAGCTCAGAGTCCCCGCCTTTGGCATCCATCGCTTTGCGAATGGCCGCTTCAAACGCGGTGGGGGTTTCCTCCCGTTTTTCATCCTCATCTTCTTCAATGGTATATTCGTCTACCGGCGGTTCTTCAAGGGCTTTCATGCTCAATTTGATCTGTTTCTTGCGGCGGTTGACCTTAAGCACCTTGACTTTGACCTCATTCCCTTTCTGGACAATATCCGTGGGTGTGCGCACATAACCATGAGCCATCTCGCTGATATGCACCAAACCAGGCCGCTCTGCCTGGATATCCACAAATACGCCATATTTTTCGATCCGGGTGACCGTCCCGACCAGCTCCATACCAGGTTTGATCTCCCGCCAATCCATGCCCAAAGGTTCAAGCATGGTCAACTCGATCTTCTTCTTCTCAGGATCAGCGCGCTGAACCCACACCTCAACTTCCTGTCCTTCTTTGAGCACATCTGAGACCCTGGTTACGGAATCTTTTGAAATTTTAGAAATATGAACTACCCCTGGAACACCGACACCGACATCAACAATCGCACCTGCCAGGGAAGTTTTTAAAACCTTTCCCGCAACCTTCATTTTAGGTTCCAAGTCCTCAATTGTTTCTGGCGTCTGTAAAGCTTCGTTCGCCATAAAACACTCTCCAATAACGCTTCATTTTCAACAAGGGTAAATTATACCGTTGCCAGGATTGATTGTCAAAGCACAACCGTGATATTTGGAAAAATCAATAAACGGCCAGACCTTCTAAAACTCTCTGAAGCGCATCCAGCCAGCCTTTCTGATGTGTGTTTATCGGCAGCCAGACGGTTGATTCGCCAAATCTGACCTTCAGATCGAATTCCCAGGGCTGTGGGAGGGCTTTCCCCTCCGGATAGCCCAGGGCGATCACACCATACTGGATAAAAATGCTTTCCACACCCGCGGCTTCAGCCAGCACTTTCAACCCCAATTGGCGGAGCAGATTTTCCACCGTTTCCGGCAGAGGGCCAAAGCGGTCTTTGAACTCGCTTTCCAGCAGGCCGATCTCTTTCAAATGGCTGATCGATGCCGCTCGCCGGTAGAGGGACAAGCGCACAGACTGGTCCTGGATGTAATCCTCCGGAATGCCCACCGCAAAGGGCAGGTCGATCTTCACCAGAGGACGCAGGATTTGGCCCGCCAATTCCAGGCCGCTTTCGGGTCCCCCTTGATCCTTCTTGATCTGGTTGACCGCGTCTGCCAGCAGCCGTGTATACAGATGGAATCCAACTGCCGCGATATATCCGGACTGACGGGTGCCAAGGATATCCCCAGAACCCCTGATTTCCAGATCGCGCATGGCAATAGCGTACCCGGCTCCCAGATCGGAGTGTTCGGCAATCGTTTCCAGACGCAGCCTGCCTTCCTGCGTAGGCCGGCCCTGGCGTTCTCTGAAGAAATAAGCATAAGCCCGCTGTGCGCCTCGGCCGACCCGGCCCCGCAGCTGGTAAAGCTGCGCCAGACCAAAACGATCCGCTCGATCGACGATCAGCGTATTTGCGTTGGGGATATCCAAACCAGATTCAATGATGGATGTAGCCAGCAGCACATCAATCTCTCCGCGGGTGAACTCACGCATGCGTTCAGCCAGGTCCTTTTCCGCCATTTGCCCATGGGCAACCCCGATCCTGGCTTCCGGCACTAGATTCGCCAGATGGGATTTCACCGCCTGAATGGTCATCACCCGGTTATGGACAAAAAACACCTGGCCTCCTCGCTCCATTTCCCGCCAGATCGCCCGCTGGACAAGCCCGGGATCATATGCGCCAACATGGGTGACAACAGGGAGCCGCTCTTCAGGAGGTGTGTTTATTCGCGAAATATCGCGTACGCCCGTCAAAGCCATATACATCGTCCGGGGAATGGGTGTTGCTGTCAGCGTGAGCACATCGATATCTGCCCTTTTGGCCTTGATCTGTTCTTTGTGAGCGACTCCAAATCGCTGCTCTTCGTCCACGATCAATAACCCCAGATCCTTAAAGATCACATCCCGGGAAAGTAGACGGTGGGTGCCGATGACAATATCTACCGAGCCTTTGATCAAACCAGACAGGATGACCCGCTGCTGGCGGGGAGAGCGGAATCGTGAAAGCATGCGAACTTCCACCGGAAAGCCGCTCATCCGCTGGGTAAAAGTGTCATAGTGCTGCTGAGCCAGCACGGTGGTCGGCACCAGGACAGCTGCCTGCTTTCCATCCATCACAGCCTTGAAAGCGGCCCTGAGGGCGATCTCGGTCTTTCCATAGCCAACATCCCCACAGATCAATCGGTCCATGGGACGCGCTTTTTCCATATCTGTTTTCACCTGGTTCAGGACAGTAAGCTGATCATCCGTCTCAATATATGGAAAACTGGCTTCCAGCTCCTGCTGCCAGGCATTGTCAGTGGCAAAGGGGTGACCGCTTACCGTCTGCCGCCGGGCGTACAGGTCAAGCAGATCCTGGGCAACCTGAACGACCTCTTCCTGGACGCGGGTTTTGGCTTTTTTCCACGTTCCTCCACCAAGCCGGGAGATAGCCGGATCATGATGATCGGGACCCACATACCTGGTCAGCCGATCAGCCTGGGCAGCCGGGACGTAAAGAACATCCATATCTGCGTACTCCACTGCCAGGTATTCTCCCTCGGTGCCATCCAGCTCCCGGAAGGTCAATCCCGCAAACCGGCCGATACCATGATCAATATGGACAACCCAGTCACCGGTTTGAAAGTCAGCATAGTTGATCTCAGGGGATTGGGCCCGGCGAACAGGTCTGCGCCGGGGTTGGATCCGACGCCATCCAAATATTTCACTATCGGAAAATACGTGGTGTTCCTCCCCATCCTCGCCGGTGAAGACCCAACCGCCTTCAATACTTCCTTTTACGAACCGGGGAGACCGGTTAATCTGTGTGCGCTCGTCCCAAACCTCTTTCAGGCGGGCTGATTGCCGGGAAACGACACTGACTTCCTGTTCAGATTGGATAATACCCGCCACATGGCTGGTAAATGATTTCAGCTCCCCTCCAAACGGCTGGTTGGGAGTAAATTGCCGGCTGATCCCTGCACTGCTTCGCTCTCCAACGGGTCCCAGAGCCGCGGAATTGAACCTCCCCAGGGATCTCTCCAGGTCTTTCCAGGGCAGATAGGGTAGGGGGAAATCCTCTTCGATTTCTCCCTCCCGCTGATACCCTTTTCTGAGGGATTCTGCCTGGGATTCGATCTCCAGGGCAGCTTCCCTGACCGCGTCACCATCATCCAGGAATACCAGAGTCTCGTCAGGAAGGTAATTCAGCAGGCAGGTTATTTCTTGATGGAGTTCCGGGATGTGATACTCACTCATTTGTCCCAATTCAGGATCCCCTGGAAAAGCTTCAGGCAGGAGGTACTCCCGGGCCGGCGTGATCCGGATCCTATCTATCTTTTCGATCGTCCGCTGGTTTTCTGGATCAAACCGGCGCAGCATTTCGATCTCATCTCCGAAGAATTCCAACCGGGCAGGAAAGCGGTCTCCCGGCGGCCAGATATCCAGAATCCCGCCCCTGCGGGCGAATTCACCTGGCAGGGTCACAATCGGCGCCGGCTGGTAGCCGTTGATAACCCACTCAGCTGCCAGGTTTCCCAGATCCTGACTGCTTCCTACCCGGATCGTTCTTGAGGCTTTTAAAAATGATCTTCTGGGGAGGGTGCGGGTCATCAAACCACGAACAGGAGCCAGGATCAATGGCGGGGAGTCCTTACCCGTTGTATCCGGCAGGAATAAGGCCGACAATCTGGCTAAAAGGCTCAGCCGTTCGCGGCGGGTCTTCCTGCTCCAGGGGACCTTCTCATAAAATAAGGGATCAGGTTCAGGGAAAAATTCCAGACCAGGGCCAGAAAACCAGAAGCTCCATTCATCTTCCAGAAGCATTGCCCGATCGGTTTTTTCAGTGACCAGTAAGAGGGGGCGGTTCAAGGATCCCTGCAGTGCACAAAGGACCGGGATGCGGGCAGCGCGGGGCAAACCCAGATCCTCCAGAGGATTACCGGAGCGAATATCTTCCACCAGCGATTGAAATGCCGGCTGGTTAGCGAGGAGTTCGATTACTTGCCGCTGCATAGGGTTTTTTTAACGGTCAGGCTGCTGGTTGTAAAGTGTCATTGCCGCCTCTAAACCGTTGTCTATATAATGAAGGACCGCAGAGGCAGCCTGATCGAGGATCAAAGGCAGCAGCTCTCTTTCTTTGCTGGAAAAATCGTTCAGGACATAAGCACTCACCGGGGTGCGGCCGGGGGGCCTGCCAACCCCTACCCGAAGGCGGGGGAACTCCTGAGTGCCCAATTTCTCAATAATGGAGCGGACTCCTTTCTGACCCGCGTCCCCCCCATTCGGCTTCATCCTGATGACCTCAAACGGCAGGTCCACGTCATCATAAACCACCAGGGTGTGCTCCCGGGGCAGCTTATAAAACCGGAGGAATGATGACACCGCCTGCCCGGAGAGATTCATATAGGTCTGGGGTTTGATCAGGATCAGCCGCTCATCTCCATAGCGGATCGCAGTCATCAGGGCATTCATCCTCATCCGTGAGAAGGAGGTCTCCAGGCGCTTGGCCAGCTGATCCAGGACCATAAAGCCGACATTGTGGCGGTTGCCCCGGTATTCCCTGCCCGGGTTGCCCAGGCCAACGATCAAGTAGGGTTTGGATCTGCGAAACATAAGTTTTTCACCTGGTCCGATTGAATATATGCCAGTAAATCATACCAAGGAAAAAGGATCCTGCCACCACAATCCCGCTGATTACCAATACACGTTGGAGATCATCGGACTGCACCTCAGCAGGATTAGAAGGCAGGGATGTGGGAGTACTTCTCATTGGGGCTGTGGGGGTAGAAGGAGAGGGCAGATCATCACTGCCATCATCAGCGAGCGGAGCAGGAGTGGGCGTCTCAACGGGCGTATGATTGCGGATCCGCAAATTTGGGATCAATTCAAAGATCGCCGCTCCTCCGCTGTACTCCGCAACCACACGGAGATCATAATCCCCATCCGTGATCTGGCTGGTGTCCCATTCTACCCGGAAAGGCGCCTGAGAACTATCCTGGTTTTCTCCCTGGATGTCCGCGATAAAGAACCAGGTCCGCTCCTGAGAGGACGAATTACTGTAGCTGAAATGGATTATCCCTTTTTGAAACCCTTCACCCCGGATCTTTCCTTCTATGATCTCAATACCCTGGAAAGCCTGACCTTCCCGCGGGCTCTGGATAAAGATCGATTTCTCGATCGTTGCCTGGGGTTTCGGTCCGGCCTGGGCCGCGCCTGGCATCATAAAAAACGCTGCTCCCAACAGCAAAACCAGAAGGATGAAAAAACCACTTCTTTTTCTCACGAAATTGAGTATAGCATATGTGACCGGCAAACGGATAGCGCGAGAGATGGTCGAGGTGAGGCAAGAGAAATGATCCCAAAACAGAAGGGCAAGGATTGACCTGGTGGACTGACAGCAGCGACAGGTGCCCCTCAAACGGAAAATCGCCAGGATTCAATCGAACACCGCATGGATGAACAGGCAGGCTGAGCATATCTCCAGTTCCTAAAACCAATTTTCAGGGTACAATTCCCAGAACTGGTAACAGACCCCGGACCCGCCAGTTCGCATTCAAACCCACTTATCCCCCGGAATCGCTTTAATGGACCAAGCCGGTATCAAAATACACTTCAATCCACATCCCTGGGAATGCCTGATCACCCGGTCCGGGGAACCCATTTTCAGCCTTACCACAGATATACAACCGCTTGATCACCTCTCCAGCGGCTCCACTCACAAGATCACCTTTGCTGAGAAAACCCTTACTATCAACATCGTTTCAGACCGGATCACATTTCGCTGGGAAGGTGAGCGTATCAAGAACCAGATCAAGATGCTGGGGCATTGGTACGGCGGGGGGGAAATCATCAACCAGCATCTCCGCTGGAACCAGTTGATGCTCCCCCTTTCCGAGTTCTCCACGGATGACAACGGACCGACCGGTTTGACCACAGTGCTCTCTCCTGTCTGGATGAACAGCCTGGGAGTGGCTATCTCTGTTCTGACCCCCTTCCAGGTCGGCATCAACCAGCCCCCAGAGCGCTACATAGCCCGTCAGAAGGGAGTCGCTCAGGATTTGATCCCGTTCGATCAGCGACCCTTCTTTGATAAAAAGAAACATGGCGATGGACTGATCACCCTGGTAGGTGATCAGCTTTCCTTCGACCTGATCATCAAAGAGAATATTCTCGATTGCTGCAGGGCTTTGATCGAGGATTATGGAAAGCCGGACCGCACCCCACCGCTGGAACTGATGGCTGCCCCGATCTGGACCACCTGGGCGCGGTACAAAGACCAGATCGACCAGGAAACCATCCTGGGATTCGCCGATGAAATCATCGCCCACCAATACCCCTATCACGTCCTTGAAATCGATGACCGCTGGCAGACCGAATATGGGGATCTGGAATTCGATCCCCTGCGCTTCCCGGACCCGATGGGCATGATCACAAAGCTGAAAAACCTCGGTTTTAAAATAACCCTGTGGGTAATGCCGTTTTTCCATCCCTTTTCCAGGTCAGGTCAAGAGGCAGCGGATCGAGGTTATGTCGTCAAGACCGCAGAGGGGGAACCCTACCGGGTAAGATGGTGGCAGGGAACTGGTTATTTGCTGGATGTTACCAATCCGGATGCCCTGGCCTGGCAGCGAGATCGCCTGGACAAATTCAAGCAAACCTACAATCTGGACGGATATAAATTTGACGCCGGGGAAGCCAAATTCGTCCCCCGGGATGGAGTGTTCTTTGAATCCCTGGACACCCGCAATGATTACACTCTCCGCTATATCAACTGGATCGCTGAAAACTACCGCTTCTGTGAGGTTCGTTCCGGCTGGAAAAACCAATCCTGCCCGGTCTTTTTCCGGCTTTGGGACATCTGGAGCACCTGGGGACACGACAACGGCCTGCGCTCTATCATCCCTTCCACCCTTTCTCTGTCCCTGGCAGGATATCCTTTCGTCTTTCCGGATATGATCGGCGGCAACGCCTATTTCCATTTTCCCTCCAACCGTGTCATAACCTGGTTCGTTCAGAGAATCCTGGTCCCGATGCTGGAAAGAAAACTGAAAAAGAACTCCCCTCACCCGGATGAGGAAGCGCTGGGATTAAGCGATGTGCCCTCGTTCCTGGAAAAATCTGTCTTCTTCGGCTATCCCACACCTGAGCTGATCATCCGCTGGGCTCAGGCCAACCTATTCATGCAGGTAATGCAGTTCAGCCTGGCGCCCTGGGAATTCGGTGAAGAATGCGGCCGGATCTGCCGCCAGTATGCCAACCTCCACATCGAATTCGCTCCCCTGTTCGAAAAACTTGCCAGGGAGGCAGTGGAGACCGGTGAGCCAATCATCCGCCCAGTATTCTGGCTGGCACCGAATGACGAGCGGGCTCTGATCTGCCAGGACGAATTCCTGGTGGGTGATGAAGTGCTGGTCGCCCCGGTGCTGTTTCCTGGCCAGCGGTCCAGGGAAATCTATTTCCCTCCAGGAAGCTGGCGGGATCATTGGTCAGGGAAGGTCATTCAGGGACCATGCATCCTGGATGATTATCCGGCGCCACTGGATACGCTGCCCTTTTTCACCCGCTGCCCGGCCTCTTAACCCTGTCAGGCAGCAGAAAGAAGAGTCCCTGTTTAAGCAAACAGATAAGGAAAATTATGATGAAAATATCCGAGAATACACTTTCTGATGACAGCCGGGTCCAATCTGAAAAAAGCCGCTGGCGGACCATGGTCGCCCTGGCATTCGGCTATTTTGTGGATCAAGGAGAAGGTCAGGCCATGTCGGTGCTCTTCCCGACCCTGAGGGGTATGTGGGGGCTGAGCTTTTCCAACCTGGGCTTGATTGGCACCATCCGCAATGCCCTCCAGTCGATCAGCGCCCCTTTCTGGGGGTATATCGCGGATAAATACCCCCGGAAATACGTGATCGTTTTCGGCACGGGAATCTGGGGGATCTGGACCCTGCTGGTTGGGTTCACCCAGAATTTCGGTCAGCTGCTGTGGATCCGTGCTATTTCCGGTATCGGTCTGGGCTGCCTGATGCCGGCCACGTTCTCGTTGATGTCCGACACCTTCCCACCCAAAAAGCGCGGCCGGGCTTTAGGAATCATGGAGGGTATTGGCACCATGGGCATCGTGATCAGCGTGGTCGGCCTGGGATTTCTGGCCTCACCCACCCTGTGGCGCTGGGGGTTTTTCACCCTGGGGGGATTGAGCATGATTTCCGGCCTGGTAATCTGGCTGTTGGTCGAAGAACCGGTCCGGGGCGCGGCTGAACCTGAATTGGAAGGCATCATCACCGCGGAAGCTGCTTCCCAATACAAGATGCAGGGTAAGGATATGCTGG
>Ga0272443_10006669_pt1 | contig 11329 bp, 12 predicted proteins | sample SSMAcet12_FD_193581 | JGI IMG/M metagenome (GOLD analysis project Ga0272443, IMG submission 193581) | Marine sediment archaeal communities from Little Sippewissett salt marsh, Falmouth, MA, United States - SSM-Acet-12 | ecosystem: Environmental > Aquatic > Marine > Wetlands > Sediment ... | reverse complement strand
TCTTTTCAGGAATCTAGATGATAATTGTCTGCCAATATGTAACCCATATATCAAAGCATTTTACTTCCGAATTTATCGGTGACTCTTTTAATGGAAAGGCAGAATATAACTATTTTATATTGTTGGGTTTAAGTTTTTAGAAATGGAGGGCGATGTGGGATTCGAATTAACGTTTCGGTTTCTAACTATTTATTATTACTAACATCAAATTGTTCTATCGGTGACATGTCGGTGACGTTTAAAAATCAGATTAGTTAATTCGACTTGTTTTCTTTATCTCTACAACCTTCCTACGGTTGATTAATCTGCTTATACCTTCTTGTGCAGTATGAACATAAACTCTAGTTGTTCGTATGTCTGAATGACGAGCCGCTTTTTGAACTTCAAATGTTGTTCCATTTTCCGCCCAATCAGTAATAGTGGAATGCCTCATTGCCTCGTAAAGAGTTATATCTTTGATTCCGTAATCTCTCCATACTTTACGAAGATATTGCGCTTTATATCCTCTTTGAGTGTTTGGATTAATAAACATAAAATCGGTTGCTGATTTTCCCTTTATGTTCCGCATTGCTATTTCATATGCAAGTTCAGATAATGGCATCCAATCACGGTGTTTCCCTTTTGTTGTTTCTACTAAAATTGTATCTGAATAGGTTCTTTGGATTAATATTCTTTGACCACGAAAATCAAAATCTCTACACTGGATAGCACATACTTCTGAAACTCGTAATCCCTGTTCCCTCATAAAATAAAATATATCTCTATGTTCTTCAGGTAGGCTTGCAATCGCTTCCATTTGTTCTTCATATAAAATTGCAAGTTGTTGATCTCCCCTTGTCACCCTGTTCTTGGGAAATATTGGTTCCTTGTCTAGCTCACCCCATCGCACGAGCCAACGAAAGAAAGACCTCAAACAGTCCATCATGTTTTTGATTGTTTTGTGGCTTAAATGATCCGGGAAATCATCTTTCAATTCTTTAAGATGTTTTAATCGAATATCTCTAACATCCAATTCCTTGAGACTCTGAAAATGATTTTTGTAATAGGATTTATATGCTCTTAATGTGCTTGGCGAAAGATCGCTGCTCTTAACTTCCTTCTGTTTCTGGTCTATCCATATTTCCCATTGTATCTTAAATTTTCTTTTTTCAATTGACCCCTTGAGCCAATTTTTTATATCAAAGGTTCTGGCTTCAATTTCTTTATTGATATTAATTGTTGCATTAACAGCATCGGGAAATGATAAAGCCTTGCCGTTTTTGTCGTGATAAATTCTCTGATCTTTTCCTTGTACTCTTATTCTAATGCAACATGCATCATAGCCACAAAACTCGCATACTCTGGATGTGCGTTTCCTTCCGCATCGCTGACAAATGATACTTCCACGCTTCATAATGGTTTTCAGGTCTGAATAAAGACCGTCTCCTTTATTTGAAGTGAAAGTATTATGTAGTAATGGAGAAATCAAATCAAGTATTCCTTTCCAGAGCTTCCTGTATTCGTCTGATTCCTTCACCGTCACACAAAATATTTCTCTGGATTCCAAGCCTGATTGACTCTTTCATATATTCTTCGGGAAAGTTCTTTTTGGCCCAGTAATCTAGAATTGCATACTCAATGGTTTTAAGGGTTTTCTTCAGGTTGTCTTTGCCAGAGATAACGGAACAGGCAAGGGCATGTCTGGCGATTCTTTGAATGTACCAATCAAACGAGGCCGTGTTATCTGATTTATAAGTTCGATGAACATCATCCTGGTACGACCCAAGCAAGACGCCGCAGCTTTGTACTTTCTTCCATTCCCGATATGTGGTTCTTCGTGACTGATTGTTGTTGTCAGGATTTCTGAGAGAGAACCATTCCTTAGTAAGAGATCTCCATACAGAGGCCATTTTAGCTTTCAGATCTTCGATGGTGTCGATTTTAAACTGTTTTAAAAGGGGGCGCCTAAGCTGGAATTCAAAACGCCATACGTCGGTAATATCTTCAGTATTCCAGACATACTTCCAGCGAGCATCGGAAAAGGGTTCTTTCCGGTTGTTTAAAATCTCTTTTTCTTTGTTGTATATGCGGACTTGAGCATCAGCCTTCTTGCCTCCGACATAGAGTGTTTCCAATGTGTCTCCATCCATGAAAGGTCGAATCTTTGTGCATCTACTGACCTTATATTCCCGTAGAAACTCAAAGGAGAGGCCACCTTGGATTCTAAAATCAGCACAGAGATCACAACGACTTGGTTTTATAATTCCAATATGACCGCCAAGAGACCCTATATCTTTTCTGATACTCTCTATAACTTCATCCATACCGACAAGCCACAGGGCTTCTGATGTGATAGACACATATGCGTTAGGGCTTGCGCCCTTGTAGGTTTGTGCTATGCCGATATCGATAATGTATTCAGGGAACCGAAGCTTGTATCTGAAGTTCGGGGCTTTTGCGGTCGGTAGAAATATATGAGGACGCACCCTCTCAACGTTTACAGGAATGCCGTTACAACCCTGAGCGAGTTCTTTTCTCCCGTCGAATACGTCTTTAAGGTGTTCCCAATCCTCATTCCATGTGACATATAAAGACATGTCCAGTGTATCGATACCGCAAGAAAGCAGCTCCCATTCTGTCCGCTGTGAAATTTGCGCATGGCGTGTTACAGGCAACGCCATGCTTTCTTCAATGCAAGTTGAAGAGGGCAGGGTGACAGAATCAGGTTCAAGTGTATCCACGAGGCCACTTTTATTCATTGGAAGGCCTCCTGAATATTTTATTACTATCGAGTCTGTATATTTTTACACGGTGGCTATAAAGCGGATAGTGGGAGACCCTTAGAATGGAAATCCACGGATATTTTTGTCTCAGTTCTTCAAGCAGATTATGCAGGATTAACTGATCTTCCCTGTAATCGTATTTTCCGGCATGTTCTTGCGGGTATGTGCGCGTGCTGGTCTGCTTGCGTGTGCTCGGTCTCTCTCTGCGGAGACGCTCCACACGCTTATGATCAGAAGAAAAGTTGCAATGCTTGCTCACAATAAAAGACCTCCCTTGGTAGTTCCAAGAGAGGTCGATTGACAGACGCATGTATAATGTTATAATACATTTACGTTCTGATAAAGGCTCGTTGCGTGCGATGACTTCTTGGAACGTAGGCCCGGGTTATGTTGGCGCATAGTCCGGGCCGCTTTTTATGTTATTCTTTTATTTCGATTTCACCATCCTTATTTAAATCAATCTTGTTAGACTTAAATAACTTGATCGTTCTCTCAACGAGAGTTCTGCCGACATTAACAGTCTGCATAATGCCAAGCTGATTCAGAAGCTTCATATCATCAACTCCTGATACAATCAGATTTCGCATTAACTGGCTTCTGGTTAAGCCGTACTTTTCAGCATAGTTGTCAATCGTCTCAATGGTGCTAGGTTGAAGCATAACCGTATACTGTTTTGTGGCTTCCTTCATTTTTGGCCGTGCCATTTTTTAATCCTCCTGTTATTCAACTGTTAAAACCTGTGGTGTAATATACTCACATGGATTATAATTGTCAACAGTTTTTTTGAAATAATTATAAAAAGATTTTTTCGGGTGGAATTTAGGTAAGTTAGCACGGAATTGAACACAGCTAATCACTCCGACGAGCTCCTGACGGGCCCATTCTCGCGGTTAGCTGTTTCACCTACAACTAAATGATTTCGTTCAAAGGGGATTACTGAGGATTACTGTTCGAAGTGTAGTATAGCGCCGTGCTACCCAGCAACTACCGCCGATTTGCGACAAAATTAATTTAAACATTATTGTTTATAATTACATTACCACTCAAAAGAACAAACTCTGCGGTAGTTGTCTGCTGTAGCTACTTGTTAAACGGCTTTCACTCTTTGTCGAAACTATCGGCCACGACTGCTCCCATAGAGGCTGGCATTGTAATGACTATAATACGCTTTAATGAAACGATAGGGTTATCAAACAACGGTAACTTGTATAGGCAAAACAAAACTAATGCTACCACCACAGCTGTCATTAAATATGCGATGACTATCCGAGAAATAAATACCAATTGGCGTGACTGGATATCCTTTTGAAAGACACTTTGATAAGTGAATACCCCTAGGAAAATGACTGATAGCGAAAATAACATGAACAAGTTGGCAATAGGCAATGTTTCTCCCAAAATCCAAGCTTCTTCAGAAAAAGATATTGGAACTGCAAGAGCAAACGCGCCCACAAAAATCTGACTAGCATCTTCCAAATTAAAGCTAAGTTTCATTTTTTTCTCGCTTATTTATATTGCCGTTTAACGGCAAACTAACCAGAGGCGACTAAAAGAGCACTGCCTGACGGAAAGTTACAAAATATCTAAACAGCAATTATGTATAAAAAGCTCTGGTTTCAGCCGTCTGCGTTTCGTGACATGTTAGATGTTTTTATTCATTTGCAGCATTGTCAAACCAATCATCAAAAGTTTTTCTTTGGTAATCATAAAGAATGCGTGAAAATGTATTTTTATCAGACAAGTATAAGGCATGCCGAATTATTGTGTAAGGGTTCAAATCATGTTGCCCTTCAATAAAGTCTTTGTACTTGATTACTGGATCGAAATTCTCCTCTAAAATCTTTTCAAAAGCGCTTTCTGTAATTTCTTGATGTATTATTATTTCTTCAACAAATCCGTCAACCTTGTGTGGATAAAATTTAAAGCCTGGGAAATATTTATCTGCAATCTTAGAAAAAATGAAAACGTTTAAGACTTCATCAGCTATTTTATCTGTTTTCTGCTTTTCTTTTGTTTGTTTTTCAAGTCTTTCTGTTTCCTCACGTATGCTGAAAAATTCTCTATCCGCAGTCTCAAATAGCGCCGCCAAACTATTAATACGCCTTTTGAGCTCATGGGGTATTGACTTTTTATATTTTATTTTATGGTCTAGGGCACTCCATGCATCCTGAATGATTGTTCTGATTTGAACTTCAAAACATATATCCTTGTACATGCAATATTCTGACATTCCATTTCTTGGTTCAGATAATTTTAGATCAAGGTGTAACCCTTTGTAACCAAATGTATTTTCAGTTTGTTCAATTAACTTGCATTTGTCTGTTATATCAATAAGATAAAAATGCTCCTTTAGCAACTCGCCTATTTCTTTAATATTCTTCTCGTACAAACATACGATTCTTACACCAATAAGATCCGAAATATAATCTTTGATTTCGTATTCGGTTCCTTCCTCTTCGAGTTTTGACTGGTATTTTCTCGAGAATTTTTTTATGCATTCTTCACGATCTTTTACGCGAGAAGAAACAATAGATGAAGATAGTTCCTCTGAATTCACTAATAGCGATTCAATAAGTACTGAAAAAGATGATTCGGCATTATGTAACAATTCCATATTGTCATTGAAATATTCCCAAAAAACTTGCTTTTCAGTCTCGAAATCTAATGATGGCATAGTTGCTCCTATGAGAATTTATACATATCATTTAACAATTAATATACTTAATGGGTATTTTCCCGAACTATCCTACTCCAATTCATTAAAAATGAAAAGCGGAAGTTCTACCGTGAAATCAAGTACAATTGGACTTCGACCAATGGGTATTTTGTGGTAATCAGGACCAAAAGCCAAGTTGGTAAAACATAAAAAAATGGTAACGGCTAACAATGAATACCATTTGAAATAATGTATTGGCGAATCGAATCAGATAAACAACAGTACAGGAAGTTACAAGCAACTTCGATCATCAAGGAAATGGCCCTTCCCAAAATGCACATTTTATCTTGTATTCAATAATCTAGCCAGATCAACCACAGCGAAGGCTTGTATTTGAACTGAATGAACGCACAAGATAAACGCTGACACGAGTTGAACCTTTACTCAAACAGAGAATATAGAGAAAGAATTAAGCATTTTTACGTAAAGAGTTGGCCAAGCTGTCTCATTTAAACGGAGATTTTCATTGCGGTTCTATAGCTGGCCCCTCAGTGACATTCTCTGTCTTTGGCACTACAAGCTGTTGAATGGTTTCTAATCGAGATCTCAGACTGTCCACTTCATTCTCAAGATCCTGAACCTTTGTTTCGTAACCCCTGTTTTCTTCAATCAGTTTCTGATTTTCGACCACTAGTTGCTCATTTTTGGCTTCGATGGTCTTCTCTTTTTCAAGTTTGCTTGCTTCTTCGCCGATTTTCGATTGGAGCTGTTCGTTTTCTCGTTTGAGAATTTCTGTTTGCTCCATAAACTTCTGGAGTTCTGACTGTATTTGTTCATTTTCTTTTTGAATATCTTTGCTCTCCCCGACTATGGATTGAAGAGTAACGTTGTGTTTCTTTGCCGCGTCCAGTTCTTGCGTAATCTTTTGAATTTTTGCCTCGAGATTTTTGTTCTCTTTACTGATTTCCATAGCCTCCCCGAGGGATGATTGGAGGTCCTTTTTTTCCTTGGTAATTGATGCAACCTGTAATTGGAGGGTTGTGATCCTTTCTTGAAGCTTGGCGGGATCTTCTTTGATTTTATTGGTAAGCGTGGCAATTTCTTTTTGCAGCGTCTCCGTTTTGTTGTTGAGTTCCTGGTTCTCATTTTCGAGGGATGCGAGATATTTCTCCGTTTTATTTAAATACAGCTTGTAATCGGGCTGTTCTCCTCTTTCCACACCCCATATATAATATCCAAGACCAATCCCGCCTACTAATAAAATAGCTATGACGATCAAATAGGCGGCTATACCTTTTTTCCCGTTGGTTATTATTGTGTTCATATATCCGTCCTCCTTCCTCTCTAATCATCGTTGCTATAACAATAGACTTTCTCTTACCCTAACATTTTGATAATGCGCTTATTCCCATGCTTTGTCAAACAGAGATTCTAACCTGTTTTATGAATTGTTGATGGGATTGTTGCTTTCACCTACAAACAAATGATTTAGATCAAAGGGGATTACTAAGGATTGCCATTGGAAGTGTAGTAGAACGTCGCAAATCAGCTACGCGGCATTCCGCATACGCTGAATTTGTCTTGTTGGCACTGTTTGTTCATTGGTTTCCCATCAAGGGCACTGTACATACGGAATTACGGATGGTTTCTTTGACTATCGGAATCAATGGCGGGGCGACGCTGAACGTTCTTATCCCGCACTGCAGGAGCCTGGATATGTGCTCGGGTCGCCCCGCAAGCTCGCCACACACAGAAAGAGGTACATCTGGTACGTCATCATGGGTCAATCGCAACAGTCTGAATATGATATCAGAATCGTCGTTAAAGTATCGCTCCACTGCAGCATTTTCGCGGTCGGCTGCAAACGCATATTGAGTCAAATCGTTTGTGCCGAAACTCAGGAAATCAGCGTGCTTGGTTATATTTTGCGCTGAAAGAGCCGCTGCTGGAGTTTCTATCATGGCTCCCAGCAGGGGAAGAGTAGATACCTTCAGTTCCGACCCTAGTTGCGTGAGGATTTCTCTCACCACCGCGATATCATCTGGCAACGTGATCATGGGAACCAGAACACGTACGTCGAATTCCTTGGACAGTTCCAGCACTGCCCGTAGATTGGTTTTTAGAATTTCGGGATACTCGCGAAGCAAGCGGATGCCTCGACGTCCTAACGAGGGATTTGTTTCCGCTAAGAAGTTCATGAAGGGCAACTGTTTATCGGTGCCGAGATCCAGAAGACGTACATAGATGGGGCGGCCCTTGGCCGCTTCGAGTGTCTGGCGCATCTCAGAGAGGAGTTCGTCGGTATTGGGCGGTACAACGCGTCCCAGGTAGGCCCGCTCCATACGGTACAAACCAACTCCCTCGGCGCCGTTCAACATGGCCCTTTCTGTATCATCGCTGCATCCGACATTGGCGAGTACGGAGATCGTTACATCATCTTTTGTAACCGCAGGACCCAGAGCACCCTGTCGCGCCAAGTGTTGGGCATGCTCTTTGTCATCAACCTTTCTCTGGAAGATGAGTCTCTGTTTCTCCTGGGGACGAATCGTGATGGTTCCTGTATCAGCATCCACAAGAGCCAGTTCGCCATTTGGCACGGTAGTCAGTATATTGGAGATTCCTGAGATGCACGGTAGGCCCATTTCGCGGACAAACAGAGCTGCATGAGAGCCGTGACTCCCGTATTCCAGAAGAATTGCCGAGGTGGAGCGGCCAGCGAGAAAAACGGTATCAGACGGCAGTAAACGCGAGGTAGCGAGCACACTGCCATGGGGGATATCGTCCAATGGGTGAACCGTGATCCCCGTAAGCGCATTGGACAGGCGGATTGAAATATCCCGCATGTCGTCGCCTTTGTCTCTGGATATTTGCGACTCCATCAACAGGAATCGTTTCTCCCAGCGTAAAAATACCGTCTTCACGGCGCTGCTCGCGGTTACCAGGTTGTCTAGGATCTCTCGTCTTAATTCCTCTCTCAATGAGGAGTCTTCTGCTATGAGTTGATGAGCCATAAAAACGCTGGCAAGTCTCGAATCTACTTCCTTTTCGACTCGGGTTGCCAAGGTGGCGAGATCATCCGAAATCTTAGCTGTAGCGACATCAAGCCGTGAAAACTCTTTCTCAACGTTGTGTTGCGCTACGTCCACTGGGACATCTATTGGGCCAAGTATGTTACGATGGACATGGATAATTCCCTCAGCTAGCCCCGGCGAAATCGGGTACCCCTGGATGATCGATACTGTTCGTTTATCAGGCATTAATTATCCCTCTGGTGCCACCAATCAATATGCTTAGCAGGTATTTTCCGACCTTCCGCACGATCCTACTTTATTTAACGAAGAATGAAAACAGAAAATTCCATTATAAAATCAACACCAATGAATCTTCTCCATTAGGTTATTTGTGATAATAAAGAGCAAAAAACCAGTGGGTAAAATGTAGGAAAATGGCAACAGCCAATAATGAATATCATTTGAAGTAATGCACACCTTTAAAAAATACCGAACGCTCACTTTCAGGAAGAACACCACAAAAAAATCATAGCAGAGGTTGTCTTGCATATCCTATAGCAACCTTTGCACCCTTCACCTACTACTAAATGACTTTCAAAAATCTTGATCGTGTGAATTACGGCTTGAAAGGTGCAACGCTCGCGCATCAGCGGAGCGGCACCGCCGAGTCCGTCTGGATGTGATGGTTATGTGCTTGCAACAGTTCATTGCCTATCTGTATTGCCCTGGTAAATATTATATCTATCTCTTCAAATGCACCTATTTTTGCTCCAGAACTAATAATACCGCCTGGCTCAACGTCCTGTACAATAGAGTCAATTAGTTGATGAAAAATTACAATTTTCTGAGAGTAAAATTCATCAATAGCACCAATATTGGCACAGTTTTCTTGATATATTCTTGAGTAATGCTCAGGTACGTGAACAGTAAATGAGCAAGTTGAACCAACAGGTTGAGTCCTCAAATATTCAATCTTATCTTTGATTGATTTATGATACCCCCTATGTTGAACAATTTCTAGAAGTGCGGATATTTCGGATAATAAGGATGCAAGTATGCGGCGGGAATATTTTTTTTCTCGATAACGCTCAAGCATGAATGTAGGGAAAAACGATGCTATCGCGCCAGCTATGGCACCACCTAAAGCTGCATATAGAGGAAGCCATTCATTTGGCTTAGATTCAATAAGCTCGCCTAACATTTTCAATGTTTCAGTTAGATTCTTTACATCTTCAGGTGTCAATAAAATCTCCCTTGCACATAACGAAAAAATCAGCCGCAGCGTAGCGATCGGCTGTATTGCTTTTGTTATGCTCTTATTTTCGTTTTTAAGTCTATACGCCTATTAATCTCCTTGTCACTATGGGAATGACAAAGACCACAAACAAGATAACCGTCTTTTGCTAACTTTTCTAATTCTTGATCTTGTATAGCTAGCCCTTGCCATACTTGACCGGGTTGGAGGACAAAAGGAAGCGGCCGCGCAGTATTTGGCGCTACCACAATCATTGATGTACTCGGTTTATGCCTGAACATATTAAAGTAGTTGTTATAATGCTGAATGACCAAGTTTGTAATAGTGGTTGGTCTATCACCTATATTCGTTGCATTTGCCGAAATAAAAGTTTTGCCTTCTCGCGCTGGATCACCCACAACAAGCATATTTGGGGTAACCTTAAATTTAAGCCTGGGACCAGAGGTCTTCCATTTGTAGATATCCCAGCTTAGTACAATAGTGGCAATGACCGCACCCCACCAAGCTACAATATCTGTTCCGGTTAGCGTAATGTTAAATCCCACTTCATATCCTTTCAAGATTTTTGCATAACGATCGGCTGTATTGCTTGGTTAGAGATTTTATTTCTTTGTTATAGCATACAATAAAAGACCTGCTACCACGCTAATTGTCACACCAAAGAAGAAACCAATTATTCGATCTTTCCATTTCTCTTTGATATTTTTTCTTTCTTTTTCAATTTCTTTTAATTCAGAAATTCTTTTTCCCATCGCATTGTAATGAGCCCAGCCTTTATCTGCACTATATTGCAAGAGAGCAAGTTCTATATCTTCACATTTATAATCTTTAATTAAAGAGTTGTCGCCAGTTTCTACATATTTATGGAAGGAATTTGCAATTTTTTTAGATTTTTCAGAGGGTATCATATTTTTATTACTCTAACGCAAAAATCAGCCAGCATATCTGGTCTAACGCTGAACGCTCCGAACATGAAAAAACGGTAAAGTTACTTTCTTCTATTATAGGGTGACTGATTTGTGGGAGACAACGATATGCCAAGTCCGCTTGCCTTAGAGTATATAGCAGCAGGGGTTCTGCCCAGTTTTAAGCCTATGACACGGGTAGGTGTGTTCCTCGAAGCTAGATCTTTGAGTTGCTTTATTTCTTGGCTTGTCCATTCTTTTCCTGCGTTTTTGTTGGCCATTATCGTTACCCCCTTTTACTTAAACCATTAATATGCTTGATGGGTATTTCCCGAACTTTTGTATAATCCTACTTCAATTCATGGAAAATGAAAAGCGAAAGTTTCCCCCTAGAATTAAGTACGATTGGACTTCGACCAATGGGTATTTTGTGGTAATAAGAACCAAAAGCCCAGTGGGAAGAATGGCAGCAGTTCAACAAATACTGTTTGAAGTAGCGCATTGCCCTTAAAATTACGAAACACTCACTTTCAGGAAGAAATCATCGGTGACTTATCGGTGACCCTTTTAATGCCGTGATAGAATATAAATATTTTATATGATTGATTTTATATTTTTAGAAATGGAGGGCGATGTGGGATTCGAACCCACGACCTTTGGCTCCGGAGGCCAGCGCTCTATCCTGCTGAGCTAATCGCCCTCTGAGAAGACTGCACACTATGTCAATACGGAGTTATTTT
>Ga0272443_10006666_pt1 | contig 11331 bp, 7 predicted proteins | sample SSMAcet12_FD_193581 | JGI IMG/M metagenome (GOLD analysis project Ga0272443, IMG submission 193581) | Marine sediment archaeal communities from Little Sippewissett salt marsh, Falmouth, MA, United States - SSM-Acet-12 | ecosystem: Environmental > Aquatic > Marine > Wetlands > Sediment ... | reverse complement strand
CTGGAAAGCCTTGGTATTACCGCGATATGGATTCTTCCTTTTTATCCTTCACCGCTGAGAGATGACGGCTACGATATTGCCGATTACATGGAGGTCAATCCTGATTACGGTACTATCGAGGATTTCAAAGCCTTTCTGGTTGACGCGCATAAGCTCGGACTGAAGGTGATTACGGAGCTTGTCATCAACCATACGTCCGACCAGCATGCATGGTTCCAGCGGGCCAGACGTGCCGAACCGGGATCGGTCGAAAGGGATTTTTACATGTGGAGCAGTGACCCGAAGAAGTACTCCGGTGTCCGCATAATTTTCCAGGATTTCGAGGCGTCTAACTGGACCTGGGACCCTGTCGCCGGAGAGTACTACTGGCATCGATTCTATCATCATCAGCCGGATCTGAACTTCGAAAATCCCGCGGTTGAAAAAGCGATATACAAGGTGCTTGACTACTGGCTGGAGATGGGCGTTGATGGATTGCGACTTGACGCGGTTCCCTATCTCTATGCTGAGGAAGGAACCAACTGTGAGAACCTTCCCCGCACGCACAAGTTTCTGCAGAGGCTGCGCAAGCATGTCGACAGCAAGTTTCCGAATCGTATGTTGCTTGCCGAGGCAAATCAGTGGCCGGAAGATGCCGCCGAGTATTTCGGCGAAGGTGACGAATGTCATATGAATTTCCACTTCCCTCTGATGCCGAGGATGTACATGGCGCTGGAGATGGAAGATCGTTTTCCGATCATCGATATCCTTGATCAGACACCTGAAATTCCGGAAGATTGTCAGTGGGCTTCCTTCCTTCGGAATCATGATGAACTTACTCTTGAGATGGTGACCGATGAGGAGCGTGACTATATGCGCCGGGTGTATGCGCATGATCCGAAGGCGCGCATCAATCTCGGTATACGCCGACGCCTCGGGCCGCTTATGTCGAACGACCGCAGGAAAATCGAGCTGATGAACATCATGCTCCTTTCTCTGCCCGGCACACCGGTTCTCTACTACGGTGACGAGATCGGTATGGGCGATAATTTTTACCTCGGTGATCGTGACGGCGTTCGTACTCCCATGCAGTGGAACGGTGACCGGAACGCAGGTTTTTCCAGAGCCAATCCCCAGCAGTTACAGCTACCGGTAATCATTGATCCGGAATACCATTACGAGGGGGCCAATGTCGAGGTGCAGGAGAGCAACATCAATTCGCTGCTCTGGTGGACACGCCATATGCTTTCCACATCCCGCAGATACAAGGCTCTCAGCCGCGGGGATATTTCCTTTATTCAGTCCCAGAATCCGCAGGTACTGATTTTTACCAGGACATACAAGGACGAGACCATGCTGTGCATTATCAACCTGTCTCGTAACGCGCAGGCGGTCACCATGGACCTGTCGGAGTACGAAGGATATATTCCTGAAGAGGTGTTCAGCCTCAGTCACTTTCCCGGGATTTCCGCAAGACCGTATACGGTTACGCTGGGCCCCTATGGTTATTTCTGGTTCAAGCTTGTCAAAAGTGAAGAGGAGATCGGGAGTCGACGCTATATCGACAAGCCGTTTGCGAAGGTGGCAGTCATGGATGACCTCTTTTCCGGCAAGGTACTTGACCGCCTTGAATCCAGAGTGTTGCCTCAATATGTACGGGGTTGCAGATGGTTTGGCGGCAAGGCCCGCAAGATCGTCAGGGTCAGCGTCAACGATATCATCCCTGTTTCTGCCTGTGAAAACACGCGCTATCTGATTGTCGAGGTACGCTATCCGAGCGGCTCTAACGATCTGTATCAGCTTCCGGTGACATTTCTGTCGGCAGGAGAGTTCAATCCTGATGAAGACTTTTTCATGAAGCAGGTTATCTGTCGCGTGAAGATCGGAGATGACGAGGGGTATCTCTGCGATGCGACCTATCAGAAGGAGTTCCATCGTTTTCTTCTCGATGTCATCATCGGCAGAAAAGGTCTGAAGGGGGATATCTTTAAACTGACAGCAGAAAAGGGTTCGGGTCTCGAGGAGTATCTGCCGTTGGAAAGGGATGATGATAGTATGAACTCCGTGGTTTTCGGTCTGGAGCAGAGTAATACGTCGATCATGTATGATGACAAGCTCTGTCTGAAGCTCTACCGCAAGATATCTCCAGGGATTTCCCCTGAAGTTGAAATCTGCCGCACCTTGACTGAAAAGACATCGTTTGAGAGTTCTCCGGCCTACCTCGGAGCGCTTAACCTTTCCAGAAGCCGCAAGGAGAGCTGCTCTCTGGGTATCCTGCAGAACTTTATCCCCAATGAGGGGGACGCCTGGAGCCAGACGCTCCACTATGTGCGCCGTTACTATGAAGAGGTGCTTGTTCTGTTACCGCAGCTCGAAGAAATCCCTGAAATTCCTCCGATAGGAGGAGAGACAGTCGAGATGCCGGAGATCATGCACGGGCTGATAGGCGAAATCTATCTTGGAATGGTTAACAAGCTTGCTGAGCGAACAGCAGAAATGCATCTTTCTCTGGCCTCGCCGGATCTTGGCCCTGATTTCATGCCGGAAGCATTTACCACACTCTATCAGCGCTCAATTTACCAGTCCATGCGTGAACAGGTTAAAAGAGGTATGGTGATGCTCAAGGAGCAGATGAAGGGAATCGCTGAAGATTATAAAGGAATCGCGGCTGATCTGCTTGGACGGGAGCAGGAGATCCTGGACCGGCTTTCGCATATCAAAGCCCGCAGGATCCCGGCATCAAAGATCAGGATTCATGGCGATTATCATCTCGGTCAGGTACTCTGGACAGGCAAGGATTTTGTGATCATTGATTTCGAAGGCGAACCGGCACGCTCTATCAGCGAGCGCAGGATCAAGCGTGCCGTGTTCCGTGATCTTGCCGGAATGATGCGATCGTTCCATTATGCGGCCTTCAACGTGCTGATCCAGGATCGTTCTATCAGATCTGAGGACGCTGAAAAGCTTGAGCCATGGGCGGAGTTGTGGAGCTTTTATACCGGACAGCATTTCTATGATGTGTATGCGGCTGCCGTTGCGGGAAACGGCCTGATTCCAAAAGATATTACAGAACAGCACCTCCTGCTTCGCTCCTATCTTATGGATAAGGCTATTTATGAATTGAACTATGAGCTGAACAACCGTCCTCAATGGGTGGGCATCGCGCTGAAAGGTCTGCAGCGGCTGCTCGAATCGTGATATGAGAGTTAGGAACGTGTTACGTGTTAGGAGGTTGCTTTTTATCCATTGCTGATCCCTATATATCATGATGGATGCCGCACTTGATGCGGCATGACTTTCCGGACTGATGAACGTTGAGCGGTGCTCGAAATCCTCATGTACTCTCTGTACATCCCGGTTTCTACGCTCCGTTCGTCTTCTGCTTGAAACGCTCATCACAATAAATAGAGGAGCCCTGGTGAATAAAGCCGGGTTCATTCAAGGATTGTGCAAGAAAGGCTATGGATACTTTTTCTGAAAGCTCCGAAAAGGTTCTCGGTATACTGCAGGCAAGTCCTGAAGGGTTGACCTCAGATGAGGCTCGGCGCAGGCTGGAGAAGTATGGCGAGAACCGGCTCAGGGAGGAAGAAAAAATTTCTGTCTGGGCAATTTTGCTGCAGCAATTTCAAAGTATTCTTGTCTGGCTGCTGATTTTTGCTGTCATGATCTCCCTTTTACTTGGTGATGTTATCGAAAGTGTGGTAATAGGGTGTATTCTTGTCGCTAACAGTGCCATCGGTTTTTTACAGGAGTTTCGGGCGGAAAAAGCTCTTGAAGCCCTGAAAAGAATCTCGGGTCTGAAAGCAAAGGTGCTGCGTGACGGCCATATTGTGAAACTTGAAACGAACCTGCTTGTCCCGGGTGACGTTATTCTGCTTGAAACGGGAGATCGTATTCCTGCCGATGCCCGACTTCTGCAACATATGAATCTGGAGTGTCAGGAGTCGATGCTGACCGGTGAGTCGACGCCTGTGTCTAAAAAAACGGATTCGGTCTCATCCGGAGCTCCGCTTGCCGAACGCTTCAACATGGTGTATTCGGGGACGATTGTCTCAAAAGGGCGTGCTACGGCGGTTGTTACAGGAACCGGCATGGAAACGGAACTTGGAAGAATTGCCGAGCTTCTCTCCGATGAGAAGGATGGACGCCGCAGCCCGCTTCAGAAAAAAATCAACCATTTTTCCCGTCGCCTTGCTCTCATCGTCATCATTGCCGCAGTGCTGATGTTTTTGCTTACCTGGTTGTCGGGAGAGGATCTGCTCGAAACCTTTAAAACCGCGCTCAGCCTCGCTGTTGCCGCGATTCCCGAAGGCCTTCCAGCTGTAGTTGCTCTTACGCTGGCCAAGGGAGTGCAACGCATGGTGAAGCACAACGCTATTGTCCGGCATCTTCCGGCGATAGAAACGCTTGGTTCTTCTTCGGTTATCTGTTCGGACAAGACAGGGACCATGACGATGAACCGTATGAGCGTGAGGAAAATCTATGCGGACGGGCAAGAGATTGAGGTGGGGGATGACAGACCGGTGCTGCATGCCGAAAGGGAAAATCTGGAACTTCTTTTCAGGATAGGTCTGCTTTGTAACGACGCACGGCCCGATCCGGATGGAGAGATTTTCGGTGACCCGACGGAAGCGGCACTTCTGCTTTCGGCTCAGCTTCATGGTCAGGAGGTTGACAAAGTCTCGCGACGGTATCCGCGCATTGACGAAATAGGTTTCGATTCGGAGCGGAAAATGATGTCCACCCTGCATGACGTTTCTGGCGGAGGGAGAGTGATGTATACCAAAGGAGCTCCTGACGTGCTCTTGAACCGGTGTTCGCGTATCATGAAGAATGGCGAAGTTATTCCTCTCGACCAGGCCACGCATGATGCTATTATCAGCACGAATGAGGCCTTTGCTGCCGATGCCCTAAGGGTACTTGGGTTTGCCTGGAAAGATGTTGGTGTAAATGACGATTTTACTGAACACGACCTGATTTTTGTCGGACTCCAGGCGATGAACGATCCTCCGAGGCCGGAGGTGATCGATGCGGTCGCCAAATGCCGCAAAGCAGGGATCAAGGTTGTGATGATTACCGGAGACCAGAAACTGACGGCAGAGGCTATAGGCCGCGAACTGGGTATAACCGGGCGGGCAATGACCGGTAAAGATCTTGATAGAATTGAGGATATTGACCGGGTTGTCGAGGAGGTCTCGATATTTGCCCGGGTCAGCCCTGAACAGAAAATCAATATCGTTGAGGCATTGCAGAAAAATGATCATGTTGTCGCCATGACCGGTGATGGAGTCAATGACGCGCCGGCCTTAAAGCAGGCAGATATTGGTGTCGCTATGGGGCAGGGGGGTACCGATGTTGCGCGTGAAGCATCAACCATGGTGTTGATCGACGATAATTTTGCTTCGATTGTCAAAGCTGTCGAAGAAGGAAGGGCGATCTTTGATAATCTCAGAAAATTTGTTTTCTCTCTTCTCGCTGGAAATATCAGCGAGGTGATGATTATAATTCTTGCTGTTATTGTTGGTCTTAAGCTTCCTCTCGTGGCAATCCAGATACTTTGGATAAATCTTGTGACAGATGGATTGCCTGCGCTTGCTCTCGGGTTTGAACCAAAAGCAAAGAATATCATGGAGCGGCCACCAATCGCCAAAAATACTTTTATTGTTGACAGGTTGATGATTATCAGGCTTGCGGTGGCATGTTTTGTTATTACAGCGGCTTGTCTTGGGTTGTATGTGCATGCGCTTTATTCTTCAGGCTGGAGCTGGGGCGAAAGCATCGATAGTGCTGATCCGGACTATCTCTATGCCTCGACCATGGCGTTTACCTCGCTGGTCATCCTTGAAATGGTCAACGCTTTTCATGCAAAATCCGAAACGGAAAATATTTTCACCGTAAAGGCATTTTCCAATCCCTGGCTTACAGCGGCGGTTGCTTTCTCCCTTGCTCTTCATCTTCTGGTTCTTTATTCCCCGTTGAACCATGTTTTTTACTCGGTACCGCTGGGGCTTGCCGATTGGGGTATGGTTCTGCTGGTATGTTCGACGCTTATTCTTGCTGATATGATTTTCAAGTGGAAGTTTAAACCTGATCATTATGTTCGACAAGAAGTCAAAAGTAAAAAGTCAAAAAGTTGAGAGCCACGCATCACGTCCAGACAGCCGTTTCAGGCCGTTACCTCGTTCAGGAGCCTGCCGGCGAGGGGCCGTTTCGGCTTCTTGCGGGTTTTCACGGCTACGGGCAGGTTGCGGAGGACGAGCTTGTTTTGCTTGATCGTATGACGGGAAGCCGGGACTGGCTCTGTTGCGCGGTTGAGGCATTGCACCCTTTCTACAGCAGAAACGGCGATGTCGGCGCTTGCTGGATGACTGACCGTGACCGCGAAAGGATGATTGAAGAAAACGTTCGATATATCGATGCAGCCATTACAGCGCTTCAAGGCAGCTATCCTCTTGACGGCACGCTTGTCTATCACGGTTTCTCACAGGGAACGGCTATGGCTTCACGTGCGGCGCTGCTTGGTTCGCATGAGCCATCAGCGGTTATGCTCGTTGCAGGAGATATCCCTCCTGAACTTTCCAGACTGGAGAGGATGTCGAGGGTGCATATCGCCAAGGGCAGGAGCGACCGCATATACACCGAAAAGCTTTTTGAGCGGGATAGTTCAAGGCTGGCTCAGTCAGGGGTTCCCACTGTTCTGTGCAGCTTTCCGGGAGGCCATGAAGCTGATGAAGCATATCTCGTCGCCGCAGGAAAATTTCTTTCAGAACAAGCGGTCGGCGGAGTCTGAGCTTTGGGACAGTGTCTCCCGGAAAGTGAGGTATCGTTATAGTTGTTTCTACAGGTCGAGGCGGTCCTGCCAGGAATCGTCGGATTTCGCATTGCTGATATCCTTTTGTCCCGATTCATAGTCATCGGTTTTCTTGCGTAGGATGATGTTTCCGCTGTTATCGACTGCATAGTAGTAGACTGTATCATCGTCTATCTGCAGCTGCTTTCTGATATCTGAAAATTTTGCTGATTGCATAGGGGCTCTCCTTCTTGCTTTGTGTTGCTTGTATTCTACTGTAAATTTATGGAGTGTTTTTCTGAATGTAAAGGTACGCTGTACAGCCTGAATGTTCAGGTTTTGCTCATTGTTTCACGAGTATTTGTTCATTGTTACCTGGAAATACCTGTAGCAACACCCCGTTTTCCATCATCTTGTTCCAGTCTGACATCAACATTCCTTTACCGTTATTGCACTGGACATTGTTTGGCCTGAGCATGATCGGGACCTGTATGGTTTGTCCCGGATTAACGGGAGGAATGTTGATATAGTACTCTTTTGGGTCAAAAGGGAAGTAAAACGCTTTTCTGAACTGGTTGATCCGGCAGGCTATCTGGTCTGTTTTTGTGGATGTTGGATTGGAAACCTCCAGGAGCAGCATGGCGTCATGATATTGGAAATCAGGGTTCAGTCTCAGCCATTGACCGCCGCCCGAGTCGTTTTCAGCGGTTTTTCTGATCTCCGATTCCAGGTAATTGATTGCCTGCGCCACATCATCCTCTGAAAGATAGAGCGAGGTTTCGGCTGCAATCTTTGCAACGAGATAGTCTTTGCCCATGCTCATCATCTCATCGAAATTCGGCAGTGAGGGAGGCATGCCCATAACGACAAGGCCGTAGTTGAGGCCGAAAGAAAATGTATTTTGACAGGTGGTGCCGCAGCCAACAGTATTCTTTGCCAGTGAAATGGCGAGGTTCAGGGCTTTTTGTTTTAAACTGTTATACGCATCGGAAATCCGGTTGACACAATCCGCGACAAAGCTAGCAAGATCTCCAATAGCTTTGGTAACCGCCTCCCAGCCGCTTTGTGAGCCGTCATCGCGAGGGATAAATATTTTATCCCCTTTGCTGTACCCGAATACGGGCATATCTTTGGTGACGATGAAATTCCGGCTCCAGTCGGAGAGGTAAGGCTGATAGTGCTCATAGCTCAGAATGCGGATTTCAGGAGCATGGAGTTCTACCCGTTCCGGATTGGGGTTCGGATCTCCGTACCAGGTAAATTGTGAATCGCCCGGTGTAGAGAGATGCATGATCGCCGACTCTGAAGGTGCAGCGACGAGGTTATTGTTACTGTTGAGCGTTATGATGCGGACATAGACTGAAAATGCCCGCGGCGTATCCGTGGCTACTGTGAACCCGGGTTTGAGGGTTGACTGCAGCAGCTTCGGTTTGGATGGACGCAGATCGGTAGCCTTTTTCAAGGAGCTTTTTTGCAAGGTCTGCGGCTGTTTCAGCGACAAATTGTTCTTTTGCTGAAAGGGTTTGAGGGTTTTGGACAAGGTTAATCCCGAGCCGGACAAGATCGTCGAAAGGTCGATCGTGAAAATCGGCTGCTCTCCTGTTCCCGACCACTTTTCAATTGTGCCTGTTTTCAGAATTCCCGGAGGTGATTGCCAGTTGTTGAAGCCGGAAGGGAAGGGAAACATCGAGACCTGGTAGAGGACTTTAGTAAACCCGGTCTGTTCGGTAGACCACGATACCATCCACTTTTCAAGTCGTGATGCTGCTGATTCGCTGCCAATATGAATGCGTACTTCCGGAAGAGTACGGAAGTGCTCCTTGCCGAGTTCGCCCTGTCCGTCCCAGAGGCGGACGGTGGTTGATGATTGCTGAAGAAATTGTCGAGAGGGTCTCAGCCGTTCGATCTTTTGTGAAGAAGCGGTTTCCTTCAGTTTGAGCTTTGAGATACTTTGCAGACTTTGGGCGGCTACGTTCTGCTGTAGCCCAAAAAGCTGCAGCAGTAACACTGCAAGTAGTGTGGCGACTGCGGAACATGTAGCTCGTTGTGAAACCGGATTGTTCATGAGAGAGCATGGTCAGGTTATTGCGCAAGCATTTGTCAAACTTTTCTTGTTCCAATGCAGTATGACAAAATAATATAAATCATTTCTTCCGGTTCTTGCAGCCAATGAGCTTCTGTTTTGGCGGTCGGTGCCAGAGTAAATTCAGTTCGACAGTTGCCTTTCGGAGACAGGGATTGTTTGGGGCCAGGGAAGTTGTTATCATTAAGTTTGGAGAATATATCGAAATAATCTCATTCAAAGTGATGCTATGCACGCCAGGGATTCGACAAATGGTGAAATTAAACGTCTGAGGCTCTACCTCGATAATTGTAGTGATGTGTCTTTCGCGATGGTTTTCGGCTCGTTTGCAAGGGGTCAGGAGCGTAAAGACAGTGACCTGAATGTTGCATTTTTTTTCTTGAAAATGCTGTCCCACAAGGCTTTGATGTGCTTGTTTTTGAACAAGAACTGTCCGATGTTGCAGATAGGGAGGTTGGCCTTGTTGAGTATTGTTATTTTTTAACCTGTTTCCACAACGCATCCAGTTCTTCGGCTGTATGGTTCTGCCAGCTTTTTTCAGATTGACGAACCAGCTCTTCGACGGCCATGAAGCGTTTCATGAACTTGTTTGTTGACTTGCGGAGCGCGTCCTCTGGGTTGGTGCCGATGAAACGGCTGTAGTTGACGATGGTAAAGAGGAGGTCTCCGAACTCTTCTTCCTTTTCCTCCTTTGAAGACGCCAGCTTGAGCTCGCCGATCTCCTCAACCAGTTTATCGATCACTCCTTCCTCGTTTGTCCAGTCGAAGCCGACGCCCGAAACTTTTTTCTGTACGCGATAGGCACGAAGCAGTTCACTCATGGTTTTGGGTACGCCGTCGAGAAGACTTCTGCGGCCTTTTTCTTTAAGCTTCAGGGATTCCCAGTTTTTGAGGACTTCCTGCTCATTCTCGGCAACGGTCTGGCCAAAAACGTGAGGGTGGCGGCTGATCAGCTTTTCGCAGAGGGCATCGAATACTCCGGAAAAGGTAAACTTGCCTGACTCCTCGGCCATCAGCACCTGAAAGGCTACATGGAGGAAAAGATCGCCAAGTTCTTTTTTCAGTTCCTGGTCGTCGTTTTCGTCGATAGCATGTACCAGTTCGTAGCTTTCTTCCAGGAGAAGGTGTGTGAGTGATTCCGGGGTTTGTTTGCTGTCCCAGGGGCATTCCGAACGGAGCACCTGCACCAGCAAGATCACCCGGTTGAATTTTTCCTGTATGTTGCCGCCTGTATTGCTGAGTATGTCGTCTTTGAGCTCTGCGATAGTTCGTTTCCCTGATTGTTCCATTGGGATGAGGCAAGATGTTTATTCCGATAGTCGGCAGATAGGTTGTCTGCTGCCAAAGTTAATATTTCTAAACGTTTTTCTTTACTTTTGATGAGATGAGCATACAGAGAGAAAAACAATGAAGCTATGGATCTGAAAGGCAGAACTGCGGTGGTGACGGGTTCAAGTTCGGGCATCGGACAGGAGCTTTGTACAATGCTGGCGCAAAAAGGCGCGGCGGTATACGGTTTCAGCCGGCGCCGGTCTGTCGTCGAACACCCTTCGTTTACCTGGATACAGACGGATGTGACAAAGCAGGAGGAAATTGACAGGGCATTCGATACTGTTTTACGTGCGCATCAGCGCGTCGATCTGCTGGTCAACAATGCGGGGTTCGGTCTTTTCGGCAGCATTGAGACGCTTGACCCTGAAGCATGGAACAGGCTGATAGCAACCAATCTGACAGCAGCGTTTCTCTGTACACGAAGGGTTGTGCCGGGCATGAAGGGGGTCGGACGAGGAACGATTGTGAATGTCGCTTCGATTGCCGGGAAGCGCGGGTTCAGAAACGGTTCCGCATACTGTGCCTCCAAGTTCGGACTGAACGGTTTTTCCGAGGCGCTCTTTGAGGAGCTTCGCGAGGAAGGCATCCGTGTCTGCAGTATCAACCCCGGCTCCACCGGAACGGAGTTTTTCGAGCACGCGGGCATCGAACCGAAAAAACTGATGAATACCGGGGATGTTGCATCTCTGATCCTTACTATGATCGAACTTCCTGATGACATGCTGCCGGATCAGGTGGTTGTCCGCCCACTGTAACATAACGCACACATACCATGAATGAGCCTGTTTCCCTTCCTCTCCAGGGTGAGCCGATTGCAGCTATAGCCACCCCGGTAGGGGTCGGCGCGCTTGCTGTGGTCAGGATGAGCGGAGAGGGAGTGTTTTCTGTCGCTGACAGGGTTTTTACCAAGGTTCGTTCGCCGGAAACATCTTTGGCTGACTCTCCGGGGTATACCGCTCATTTCGGGAAGTTGTATGACGGCGACAGGATGATTGACGAGGTGATCGTGCTGGTGTTCCGCTCACCTGATTCGTTCACGGTCGAGGATATGGTCGAGATCACCTGTCACGGCGGTCCTGTGGTGACAAAGCATGTGCTGAAGCTTCTGCTCGACAACGGATGCAGGCTCGCAGAGCCTGGCGAGTTT
>Ga0272443_10006665_pt1 | contig 11332 bp, 5 predicted proteins | sample SSMAcet12_FD_193581 | JGI IMG/M metagenome (GOLD analysis project Ga0272443, IMG submission 193581) | Marine sediment archaeal communities from Little Sippewissett salt marsh, Falmouth, MA, United States - SSM-Acet-12 | ecosystem: Environmental > Aquatic > Marine > Wetlands > Sediment ... | reverse complement strand
TGGCGCAAGCGGTTACCTTTGCTGTCCCGCATACAACCCTGGGTGAGGAGGTGGGCGCAGCCGTCGTGCTCAAGGCGGGCGCCGACCTTGACGAGCAGACACTGCGCCGCTTCGCGGCTCTCACGCTGGCACCGTTCAAGGTTCCCGCCGTGGTGGTCTTTGTGGACGAGATCCCGAAAGGGCCCACCGGCAAACTGCAGCGCATCGGACTCGCAGACAAGCTAGATCTCCCGGCTGTTCCTGAACCTGAGTCGATTGAGGCATCGGAGCATCGTGCCCCCTCCACGCCGGTGGAAGAGCGCCTTTTCATCATCTGGTGTGAGGTGCTCGGAATCGAAACGTGTGGGGTTGAGGACCGCTTCCTGGCGCTGGGCGGTGATTCCATGCTGGCGGCGCAAATTGTCTCCCGTGTGCGCGCGGCGTACGGGATGGATGTCAGCATGGTGGATTTCTTTGACACGCCCACCATCACCGGGATGGCGGCTGCGCTGGAAGCGAAAATCCGCACCGAGATTGACAGCATGTCCGATGATGAGGTCCGCCGCTGGACGGATGAGTCATGAATGCTGACGATCATAACAACCGCGACACACACGGTATGACAGAACGAGACGAAGGTTCGCCCGACCGGAACGCCTTGTTGCGTGCACGCCTGCGCGGCGAAGCTCATCTACAGACCATTCCACCCCGTCCGCCCGGCCCGGCGCCGCTGTCGTTCGGGCAGGAACGGCTGTGGTTTCTCTATCAGCTCGAGCCAAACAGCCCGGCTTACAACCGTCCGCTGGCGCTGCGCCTGCAGGGCGCGCTGGACAAGACCGCCCTTGAGCGCAGCCTGACGGTCATTTTGCAGCGGCATGAGGCGCTGCGCATGCGCGTCACAACTGGTGCAGTTCCTGCGCTGGAGTCGGTGGACACAGGTGTGTCCGTCCCGCTGATAGATCTTTCACATCTTCCTGCAGAGGAGCGTGAAGAGGAAGCGCGCCGTCTTGCGGGGGAAGAGTCGCGTCGCGTCTTCAATCTGCAGACTGCCCCCCTTGTGCGGGCAACGCTTTTCCGTCTGCAGCGGGACGACCATGTCCTCCTGCTTGTCTTCCATCACCTCGCATTTGATGCCTGGTCAGCGCGGGTGTTCCAGGAGGAGTGGCGCAGGTTGTATGAGGCTTTTGCCGCTGGAGAAGAGGATCCCCTTCCGGCGCTCAAGCGGCAGTACGCCGATTTTGCCCACTGGCAGCGGGAGCAGATTTCAGCAGAGCGAATTGCAAAGGGTGTCGATTTCTGGATGCGTCATCTCGGGCAGAGCTCGCTTTTGCTGTCGCTGCCGTTTGATCATCCTCGTCCTGCGGTCCAGACCTTCGAGGGTGCGCGTCAGACCATCACGCTTCCGGAGGGATTGTTTGCTGCACTCAAGCAGTTGAGCCGGGATGAGGACGCTACGCTCTACATGACCCTTTTCGCCGCGTTCCATGTGCTGCTCGGGCGCTATACGCGCCAGGAATCGGTTGTCCTCGGCGTGCCGGTTGCCGGCCGGAGTCACCCGCAGGCGGAGTCGTTGATCGGCATGTTCATCAATACATTGGTCTTTCGCGCTGACCTTTCGGGCAATCCCAGCGTGCGCAAGTTTATCCAGCGCACCCGCCGCATGGTCCTGGAAGGCCTTTCCTATCAGGACGTGCCCTTCGAGAAGGTGGTGGAGCGGCTCAATCCGGAGCGTGACCTCAGCCGCCCGCCGGTCTATCAGGTGATGTTTGACCTGGAGACATATCCGCTTCCGGAAGGAAAGACCGGCGGTGTGGCGCTGTCCCCCTTCGATTTTGATCCTGGCATTTCCCAGTACGATTTCAACCTTGATTTAAGCGTGCGGGGGGATTCGCTCGACTGCACTTTGGTCTACAACACAACCCTGTTCGAGGACGAGACGGCCGGGCGCATTCTGCAGCATTATCAACATCTGCTGGAGGGTTTCGCCGCACAGCCAGACGCCCGCCTCTCCGAGCTCGAGCTGCTTTCCCCTGCCGAGAAAGACCGCTTGCAGGCGCTCTCGGTCGGGCCAGCTCTCGACACACACCGCTGGCCCTGTGTGCACCGCTGGTTTGAGTCGCAGGTGAAGGAGAGGCCGGATGCCCCCGCTGTTCACAGCGGGGGCGAGGTGTGGACCTACAGGCAGCTTAACGCCTGCGCCAACCGGATTGCCCGCACACTCCTCGCCCACGGTCTCCCGCAGGAGGGTTTTGTGGGTGTCATGCTGGAACGCTCGGCGCGCACCATTGCCAGCCTGCTGGGAGTGATGAAGGCGGGCGGCGCTTATGTCCCCCTCAGCCCGGCCTATCCCACCGCGCGCCTGCGGACGATCCTGGAGGACACCGGCATGGCATTTCTCATTGCCGAGGGAGCCACCCGGGAAGCCGTGTCGGCGTTTGGGGGCGCACTCCTCGACCTAGATGCAGACCATGAAGCCATCCAGCGACAGCCGGACGACGATCTGACGCATGAGGTTGTGCCGGATCAGCTTGCGTATATGATCTACACATCCGGTTCCACCGGTCGTCCGAAGGGTACGCTGGTGGAACACGGTAATTTGGTCAACATCATGGCCTCGTTCCTGGAAGAACCCGGCCTTTCCCCGGAAGACCGGTTTCTCTCGGTGTCACCGGCGATCTTTGACGTTTCGGCGATTGACTTCTACCTGCCACTGTTGACCGGTGCACAGATTGTGATGGTGGACCGGGAATCCACACGGGACGGCTTCCGCCTGCGGGAAGCCCTGCAGGCAGCCCGTGCTACGGTGATGTTTGCCACGCCGACGACCTGGCGCATGCTCCTCAGCGCCGGATGGGAAGGGGATGGGACGCTGAAAATGCTCTGTGGGGGAGAAGCGATGGACCGCCCCCTGGCGGAGGCGCTCCTGGCGCGGGGCGGGGAGCTCTGGAACATGTATGGCCCCACTGAAACCACCATCATCTCCACCATTCACAACGTGGAACATGGGCAGGGACCGGTTCCGATCGGCTGTCCGGTTGCCAACACCCGCATTTACATCGTTAATGACCGGCTGGAGCTTGTTCCGCAGGGCGTGCCTGGCGAAATCCTGATTGCCGGTGCTGGCATCGCCCGGGGTTACCACCGCCGTCCGGAACAGAGCGCAGCCCTCTTCCTTCCGGATCCCTTCTCCGGGCAACCGCAGGCGCGGTTGTATCGTAGCGGTGATCTGGGGCGGCATCGCACAGATGGCGAAATCGAATTTCTCGGACGACTGGATCAGCAGGTGAAGGTGCGCGGGTACCGTATTGAACCGGGTGAGATAGAATTTCATCTCAGCACCTGCCCCGGTGTGAAAGCCGCTGTAGTAACCATGCACGAGGAGAACGCCGGCGACCGGCGCCTGGTTGCGTTTGTAATGATGGAGGAAGGTGAACAACTCTCCCCGCTGCACTTGAGAACTCATTTGCGCAAGAACCTGCCTGAGTACATGCTTCCATCGAGCTATGTCCCTGTGGAAGCGCTGCCCCTCACGATAACGGGCAAGATCGATCGGGGTTCGCTTCCCGCTTTTACGCTGGACCAGGCGGCGGTAGAAGAAGAAGCCCCGCGCGATGCCGTTGAAGCGGGCCTTGCCCATATCTGGATGGATGTTCTCGGCTTGAATTCGGTCGGTGTGCATGCGGATTTCTTCGATCTGGGGGGGCATTCCCTGCTCGCGACGCGCGTGGTGGCTCGCATCCGTGACACCTTTCAGGTGGAGGTTCCTGTACGGCAGCTTTTCAGTGGCGGGGGGACCATCGCCGGATTGGCGGAATTCATCACTTCTTTGCAATGGCTGGCGGAGGGCTCACACAGCATGCATGAGGAAACGGGGCGCGAGGAAGGCGAACTGTGATTTCATTGGATGCGCTTCTTGCTCAACTCATACAACACGACATCCGCCTCCAGCTGGAGGGCGAATCGCTGAAGTACAACGCGCCGCCGGGCGCCCTGACGCCTGAAATTCGGGACGCACTCCGGCACCATAAGTCAGCCTTACTGGAAACCTTGCGCCGCGCACAGGACCCCTCCTCTGCCAGCGGAGCTGCGATCGGCATGGTGGCACGGCCCGATCCGCTCCCGCTGTCGTTCGCCCAGGAGCGCATGTGGTTTTTGCATCAAATGGAGGGTGATCGGCCTGCCTACAATGTGTTCAAGGCGGCGCGGCTTAAAGGCGGCGAGCTCGAAGTGGACGCGCTTGAAGGGGCGCTCACGGAGCTTGTGCGCCGGCATGAAGCTCTGCGCACTTGCTTCCCGGCCCGGGAAGGCATTCCCTGTCAGTGCATTCTCCCGCCCGTCCCCCAGCGTCTTCCGATGCTGAACCTCCAGCCGTTGAGCGCCGTGGAGCAGGAAGACCGTTTACAATCCGCCGCACAGGAATTTGGAAGGCGCTTCTTCGATCTGGAGAAGGGCCCGCTGTTCCGAGCTATGCTCATCTGCTTCGCGCCGCAGGAACATGTGCTTCTTATCGGGATGCATCACATCATCACCGATGGCTGGTCCCTGGACATCCTCTTCAGGGAACTGGGCGAGCTGTATCAAGCTCGCGTGGAGGATCGTCCCGCCCGCTTGAAGAAAACACCGCTGCAGTATGGAGATTTCACCCTCTGGCAGCGGGAGCATTTGCATCCTTCCCGGCTGGATCCGCTGATGGAAGCCTGGCGGGAACAGCTTGAGGGGGCCCCGGCTGCTTTGTCTCTGTACAGTGATAACCCCCGCCCGGCGGTAGCTGCGAACCGAGGTGAAGATGTATTCTTCCACCTCGCCCCGGATCTGACGGCCGCAGTCCGCTCCCTGTGCGAGGCTGAGGGTATGACGCCCTTCATGGTCCTCATGGCAGCGTACGCCGTGCTTTTACACCGCTACAGCGGGATGGACGACCTTATCATCGGCACACCGGTTGCCAATCGAACCTATACGGAGACGGAAGATATCTTTGGCCTCTTTGTTAACACAATTCCGCTGCGCCTTGATTTGTCGGGCAATCCGCCGTTCCTGGACATGCTCCGGCGCGTACGTGAGACGAGTATCGACGCGCTGGCGCTCCAGGATGTCCCCTTTGAATTGCTTGTCGATGCGCTCCAACTTGAGCGCGATCTCAGCCGTAATCCGCTTTTCCAGGTGATGTTCGCCTTCCAGTCGCGGCCTTCGATCCTGCCGGTCTTTGGATTGTTTGATGTCGAGCCGGTGAATATACCTCTGGGAACGTCCATTCTTGATATCAACTTTATGGTGTGGGAAGGGCGGGACACGTTCACTTGCCTGTGGAACTATGATTCGGACCTGTTTGAGCGGGATACGGCGCAGCAGATGGTCCAGCACTTACTGGCCGTTTTGCAGGCTGTGGCTGACAATGCATCTGCCCACATTGACGCCATCCCGCTCCTCGATGACGATGAACGCCGCGTCCTCCTGGAAGTCTGGAGCCCCTCGCATCCAGCCTGCGATGATGCGGCGTGCGTTCACGAATTATTTGCTGCACAGGCGGCGGAAACGCCCGATGCCGTTGCGGTTGAATTCGGCGATGAGCAGCTCAACTACCGCGAGCTTGAGCAGCGCGCCAATCAGCTTGCGCATGCCCTGCAGAAACGCGGCGTCGGCCCCGATTCGCTTGTGGCTATTTGCATGCAGCGCTCGTTTAACAGCATGGTCGCTGTGCTGGGTGTGCTCAAGGCCGGGAGGGCATATCTACCCCTTGACCCCGCGTATCCCGACGAACGGCTGGCTTTCATGCTGGAGGACAGCGGTGCGGGTGTGGTGCTCGCCGATGCGAGCACCGCCGATCGGTTCACGGCAGACGTGCTCATGTTCGTGGGCGATGCCGAGACGATGGCCCCGGAGAGTCCGACGGCACCCAACGGGACGCTGGATAACGCCCATCTGGCCTATGTGATGTACACGTCCGGTTCCACCGGTCTACCCAAGGCGGTTGCCATGCCGCACCGGGCGCTCGTCAATCTCGTTCGCTGGCAGCTCCGCCACACAGTCAACCCGCAAGCGAAGACGCTGCAGTTCACCACGCTCAGCTTCGACGTCAGCTTCCAGGAAATCTTCGCCACCTGGTGCGGCGGAGGAACGCTGGTCCTTATGGAGGATGACCGGGCGCGTGACATGCAGGCGGTTGCCGGCGTGATGGCAACCGAGGGTGTAGAGCGTCTCTTTCTACCTTTCGCCGCGTTGCAGAATCTCGCCGAAGTGGTTGACGAAGAGGTTTGCAGAGCGCTCCGTTTGAAAGAGGTCATCACTGCCGGTGAACAGCTGCGCATCACGCCGGAGATGGTGCGGCTTTTCTCCCGCCTGGATGACTGCGTGCTTGTGAACCAGTACGGGCCGACCGAAACCCATGTGGTCAGTTCATACCGTCTGACCGGTGATCCCCAGGACTGGCCGGCGCTGCCACCGATCGGGCGTCCGATTGACAACGTACAGCTTTATATCCTCGACGAGCATATGCAGCCTGTTCCCATTGGTGTGATCGGTGAGCTGTATGTGGGGGGATGTGCGCTGGCGCGCGGTTACTACAAACGTCCTGCAGAAGACCGGGCGCGCTTCCATCCACATCCCTTTGACGCTGCACCCGGTGCGCGCCTCTATAAGACCGGGGACCTGGCGCGGTGGCTCCGCAGCGGTGAGATTGCGTTTCTCGGCCGCGCCGACGAGCAGATGAAGATCCGGGGCTACCGCGTGGAACCGGGTGAAATTGAAGCAGCTCTCGCCCGGTTTCCTGGCGTGGGCACCTGCGCGGCGATTGTGCGCGGCGAAGGTTCGCAGCAGCGTCTTGTCGCCTATGTTGTTCCCTCGCCAGGTGGTGAGATTGACGTCGATGCCATCAAGCGGCATCTGCGCTGCACGCTGCCGGAGTACATGGTTCCCGGCGTGTACGTCCAGCTGGATGCGATCCCACTCAGCCCGAATGGTAAGGTCGACCGTAAGGCACTACATGAACCGGAAACCATTCTCCCTGCATGGGATGCGGAACGGCTTATGCCGCGAGATACGCTTGAACGCCGGATTGCATCCGTATGGGAGCAGGTCCTTGGCATGCAGCCGATCGGTGTGCGGGACGATTTCTTCGATCTCGGTGGGCATTCACTCATGGCGGTCCGACTCATCGCTGGTCTGGAGGAGATTTCGGGCGTGCGGCTTCCCGTTGCGGCGTTGTTTCAGGCTCCCACGATAGAAGGGCAGGCAGAGCTCATCCGGGAAAAGGGCTGGTTGAAGCGAGAATCAACCCTCGTGCCCATCCGTACGGGGGGAACGGCGCCGCCGCTATTCCTCGTCCACTGGGCCGGAGGGAATGTGCTGGTGTACCGTGAACTGGCTCAACTGCTTCCCGCAGACCGCAAGATCTATGGTCTTCAAGCGCTGGGCGTCGACAGGAAAGTGCGTCCACATACAACCGTGGAAGAGATGGCGGACTATTATCTTCAAGAAATTCGCAGCGTTCAGCCATCCGGTCCGTATTTCCTGGGCGGCGCGTCGCTGGGAGGAAGCATCGCCTTCGAAATCGCACGGCGGCTGCGGCAAAACGGTGAGGAGGTTGGCCTGGTGGCGTTGTTCGATACCATTGGTCGCGCCAATCAATTTGCCTTACCTGTAAGGGAGCGCGTGGATTTGCACCTCCAGCATCTTCGGGAGCGTTCGTTTGCCGGGAAATTGCGCTATCTGAAGGAACGTACACGCATCCGGCTGACGCGCGCGCTCTACCGTATCTGGATCCGCAGCGGCCTGCCGCTGCCGCGCAGCATGTGGAATCTTAAACAGACGACCTATTATGCCTTCAAAGCGTATCGTCCCGGGCCGTATGACGGCGACATCTTGCTCTTCCGTGCGGAGGAGCGGGGTGCCGCCAGCAGCGCTTCGCATTTTCTGGGTTGGGAAAAGGTGGAGGGCGTTCACATCCATACAATCTCCGTTCCGGGGAAACATGCCACCGTGCTCGCCGAGCCAGGCGTGGAGGTGGTCGCCGAGGTGCTGGCCGGGATCTTTGCCGGCGATGAGGGCAAGCCTGCGGAAGGAAAGCTCGCGTGACTCCGGCGCGGTCCCTTCCCAGGGATGAGGTGCACCTCTGGTACACCTGTCTGGATTTTCGGGTGGAAGTGGGCGGGCAGGGGGTCAGCCTGCTATCGGCGGGGGAGCGCGATCGAGCCGCCCGTTTCCACCGGAATGCTGACCGCCGCCGCTACGTGGCGGCGCATGCTTTTCTGCGTCGGACGTTAGCACAGTATCTGTCGTTGCCTGCGGAGGCGCTTGACTTCGTCGAAGGATCTGCCGGAAAGCCGGCGTTGACGCAGATGCCGGGTGAACCGGACCTGCGCTTCAGCCTCGCTCATTGCGGCGAGCATGCGCTTGTCGTGGTTGCGCTCGGGCGCGAGGTCGGCGTGGACGGCGAATTGATGAACCTGGACGTGGATGCGCTTGCGCTGGCTGAGGAAGTCTTTCCGGAGGCGATCTGCACTAATCTGCGTGCGCTCTCCGGCGACGCGCGTGTGCGCGCCTTCTACCGCGCCTGGACGCGCCTGGAGGCGCTGCTCAAGGCGTGCGGCGCCGGGTTTACCTACGAGCCACGCCAAGTTGAGCTGCCACTGAACGCCTGTTCACCGCTGCAAGTGGATCTTACCTGTGGGAAAGCGGCGCTGGCGGAGCAGTGGACCATCTGTGATCTGGTGCTGCCGGAAGGTCTCGCCGGGGCGGTCGCGGCAGAAGGGAGTTGCTGGCGGCTGACGTACATGCAAATGGACGCGCCTTTGCGCTGAGCGTGCAATGCTTGAATTCTGCGTGATCAGCTTCCCCTGCCGATAGCCTGCTCCCCTGTTACCTTTTGTTTCCATTGATATTGACACAACGTGCGTCATGATTTTCGCGTACGCATGGATGCCCGCGCTAAAAGGCATGATGGCGCTGGCGCTCACACATTTCGCCCCGCGGTGCGATAGCGTAAAGTCCTCTCTATGCGTAGGATTAGGGATGTTTGTCCGGGGTGGGGGATGGTTTTGCCCCGCCATGGTTTCCTGACTTCATTCGTCTTGAGGAAGATACAATGCCTGATCTCACGGGAAAAACATTACTCAACCGCTACAACGTACTGGAACTGATCGGGCGTGGCGGCATGGCCGAGGTCTACAAGATCTGGGATGACGAGCGCGCCACCGAATTGGCATTGAAGTTGCTGCGGGAAGACCTGGCGCAGGATCCGGTTTTCCTGCGGCGCTTCCGACGTGAGGCGCAGACCCTCGCCAGCCTGCAGCATCCCAACATCGTACGCTTTTACGGCCTCGAACAGGACGACCTGCTGGCGTTTATGCTGATGGACTATGTGGAGGGTACCAGCCTGCGCACGGAGATCTTCCGCGTGCGCGGCGTTGGTCTTTCGGTTGAACGCATCCAGGACGTGATGACGGCGGTTTGCAGCGCGTTGCACTACGCTCATCGCCGCGGCATGGTCCATTGCGACCTCAAGCCGGGCAATGTGATGATTGAAGACGGCGGACGTGTGCTGGTGGCCGATTTCGGCATCGCCCGCATGACGGATGCTGCCACGGCCACGATGGTGGGGGCTGGCACACCCGCCTATATGGCGCCGGAGCAGATCAAAGGGGCGGATCCCTCGCCGCAGACGGACGTCTATGCCCTCGGTGTGGTCCTGTTCGAGATGCTCACCGGCGGGGAGCGGCCCTTCACGGGCGAGCAGGCGACCGTGACCGGCACCACCGGAGAGAAGGTGCGCTGGGAGCATCTCAACCTACGCCCGCCTTCACCCAAACGCTGGAATGCGAATGTGACCACGGCGCTGGAGGCGGTGGTGCTGCGCTGCCTGGCGAAGGATCCCGCCGAACGCTACGCCGGCGCGCAGGACCTGCTCGCTGCGCTGGATGCCGCGCTGCAGACAGAGCTCGAACGTGCGCCGGAAGAAGTGGTGCCCCCGGACGAGGAGGAGACCCTCCTCGAACCGGTCCCCCCGGCTCCTCAGGAAGCACTCCGTCAAGCGATGCCCTCTTCATCGCTGGCGGATCGTGATCCCCTTGGCGGGAATCGGCTGGGTGGCTTCCGGCTTCCGGCCTGGGCCTGGGCGGCGATGGCGGTTGCCGTTGTGGTCGGTGGCTTTCTCCTCCTGGGCGGAGGGCGAGCAACGCCGGCCCCGGAAGAGGAAGCAGTGGCTGCGGAATGGGCGGAGGAAGCGGCAGCCGAGGAATGGCCAGAGGCGGATGCGGAGGAAGCGGAAGAAGCCCCCGGGCTGTTGAATGGTGAAGATGTGTGGGTCTGTTACCTCGCCAGGACGGGCTCTTTCGATTATCCGAGCCAGAATTTCAGTGTAATGAGCGCCATACATGGCGCAGGGTTTGATTTCGGTGTACATAATCGTGTTCTGCAAGTGGAGGATTCGTCCTATTTGCGTGACAATTTGGAAACTTTCATTGCGCAGGACTGCACCCTTATTCTTTCTTATATGTGGGATCTTACGGCCGAGATGGAACCGTATGTTGTTGAATTTCCAGAGATTTTCTTCAGTGTCTTCAGCCCGCGGGTCGAGGAGAACGTTTTCTATCCCAACCTCATCCATCAGGCGCACGCACTGGAGGAAGCGGCCGTGCTGGCCGGCTTTCTCGCCGCCGGTGCGACCCGGACCGGTCAAGTCGGAATTGTGCTGAACGACACCCATGAGACCACCACCCGCATTGCCGATGCTTTTGTCCTTGGCGTGCAGCTTTATGAGGAAATCGTAGATGGGCCGATCGAGGTTGTGGGCTGGGATCCGGTTCGGCAGGAGGGCATGGTGGTGCTGGATTCCTCACCCGAGATGGGGTATCTGGTCGCTGAGGAGATGTTCGCTAGAGGTGTGGATGTGCTCTTCCCCTATGCGAATTATGTATTTATCGAAGGCGTCGCTACCGTTGCACAGGAATACGGGGCGCTCATCATCGGGCGAGATTTTGCCTGGGGAGAAGCGTACCCGCAGCTCGCTGAGGTCTTCCTCACGTCGCTCGTGCGGCGCTACGATATTACCACCGAAGAAGTCATCCGCCGCGTGCTGGCGAGCGAGTTCGACGGTGGGACGGTGGTGGGTACGCTTGCCAACGGCGGGGTCGAACTTCAGGAGACGCCGCTCTGGGAGGAGCGCCTGGACGATTACTGGCTGGTGATGGAGGGATTGGAGATGGTTTCAGAAGGGATTCAGGACGGAAGCACCAGAACCCGCCCGTGAACCTCACACGCTTGGCAGCATGTATATGCCATTTTGGTCTCGATTAAGAACACGTCCGCAGCAGCTCCCGCGGACGTGTTTCGTTTCTCGGTCGGATTCTTTCTGTCCGCG
>Ga0272443_10006664_pt1 | contig 11333 bp, 7 predicted proteins | sample SSMAcet12_FD_193581 | JGI IMG/M metagenome (GOLD analysis project Ga0272443, IMG submission 193581) | Marine sediment archaeal communities from Little Sippewissett salt marsh, Falmouth, MA, United States - SSM-Acet-12 | ecosystem: Environmental > Aquatic > Marine > Wetlands > Sediment ... | reverse complement strand
AGGCAGATGTGCCACATCGAAATAAATCAGTTTCTCACTGGCAGGAACCTTTATCTGTATCTGGGGTTTCCCGGTCAGATCAATCACAGTGATCGTTGCTTCATCCATCAGATTCAGTTCAAAGATCAGATGATCATTTGCCGGGATCGGATATACGTTATTCACAACACCCCTGTCTGAATCAATTCCGGTAGGCCACTGAACCGTCAATGTGAAGTTCAGGGGTACGGAGACAGTGCCGTCGCTCACCTCCAGGGCGATGATATGATCCCCGTAATCCTCCACAACGGGTGTCCCTCCGAGAATTCCGGTAGCCGGATCGAAAGAGAGGAAAGCCGGGATGGATACAGCCGATTTGTACAAGTCATCCCCGTCCGGATCTGTGGCTGTTAGCACAAATCCATACAGCCTGTTCACAATTGCCGTCCGGACCGGTTCCGATGTTATGACCGGCGGATCATTCACGGGTACGACCTCGATCTCCACTCCATACGAAGCACTGCTACCTTCAAGGTCATCCACATGTACATTCACGATCAGGGTTCCATGATAGTTTTCCGCAGGGGTAACTGTTGTTCCTGTGAACGTATAGTTCATCCCTGAGGTGACCACAAGGGTAAGATCGGCCGGATCGTTATCCACATCAACCACTGTCAGATGATCCAGTGTCAAAGTAATTGCAACATCCTCATTGGTGGACAATGCAACCTGGCCCGTGATCTCGGGTACATCATTCACATTCACCACAGTGATTGTAAAAGGTTGCTGAACCGGGGTTGTCCCGTCAGTCACCTCAAGTACCACACTGTGATCACCCACATCTTCGTTTCCGGGGATTCCTGAAAGTACATGTGTCTCCGAATTGAATGTCAGCCAGTCAGGTATCGTGGGTGCTGAATATTCCAGCACATCACCCACATCAGGATCCGTAGCCTCCAGTGTATAACTGTAGGCTTCATCTTCGTTCACTGTAAGCACAGGAGAGGAAGTGATCACAGGAGGATCAGGTTCATTGATCACATCAATGGTAAATCCCTGGGTAACCGGCGTTTTACCATCTGTCACCCTGATGACCACCGAATGCGGGCCAATATCGTCACTCTGCGGCGTTCCGGTAAGTGTACCCTTACCATTCCCAAGATCCGTAAAGGTTAACCAGTCTGGTTTGGTCGGCACAGAGAGAATGAGCACATCATCCTCGTCAATGTCATTGGTCTCAATGTTATAGGTATATGCTTCATTTTCGATCACTGTTGTCACAGGTTCCGAAACGAATGCAGGAGCATAGTTACCGGGCTCGCAATGCCATACTCCTGAAAAAGACTGCAGATAGTTAGCAGAAACTTCCGAGGCAGAAAGCGCTCTGCTATAAATTGCAACCTCATCAAGTGCTCCACTGAAGAAGTAATCAGGAGTCCCGTTCTGCCTGTACATGAATCCCACATTGAAAGGATCCCCTTCATGGGTCCCGAAAGAATTTAAATAAGTAAATTCATTGGAGACCGCCACCTGGCTTCCATCCACATAGAGGAAGCTTTTTCTTGCGACACCATCCCTGACAGCGACCACGTAATGCCATGTATTGTCATTCACATCACCACCCTTGATGAGCCCGTTTGGTTCCGGTTCATTCGCGTGTGCATCCCTTAGGTAAAACATCGCTGCTCCGGTATTGGCCTCAACGCCAACCCACAGATGCAGATCGCTCGTATCGGGATCACCAAACGTCCCCTGTCTGCCCATACATACCATGTTGCTGGCTTTGCCGGGGGTCTTTACCCAGAATTCGAAAGAAAAACTGCTGGTAGCAGGATAATTGAAAGTACCGTCATCGGGCAGATTAATCCCGTCATTTACTCCGTCAAACTGCTGACCACCGCTGAATTTTCCTGCAGTGGGTGATGGAGCGTTTAGAGCTTCACCGTGGTTTGCTCCTGTATAATCAATATAAGGAGCGCCTGAGGTTTCATTCAGCTTGTAATAATGCTGAATCCCGCTCGGGCAATCAGGCTCCTCGGCAACATAAATCCTGAAACTCTGCTGTGCTGTTCCCTGTGAATTGGCTGCAGCGATAACAACCTCCGATCCGCTCTGTCCCGGATTTGCGGGTGTCCATGTATACACTCCTGTAGCCGCATTGATGCTGCCCGGACCTGAAACAAGACTGTAGGCCAGCGGCGGAAGTCCTGTTGCATAAGCTTCGTAAGTAAAGGTTGTTCCAACTACTGCGAGTGAATCGGGAATTGACAGGAAATAGGGTGCATAGTCCTCACAGTAACCGATCCCGAAAACTCCATTATTATAATGCAGATTAATATCATCCGATGTCAGAGCCATATCATAAATGGCCACTTCATCAATCACCGCAGGTGCAAAGAAACGATTCGCCGCACCATTATAATTCAACACTCCAATATCAATGGTGGCATCGGTTCCGAAACTTCCCGCAGAATAATCTTTTGCATCGCTGTCAACAAGGGTATTGTTGACATACAACAGATTGTTCCCTGAAGATGCATCCCTCACCGCAACCACATGATACCATGTGCCTATGGAGAGGTTTGGGCCATAAGAAATGTTTGTGGTACCTTCTGAGTCGTTGAGTGTGAACATGGCCCTTCCCGTATTCTTTTCTGCTCCAACCCACCAGTGAATTGTTCCTACGGTTTCATCCCTTCCGATAAAAACCATGTTATCAACCGAAGCAATGCTGTTCAACTTCACCCACATTTCAATGGTGAAACTCTGTGTGCCCGGCCAGTCAAAATCAGGGTGGTCGGAGATGGAGATATAATTGCTCGTACCGTTAAATGACTGGCCCTTCCCCACCTTTCCGTCTGCCTGGGAAGGTGCTGAGATGACAGCCACCGCATCATGCCCTCCGATGATGTCCGTGTAGGTATTACCCTGCTTTTCTTCCAGTCTCCAGTATGAAATCAGGTTGTTGCAACCCTGACCTTGAAGAATTACCGGACTAATGAAAGCTCCGAGTAACAGAGTTAATACCAAAAAGTTGAAATTCTTTTTCATACCCTTGTATTTTAGTTTTTAATAAATTGGTTGATCCATTATACGTGTCTATTCCATAAAGGTTAGCCATTGCAAGTTATTCTAAATCCTGTGATGATTGTAAACACTTTTATGAACAGTCAATAATGTTTTACGGATCTTCAGTGTACTCTGTATGGAATTCTTCAGGACCTGCTTTATGACAATAAATTAATTGACTAACGATTTAATTTAGATGATGATCTGGCAAGTGCCTTCGATTAAAAATAATGGTTGGGGAATTATCTAAATCTAGCTCCCAGATTAAAGATATCTAAACAGAAATCTCCTTCTCAGACTTCTTTTTCCAGCTTAATATTCTTTTTTTGTTGTGATCAGTATAATATTTTCCGTACTGTCCCTGTTTGGGACTCTCACCATTTATTAACAGGTGTACATCTTCTATCTGTTTTGTATCCATATCCTCAAAACTGGACAATAGAATATTCTTTTTCACATAACCCAGCCTGGTAACATATATTTTTATATCTGCATGCTTCATTAATACGAAAGAATCTGTGAGTACTCCATATGGCGGTGTATCAATGACGATATAATCATATTTTTTCTTTAATTCTTCAAATAATTGTAGGGTTTTCCTGCTTGAAATGAGCTCAATGGGATTGGGTGGTTTCTGGCCTGCAAGAATAATATCCAGGTTGTTCACATCTGATGAAATAGTAATCTCTTCTATAGAAGCCTTGTTAATTAAATAGGAGCTGACGCCAACAAGGCCCCGAATTCCAAGCTTGGAATACAGTTCACTGGGTCTTCTAAGGTCGAATTCCAACAGAAGTGTTCTGTTGTTCGTAACGGCTAGACTACTTGCGATATTTAATGCGCAAAAAGATTTACCCTCACCTTCCATAGTTGATGTAACCAGGATTACCTGGTTCATCTTACCCATCAGATAATAAATGATATTGCTTCGCAGGGTATGGAAAGCCTCCGCAGTCACAGAATTGGGTTGATCGGTGATCACATTGATCACTCCTCTACTATTCATCGGAATGCTTCCGATCTGTGATAATTTTGTGAATCTGCGAAGTTCATCCTTATTTTGAATTCTGTTGGTAAGCCTTCTCTTACCCATTACAAACAATGAAGGGAACAGCAACCCCATAAATAAGGCTCCTGCAAGTATAATCATCTTCTTCGGTGCATGAACCGACACAAAGTGAGGTGGTTCTATGATTTCGCAGTCAGGCAGTGTTGAAGCCTTGATTATTTGTGCCTGTATTCGTTGCTCGAGTAAAGACATGTATACATTTTCACTCAGATTGAATTTTCTTTCAATGCCGAGTAATCTCCTTTGTGTAAAAGGTAAGCTTGAATATTCCCGGTTTAATCCATTGATTCTTGAATTGATTTCCCTCAACTCTGAATTGGCGGTCTGTATACTGTATTGAAGATTTTCAAGGATGGCCTCCTTCATATTATTAATACTGATCTCGAGGGTCCTTAACCTGGGATTCCTCAATTGGTTATTATTAATGATCTGTTGCCGCTCGGCATTTAGGGTGGTCAGCTGTGCAATAAGCCCATTTAACAAGGGGTCCTCCAATCCCATAGCCGAAGGAGCCAGAAAACCGGTTGTATCGCGGTCCGAGGCAAAATAGTCCTGCATCTGTAAGAGGTAACTCCGCCTTTTTTCAATTTCGTCCCTTTGTGTTTCAGCATTCTGTAGTTGGTTATATAAATTACTCGCCTTTTCATCCACGTTCATAACGCTCGAACTCCGCCTCACATTCTGGAGTTCCACCTCTGATGTACCGAGTGATTGAGAAATATCAGCCAGCTGGAAGTCCAGATGCTCAATGGTCTTGTTGGCAAGATTATTTTTTTCCTCAAGATTGTTCTCAATGTATTGATGAATCAAACCATCCAGAAAATCAATGCCCATTTGTATGTGGTCGCAATTAAATTCCATTTCAACCATTGTGGCATCGATTGAAGATGTTTCAACCTTAAGTTCAGATTTAAAAAATTTCGCGATGTTCTTTGTTGTATTGAAGATAAAATAAAGGTCTTTCCCTTTATATGTCTCAGCGGTGTAGTTCGAGTTCAGCAGTATACGGAATGATGTAAATGTATTTCCTATCAATTCACCGAATCTATATTCTCCGTTCAAATGAAAATAGGTGGAAGGTACAGTTACCGATTCATCCGTGAAATTAATTATTTCGGCTTCATCCGATAATGCAAAAATCTTATAGCTTTGCTCATCCAATATCCTAATATAGAACAGAATATCAACCGGTTGGAGGTGGTCCTTTGTAGGAATTACAACAAAAGGCGCATCTGAGTAAAGTTCCTGCATACTAAACCTCATCTTACTTGGAATCTTGTCTTCCTGCAGAAAGTATGAAACCCGCAGGTCCATCTCATCAACCACTGTCTCAATCAGCGGAGTTGACTGGATAAAAAAGATTTCATTCTGCAAATTCTTATCCTGCTCGATCAGCTCATTGACCCTCATGAATTCATCGGAATTTCCACCATATGCCTTGGATCGCTCTATTTTCAGAAGCACAGAAGCTGCGACCTTATAAGTTTTTGAAGCATATTTCAGATAGAACAGCGCCCCCCCAATTATAATAGCAAGAGAAAGAACCACAACATACCAGTATTTAAGAAGGTCCCTTAAAAACTCGGAGAAATATGTCAGGATATTTTCGTTCGATTGATTCATAAGATATTGATAACTAATTATTCAGGTAATTGATCATAAATGTTAATATCACAATGGTCAGCGATGCGAGGTTAAGCAGCAGATTATAAGGTAAGGTGTCCATTCCCCACTTCTTGCTCTTAAGCGGTTCCACATAAATAACATCATTGGATTTAACCATATAGAATTCAGAGGCCAGGAGTTCATCACTTGTCAGATCCACAAAATGCTTGGACCTGTAGTCTCCTTCATCTCTTATGATCAGTACATTTCTACGGTTGCCAAATATACCGATGTCATTTGCATAACCAATGGCCTGCAGTATATTAATGTTCTTGTAATTAAATACATATACACCGGGCCGGCTCACCTCACCGAGGATAGTCACCTTGTTGTTCACAAAGCGAATAAATACGGAAGGATATAACAGATATTGGGATAACTCTTCTTCAATATGATCTGATGCTTCAACCAGGGTTAATCCCTCAAGTTTAATTTTGTCGATGTAAGGAAGTTTGATGGTCCCACTGGGATCAACTGTATAACTGATTATTGAAGGATCCCGGGCAGATTCTCTCCGGTCCTGGTTGAAGTTGGTCTGGGTTTCGTCCGCACTGGTTACCTGGATATAAAGTTCATCACCCTGCCGGATGGTATTATCCACCGGCTCATCAATGAAATACATATTATCACGTTGTTGAACCGCCATTTCCCTGCTGTCCTGCACGTAATTTATTTTCCTGTTTGAAACACAGGAAACCAATGTGGCTGCAATCAACATGATCATCCCGGCTTTTCTAATGATACCCATCATAAGGATTTTTTTCAGCGTAAAGATATGAACTATATCTATTATTAAATTATGTACATGAAAGGGGATATGATGACTACTTTGAATCGATAGGCTCGTAAATATCGCTTGTATGGCTACAAATAAAGCTAAGTTACCTTATAATTTCTGCTTTACCGTCCCCCAGCAAGAAAGAATGTCTTTACTGTCTTAAAAAACAAACCCACATCCTTAGATAGGTTCCACTGTTCGATGTATCTCTTATCCATCTGCATCCATTCTTCAAATGAGACATCATTTCTATCCTGGAGAATTTGCCATGAACAGCTAATCCCTGGTCTCACAGAAAGGCGCTGTAATTGCCAGCGGTCATATTGCTTAACTTCTCCTTCAAGTGGTGGCCTGGGTCCAATTAAAGACATCTCACCCTTAATTACATTGTAAAGCTGAGGTAGTTCATCCAGACCAGTTTTCCTTAAAAACCTGCCAAATCTTGTCACCCTTGGATCCTTCCTGATTTTAAAAACCGGTCCATCAGACTCGTTGAGAATTTTATATCGTTCCAACTGTTCTTCAGCATCAACCACCATGGTCCTGAATTTATACATTTTAAATTTGCGTCCCCGCAGTCCGATGCGCTCCTGCACAAAAAGCACAGGACCTTTTGACCCAATCTTAATGATAATACTTATTAGAAGAAACAGAGGCAGGAGTAATATAACCGCAAGAATAGAAAAGTATATATCACCCATGGTTTTAAAGACTAACAGAATATTATTTGAAGGGACGTCAACGATTGACGTCTCACCGGAAGCATTCAGTGTCTTCAATTGAAACTCGGTTGGATCAAGTGGTGATATGGATGATTGAAGTCTGAAAATGATTTTTACCTCGCTGCAGATAGCCGCAACCTTTTTTATCAGTTCGATATCCACATCTCTTCTGCAATACATTACCTCATCAATGATCATCCTGTCAACCACATCTTTTAAATTTTCCGCATTGTTTGAAATAATGTGAAAATGGTCCCCATACTTTATCCGGATTAGCTTTGATTCTGTCATGATGCATTCGATCTTGAAACCCCATTCCTTCTGCTCCAGCAGCTTTTCTATAATTCCATCTGAGAAAGCATCAGCAATAATCAAAATGTTGTGAGAGCCATAACCGTAGGTTCGATAAATCTTCAGGGCACTAAACAGAGACAACCTGAAAAATACCGTAATAACAAAAAGTGCCGTTACATATACTACAATCAAAGACACGGGTATTGTTGTAAGTCTTAAAATGACTTTAAATGCGAGTAATCCAAGGAAAACAATGAAAGTTCCACGGGCAAACTGAAATATCAGTGTCCGGTAGCGCCTGGTCCTGGGTATTTTGGCCATGTTAATGATCCTGGAAAGTACGAACCAGGAAGTAAGAATGAATGCAAAAAATACAATTCCCTCAAAGGTATCAACCTCCATGTCACGGACCAATGTCAACTTAGTAAACCAAATAGATAGCGGATAGGCGATACTTATGAAAGTTATCTCAAGCAGGTCCAACAAAACTCTGGTCCTTAACTCCTTAGAAAGTCTGCGTTCTCTTATGTTATTGAATAGTTCAGGCATTTATTGTAATATTTATTCCTAAGCCTAACAGATCAAAGGTCTTATAAATTTACCGGATTATACGCAAAAGAAACGTTAACATTATTCACAATTTGACAAAGCTGGGGGATGCAAAAATGAATGAGGTGAATCGGGGGACAAGTACTGGTATTCCAAAAAATCCCGGGATTTTTCTGAAATCTGTATTTCTCCTGTTATTTCATCATTTCATCATTTAATTATCTTCTTTCGTCAATTATGATTAACTTTCACACATTGTTGAACAACAATGTTTGCTACTTTAGCTAATCGTATTTTCCGTTGATGACAACTAGCTCATATGGATGACCTGATAATTAAATCCACAGACAAATCCCTGGCCGTGGATATTTCATATGGAAACCTGAATTTCACCGGTCGGTCCATCCTGACAGATCCCAAGATCTTCTTTGAACCGATCCATGCATGGTTAAACAAGTATATGAGAAACCCGGCCGAAGAAACAACAGTCAATATCAAGCTGGAATACATCGACACCGCTTCAACTCAGGAGCTTTACCAGATCCTGAGGCAGTTGAACTCAGTCAGGAAAAAAGGCCTGAAGCTGGTTGTGAAATGGAACATCGAGGACGAGGATCCCGAGATGAAGGAACTGGGTGAAATGATCGAACAGCGTCTTGGTGTTGATTTTCAGTTCATTTCCTATTAAGTTCCCATCATTTCTTACTCCTGCTATCTGGTTTTCCTTAATGCAATGAATTGCAGTCTGTTCAATGATGCAGATTCATTCAAAATTACTGATAAATCATTCCGGAAAGTCACCTCAATTGATTAAATTGTCCTAAATTCGGACACAGCTTTGATCCATCTGAAACAACTGCATCCATGAGAGAAGACAGGAACAAGTTAACGAAGAGTGAACTGGAGGAATTGTGCCTGAAACAGAACATCATCATCGAAAGAGAAGACCCGCTCACCAGATCGAAGATCTATCTTCCCAACATTGAAAAGATCAATAAAATGATCCGGGAATTCGACTTTCTTGTGGACGGAGCCTCGAGGGGCAAAGCGGTGAACGATATCAGCAAGATCGAACGATTTCTTTATGAAAATGAAGACAACCCTGATATCAAGAGCAAGTATCTGGCTGGTTACTATTCCGGTTCATCCATGTACATTGAAAGCCACAGGGGCCTGCTGGAGGACAAGCGGTCAGAGAACTGGAAATATCTGTTCGTGAGTTACTTCAAACTGGAAGATATTTATCATTATTTCAATAAGAAGGTCAGTGCTTCCACATTTTTCAAAAATTATTCCATTTTCACTGAACTGGTGGAACTCACATACCACGTGAAACTGATGGAATACCTGAGAAGCCAGGTCGAACTGGAGATCCCTTTTGAGGACGAAGTTGATATGCCCCCCAAAATTGAGGAATTCAACCTGAAGCTGGTGATCCTTCATGAACTGGGCATTCTTGACAACCTGAAAAAGAGAAGCAGGGAAAATCCGCTGATGAACGTGGCGAAATTGCTCACAGCACTGTTCGACCAGGACCCTTCCTCATGGAGGGATGTGATGAAAAAACTGAAAAACATGGATCTGCAGAATGACAAGGATATCCTGACCGAACTGAACCTGAATAAGGCCCACGAGATCCTGTCGGTATTTAATATTGAATTGGATAAAGAGTAATGCTATATTTGTAGTCATATCAACTCACCGTAACAACATCTAGGATGGAAAACATCACCATTGAGCCCACAAAGAAATCCCTGGAGGTGGAATGTTCGCCGGGGTATTTTAAATTGTCAGGAAATTCGATCTTATCAGACCCGAGGAAATTCTTCAAACCCATCGTCGAATGGGTGGAATCATACCTGAAGGAACCGGAGGAGGTAACCACGGTGGATTTGAAACTCGAATATGTGGATACTGCATCCGTGCAGAGCGTTTTCGATGTGATGAGAATGTTCAAGGTCCTCCAGGAACAGAAAAAAGAGCTGGTCGTAAATTTCTATTTTGAGTTTGATGATCCAGAACTGCTTGAACTGGGTGAGATCATGGAGGGAAGGCTGGGGATCAAATTCAATTTCATCGAGTACCAGTAACCCTGCCACCTGAGGGCGTATATCCAATTTAATACATAATAAAACAAACAGTTATGACTCACAATCTTAACCGACGATCTTTTCTCGGCACCACAGGTGCTTTTATTGCAGGCAGTTTACTGGCTTCCCCCCTTGCCGGCCACGCACTCTCGAAAGGAAAAAAAATTAGAATTGCCCTGGTGGGAACCGGTGTCCGGGGTATCTCCTTCTGGGGCCGGACGCTGATTCGGAATTACTCGGACATTCTTGAATTTGTGGGCCTCTGCGACATCAATCCCGGAAGGCTGGAATATGCTGCATCTTTTATGGGTGTGGACTGTCCGACATTTACCGATTTTGAACAGATGATCAGGACCACCACCCCCGACCTGGTTATCGTGACCACCATGGATTCCACCCACCACGAGTTCATTGTCAAAGGACTGGACATGGGATGCGACGTACTTACCGAGAAGCCGTTGACCACAGATGAAGATAAATGTCAGCAGATCCTGGATGCGGAGCGCAGATCGAACCGCAAACTCATCGTGGGATTCAACTACAGGTGGGGACCCTACATGACAAAGATCAAAGAGTTGTTGCAGCAGGGATCCATCGGGAGGGTCACTTCCGTGGATTTCCACTGGTACCTGAACACCTATCACGGAGCTTCATACTTCAGGAGATGGCACGGATTGAGGCAATGCGGCGGAACCCTTTGGATCCACAAGGCCACACACCATTTCGACCTGGTGAACTGGTGGCTGGACAGTGATCCCGAAGAAGTGTTTGCTTACGGAGATCTGGAACATTATGGTTCAAGTGGACCGTTTCGCGGAGAAAAATGCAGGACCTGCCCCCACAAATCAGAATGTAAATTCTACTGGGACATTACGCGGGACAAGCACCTGATGAACCTCTATGTGAACAATGAGCAGTATGACGGGTATATCCGTGACAATTGCCTGTTCCGTCCCGAGATTAACATCTATGATAAAATGTCCGCCCAGATCAAGTACCGCGATAATACGGTGGTCAATTATTCGCTTACCACCTATTCACCTTTCGAGGGATGGAGAATCGCTTTCAACGGAATGGACGGACGGATTGAAGCCTGGCTCGATATTCCCTGGCTGAAG
>Ga0272443_10006661_pt1 | contig 11337 bp, 21 predicted proteins | sample SSMAcet12_FD_193581 | JGI IMG/M metagenome (GOLD analysis project Ga0272443, IMG submission 193581) | Marine sediment archaeal communities from Little Sippewissett salt marsh, Falmouth, MA, United States - SSM-Acet-12 | ecosystem: Environmental > Aquatic > Marine > Wetlands > Sediment ... | reverse complement strand
ACGCCCAAATCAGGGTTATTTTTAATTTGCCCTATAATGTTGTTGAGCAGGGAAAATCACAAGACATGGACATAAAGGTGGCCTAAAATGGCCACCGAACCACGCAAGGCCAAGATTGTCAAGGTGGATGAGTATGACATATCTTTGCAAGGTGACAACACCCATTACACCGCCAAGACACTTGAGGAAGCTGAAAAGATAAAGGCACGAGTAGAAGCCGAAGAAGCTGCAAGAGTGGCAAAGGAGCAGAAAAGGGACAGGGTAAAGGAAGCGATTGATAGGTCAATCCAGATATACCCCAAGCTTCTTGCAAGGCGGTTATGGGATTTGGGTAAGAATAGGGGGGAATATGATGAATCCAACCCTTCCGAGGCAGCAGAGAGGAAGGCAAGGCACGCTGCTGTGAAGGAAATCTTGGCTGAAATCATCTCTATTCTTCAGCACGAGAAAGAAGTATTTTGGCACGCAAGCGTCGTTGATGGCAGTGACTATTATGGTATGCAGGATGTAGAGCGTGATGAAGATGTTTAAGCTGCACATCCCGTATGTTTGCACAGCTTGTGGCACGACCCTTCAGGCCATTGAGGGTCACAAAATCAAGGAGAGGGCATGGTGTCCGAAGTGTGAAGTGGGGGTGTCGGATGATGATGTCCAGAAGGGATAAAGAAGCATTAGACAGGTGGCTGACAGAGCCACCTGAAGAAGAACCAACACGGGGGTGTTAGGAATGAAATGGGAAGAACTCCAGAAGGAGATGACAGAACTGACGGAAAAGGCAGCCAAGTACGACCACTTGGTATCGGCAGTAGAGGGCTTCGCTGCCGCGGTCAACATAGCATTGGTTGACCTGCATCAGAAGGTCGGCAAAGCCCCGACACGCAAGAAGCGAAAGAGGAAGGGGTACACCTGCAAGAAGTGGACAAAGACCGAAACGGATGTTGTGAAGGCCATGTGGGACAACAACAACAAGGCATTGAGTGTGAAGAAGATACACAAGTCCCTGAAGTGGCGGACAAAGAAAAGCATCCAAGCAAGGGCATACACATTGGGGTTGACCAAATGAACCCCAACACTTGCAAAGTGAGAGGTTGCAGGCACGAAAGCACCATAATGGTGCAAGGCATAGGGCTGTGCGAGAAGCATTGGTGCGATTACGCAGAGAACCACGAAGCAGGCACAATCCTAAACTATATAAAGCCCAAGAGGTCAACATAACACTCACCCCATGTTACGGGTTGGGGGTTGGCGTTGGGGGTTTCTGGGCAACCTCTCACTTTCCCCCACGCCAACTCATTTTTATTCATGTGAGGGATGACAAAAAAATGGAATCATTCATGGGCAGGCGAGGCAAGCGGTTGCGTGCGAACACGGTCAGGGTGAGCAGGACAAAGAATGGTCAGTACACCATAACGATTCCTGTGGCGTTGGCGAGGGCGATGAAGCTGAACAAGGGCAGCTTGGTAACCTTTGAGTTGGGTCAGGGGGGTGTCAGGCTTGTCAAGTGGGGTGCAAGCTGACGAGGCGTTCGGAAAATGAAGCCGCTAACCAAAGATGATTTATTGTACATCCGTGAAGAAGAATTTTATGGTTTAAAATGGGACAAATATATGATAAGTTGCGTAACACTAAAAGATGTGCTGTCGGCAAAGGAATGGTTTAAAAGAGAACTTGATGGGATGTTACTTGCTCCGATAAGTGACGATGACCGAGATTGTGTAAAAACAGTAGTAAAAAACCTGATTGACGAGGCGTTCGGAAAATGAAGGCTGCGAATGGCGACGAGGGGAAGCCCGAAAGGGTGATGCCTGACAGCCCTCTGGCTGCGTCGCCTCGCAAGAGCTTAAAATATTGTGGTGTGTGTGTTCAGATGACGAACCATGACGACAAAGGAAGGTGTTTAAAATGCAAAGCCAATTATCCAAAGCAAAAAAAGAAATAGCAATCGCAAGAAAAGCATTAGCCAGAGCATTCACCTACATCAAAGAACATGAAATGAAAGGTGCGAATGGCGACGAGGGGAAGCCCGAAAGGGTGATGCAGAATGAAAGTGTGTGACAGGTGCAAAGAACTATTAGATGTAAATGCAGTATTCTATATGAGTTTAGACATGGAGAAGGGTGGGTTCACATTTGACCTGTGTAAGAGTTGTAACAAAAAGCTGTTAAAATGGTTAAGAGGTGATTCTGTATGAGTTGGTATAAAAAGTATATAATTTGGAAGAATGGTTTATGCGAAAGGTGTAAAGAAGAACCAAGAAGTAGATTATCTAATTCATATTGCGATAAGTGTATAAACAAAATCATAGAAGAAGAAGCCAAAAAGAGGGCGGGACAATGAGTGGTGCGAAAGCAAGAATAGAGAAAGATAATCATACGAGGGATTATAGAAGAGTGTGGGTAAAGGGATATTGGAGAAAAGTAAAGCTGAATCTGCGTCGCCTCGCAAGAGCCAAAAAGGGAAGGTGAAAGGATGAAACCATTAACCAAAGACAGAAGATTTAACATTTATCCCGAAGATGATATTGTTGATGGTCATGCCACCTTAGATGTTGAACAAGCCGACAATGGGGAATATGTTGAATGGGATGATGTGTTGTCGGCAAAGAAATGGCTAAAAGACAATTTATTACCAAACTTCCATGACAATACAGACAAAGAAGTCATAACAGAACTGATTGATGAGGCGTTTCCCGACGAGAAGGTGAAAGGATGAAGCCGCTAACCGACAATTTACAATGTAGAATGTGTGGTGGTAGGTATGTGTGGAAGAAGGGTGGTTACAAGTGAGGTTGTTGTGGTATTGGGCGTGGGTGGTCGGTATCGTGGCGTGTGCAGTCACGTTCCTGACCCCTTACGAGGCACGGTTGATGGGCAGCGATGTCACTTGGTTGTTCTTGCTGAACGGGGCAGAAGCAGGTATCTTCTTGTTCGGTCTTGGGGTTGGGTTGGCGGTGGCTAATCAACGGGTTTCTTCTTGAACTTGGACTTCACCCTGTCCCAAAATGATTGTCCACTCTCTGTCATTTCTTGGGCGGTGGCTTCCTTCAATACTTCTACTGATGTTTGGTCATACAGCATCTTCCGCAGTTGTTCTTGGTCGTCGGTGGATAGCTTGGCACGGATGGCTTTGCGTACACTCTTGGTGTTCATCATCATTTTGACGAGGGTGTCAAATCTTGCCACGTTGGTTTGTATCTTGAGGAGTTCTCTTGGCGTGCCTTCAATTTCCCAATACAGTTCTGTGTCATCGTCGTTTACATAGATAGCGTGGGCTTTTTTCTTGCCGAGCAGGAAGGGTCTTAATCGTTTTTCGGTCTTGGATGCGTGGCCTTTAGGGGTTTGGATTCTGATTTTGACCTTCATGTATGACACCTATGATGGGCATTGTGAAGTTGTAGTCAGCGACGGTGTATTTATAAACGCAGCCTGATTGTTCCCATTGTTGTTCCCAATGTTCATTTATAAGCTGTTGGTAGTCTCCAACACTATATAAAGTATATAAACAAGCTGCCAGGGCGAACACTACAACCACAATATATAGTAGGTCACGCTTGATGAACATACTATATGTTGTGGTTTTGTGCATTTTGGTCACGTTTTCATCACTGATAAGGCAGAATATTCACCTTTCTTCCTTTCTTCTAAAGTCTTATCAGGGGGGGCATCACCCGCATCCTTCAAATTTCGCATCCAAGTCCTGAAAGTCACCACACTAATCCCTAAAATGTCAGCGATTTCCTTCTTCATCAGCTTGTGGCTGTATTTCAAAGCACGGGGGAACAATTGACGCTTGATGTCAAGAAAGTCACCCTCTAAATTACCCAACTGTTCTCTTGCAGTCAACGAATCCAGCTTTTTCTTCCTGTAAGCCTCTTCATCAATCGGGATGGTGTTGGTGAACCTGCCGATGAAGTTCGGTTTGGGCTTGTAATAGCTGTAATACTTTTTACCCTCTATGTAAAGGTGCTTTTTCCTGTCGGTGTTGTAAAATGCGAAGTATCCACGCTTGAATCCCTGCCCCGTGTAGACATGAATCAGCCCTCTGCTTCTCCATAACGCAGCATACCTGTCCAGGTCAAAAAACGTGGGCATCACTATAAAGACGAACAGGTTCTTCTGCCTGATTTCAGCCAACATATTGACGAGGGTGCGGTTGATGTATGTCATCGTTGCCCTGCTGGACAGCCCCGTGAAAGCCTCATCATAGATGACTGACTGATACTTGTCAGCCCGCATCACGCAAGTTCTGAACTCTTTCGGGGTGAAGGCCACACGGTCAAGGGTGAGTGTGGGGTCACAATAATACGCTGCTTGGATTGCAAGCCAACTCTTGCCACTTCCTTCGTTGCCATCCACGATGAACACCATATCCCAATCCTTTTTGACAACTTGTTGTGCGGTGTCTAATGCGGTTTTGAGGTATCCATCCATGTAATATTCTTGGGGTGTGTCCACGAATACTTTGACCATTGTGTCACCGTAATGCTTTGGTTGCGTCGTCAGTGAATCGCATCAGCAACCCTGAATCTTTCTGAATCTTTCTCAAGTATATTTCAAATTTGTGCAGGGTCTTGTATATGTCTTTGCTGATGGTGAATGTTCCCATGCGTTGCTGTTTGCGGGTGTTGTTCTCTATGTCAGGGTGTACGTTGTCAACAATTTCTTGTGACTTTATGATTTCATCTTCATTCATGTAGGGTGATAGTTCTCTGAAAATGGTGATGAGTGTATGATACCATTCGTGGGCGTTGAGGGTCATGGCTGCGTTGTCGGCTTGATAGAATAATATGTTCAATCGGTTGAGGTTGGATATGGCGTTGTTGAACTCTGCTTGTTGTCGTTCGTCTACATCTTGCATTGTGATACCATGACATCTAATATTTATATATTTTTGGTTTATTATAATATATATATACTACATTATAATAATTAATATATATTAATACATATTTAAAGTTTAAAAAGATGGCAACCACAGTCCCAATGGGTGCAAGCGGTGAAGGAAGCGGTGTACGCTACACGGGCGGTGGTGGTAGTAGTCAAAGAACAAGAGGGAGTGGCAGAAGTGGTGGCGGTGGTGGTGGCGGAAGCCGACCCCCACCACCTGAACCGACATACTATGTTTACCTGAAAGATGTTGGCAACAAGCTTGTGCCAAGATATTCTTACACCGTCGGTGGAAAAGTTCCAAAAGGTGCAATGGTGATTTCTAAAGAGGAATACAAAGCGAGTGCCATAAGACCATCAACAGCTTACCGTGCAGGATGGACACAGGTAAAGAAGGGAGTTTATGAAAAGGCAGAGGGCAGAAAAACTGTTGGCGGTAAGACTTATGATTACACCCGCAAAATTTATGGGACTGAAGCTGCGATGGCAGGTGGGGTATTCACCGCACCTTTCAAAAGGTTTCTTCAGAAAGAAGTAAAAGAAAAAAGCGTTTACGGAATCACTTATGGTATCACACCATCAGCGACGACAGGAGCAGGCAGAATCGTTGAAAAATATCCTAAAATGGTTTACCCTGCCAGGGCAGGGATGCTTCCATTGGGTTCATACTTTGGTGGCACACGGGATAAGCCAACGGTGTATGTGTCACGTTTCACACAGAAAATTTTTGAGGGGACAAAGCCCCGCACAATATCAGAAATGTTCTCTTACACCAAGCCCGATGTCCCCCCCATAACAGCAGGAGAAGTCACGTTGGTGAAACAGAAGGGTTTGGATTTTGGTGCGGTTGCTGGCGGGTTCTCACCGTTATGGATGAGGACAGCCAAGACTGACACAGGAACATATATCAGCCCCGTCAGCCTGCAAGAATCAAAGGTTTTTGGAGTTCAGGCAGGTGGGGCTGCGTTGCTGCCCAAGCTGAAGTGGTATGAGAAGGCAGGGTTCATGTATGAGCAAAAAGTGAGGCCAATCACGATGAAGTATTGGACACCTGTTGCTACGAGGTTGGACACAGCCAACATTGCGGTTGCAGGTGCGTTGAGGACAAAGAGTTGGGGGGGTAACATTGAAAGGACTATGAGGGGTATGGCTGCGGTTTACAGGGTCAAAGCTGCTAAAGGCAGCGTCATTGGCAAAGTATCAGCCCCCACCATTGAATCCGCATTGGCATACACGGATTGGATGAAGCAGCGACCCGTGTCGGCAGCAGCCACATGGGGGGCAGGGTACGCTTTGTTTAAAGGCATAAAGGGTGTTGGGACAGGCATAAAGTTTGTCGGGTCAAGAGTTCCAAGAACCGCAGCAGTATCAAGAGGAGTTCTTAAAGGCGGGAAAGCAGTGGGGTATGGTATTGGTGGGCTGTATGTTGGCAGCGTCGGTCTTGGTTACGCAATGACACCAAGCGGTCAGCGAGCAAAGTATGTCGGGGAAGAAGCTGCAAAGCTGACACTGTTCGGTGCGGGTGCGAAGCTGGCAGGCCGACCAAGCGGAATCAAGTATGATATCAAATCTAAAACTTATTTTCCTATGATTACAAGGAAGGTCAAGACGACATCCGTGCCTGTTAGCACGCAGTTCAAAGGCACAGGCAAGACTGTCAAGACCATATTTGATAGTGGGGTCAAGAGTTACCCACAGCAATACAAGCTGACCCTTTCCACACCCAAACCAAAAGTCAAGCCCGTGACGGTGTATTGGGGAACGATGAAAAGCGGTGGGGTTCTTGGAAGGGTGCGAGGCGTTTCCATCGGCAAAGAATCATGGGGTAGTATGACATCACCGTTCTACACCCAAACCTTTAGGCGTGCAGGTGGAAAGATGAAGTTCAGGACTTTCACCCCTGAAGTGATGACAAAGAGAATGATGGTTGGTGGTAGGTATGCACCTGAAGATTTGTATATGCGAAGCGTGATAAAGGGTGGGAAGCTGAAAAGAAAAGGTGACTTCCCTGCTGTTCCTGAAAGGTTCAAGCTGTGGAAAAGTGAAGAAGTGATAATCCCAAAAAGGTTTCTCCCTGTTGAAACTTATATGAAACGACCTGACTTGGGAGAGATGGGGTTGTGGAGCAAGCGGAAGGGTGTCTTTGATGTTCTCGCCCCCGTCACCAAAACCAAGATGGAATTTGGGGAAGTTAGGGGTAGTATTGGTTATGCGAGAGGTCTTGATAGTAAGCTGACAGTCAGGTATGGAGAGGCCATAGGTCAGCAGGACATTGCAGGGATTGAGATGGTTGGTGTGAAGATTGGTAAGAAGCCGATGCGGTGGGGTGTGCGAGGGTCAAAGATTGTGCCGACATTTCAGCCGAAGTTGAAGCCATCAAAAGTGAGTTTTGGTAAGCAGATGGTGATGGAGAAGGGAGAGTGGGCGATGCAACCCATGATGACATATACCAAAAGACCATTGCTTGTGTCAGAAAGAAGGATAAGCAGGGCGATGCGGGTTGATTATGCTTATGATACACGGTTCAAGACGACAAAAAGGGTGGGTAGAGGGTTGGTTTACGGGTTGAATGTGGGTAAAATAGCGGGTGAAAGGTTTGGTTCTGTGACAAGACAGATGATGAGGAGCAAGCGTGGTTCATATCTTGAAGGGTTGTATTCTGACCCAATCAGTATTCCTAAAGGCAGGACAGAGATTGGAACAAGGGGCATAAGAAGCATGAGGATGCCAACACGGTATGACTTGGTTGCACCGTCAGGAAAAGAAATGAGTGGGATGCTTCCAAAATCACAATACAAGATTATTCCCGTGTCGGGTTTTGGGTTCAAGCCGACGCTGAAAGGACAGATGAAAACAGGTTTTGATGTGGACACACGGTTCAAGTCAGGTCTTGATGAAGCGTTGAAGGGCAGGGAACGCATGGAGAACATTATGGAAACAGGTATAAAGATGGGAACGATGCCCCGTGTAGACATGAGATTTGATATGAAAACGGATACCAAGAGCATCTCAAAGACGACGATGAAAAGTATTATCACAACTCCCACAGTTACCAAACAGCCTGCTGGCTTTGACATAACAACACCCCCCCCGCCACCGCCACCACCCCCCCCTGCTTTTGGTGGTTGGTGGCTTCCTAAACGCAAGCGGAGAAGGGGTATTGGCATAGTGCCTAAAAAGGGGGAGTTTTCATTCTCTCCGAAGTATTTTGCAAGCTTGGAAGCCACAGGGTTTGGCATCTATGGTAAGAAGCCGACCAAGAGGGCGTTGGCTACGGGTGTTGTGGTGAGGCCGATGGTGAGAGTATGACGGGCGGTAAAAAGATGAAGTTGGGGTCAGAAGTGATGATAAGGAGAAAGATTTGGCTTCCTGACAGAGTAGGAAAGGTGATTGGTGTTGATAAGCGGTTGGGATTGGTCAATGTCATGTATAATCAGCCAAAGACTGATTGGTATCCACGACCACCAACCCGCAAAATTGTTGTGACTAATCGGTGGTTTCACCGTAAGGATGTGAGATTATGGGACTGAAAAAATACTTCCAGAAGAAACAGATGCAGGTTGAACGGTGGCAGGAGAAGCGGGAGCAGGACAAACTTAAGAGGTTGGAACGACAGGCTGCACGGGCTGAACGGGATACGAAGCGGTTGGAAGTCATGGAAGCCCAACGCAAGAAGATTCGGAAGTATGAGGCCACCAAGCGACGATTACGCCCAAAGAAGCCCATATTTGAAGGGTTTGGCGGGCTTGGCACGGAATCACCCAAAAGCAGGAAGCGTTCAAAATCAGGCGGTTTTGACCTGTTTGGTGGCTTTATGCTTCCCAAAACACCCCCTAAAAGGGATGGCTTCTTTGGTGGGGGTTTCAATGCCTTCTCCCCCACCAAGAAGCATAAACGGAAGGATGACCTGTTTGGGGGGATGTTCTGATGGCATGGAGAGGAACTTATGCGGAAAGGCGAACCCCTCACGCATTGGCGGTGGACAGAGGGATTCAGGCCAAGCAAGTGTATGCTGGCTTCTCTGATAAATACAAGGATGCCCCTAACCGAAGTGATGTTGATGAATATGATACGAGGGGCAAGTGGAAAGAACCAAGAAGGAAAAAGGGTCAGCCGAAACCCGTCGCTGTCCCCGTTGAGAGAAAAGGTGAGGAGTATCAGCCGAAGGGCAGAGAACGGGACAGGTTGATGAGAGTGTTTCACAGGCAGCCACCGATGGTGCAGTTCAGGGACTTGCAAAGCACATACAAGGTGGCGAGGAGCAAGAAGGACTTGGAGAAGTGGAAGAAAGACCCGAAGCACGGTGATGTGAGAGGGATTGACACCGCACCGCCCACGCTTGTTCCTGCACGGATAGGTCACTTGAAGAAAGGGTTGGGCAACATTCCTGTGAGTTATACGGGCAGAGGCATCCGTACAAGGGGAGTTTATAGAAGCCCAAAAGGAATCAGCCCATCAATCGGTGACATCAGAATTCAAAGGCAACTGAAAGGCAGCGAGTTGGGGTTGAGGGTTGAAAGTCACGAACTTGGTCACGCATTTGACCGCATCATCGCAGGCGGTCAGAAAAAAGGTTATTCTGGACAAAGAGGGTTTGGCGGGCTTGGCAACATCCCGATGGGTATTCATAGGACACGGGTTGAGAAGGTGACGAGAACAAAGATTAACCCTTATGATTTGAAACAAGCAGATACAAGATTCCGTGCTTATCGTGGCAGGCGGGAAGAACTGTTTGCCAATTGGTTCTCTGGATACATGACACAGAGGGAGTTGGTGAAGAAGGAAACCCCGCAGTTCTACAAGTGGTTTAAGAAGCAGCCATACGGAAAGAGGCTGCACATCGGGTTGCGAAAGAGTGACATGACCGTGCTGAAACCATACATCAAAGTCCCAAAGGGATTCAGAGGGATACTATGAGAAAAAGCAAATATGTCAAGGGGTATCATAAGATTACGAGGAACAGAGATAAATATGGAAGGATACTGACATACACGGTTCATTTACCAAAGTTCAAGATGGAAGTGAACACTTTGCGAGAAGCAAAAATAATGGCAGCAATACTATAAGGTGATGCAAGATGGCGTATATGTATGCAAGAAATAAAAGTCATGCAATAAAAAGGGGAAAGCTTTTGGCCAAAAAAATAACAGGTGATTCTGTTAGCGTCAAAGTAATTGGTAAACCTAACCCAAAATATAATGTCGGAAAACAAAAGATGTATTATGTGACTATACAAAGAAAGCGTAAGAGGTGATGCGAGATGAGAGGGAAACGAGATGCGGGAAAGAGAAGCAAAGAGAATTGGGAGAGAGGCAGAGGAGCAAAGCGTAAGGGCAACCCAAGATACAAGCCCGTCAGGAGAAAAGGCAGAAAAGTGTATGTGGTAAGGTAAATGCAAGAAGAACTTGCGATGCAGCAAGCAGGGCAAGCTGCTGCTGCAAGCAGCTTTCAAAGCCCGATGCACGGATATGGCAGCAGCATCATACTACTGACCAATCCGGAGAACGAACTTTACAAGATGGAACTTGCCCTGCGTGGAATGATAATGGACAAGGATGGCAAGCCACACAGCGTTGGCGACCCGTTGATGAATGATGAGGGTATCAACAGCGTCATGGGACAGACGCAGGCAATCGTGAACCAAATCACGATTATGAGCAACCTGACCAAGTACGAAGTTCCGATGATGATAGACTTCTTGGGTGACACGATAGCGAAGGACTTGATGGTGAACAGGGAAAAGTATCACATCACAAACTATGCTGCCCGTGACAAAATCTATTTCTTGACATTAAGCACAGCTTTCATCACGATGAAACGTGCTTTTGAAGAAGGGGACAAGCGATTCTGGAAGGGTGCGACGCAGGAAATCACGACCCGTGTTGAGGGTCAGCAGAAGAAGGGGAACTTTTTCACACAAGCTTTGGGGTGGGGTCAAAAATGAGTGCTGCAAGCATAGCGTGGACTGTGTTGAATGTTGGCATGATAATTCTTGTGGGGGTTATTGGTGCTGGAATAATGGGCGTGTTGGTATGGGCATACCTGAAGCATAAAAAGTACAATCAGTATAAGTGCGTGATTTGGGAAACCGACACTTATGGGAACTGTAAGGAGAGTTATGACAAAGCGGGCATCTTTGTTGACAACAAGACCAAGAACAAGCGTTTCTTCTTGCGAAAGGCCAATGTAGGTCTTGACCCCAACACAGTTCCTTACCTGCAAAGCGGGAACTCCCGAACCGTGTATTTGCTGCGTGATGGCCTGAAGAACTTCAGGTTCTTGAACATGAATGTGTGGAAGAAGCCGAACCCTGGCTTCTCTAACGTGAACATCAGCGTGGGCGAGGAAGATGTGAATTGGGCTATCAACGCTTACGAGAGGCAGAAGCGGTTGTTCAGCCATAACCTGTTCATGCAGTACCTTCCGTTCATAGCCCTGGCCTTTGTGAGCA
>Ga0272443_10006660_pt1 | contig 11337 bp, 11 predicted proteins | sample SSMAcet12_FD_193581 | JGI IMG/M metagenome (GOLD analysis project Ga0272443, IMG submission 193581) | Marine sediment archaeal communities from Little Sippewissett salt marsh, Falmouth, MA, United States - SSM-Acet-12 | ecosystem: Environmental > Aquatic > Marine > Wetlands > Sediment ... | reverse complement strand
GTTTGGTTCGTACCCCTGGTCGGCGCTGTCATGTACTTCATCTTCGGAGTCAATCGCATTCGCCATAAGGCCGCTCTGCTGCGGGCGAACCTGGAGCGGTACCGGGCACAAGCGGCGCAACCCGAATGTCTGCCGGAAGAGCTGCAGCGTCATCTGCCGGACCACGGAGAGCATCTCAAGATGCTGGCTCGGGTCATTGGGGGTATGGTAGAGCGACCCTTGCTGCCGGGCAATCGGATCGATCCGTTGGTGAACGGAGATGAAGCCTATCCGGCCATGCTGGAAGCCATCCGGCACGCACGCCAGACCGTCTCTCTCGTGACCTATATCTTCGATCGGGACGAAGTCGGGACGGCCTTTGCGCAGGCGCTGGGCGAGGTGGCACGCCGGGGCGTGGAAGTGCGCGTGCTGATTGACGCGACGGGGACTCGATATTCCTGGCCTACCATTCTCCACACGCTGCGACGAGAGGGGGTGAAGTATGCACGGTTTCTCCCGCCGCTTGCTTTGTGGCATCCGATGTCGATGAACATGCGAACACACCGGAAGATCCTGGTCGTAGACGGAAGTGTGGGATTTACCGGCGGCATGAATATTCGCGTGGGACATTCTCTGCAACGCCAACCGTCGCATCCGGTACAGGACATCCATTTCCGGGTGGAGGGGCCGGTGGTAACCCAACTACAGGAAGTGTTTGCCGACGATTGGCTGTTCACGACCGGCGAAGCCTTGCGTGGTGATTCGTGGTTTCCCAAAACCGAAAGCGCGGGGCAGGTGTTGGCGCGAGGCGTACCCGATGGTCCGGATGAGAATTTCGAGAAGCTTCTTTGGACGCTGTTGGGAGCCCTCTCGATTGCCCGCTATTCGGTTCGGATCATGACCCCCTATTTCCTGCCCGATCCCGCCGCGGTATCGGCCCTCAATCTGGCATCTATGCGTGGTGTGCAGGTGGATATCATCCTGCCCGCGAGGAGCAACCTGCCGTTCATCTCGCGGGCCTCCCGGGCGATGTGGTCGTACGTGCTCCAGCATGGATGCCGGATATGGCTGACCCCGCCGCCATTTGATCACTCGAAACTCATGCTGGTGGATGGCTGCTGGGTACTGCTGGGATCGGCGAACTGGGATGCACGAAGCTTGCGCCTTAACTTCGAGTTCAACGTGGAATGTTATGACACCGAACTCGCCCGGCAGCTTGATCAGTTGTTCGAGGCGAAACGGAAGGCCGCCCATCCCGTGACGATTGAGGAGATCGATGGCCGTTCACTGCCGGTTCGCCTGTGCGATGGCGCTGCGCGATTGCTGACGCCATACTTGTAGTCCGGGATGTATGTGTGGGGTAATCCATCTGAAAGGAAGCACGATCATGAAGACAAGCAAGATGAAGGTAACGGACAAACCGTTAACCCCCGAACAGCTCGGGAAGATGGATGCCTACTGGCGGGCGGCCAACTATCTATCGGTCGGTCAGATCTATCTCTACGACAATCCGCTGCTGAGCAAGCCCCTTGCGCTGGAGCACATCAAGCCGCGTCTGCTCGGTCACTGGGGCACGACGCCGGGGCTGAACTTTGTCTACGTTCATCTGAATCGGATCATCAAGGAACATGACCTCAACGTGATCTACGTTGCCGGACCAGGCCACGGCGGCCCTGGGCTCGTGGCAAACGCTTACCTCGAAGGCACGTATAGCGAGGTTTACCCCAATATTTCGCAAGACAAGGACGGGATGAAGCGGCTGTTCAAACAGTTCTCCTTCCCCGGCGGGATTCCGAGCCACGTCGCACCGGAGACGCCGGGCTCGATTCACGAGGGCGGTGAGTTGGGCTACGCGCTGTCGCACGCCTTCGGCGCGGCATTCGACAATCCCGACCTGCTGGTCGCGTGCGTCGTCGGCGATGGTGAAGCGGAAACCGGCCCACTCGCCACGAGCTGGCATTCGAACAAGTTTCTCAATCCGGTTCATGATGGGGCGGTGCTGCCCATCCTGCACCTCAACGGCTACAAGATTGCCGGTCCTACCGTTTTGGCCCGCATTCCCCGTGATGAGTTGGAATCGCTCCTTCGCGGTTACGGTTATGCCCCCTATTTCGTGGAGGGTGACGATCCCATGGAGATGCACCAGTTGATGGCCGCCACGCTGGATAAGGTGGTTGCCGAGATCCATCGCATCCAAAACGATGCCCGCGACAAAGGATTCAAGACCCGTCCCCATTGGCCCATGATCATCTTGCGCTCACCGAAGGGCTGGACTGGCCCGAAGGTGGTGGATGACAAACCGACTGAAGGCACCTTCCGCTCCCATCAGGTGCCGATGGGCGAGATGAGTCATCCGGGACACGTGAAGATTCTGGAGAAGTGGATGAAGAGCTACCGCCCGCAGGAGTTGTTCGACAAGACCGGCAAGCTGCGCTGCGAATTCGCGGAGTTGCCTCCTCAAGGCGAGCGTCGCATGAGCGCCAATCCGCACGCCAATGGCGGTTTCCTGCTACAAGACTTGCGTCTGCCGGACTTCCGCGATTACGCCGTCAAGGTATCCAAGCCCGGGGTCGTGGACGGCGAAGCCACGCGTGTCCAGGGTCAGTTCATCCGGGATGTGATGAAATTCAACCCCGCCAGCTTCCGCGTGTTCAGCCCGGACGAAACGGCCTCGAACCGCTGGGGCGCGGTGTTCGAGGTGACGAACCGTTGCTCGACCGCGGAAATCACTGCCCTCGACGATCACGTCGCACCCGATGGCCGCGTGATGGAAATGTTGAGCGAGCACCAGTGCGAAGGCTGGCTCGAAGGCTACCTGTTGACAGGCCGACACGGCTTCTTCTCATGCTACGAAGCGTTTATTCATATCATTGACTCGATGTTTAACCAGCACGCGAAATGGCTAAAAGTAACCCAGCGTATCCCGTGGCGGCGGCCGATTGCCTCCCTGAACTACCTACTCTCGTCGCTCGTATGGCGCCAGGACCACAATGGATTCAGCCACCAGGACCCGGGCTTCATGGACCACGTCGCGAATAAGAAGGCGGAAATCATCAGGATCTATCTACCGCCGGACGCCAACACACTGCTATCGGTAACCGACCATTGCCTGCGGAGTCGCGATTATGTCAATGTCATTATTGCCGGCAAACAGCCGGCACCGCAATGGCTTGACATGGATGCCGCCATTCAACACTGCACCGCCGGGCTGGGCATCTGGGAATGGGCCAGCAACGACAAAGGCGGAGACCCCGATGTGGTCATGGCATGTGCAGGTGATGTGCCGACCCTGGAGACGCTGGCGGCGGTCGAGATCCTGTGGCAGCACTTCCCGGATCTGAAGGTCCGCGTCGTCAACGTGGTGGACTTGATGACGCTCCAGCCACAGAGTGAGCATCCCCACGGGTTGAGCGATAAGGATTTCGATGTCCTCTTCACCAAAGACAAGCCCATCCTCTTTGCGTTTCATGGGTATCCCCTGCTGATCCATCGTCTGACCTATCGCCGCACCAATCACAAGAACCTCCACGTCCGGGGTTACAAGGAAGAGGGAACCACCACCACGCCCTTTGACATGGTGGTATTGAACGACCTCGACCGATTCCACCTAGTCGGCGATGTGATCGATCGCGTGCCCAGTTTGGGCTCGCGTGCTGCTTACGCCAAGCAGTTCCTCCGCGACAAACTGCTCGATCATAAGCAGTACATCCAAAAACACGGCCAAGACATGCCGGAGATTCGAGATTGGAAGTGGAGTCGGGACGGAACATAGAAGGAGAAAGCACTGACGGAAGAAGATTTGTGCCTATTTCACACTGACAGTGGATACGCCGGAGCACACATGAATAAGAAGACCTCTTTAACGAATCTCGGCACGGTGGTCTCGGTGCGCGGCAGTGTCGTGGATATACGATTCGATGGACACTTGCCGCCCATTTACTCATTGCTGCACGCAAAGGATAGGGAGATTGCCGTTGAGGTTTTAGCTCAACTCGACACGCATCACGTGCGTGGCATCGCGCTGACACCCACGCAAGGTCTGGCTCGTGGCAACGCGGTGGAAGATACGGGCGGGCCGTTAAAGGCGCCCGTCGGCAAGGGCATTCTTTCGCGAATGTTCGACGTCTTCGGAAACGCCATCGACCGCCAGGCGGCGCCGACAGATGTCCAATGGCGTACCGTCCATCGAGCCCCGCCGGCGCTGGCACGACGTTCCACCAAATCCGAGATTTTCGAGACGGGGATCAAGGTTATTGATGTACTGGTGCCGCTCGAGCGCGGCGGCAAAACGGGCCTATTCGGCGGGGCGGGCGTGGGTAAGACGGTGTTGCTCACCGAAATGATCCACAACATGATCGGGCACCAGGAGGGCGTCAGCATTTTCTGCGGCATCGGCGAACGTTGTCGCGAAGGCGAGGAGCTTTACCGTGACATGAAGGCAGCCGGTGTGTTGCGGAACATGGTGATGATCTTCGGCCAGATGAACGAGCCACCTGGCAGCCGGTTCCGAGTGGGCCATGCCGCACTAACAATGGCCGAGTATTTCCGCGACGACGAGCATCGCGATGTGCTGCTGCTCATCGACAATATCTTCCGGTTCATCCAGGCCGGCTCGGAAGTATCCGGTCTGATGGGACAAATGCCGTCGCGTCTGGGCTATCAGCCTACGATGGGCACCGAGCTATCCGGGCTGGAAGAGCGCATCGCCAACACCGACGCCGGCGCCATCACATCCATTCAGGCCGTGTATGTGCCAGCAGACGATTTTACCGATCCGGCAGCGGTACACACATTCTCGCACCTTTCGGCGTCCATCGTTCTCTCGCGCAAGCGCGCAAGTGAGGGGCTTTACCCCGCCATTGACCCATTGCAGTCCAGTTCGAAAATGGCCACGCCCGGTATCATTGGGCAGCGGCATTATCGCCTGGCGCAGGAGATCCGCCGCACACTCGCGCAATACGCTGAACTCAAGGATATTATCGCCATGCTCGGCCTGGAGCAATTGGCACCGGAGGACCGCAATGTCGTCGCCCGCGCGCGCAGGCTGGAACGTTTCCTCACTCAGCCCTTCTTCACGACCGAACAGTTCACCAATCTCAAAGGAACACTTGTCAGCCTTGATGACGCGCTGGACGGCTGTGAGCGTATTCTACACGATGAATTCAAAGACGCCCCGGAGAGCACCCTCTATATGATCGGAGCGATTGACGAGGCCCTGACGAAGACCCCGCCCGACAAACCAGCCGCCACGGCAGAGCTGCCGTCGGAGCTCGAGCCTAAACCCGAACAGGAGATCGAACATGCCGCAGCCGACACTCATGAATCTTAAGGTCCTCCTGCCGTTTCAGGTCTTTGCCGAGAAAACCGGCGTGTCGCGCATCGTGGCGGAAACTCGCGAGGGCTCGTTTGGACTCTTGCCGCGACGATTAGACTGCGTTGCATCGCTCGCGCCCGGGATTCTGATCTATGAAACCGAAGCAAAGGGCGAGGTCTATGTGGCCGTGGATGAAGGGGTGCTGGTCAAGACCGGCTTAGACGTGCTCGTCTCCGTACGCAACGCCATTGGCGGAACGGACCTTGAGCAATTACGTGAGGCGGTGGAGCGGGAGTTTCTGAACCTGGACGAACGGGAGCAGAACGTGCGCTCGGTGATGGCGAAAATGGAGAGCGGGCTCATCCGACGTTTAGTGGGGTTTCATCATGAGTGAACCATCGGAAACCAAGAGTACGAAAGACCGGACTGCGTTCAGTCGGGAGGTCGGCGCGAAAGCGGCGCGAAAGCTCAAGGCACGGCGACACGCGGCGCAGGGCGTCTGGTTTGGCTTGGGTATGATGGGGCTCATCGGCTGGTCGGTGGCGATCCCGACGCTGCTTGGCGCAGCGTTAGGCCTCTGGCTGGATAGGCGCCATCCGGGGAGTTACTCCTGGACGCTGATGCTGCTGGTCATCGGCCTAGGTCTCGGCTGTGTGAATGCCTGGCATTGGGTGAGTAAGGAAGATAAGGAGATGCGAGAAGAACAGGAGGATAACCATGAATGAAACAGTGACTCTGGTGTTGGCTTTGGTGACGGGCGTTTTGCTCGGTGCCATGTTCTTCGGCGGCCTTTGGTGGACGGTTCGCAAGGGCATTTCGTCCACACACCCGGCGATTTGGTTTCTCGGAAGTCTCCTGCTGCGGACGAGCATTGTCCTGGTTGGGTTCTATGTTATCGCCTGGGGTCATTGGGAGCGGCTGCTGCTGTGTCTCCTTGGATTTGTCATGGCACGCCTGATCGTGACGTGGTTCACCCGAGCGGCGGAAGAACCGACTTACTTGGCGCAGGAGGCCCACCATGCGCCTTAGTTCCGATGAGATGATCTTCTGGCAACACGGGTTTTTCAAACTCAACGCCACCATTGTGTTTACATGGGGACTGATGCTCGTGCTGGCCGTCGGTTCCAAAGTCATTACGCGCAAGATATCCACGGGTCTGGAACGTTCCCGCTGGCAGAACCTTCTGGAAATCGTCGTCACCGGCATCGAGAAACAAATTGAAGAGGTAGGCCTGAGTGAGCCGCAGAAATATCTCGGCTTTCTGGGCACGCTCTTCCTGTTTGTCGCCGCCGCCAGCCTCTGTACCGTCATTCCCGGCTACGAGCCGCCGACCGGCTCGCTCTCGACCACGGCGGCACTCGCGCTGTGCGTGTTTGTGGCCGTGCCGTTCTTCGGCATTGAAGAACAGGGTGTGGGCGGCTACCTCAAGTCCTATGTGAAGCCGACGTTCATCATGCTGCCGTTTAACATCATCAGCGAACTTTCGCGCACGCTGGCCCTGGCCGTCCGTCTGTTCGGCAACATGATGAGCGGGGCGATGATTATCGGTATCCTACTCACGATTACGCCCTTCATCTTCCCGATCATCATGACGGCGCTCGGTCTGCTCACCGGCATGGTGCAGGCCTACATCTTCTTTATCCTCGCCACGGTTTACATCGCGGCCGCCACGCGAGTCCGCAAGCCTAAATCCGAACCAGAAGCAGAACCTAGCCATTGAGAGAGCAATGGAAGCAACCAAAGGAGATACTATGGATAACATGACTATTATCGCGGTGGCATCAATTGTCACCGCCGGCGTCACTACCGGTTTCGGCACCATGGCTCCGGCGCTGGGTGAGGGGAAGGCAGTCGCAACCGCGCTGAGTTCGCTGGCCCAGCAGCCCGACGCGTCCGCAACCATCACCCGGACGCTGTTCGTGGGCCTGGCGATGATCGAGTCCACGGCCATCTACTGCTTCGTGGTCTCGATGATTCTCATTTTCGCCAACCCGTTCTGGAACCACGTCATCGCCCAAGCCACCGGAAAGTAGACCTATGTTAATCAATTGGTTCACCATCATTGCGCAGGCGATCAACTTTCTCATCCTGGTGTGGTTGATGAAGCGATTTCTCTACAAGCCCATCCTCCACGCCATCGACGCGCGGGAAAAGCGGATTGCCACAGAACTCGCAAACGCCGACAGCAAAAAGGCCGAGGCTCAGAAGGAGCGCGACGAGTTCAAGAAGAAGAACGAGGAGTTCGACCGGCAGCGCGACGAGTTGCTGAGCGAGGCGAAGGACGAGGTAAAAGCAGAACGTCAGCGCCTCCTCGATGAAGCACGCAAGGACTCGAACACCCTGCGTGCCAGACGAGCCGACGCGTTGAAACGCGAGCAACAGACCCTGAACGACGAAATCTCTCGCCGAACCCGCAAGGAAGTGTTTGCCATCACGCGAAAGACGCTGATGGACCTCGCCGGTGCAAGTCTGGAAGAATGCATGAGCGAGGTGTTCACGCGACGCTTGCGAGAACTGGACGGTGAGGCGAAGGAAGGTCTAGTCGCAGCCCTGAAGCCGTCGTCCGATCCGGCGCTCGTGCGCAGCGCCTTCGAACTGCCGGCGGCGCAGCGGAGTGCGATCCAAAACGCACTCAATGAAACCTTCTCGGCCCAAATCCAAATTCGCTTCGAGACCGCACCGGACCTGATCAGCGGCATCGAACTCAGCGCAAACGGACGAAAAGTCGCCTGGAGCATTTCAGATTATCTGGCGTCGCTGGAAAAAGGTATTGACGACCTTCTGAAAGCCAAGGACACGCCTGAGGCTAAAGCCGAGCCTAAGTCTGAAGAACTCAAGCCCGGAACAGAAAGCCAATGAACATGGACTCTGAGAGCCTGCAGAACGTTTTCGACAGCGCCTTTGCTGGAATGAGTCGAGTGCGGGAAGCATTCACGCCGCAACTGAGGCCACGCGAGGTGGGCACGATCACCAGTGTTGCCACCGGCATCGCCAAGGTGTCGGGGCTCCCCGGTGTGGGCTTTGACGAATTGGTGACGTTTCCCGGCAATGTGCTCGGCATTGCATTCAACGTGGACGTGGACGAAATCGGCGTCGTTCTGCTCGGTGAATACGGGCATCTCCACGCAGGAGATGAAGTCCGGCGCACGGGCCGGGTCATGGACGTGGCTGTGGGCGATGGATTGCTGGGGCGCGTTATCGACCCGCTCGGTCGGCCACTCGATGGCAACGGGCCGGTGGCTTCCAACAGGCGCCTACCCGTCGAACGCCCCGCGGCGCCCATCATGGACCGCGCACCCGTCACGGTGCCTCTCCAGACCGGCCTCAAAGTCATCGATGCGCTCATTCCTGTCGGGCGCGGCCAGCGCGAGTTGATTCTCGGTGATCGCCAGACAGGCAAGACTGCCATTGCGATCGACACCATCCTTAACCAGCGCGATCACCATGTGCAGTGCGTCTATTGCGCCATCGGTCAGCGCGCGTCCGCCGTCGCGAAGGCCGTGGCAACCTTGCGGGAAAACGGAGCGATGGATTACACCGTCCTCGTCGTGACCGAGGGCAACGACCCGCCGGGGCTCGCCTACATCGCTCCTTATGCCGCGACCAGCATCGCGGAGTCTTTCATGGAAGCAGGCCGAGATGTGCTGATCGTTTACGACGACCTCACGCATCACGCGCGCGCCTACCGCGAACTTTCTCTCCTGCTGCGTCGCCCGCCTGGTCGCGAAGCGTTTCCCGGCGACATCTTTTATATCCACTCGCGTCTGCTCGAACGTGCGACGCACTTGCGCAAAGAACTTGGCGGCGGCTCGCTCACCGCCCTGCCCGTCATCGAAACCGAAGCGCAGAACATTTCCGCTTACATTCCGACCAACCTGATTTCCATCACGGATGGGCAGATATACCTCTCGCCATCGCTGTTCGAATTGGGCGTGCTGCCCGCAGTCGATGTCGGCAAATCCGTTTCGCGTGTCGGCGGCAAAGCGCAACGCGCGGCCTACCGCGCGGTAGCGGGCGACCTCAAGCTCGGCTACGCGCAGTTCGAGGAACTCGAGACCTTTGCTCGGTTCGGCGCCCGCCTGGATGAAGACACCCGCAAGATCATCGAGCATGGGCGGCGAATCCGCGCCTGTCTGAAGCAGCCGGAATTTGCTCCTGTGTCCGTGCCCGCGCAAATCGCCGTGCTGCTGGCGCTGACCGCAGAACTCTTCGACCGCGTGCCGCTTGACAAGATGACAGACGCGGAGCACGCCCTACGCGAGGCGGCGGCGGATATCCCGGCGGAGGTGCGCGAGCGATTGGATACCGCCGACAAATTGAGCGACGAGGATCGTGAAACGATTATCCAAATCGCGCGCAACTCACTTGCTCGCTTCCAAGCCAAGTCGGAACCGGAGTCAAAGCCGCAAGCCCAAGCGGAGGCTAAGTCCACCCCTGAACCCCAGGAGAAGTCATGAGCGACACCACAGCGAGTCTGCGCCGGAAGATCGCTGGAGCCGGGGATCTTCAATCCGTGGTTCGTACGATGAAGGCTCTGGCCGCCTCGAGCATCGGACAATACGAGAAATCGGTGCGTGCGCTGGGGGACTACTTCCGTACCGTGGAACTGGGGCTGGGCCTGTGCTTGCGGGAAAGCGGGCAGGCTGCCTTGATGGTAGAACGGAATAGAGCAACAGGTGCGGGTGCGATTGGCGCGGTCGTGTTCGGTTCAGACCAGGGCTTGGTGGGCCAGTTCAATGATGTGGTGGCCGATTACGCCGTCAAGACGCTGGCGGCTCTGCAGGCTAAACCCGAGGTCTGGGCCGTCGGTGAGCGCGTTCAAGCGCGGCTGGCGGACGCCGGCCTGCCGTTGATGGGGCTCTTCACCGTGCCGAACTCCGTCAAGGCCATCACCCCGCTCGTCGGGCAGATTCTCGTGGAGAGTGAGACGTGCCACAGCGAGGGTGAAATCACCGAACTCCACCTCTTCTACAACCGCCCCACGTCCGGGGCGGTCTATGCACCCGTCAGTCAGCGACTGCTGCCACTGGACGAAGACTGGCGACGCAAGCTGGCCGAACTTCCTTGGCCGACGGGCAACTTGCCCGAGGTCATGGGAGGCGACACCGAGACCTTGCGGGCGCTCATCCGCGAATATCTTTTCGTCTCGCTCTTCCGGGCGTGTGCCGAATCCCTCGCGAGCGAGAACGCGAGCCGCCTGGCGGCGATGCAACGCGCTGACAAGAACATAGACGAATTGCTGGATGAGCTCAGCGGAACATTCCATCGTGTTCGCCAGGGTGGCATCGACGAGGAACTGTTCGACGTCATCTCCGGCTTCGAAGCCCTGAGCGGTGAGCAGAAATGATGCACATTGGCATAGCTGGAGACCATGGTGGGCTTGAGTTGAAAGCGCAACTGACTGCGGCCCTCAAGGCCGCCCATTGAACTCCGCTTCACGGACGCTGGGACTATCTAGGCATTCACCCTGAGTCGGTCCTGTCCTGAAACAAGGTAGGGTTACACCCCATAAACAGGGGTCAGCCCACGGCGTATCATGTCTGAAAGTATAGACCGATTGAACGCAACGGCTGAAGAAAGCCCATGCCGCGGAGGTAACTGCTGAAAAGAGAGGAATCTCAGATGAATATCCTTTTAATCTACCCGGAGTTCCCGGACACGTTTTGGAGCTTTAAGCACGCGTTGAAGTTCGTGGGCAAACGGGCGGTGCTCCCCCCGCTGGGACTCTTGACCATCGCGTCCATGCTGCCGCAGGAATGGTCGCAACGGCTGGTAGAGATCAGTGTCCAGATTGTGCGGTGGTCGCCATCCCCTCCAACAGTGGCTGTTGCGCCAAGTTCATGAAGGAAGCGGCACTTCGACACCCGGCTTTGGCTGTCCTGAAAGTTCGTCTGGGAGAGATGCCTGATGTTGCAGAATGTGTGGTCGATCAAGAAGCTACAGGGCAGGTCACGGCCGCAGTCCACTTTGTCAAATCGCTGCTGCGAAGCGGCATCTTCGGGTTTGCGGTCGCCACCGATCCGGGAAGGAACAGAAGGTAACAG
>Ga0272443_10006659_pt1 | contig 11340 bp, 26 predicted proteins | sample SSMAcet12_FD_193581 | JGI IMG/M metagenome (GOLD analysis project Ga0272443, IMG submission 193581) | Marine sediment archaeal communities from Little Sippewissett salt marsh, Falmouth, MA, United States - SSM-Acet-12 | ecosystem: Environmental > Aquatic > Marine > Wetlands > Sediment ... | reverse complement strand
AAAAAATTTTTGAGAGGCAGTCTCACCGCCTAAACAAGCGTTCACTTGACTGCCAACGGGAATCGTGTATAATGGGGATTGTAAGGCTGTACTTTAAAAATGTGAGCGAGTAAAAAATGAAGGGCGGTGGGCACGGTAACACCCACGTATCCAGACGGCCTAAGAGTATTCGAGGATACATCCGAGCAAACAATGGCAAGTGCGCAAGCATCCGGCGGGCGAGCGGATTAATCGAGCGACCAGTCACCCCTTCAAGCGAGCGAGCATCCGCACCTTAACAATTGAATTGGAGCTAGTAGGCCGGAACAAATCCTGTAATGTACCTGAAAGCAGATAGTACGACTAGTGCGAGTGTAGTCGGGCGGGAATGGGCTAATAAGGTGGAGGGCCGCAAGGTCTTTTCGGCGAACGCAAACATTCAAGATAATTTATAACATGGTAAGGCTTTCCGAGCAAATTCCGATGGCACGAGCTAGGTAGGGCAGGTTTACAACGACCTGCATTTTATCACTTGTGTGAAAAGTTCCGGATGGGAACGTAAACTATTATTTTCAAACGGTCATCGTTGTGGCGGTATAAATATGCCCACTCCTCACTGTTATAAATTATCCTCACTAAGTGCGATAGTGAGAAAGTACGCCAGCGTGTGAGTGGCAAGAAGCCCAGTTCTGAGTAAGCTACAAGCGGGCCGGTAAGCACTCACCGCTAGCAACGGTGAGATAAGGTAATATATCCCTTATCAAGTGGCGCAAGGTAGCCAATCCTACCTCAGTGAGAATCACTATGAGAGGTAAGCCACGGAATATGCACGGTACGTGTCCATTCAGAAGGACAAACGTGTATTTAGCTGAAAGTGTGTAAGCACGCTGGCGATAAAATTCAACTTAGTTAATATCCACTATGGGTTATACTATAGTGGATATGCTAGTAAGCTGAATTGTCAATCCTTTAGAATAGGAGAAAAAATGAGCTACACAAATTGTACCGTTCGTGAATTCGAAACTGGCGAAACTACATTCAGGAAGCTATACAATGGTAAGTATGTTGTGATTGTATGCTTCGATAGCTGGCGCAAATCTCATATGGTTAACGCAAGCTATGGGCCTGGGGCAGTGCCTAAACAGTTCAACGGTATTGGCCAGTGCTTCGAGTATGCTAAAAGGCACTATCCTAATTGCCTTATCAAGCGCACCGTGAGCAAGCCGCTTGCTACATCAGACCCCATTCATCCCAGAATGATTGATGACATTCCTGTCATCTAAGGAGACACTATGACACTGCTTCTATCCCACGGCGCTAGCACTGGCGCTATCATACTAGTCGGACTGTTGATTGTCCTACTTGTCAATCTCATCTTCATCTCATTCAAATAAGGAGACCACAAAATGACACTTACTGAATTGTACGCTAAACTCGAAGAAGTTACTCTTATGATGGAGAATGCACATGGGGAGGTTGAGTACTCTCACTGGGCACTTCGATATCATACCATCTTGGAGCGCATTCGTGACACTGAGAATGCCCTTAAGAAAGAAGCTGATAGAATAGAAGACGCTCACATGCGCTTCTGCGGACGCTAACCTCACCATCCGCACCCATCAAGAGGTTGTTTGCACTTAGGTGGGTGTCAATGGTTAGATTAGTACCTGAGGAGGTACAATGTACACGGCACAATTCTTATGCGACTTCACTGGCGAGTGGGTGACAATTGTAGCTGGCGTTGATGAGCGCACTGCAATTGAACGAGCGGACATGCATGAATGCATGTACGCAGTACGCACACGAGTCTTCGTTGATTGATGGCTCATCCACACTCATCACAATCGTGGTGAGTGTAAATGGATTATCAATCATATACCTGAGGAGGTATACAATGAATAAGGCACTTTGGTATCTGTGGGTTGTCAATACAATCACTGGGGCACAAGAGGAACATGGTTGTTTTGATAGCTTTGAGGAAGCAGACATCCATGCACGGGCACTGGCACTCCATGGGGAATGGGAAGCACGCATCATTCCTAATGAAGTAGCTAAATGGGAATCCGAACAGGATAACCCGTGGGATATGGACATTGTATGTCCATGCGGTGCGGTGATGGACTACTCACCTAATCTTGATGGTGAGTATGATGTGTCTGGGCATGTGTGCCCTAAGTGTGGAACAACCTTACCTGAGGGTGAGGACTTTGAACCTGAGGACTTCGGTGACAGTCCTCCTACATATGGAGGTATTGCATGGTAATGCAAGGTATGACTGAATGCGATGGTGTGGGCTCATCATGGGACCCCACAGTAACGGGTGCATGGAGGGTTGTGTGCACAGACCCAATCTGGGGAAGCATACCCATCTTGATACATCCTTATCAAGAAGATGTAGCACAGTGGGTAGCTGAAAATCACAATACAACCACTGAATGGGTATATCCTACTAATGAAGACTATCTAACGGAGGTGTCGTAATGAAGTGGTATATCATCCTGTTTCGTATGCCCCACACTGGTGGACATGAAATGGATTGGAAACAAGCCCAATCCGCAGAAGAAGCCCGTGACCTAATCATCGAGGAGAACTTCAATGTAGGCGTCACCATCAAAGTTCTCAGTATCATAAGCACTGAGGACCGCCCCAAAGTAGAATGGGATTGGTAACAGTCCCAAAGGAGAATCACAATGTCTCAGTACAAGACCGATGCACAGTGGGCACATGTGTATGAATTACCCCTCTCCATATTCTTAGGAGAGGAACCATTCAATCCACAAGTTGATTGGGCATCCATGCCATGCGGGTATGACGACTACATCAATGAGAAGCTTGATGCTCAACGTGAAGTCGTAAGATGTCGTAAGGCATGGGGTGAAGATGATGAAGGGTTGAGCTTTGGAGATTACCTCCGCAAGTATATGAATGTGTAACCATCCACAGCCCATCACAATAGTGGTGGGCTATAATGGGGATACATTCACCCCACGGAGGTCAAATGATTTATTCTCCTGACGCTGTAGCTACCATCATCAACCTTGTCATCTCCTCTCATATTGGTGCGATTGAGACTGTTGACATCATTGACTTTGATGTCGCATGGGACATCATGTTCCATGTCTCAGCGGGTGAAAATGTAGAAGCTATTAAAGCTATCTACTACCGTCACCCACTTATCAACCTTAAAGCTGCACATGATGCAGTAAAGGCAGTCAAGGCATACCTTGGCTAAGGATGGTAGTCCCATCCTCAAGCTACACATAGGGGGATACAGTGTAGCTTGTCAATGGGTCTGACATTCACAGACCTTAGGAGGTTTTCATGTCCTCTCTTTTTCGCAGGACTCCCGCTGGCTTTCAAATGACTTTCTCTAACGGGTACACTGTATCCGTGCAATGGGGTGAGGTCAATTACTGCCAGAACCGCAACCTTGAGGACAGTGAGTATTCTCAAGATGCAGAGGTTGCTATCATCAGACCCGATGGTAGCTGGATGCCATTGGACCTGTTCGATGAGGGTCGTATCTGTGAGGGGTATCTCAGTACCGATAAGGTGCTGAAATACATTCAACTAGCACAAGGGTTGCCACGACCCTGATGCTGGGCACCGTACCATGCCCACGACTTCGGTGGTGGGTATGAACGGGTCCATTATCAACCCGAAGCACGGAGGTGCAAATGTTACGTGATAAACCTACCGATGAAGAAGTTCGTATCCGACTGAATATGTCAAGGGCTGAATTCTATGATAACTATGACCTATCATTCAAGACCCCTGAACAAGAGGAAGCGGAGGACCTTGAGTTCATTCTCAAGTACTATCCACAAGAGGAGGATTGATGAAGTACATTCTAAACTTTGATACATATGATTGGGAAGACACAGCTGTGGTGTCAGTCACCACAGATGAACCAATCATTCGCATCAGTGATACAGCCCTTAGTATTGCTGGTGTAGAGTTCGAGTTCTATTCACAAGTAGACATCTTTGAGGAGGAGAATTGATGTACGAATACGATTGGATTTGTATCTTATGTGAGGACAATGAAGATGGAGAACCAGTCTTCATGGAAGTTGTCCACGTATCCACAGACTACGAAGACGTAGCTGTAGAGATAGCCCTAAGGTATGCACCACCTAACTGGTATGTGCATACTATCATGAGGCTTGACCTTGACCACGAAGCTAACATTCATTCGGAGGTGCTATAATGGGGGCACTTCATATGACATTCCTGTTATTCGGGTGTCTGGTAGTTGCACAGATACTCAAGTGGTTCTTGACATGGAGACCTAAGAACAGTCTCAAGAGCCGTAGTCGTCAAGTCAGAACATTCAACCGATGGAGGTAAACATGTGGTTCATGGTAGTACTGCAAGTGTGGAAGAATTGGGACAGTGAATATTCAGATATCATGAGTGTTCCTGTATACGATGTGGATAAATTCAGAGCAATGCGGATAGCAATCGACACCGCAAATCAGCGTGGGTACGGAGCAACCCGCATGGTAGAAATCTGGCAACTGACTGGCTCTGAACCAAAGAAGGTGCTTAGTGATTAGCACTATCGTAAGCCTAGGGTTACTTAGTGTAGCCCTAGGTATATTCCTATATCGTTTAACTTATACCATCTTAGGAGGGTGGTAAACATGAAAGTCTATCATACCAAGTCAGGTAAGTCTAAGGTTGCTATCGAAGCTGTCATTGAACGCTTCAAAGAGGGAACGCTTAGTGACATCACACGGGGTATGAAGTTTGACATCCCAAGTGTGTTCCCAAGTTCCAAGTATAGCTACCGTAATAAGATGATGTGCTATCTCCAAGCAGATAGCATTGTCACAGGTAGCTTCAACTTCTGGAAGTCTAACGGACGCTTAGTGCAGAAGGGTAGCAAGGCTATCTATATCTTCGCACCCTTGAAAGCCAAGCGTGAGGATGATAGTGGGGAAGAATACTACTTCGTCTATGGGTACAAGCTCATACCCACATTCAATATCGAACAGACAGACCCAATGGAGGACTTTGAGGGTGAGGTCCTTGAACCTCCGACACTTGAGCCCAAGCAACTTCCACCACTGGTTGACATAGCTGAGAAGCTAGGTCTCAAGGTCAACTGGAAGCCAGTACCACAAGATAGGTGGGCTGACTACTGGAAGAAAGGTGAGCGTATCAACATGGGCACAGATGAACCATCCGTGTTCTTCCACGAACTGTGCCATGCCCTACATGAGGAGGTGGATAGTAAATTCAAAGAGCGTAGTGTACAATACAAGGAAGTCGTAGCTGAGTTCGGTGCGGCTGTCCTCATGGAGATGTATCTAAATGAGGACACAAGTGGCAATGCTTGGAATTATATCAAGCAATTTGCTGAAGACCCAAGTGATGCAGTAGAACGTGCGCTCATGATGATACAGCGCATGATGTCCAAATTGGAAGAACTTACCAAGGAGAGTAAATAATGTATGGCTATTCAAACCTGCAAGATTATCTTCTCAGTGCTCAGGATGAAGTCAGTGACCTCATTGTTAAGTGCGAAGATGAACTCAATCGTATTGAGAATGAGTACGATGAAGTTGATGAAATCTGTGTCAGTATCTATGGTATGATGGATAATACCACAGAGTTCGGTATTGACTTGGAGGATGCACATACCAAGTTGTGTCAGTACCGTGAAGTCCTTGAACAGAGAAGGGATGAAATCTCTGATATACTGGAGAAATATGAGGACTGTGATAACTACATCGCAGATGCCATTGACAGTATCGAGTACATGTAGTATAATGTCCATATCAAACCCTATATAGGAGGTTGCCCATGAAGGTGACGAAACTGATGGAAATGATTACCGATGCCCAGAAGCTTACCGCACGGATGAAGTCTCTCAAGACTCGTCCTGATGTGAAAGCTTACATGGCTACGGAGGAGAAACGAAAGAATCTCCATCGTACTATCGGAGACCACGTTACTCAGTATAACGTGGGTGTTGAGACCTATAAGCCCTTGGGTCTAGTTGAGAGGGCTAACTCTTGGGTCAAGGTCAAGGATGTAGTTGACCTTGCAGAGAAGTATCCTGACATCAAGTCTGAGATACTTGGTCTCATCCAGTCCAGCAAGTCCTACTACACCAAGTAGTAGGTTGACAGCTAGTGTAGCTCTCATGGGGGATAGTGAGAGGGCTACACACTGGTGTCAATCTATCCTTGACACTAGCACCTTGGAGGGTGCGTATATATGAGTAAGAAGAAGAGTACCAAGAAACAGCGCAAGCAAGTGAAGAAGCAACGTACTAACAGTGACTTCTTCCAAGCCGATTGGAATGATGATGTTTACATTCAGCGCACAATCGCAAAGAAAGGTAGCCTTGGTGGTCGCAGGCTCGGTTGAGTAAGTAGTACAGTCTAATTTATATGGGTTGACAGCCCAAAGGAGAATAGATGTACCATATCTATTGCAGTCCTGTTGAAAAGCGTAACTTCAATTGTTACTCTTTTGTCGAGTTCTATCTGTTGGAGAGTATTGAGTACCATCTCCTCAACGATAGAATGCTAGTGCCTAGTGAGAGGCACTTTCTTCCCTCTGTACAGTATGCTGTGCGGAAGCTGGAGGAATATAAGTCCGAGTTTGAAGAGGCATTTGCTCTGAGACTTAGAGACTATCTATGGTTCGCAGCCATAGGAGAAGCACGACACTCAAATCGTGTGATTGGCTCCTACATTGAGGAGATGAGTCACATCCAGAATGATAGTAGGGGATATGCTTACGATGAGGCTCGTAAGTTTCCTCCTACTGAGAATAACGTTAGCATTCTGCATAGCCTATTCAACGACTACTGTTGGGATGGTTCTTACGGTGGAGATGGGTGGGCTTCTATAGTGGATGCAGTTAGATTGTATAATGAGCTAACTCCATCAGCTTTCATAGACCACTGCGCAGACCTACAGCATAATGGTGGTGTGGCCTTTGACAAGGGTGTCAGCTTCTGGGATACGAAAGGATATTCCAAGCTACTCAATTTCCTGAACTTCAAATTCCATGCAGATAGTTTGGTATTTGAACTTCCTACTCTGTGGGATATAGATACAATACGAAGTGTGCTATCCCGTAAGGTTCTGTATCTCATGAATAAGCTGTTTGCTCTCACAGGACAGTCTCCATTCTGGAAGGACACATTCAGATACACTGGCGGTATTCAGTGGGTAATGGATAAGAAAGATGTGTACTCTTCTCATAATGAAGAATTCAGCGCAATCTATGAAGCTACTTGCTACAACTGTGGTAAGAAATTATCCCAAGCGTATGAAGTGAATCACGATGACTGGGGTAATGCATACTGTGAAGAATGTAGCTACTACTGTGATTACTGTGGGGAGTATCACACTGGAGAACCCTACCATAAAGATGAGTACGGTAATCCTGTTTGTGAGGGATGCTTTGATTACTACTTCTACACATGTGAGATGTGTGGTGAGGTATTCCATGAGCATGATATGGTGGACGACCTCTGTGAAGAGTGTGCAAAGCTGGCAACCTGTGATGTGTGTGAGAAAGTAAGTGAAAATAACATGGAAGTAATTGACCTTGATAATTATACTTCCATGGCAGTAAGCTACAGTTGGAACCTGCAAGATAGTGCAGAGTACTTCTGTCCAGATTGCTTGAAGAAGTTTCTTGATGCAGGATATAGAATCTTCCGCAGTAATGTTGGACTGGTGATGTCTAAGGATATTGATGCAGTAATGCAGTATCCATACGGTGAATTACTCAAGATTGAATTAGGTCTTGAGTTTACTTATGCTAGCACCTTGATTGCTAAGGGTGTAAAATTACAAGGGATGGTGTAATATGGGAAAGAAGAAATCCAAGAAGAGAGGACAGCCCTATATTCCGCATCAAGTGGATGATGGGGTGAATTACTACGATGATGTTTACGAACAGAGTTGGGGTAATTCTAAGTGGTATGACTACGGTGGGTACAGCGCATCGTCCTACTGGAAGTGTCACGTAGGCAATACTAAAGTCTTATCCTCATCCAAGGGAGATGGTGGGACGCTATTCATAGGTGGTTGGTCAAGAGGTGCGTATCATTCAGATGATATGACTATCATTGACCTGACTGCAGGTAAGAAACCACTACGACATAGAGGACATTATTATGCAATAAACATTGATGACTTCGATGTTCCTCAATGGTCTCTCTTTTTCTGGGAGAGTATTGCTATGACCGTCTATGAAGAATTGATGCACGGTGATGTGCTCATAGCTTGTCAAGGTGGACATGGTAGGTCTGGTATGGTGACTGCCATAGTAGCATACATGATGAGCAATAAGAGACATATCAGAATCTCAGAGAGACAGATGCTACTTGACGACCCAGTAGCTTGGATTAGACACATGCACTGTCTGAATGCGGTGGAGACTGTATCTCAAGAGACCTGTGTCTATGAAACCTGTATTGCATTCTTACCTAATGAATCAATCAAGGAAGCTCTTGATGAGATACGTAATAAGCCAAGGTACACTTCACCTACTGATAAGTATTATGATGAGGTAGTTGCTGAATGGGTAACAGAGCCAGAGGAATCTGAAATATACCTCTGCCCACTCTGTCTGGAAGAACACGGTACCATGATTGAAGCTCTAATGTGTTGCAATACAACTAACAGTGTACGATACTGTCCTGTGTGTATGACTAAGCATGAGTTACCTATTGATGCATTCAACTGCTGTCGAGTAGCGCCACCATTCAAATTTCATGAAGATGAAGAGGATGACTACGACCCCATAACTGGCGGGGTCAAGGAGAGTAAGTAATGAATCCTAATGACGCACCTTATATCTATCTGTTCATTCTTGGTGATGAGCAAGAGCACTACTATAATATAGTTAGTGCCAGAGCTTGGGGCATTGACCAAGCTACTAATGTAATCACTGACAGGTTGGGTGTATCAGTGTGGGATAACATTTGTATACTTCAAGTTATCAGATGGAATCCAGACCTGAAGGAGCGGGGGGATTATGAAACTGTTTTCAATGGGAGGATAGTATGATATACAATCCTGATGATTACACAACCGATACTATTGACTATCTTGCTGATGAACAAGGGTATCTTGAGGAAGAGCTTGCATATATCCATCTTGAGGAGGAGAGGGAGGAGCAAGCTCTTATGTATGGTGTGCCCGTGTCCATGATAAAACCTATTGATGCAATCTATCAGATTGTACAATGGATTATTAAATACGGTACCATCAAAAAGACATCCACTATTGCTGGTGGTCGTATGACTACTAAGCAAGAGATAGTAGACTGTGGGGGATATGGTAAGTATTATCTCAAAACAGGGTGGTATACTAAGAATGGTGTGTCTGCCCACACCTTGACACCAGATGAGTTTCTGTTAGAATTAGTTACAGGAGAGGTCCAAGATGGAAAAGTCATATGAGTATTGCGAGTGGTGCGGTGAGGTGGCATTCGATGATGAGGAAGGAATATGCCAGGAATGTGGTTCTTGTGTGAACCGTGATATTCAACGTGAACGTGACTGGTATGCATGGGGTGACTACCAGCACGACCTAGAAATGGAGGAAGATTATGAATAAACATTTTATCGTAATGGATGCTTCGTGTTGGGGTGGTGGTGAAACAATTGAGAAAGCCACTAAGAATTTCAAGAAGGCTGGTGGTAGGAAAGTTATAAAGCTGTTCCGCTTTACATCTGAACTGCCCTTTGCACCATCTAACCGTGATGCAACTGAGGATGAGGCTGATGCCTATGTAACTAGGTATGGAGAGCTGGTCTCTATCAGGTGTCAACAGATTGATTAGTCTCACACTGATACCAGAACATAAGTCACTGTTCTAGGATTAGGTCAATCTGAAAAGTCAAAGTCCCTGTTCTAGGAGTCTGCCACATATCAGACTGACATCCATACTTTAGCTATATAGCTTTAGCTATATAGCATAAGTATTGATGTCATATCATAAGAGCTATGTTATAACGACATAGCTCTTTTCAATTCACGACACAACGGAGGTGTCATAATGAAATTCAAAGTTGGAGATAAAGTAAAAGTATTGGGCAACACCGCTTCCCACAACTACAAAATCGGACAGATTGTAAAAGTAATAGAAGATTACAATCCTAATACTGATAAAAGAGTAGTCACTGAAGGATACTGTGAAATTTTCGGTGGTATAACTACACAATACCTCTATCATGAAAATTTAAAACTTGTTACAAGTAATATTAGAGATGGGCAACTGTCACTGTTCGATACAATCCAAGAAAAAGAGGAAGGTAATTCTGATAGAGAGGAAGAGAGGTCTTCGGACAGAGTATTTAAGGAAGGGGGCTTGGCCATCTTTTCTAGGGAACTTCTTAATAAAAACCATAAAAGGTTCTATGTAGATGAAAGCTTTGATGGTAAACTAGTTACTATAATTAGAGCTTCTTCTTTTATAGATTCATCTTGTAATTGTAGCTTACATTCTGATAGTAGTATGCAACAATATATTCCAGCTGACTGCCTTTTAGGGGTTGATTATTCCATAGGGGATGAGGTACTACTAGATATGAATATTGATACTAAGCTATATGTATCTGATACATGGAAGACTGGACAGCTAGTTAGAGTGATTGATATTGAATACAATTCATACTTTGGTATCATATACAGGTGTGAACAGATGAATCCAGATGTAGATGCAACTAGTCGTCAGTGGTTACAATCTTCAATGATGGTCAAGGCTTTCTAAATTACCTATTGACTAGGGGGGCAAGCTGTGTTACAATGATAATAGAGGGGAATTTTGAATAGCTTGACAGGTTTGGGAGGGGCTGACCGGATGTTTTGATGTATCATATTTACACTGTTTTGTCAAGACTATTTCAGGAGGTACGATATGAAAAGATATGTTATCAGATGTGAGTTTGATATACCGTATGATGAATTTCATTATGACTATTGGAGTAATGAGATAGGATGGACTATGTACATTGAGTTGGCTACTTTCTTCAAGGATAAACCTACTACCTTACATTTTATTCGTGGTGCTTATATGTGGAATGTAGAAATAGTTGAGTTGGATGTGTAATGATTATCACTACTAGTAAAGGAGACCTATCATGAAAGAGATTGTTTATATCGGAAATAAATTCTATGAGCTTTCTGATACTGTTATATCCCCTATCTATATAAAGTATGGTAATGTTTATGAACGTACTGATTGGGGCTTTGTTAAAGCTATGTTAGAGGATGGAGAGGAGTTACATATTAGACAAGCAACGGATAAAGAGTTAGCATACTTCACTAGAAAATTAATGACCTTATAAAGGGAGATGGCTATGAAAAAAGAGAATAAGATT
>Ga0272443_10006656_pt1 | contig 11345 bp, 5 predicted proteins | sample SSMAcet12_FD_193581 | JGI IMG/M metagenome (GOLD analysis project Ga0272443, IMG submission 193581) | Marine sediment archaeal communities from Little Sippewissett salt marsh, Falmouth, MA, United States - SSM-Acet-12 | ecosystem: Environmental > Aquatic > Marine > Wetlands > Sediment ... | reverse complement strand
AGTTCAATAACGGGTTTAACACAGAGTTCAAATGGCGAAATTAAAGATACTTCATTTGAATATGGTAAGTATAACGTTAAATCTAATTTTTCACCAAATTTACCATCTGCAATAACTGTTTCTGATAAAAATCCGTTCTATGCGTTAATTGCAACTCCGCTGGCTGTTAGTTATGATGAGGTTGGAAACCAGCATATTGCACCTCTCTATATAAAAAATTTGTCTGATCCATCTAAATCTATATTAAGAGCTGAACAACAAGTCGGCCTTCATTCCGATTTTACAATTGGTAATATAATGTCACCTAAAGACATCTCCTTGTTTGTTGCTGATATGTTTTGGGACGATACCACGACTGCTCTTGTTATTAAGAATGACGAATCAGGATATAATCTCGGTATTGTTGCCACTCCAATTGCTTCATATTTGAGAATTCCTGTTATTGTAACCGATGCCATAGATCATCAGGTTGAAACAGTTTTAGATGATCTTGGTGTAGAAAGTTTGTACATTTGTGGTGATCTTCATACCACGTCCTACTGGGCTAAAGAATTTGAAAACGTCGAGGAAATTATCGAAGAGTGTATGATTATAATGCATCACATATTTGGCGATAATATTGAATACATTACGATTGCCAACCCCTTAGACGTTAATCAACCAGAAGTTCTTGACAAAGTCGTTTATGAGTTTTCTGGAAACGTTGGTTCAATGATGTTTCTTCCGACACAAACTATTGGGATGATGCTTAATGGTCAGATGAAAACCCATAGATTTGATATTCCTCAAGATTACAAGTACGCTAAACTAATACTTGATCTTAAAAATCAAAATCCTGAAAATGCTGAAAGATTGGGCGATAAGGTCTCGGTTATCGTGAGCAGTCCAGATGGCCCTAGATACTTTTTTGTCTCAACCGATGGCGGGTTACCAGTACGCGATTCGGAGGGCAATATCATCGAGGATAAAATCCACTATGAAATAACCTTGTATGATAAACCTGGAAATTACGGTCTTCAAATACTTGGGCAGTGGGGTGCACTCAAATCGGGTTCTTATGAAGCAACTATTACAATAGAAAAAATTGAATCGCCCGTTGTTCCTTTGATGGAGGGTTTGTCTTCCATAGCACCATACTTGACTGCCTATCACAAGGGAATCGTATTTGCAAAACCAGAATTTGCCTTTGCTGCAGATGATGATGTGCTCAACAATGGTGAGTCATGTCCAGGTGTAACCCAGCCTGGAAGCAATCCCTTACTTGTAGAGCCGTCTAATACCCATACCATGCAGATACATCAGGAACTTAATGACCTGCTTGCTGAAATAGCTGAAATCCCCGTCTCAAATTTGCAAGGATTAAGAAATTATTATTTTAATAATCCGGTATATATTGCTATAGCTGCAGACCCTACTATGGTTCCAATGTATTTTTATTACAATCCTGACGGAAAACTTGATGCAAAAGCTTACATGATGGGTTTTGCACTTCCAAGTGATTTTATGTGGGGAGACATCGATCCAAAACCGGGTGATCCTGAAAACAATTCATTTAGTCCATGGCCCAGTATGGAAAATATAGTGGGAAGGGTAACAGGGCGTGATGTACAAGATTGCAGTGCCCTTATTGCTAGAACCATTTTTTATAATAATATAATTGAAGAGATGGATAACTGGAAAGACACTGCACTTGTTCAAACCGGTTGCGGCCTTGAATTTCAAAACCTCCCAATTATTACGAAGATAAGTCAAATATTATTTAGTGGTAGAGGAGAGCCAACCAAGTTTCCCACTGGAGAAAGTGCCTTTATCAATTTACGTTTAAAGGAAAAAATGGAGGAAGGCTATAATAATGTCAAAAATACATTTTTACTTGAATCTCAAAGAGAGGGTTTCACAAAAGATGAATTGCAGGATATTAAAAATGCAGGAATCCTGAATAAGTTACTGTTTCCAAAGGGATTTATCGAATTATTTATGTCTAATGAGAAGGTAACAGGGGGGCAATCTCATCTAGACAGTAGCCTGATTTTCACCTTTGCTCATGGTTCATTTAACTTATTTGAACATGGCGACATATTTGTCGATTCACGAGGTTTTCCATTTGTTACCGCAATTTCACGTATATATCCACAAATTAGAAGTGGATTATCGAGCAAAGGATCTTACAGTATTCGCTCTATTGAAAATATGGAATACGGGCCATCCGTGGTATTTGTGGAAAGTTGCATAACAGGTCGAACAGACGGAATTGCTGGTGAAAATGTATTATCTCAGACATTTTTACATGCAGGCGTAAACGCCTATATTGGTGCAACCCGAGTAACCGCAGACCCTGGTTATCTTGAACCACGACCTTTACCTGGGGGGGTGGGTATTGGAATACTTGGACTAATGAAGGCGATACTTGATCTAAAATTATTTTCAAAATATCCTGATCTTCATTTTGGAGCAGTAATTGCAGAAGATTTCATTAATGAATTAATCGAAAACGATGCAACGACAGGTCTTGCACTGAGAAATGCTAAAAATGTATATCTTGAAAAAGATGCCAATTCTACTTTTCTATGGACGCCACCTTTAACACTTTCTACAGGTAACAGTGTAATTGATCAGCTGTGTTTATCTTCGTTAAACCAAGAGCAATTAAATGGAAATACAAGAACTAAAGTTTTAGATAAAAAATACGTTGCACTGCACGAATTTACCCTTTACGGAGATCCAGCATTTAATCCTTATCAGTCAGTAAACGAAGGTTAAAAATTTACTCATCAGTTGTTTCACAGCTTTCGTCATTATTATTTCCATTATTTTCTACTATTTTGGAAACTGAAACTACCTTGTCAGCTTCATTTAGGCGCATCACTCTCACACCCATTGTATTTCTTCCTTGTACCCTGATTCCACTCACAGGAATTCTGACGACCATGCCCTCTTTACTGGTTAAGATCATTTCGTCATCATCTTCGACTTCTTTTACGAAAATAACCTTTCCATTGCGTTCATTTACAACGATTGTTCGAACTCCTTTACTTCCTCGATGCGTCTTTCTGTAATCTTGAATTGGTGAACGTTTCCCAAAACCATTTTCAGTAATTGTCAAAAGTGCACCTTCTTCATCAACAACTGCCATGGATACAACTTTATCATCTTTTGCCAATTTCATACCTATAACGCCACGAGTTACTCTGCCCATTGAACGAACTTCTTTTTCGTTAAATCTACAAGCCTGTCCGTTTGCCGAAGATATCATAATGGTCTGATTACCATCTGAAAGCTTTGTACTGACTAACTCATCATCTTCATCTAGTTTAATTGCTCTTATACCGTTTACTCTAATGTTGCTGTAAGCAGATAAAACTGTTTTTTTAATAATTCCCTTTCTTGTGGAAAATACTAGATAATGTTCGCTATCAAACTCTGGTATTGGAATCGCGGTTTCAACATATTCTCCCTCTTCCAATCTCGGTAAGAGATTGATGATTGCCTTTCCTTTCGCATGTCTTCCGCCTTCTGGTATTCTGTAACCTTTCAACCAGAAAGTCTTTCCTAAATTTGTAAAAAACATGATATAGTTGTGGGTTGAAGTAATAAATGTATCAACGACTATGTCTTCCTCCTTTGTCTGCATACCGATCAGGCCTTTTCCACCTCTATGTTGGGTCCTATAGGTCTCGCATGGAATACGTTTGATGTAATTGCTGTCAGTAATTGTGATTACAACGTCTTGAATCGGTATCAAATCCTCCATATCGATGTCGATTTCACCTTCAACAATCTCAGTGCGACGATCGTCACCGAATTGATTTTTAATCTCGATAAGTTCGTTTTTTATCTCGTTTAAGATGTTTTGTCTCTCACTTAGTAATTCTTCCAATTTTTCGATGATCTGTTTAGTTTCGTTGTAGTCACGTTCAACTGCCTCTATCTCCATGCCCGTGAGCTTTTGGAGTCGCATTTCAAGAATGGCTTTAACTTGTTTTTCAGAAAATTCAAATCTATCCATCAATTTTTGTTTTGCCTCATTGACTGTTTTACTTCCACGGATAATACTAATTATTTCATCGATATTTTTCAGGGCAATCATGAATCCTTCAAGAATGTGCAATTTTTCCTTTGCCTTGTTAAGATCATAAGTTGTACGTCGTGTTATAATCTCGGTCCGATATTCTATGTAGTGCTGAATAATCTCTTTTAAGGTTAGAATTTTGGGTTGATTTTGAACTATTGCCAGATTTGAAATACCAAAAGTGGTTTGAAGTTCGGTATGTCCAAATAGCTGGTTAAGCACTACATCTTCAATTGCATCCCTTTTTAGAACAATAACTATCCGCATTCCCTTTCTATCGCTTTCGTCTCTGAGATCGACAATACCTTCAATTTTTTTGTTTTTAACAAGCTCTGCGATATTTTGTAGTAGTTTTGATTTATTTACTTGATAAGGCAATTCAGTAACAATTATCTTTTTTCTCTCATCTCCCTCAATATGGGTTTTTGCTCTTACACGTATTAATCCTTTTCCAGTGGAATAGGCATTCAATATCCCGCCTTTTCCATATATGATCCCTCCTGTAGGAAAATCCGGACCTGTTATAATTTGCATTAAGTCAGCAGTTGAGACGTCGGGCTCTTCTATAACCCGGATAATGCCATCGATAACCTCAGACATGTTATGGGGGGCCATATTGGTCGCCATCCCAACTGCAATGCCAGATGTTCCATTTATCAATAGATTGGGTAATTTTGCAGGCAACATCACAGGTTCTTTCAGTGAACCATCAAAATTCTCTGTCCATTCGACTGTTCCTTTATCAATGTCTTGAAGCATTAATTTTGCAATCTTTGCCATACGTGTTTCGGTATATCTCATGGCAGCAGCTGAGTCGCCGTCTACAGAGCCATAGTTACCTTGCCCATCAATGAGAGGATATCTTAATGAGAAGTCCTGCGCCATTCTCACCATAGAATCATATACGGCCTGATCTCCATGAGGATGATATTTACCGAGAACTTCTCCTACAACACGAGCAGATTTCTTATAAGATCTTTCGTGATATAAACCCATGTCATTCATTGCATAAAGTATTCTACGATGCACTGGTTTCAAACCATCCCTCACATCAGGAAGGGCTCTACTCACAATTACACTCATAGAGTAGTCAATAAATGCACGTTTCATTTCCGATTCAATGGCTCGAACGTATTCCCTTTTCCCAGTTTCGCCGTCTGGCATAAAAAGTCACCCTATATATCTAAATTCACGACATCTTTTGCATGCGTTTCAATGAATTCTCTCCTTGGTTCTACCTTTTCACCCATTAGAATTGTGAAGAGTTCATCAGCTTCAACAGCATCATCAACCGTTACCTTTACCGTCATTCTATTTTCAGGGTCCATTGTTGTATCCCAAAGCTGATCAGGATTCATCTCTCCTAATCCCTTGTAGCGTTGAAGGTTTATTCCGGTATCGCCTAATTCCTTTGTTTTTTCCAGTTTTTCCCTTTCGGAATAGGCGTAAGATATCTGTTTTCCTTTGGATATTTTGTACAAAGGAGGCTGAGCAATATACAAGAATCCATTTTCAATAAGCGGACGCATATATCTAAAGAAAAATGTCAGAATTAATGTTCTGATGTGTTCACCATCTACATCAGCATCTGTCATGATTATGATCTTATGATAACGGGCTTTTTCAATATCAAACTCCTCTCCAATTCCTGTGCCTATTGCTGTTATTAGTGCTAAGATTTCGTTGCTTTTTAAGATTTTATCCATTCTGGCCTTTTCGACATTTAGTATTTTTCCTCTTAGAGGAAGTATCGCCTGAAATTCTCGGTCACGTCCTTGTTTTGCACTACCGCCTGCCGAATCACCCTCCACGATATAAAGCTCAGATTTCTCAGGATCACGAGAAGCACAATCCGCGAGTTTACCAGGAAGGGCTGAAGATTCAAGCAAACCTTTTCTTCTTGTCAATTCCCTGGCCTTTCTTGCTGCTGCCCTAGCCCTGTTTGCAGTGACGGCTTTGTCAATAATTATTTTTGCAACCGAGGGATTTTCTTCAAAAAATTCTCCCAATTTTTCATTTGTTAAACTTTCGACAATACCTCGAACTTCAGAATTTCCAAGTTTTGTTTTTGTTTGCCCTTCAAACTGGGGGTTTTTTACTTTACAAGAAATGACTGTAGTAATTCCTTCTCTGCAATCCTCTCCGCTAAGACTATAGTTGTCGTTTTCAAATAATTTATTCTTTCGTCCATAATCGTTTAGAACTCTTGTCAAAGCTCCCTTGAATCCAGAGAGATGAGTTCCACCCTCATGAGTATTTATGTTATTTGCAAAGGTAAAAATATTTTCTGTATATCCATCGGTGTATTGTATTGCAATCTCTACCTCAAAATCTCTTTTTTCAGCTTGGAGATATATCGGATCAGGATGTAGAGGTGTTTTATTTCTATTAATATGTAATACAAATTCACTGATTCCCCCTTCATACTTGAATAGATCGGATTTTCCATTTCGATCATCAATAACCTCTATTTCTAAGCCAGCGTTGAGATATGCAAGCTCCTTTAATCTTGCAATAATTGTATCATAACGAAATTCTGTTGTTTCAAATATTTCTCCATCCGGTTTAAAACGAACGGTTGTGCCTGTTTCTTCCGAACTACCAATCTCCTTTAAAGGTTCGACTGGAATGCCGTGATCATACTTTTGATAAAATTCTTTGCCCCCCCTACGGACCTTAATATCAAGCCACTCACTTAATCCATTAACACAAGAGACACCAACACCGTGTAATCCTCCAGATACTTTGTAAGCTTGACAGTCGAATTTTCCACCAGCATGCAATGTTGTCATAACTAGTTCAACGCCTGATTTGTTGTATTTTTTATGCATTGCAACCGGAACGCCTCGCCCATTATCGAACACAGTCACTGAACCATCATTACCGATAACAACCTGAACTTTCGTACAAAATCCAGCCAATGCTTCGTCGATGGCATTGTCTACTACCTCGTAGACCAGATGGTGTAATCCTCTTTCATCAGTACTGCCGACGTACATTGCAGGGTTTTTTTTAACGGCAGCAAGCCCCTCTAACACCTGTATTGAATCTGTATCGTAACTTTCAGAATTTCCAGTTTTTTCATTAACCATGTTAGCTCACTTCTTAAGGAAAATAATTAATAACTCTATTGATGCTCCTGTGCTTTGTTAAGTCCCATCGCTTATTTCTCTCTTGGATTACTCATATGGAGTAAATGCTAATAAATGTTACTGTATTCGACCTGGTTTTTTTCTTGGCAAAATCTTTAAAAAATGTTTTAAAATGAATGGCATTACACAGTTTAATGTTGGATGGGCTTCAAATGAAAAAAAGATTATCTAAAGTAATTCATAGAAAAAAGCTATATTTTTTGATTATATGTTTGATTTCTCTTCAATTTATAGGGATTTCAGTTGAAGCAGATGACGATTTAGAAACGGTTCAGCAGTACTCACCGATCTTTTATTTTGAAAAAGATGAATTATGCTTCCCAGTTAACGCAACTTATCATATTGAAAATGCTCAATTATATAAATTCTCGGAAGAAGGCAGTTCCTTGGTATCAAATGAATTATCAGATATCGACCTTTCAATTTATACTGACGGGGATTATTTTTTGGATAATATCTTGGGTACAGTTAATGATAACAATATAATTCTAGATTATCAAAGTAAGATAGATGAATTAGGATACACAGTTTATTACCGTGTAGTAAAAGACAATGAAATCGAAGTGATTCAATATTGGATGTTTTACGCCTTCAATAAAGGTGAATTAAACCAGCATGAAGGCGATTGGGAAATGGTGCAAGTCGTGCTTTCAAATGAAAATCCCACAGATTGCATGTATAGCCAACACCATGGGGGGCAAAAAGCCAGTTGGGGTCAAGTAGAGAAAGAATCAACTCACATGAAAGTTTATGTGGCACGTGGAAGTCATGCAAATTATCTTCGATCATTTTCTGGAAAATTTGGAATTGCCAATGACATAGTAGTAGCGAATGGATTTATTTTGAATCCTGGAGAATATAATTTAGTTTCAATCGAAGACCAGGATTGGTCACAATTCGGGGGAAGATGGGGAGAATTAAACAGCATCGAAGATTTTTTAAGGGGAAAGGCCGGACCTCTAGGTCCCAAGTACAGAGAAAACGGTGTCATGTGGGACAATCCGATTACGTGGGGAAACAGTCTGACTCCCTCAAATGATTTAATTTTTTATCTGGAATGGTTCCTGTACAATATAGTTGGAATTTTCCTCTTGATTGCCTTAATTTCATTTGCTTTAATCGGCTTTCGAATTTATAAAAGGTACAAAAAAATAGGCCTCGGCCCAAGAATAGTTTCTATGCTTTATATCGATGGAATTAACCTAAAAAGTATGGGTAATGTTGTGACAATCATTGGAATCATTGTTGTATTTTTTGCCCTTTTTAACTCTTGGTATAGTGTATCCACAGACATAAGTGTCCAAGGATTTGACACAGAAGGCACGGTAAAACTTGTATCAGTCGATGGATTGGATGGCATCATGGTTAATTTTCTTGATCCGAATAGCGGTCCCGTTCAGTTGGGTTCACTGTCTCTACCTTTTTCGTTATTTATTGGAATTGGACTTGCTTATTTGGTAATAGCTACAATTGGGATATCAAACAGTAAAAAACTTGGAAGAAAATACATCTTTAGGGGGATAAAACTGTTGGTCCCAATAATTTTCATCATAATAGTAATACTTTCAATTGGTTTTGTGATAGGCAGTTATCCACTTGGCGAGTTAGATCCAGGAGTAGAGCAAATCTTTGGTAGCGTCACATCCTCGCCTTTGGGCGGTCAGAAAACAGTTTATCTAACTTCTCTAGGGGAAAGTGAGCAGATTAGTATAAAGTGGGGTTTGGATTTGGGCGGTCAACTACTGATAATTTCATCTATATTGTTGATTATTGCAGGCATAATGGAAATTATTGCTAATTCTGATTTTTATTCAGAAAAAAAACCTTATCCTTATAAAAATTCTAATTCAAAAATTAAAAAAAATACCCAAAATAAAGAAAGTAAGTCAAAGGGTTCAGACAAAGGAAAATTATGATAATTAATGCAGACCTTCATATTCACTCACGTTTCTCTGGTAACAAGAGCCCGAAAATGGATCTTTGGACTATTTCGGTCGAGGCACCAAAAAAAGGGATCCATATAGTAGGAACTGGCGACTGCCTACATCCTCAGTGGTTGACTGAAATTGCTAGATGCAATAAAGTTGATGAAGGCACATTTGAGCTAAATGGTACACGGTTTATTTTGAGTGTTGAAGTAGAGACAAAAAATCGCGTTCATCATTTGATTTATTTTCCTAGTATTCAATCTGTTAAAGAATTTAGAAAAATTACTAAACATTTTTCAAAAAATTTGGATATTGATGGAAGACCAATTATTAATATCTCGGGAGAAGAACTCGCGTCTATAGCAAGAGAAGTTGATGCTTTGATAGGGCCGGCCCATGCATTTACCCCATGGACTGGAGTTTATGCTAATCATAAATCGATTAAGGAATGTTATGGAGATTTGACAGATTACGTGTCTTTTGTTGAACTAGGTCTAAGCGCAGATACTAATTACGCAGATAGAATTAAAGAGCTACATCGACTAACCTTTTTATCCAATTCAGATACCCATAGCCCCCATCCTGTTAGATTTGCAAGGGAATTTAATCGCTTTAAGGTAGAGGATTTAACTTTTAACGAAATTAAGAAAGCCATCTTGCGTCAAGATGGAAACAGACCAGTATTAAATGTCGGTTTACCACCAGAAGAGGGTAAATATAACGAATCCACTTGTAGGTCTTGTTTTACTCATTATGGCTATGAAGAGGCAAAAAAAAGAAAATGGCGCTGTAAATGTGGGAAGAAGATAAAGAAAGGAGTAAAGGACACAATCTTTGAAATTGGAAATTATTCAGAACCGATTCATCCGGATCACAGACCCCCCTACGTAAATTTAATTCCCCTCCCAGAAATAATTACAAAAGCTATCGGGCACCGTAACCCCTTTTCGAAAACAATATATAATCGTTGGTGGGAACTTATTTCTACATTCAATAGTGAAATAGACGTGCTGCTTGAAGCAAACATTGAAAATATTTCTACTATTGCAGTTCCTGCTGTTACAGAGGCGATAAAGGCATTTCGCGAAGGAAAAATTATTGTAAAACCTGGTGGGGGAGGGAAATACGGAATTATTGAATTTCCAAGTGAAGAGAATTTCTTGACAGTAACATTAGGTGCAAAATAAAAATAAGTAGTACTTACTATTTGTCTGTATGAAATTTTTATATTATGAAAAAGTCAAGAAAAAAATCGAAAAAATCTTGGGCAATAAAAGCAATCCTAATTGTTTAGATAATATTGTTAATATTTTGTATACGACTTTTGAAAAATATAGCTGGATGGGAATTTATTTTGTAAAGGACGATAATCTATTGCTTGGTCCATGGAGAGGAAAAAATGCAACTGAGCATACAAAAATCCCGATAGGTGTGGGAATATGTGGTTCAGCTGCCAAAACAGGAAAAACCGAACTGGTACAAAACGTAACTCAAGACAATAGGTATCTTTCTTGTTTCGTCTCAACAAAATCGGAGCTTGTTGTACCGATTAAAAAGTCAAATAAAATAATTGCTGAGATAGATATTGATTCCAACATTTTTGATGCATTTGCGGCAGAAGACGTAAATTTAATTGAACAGCTGGCTAAAAATAAAGACTTAATTGATATTATTTTACAATATAAATAAAAAATAATTTTTTCATTTTGAAAATTCTCCACAATATCTTTATATACTTTGTTTAAAAGAGAATATATGAAGGTAAAGTGTTGTGAATGATGAAAAATAAGAATGGGAAGAAAAGAGTGCCCAGTGAAATTAATATTGTATGGGTAAATATTGTTGATAATTTTGATTAATCGGCATTTTTTTCAATTAAATATTTAACCAGTTGTTGTTAATAAAAAAACATTATATTGACTCCCCTAAATAGACAAAAATTCTTTTCTAACGAGCTGAAGTATAATCAAATGAGATAATTTTAGAGAAGTATTATGCAATAATTCAATTTTTATACATATAAGTAAATTTTTATATTAAATTCTATATTAACTAATGGAAGTAAACATTTGAATTACAAATTATGTTTGGTTATTGTTACATTTTCAATTGTCATAACCTCTGTAGCGTCTTCATCGATTTGCAAACATAATTATATGTTTACTGATGAGGAGCCATCAGATAATTTGTTTTTCG
>Ga0272443_10006654_pt1 | contig 11346 bp, 7 predicted proteins | sample SSMAcet12_FD_193581 | JGI IMG/M metagenome (GOLD analysis project Ga0272443, IMG submission 193581) | Marine sediment archaeal communities from Little Sippewissett salt marsh, Falmouth, MA, United States - SSM-Acet-12 | ecosystem: Environmental > Aquatic > Marine > Wetlands > Sediment ... | reverse complement strand
CTGTTAAATCAGCGTAAAAAGATGTAAAACCACCTTTGTGTTCTTCAATGAAATTTCCGTTTAGATAAACTCTGCAATATTTTTGAATACCATCGAATTCAACAATTATATTTTTGTTTTCCAGACTTTTATCAAGTTTAAATTTTTTCCGGTAAATGCCCCATCCATACCACCAGTAGGTATCGTCTCTTTCCGACGGATATTTTATGAATGGATGCACATCACCGGTTGTTTCGTAAGTTGACCAGGTGTGTGGCAATGCAATTGCCGGCCATAATTTGTCATCAAAATCAGAAACAATGTAGTTTTCATCCAATTTGGTGTCCGGAAAATAATTAAATGTCCAGTTGGAATTGATTGTTTTAGTGATTCGGGGATTTTCATTTTCTTTTCCGCAGGAAAAAAGAAAAAGGGCCAACAGGACTAAAATCATCATTTTTAAAGGTATTTTTTGTAACGTATCCATAATGTGGTTTCAATATAAATGTTAGAATTTGAATTTGATGATGTAGGCTTGCCGGCTACCCGTGTGTGTTGAATTAAACCCGATAATATTTCCATCGGGGCTCCAGCGGCAATGAATATCACAACGCCAGTGACTTCTGAATTCTTCAGGTTCAACAAATTTACCAATTGGTAATACTGCCTGTGTTTTCATATCCATTAAATATATTTTTTGCTCCCTCAAACCGTTTCTTGGATAAGTATCAGTAATCATCCATTTACCATCGGGAGAAAAAGTTCCGTGCCCATCGTAATCGAGCAAACCGTTGCCAAGGCGTTTATAATTTTTTTCTCCTACGGTAAAAAGCACGTGTGAATATTGTTTGCCTTCAAACTCGCTGGTAATCATCAATTCATCATCGTTAAGCCAGTCGAAATGCGAACCTCCCCAACCATCCGGGAAACATCGCAACAGGTTTGTGCCATCCTTGTTAACCGTAAATGAAGTGGTGTTTCTTTGCGGAACAGCGCGTGCCAGCCAGAAAATTTTACTACCATCCCGGCTAAACAAAGTGTGATTGAAATATTCAATTCCTTCTTCAGGAACTTCAGGCACCTGGCTTTTTACATCGGCTAAGGAAACTACCAATTCAGCTTCTCCGGTTTCAAGATTTACCAGGAATAATCCATCGTCTGCAGGAAACTGTTCATCAGGTTTGGCATCCTGGCCTTCTCCTCCATACCCGTAATCGGTACGGGTAATTCTAAGGCGCCCAAAATTTATACTTACCGCTTCTTTTCCGTTAGGCGAGACAGCACTAACAGGGTGCGGAATGATTTTTATTTCTTTTTTAGTATGAACATTCATAATAATTGAAACAAATTTACCATCGCGTAAATCGTTAAAAATTATAAGCGAATCGGGTGAGGTAGCCAGCCAGTGTGCCATACAGCCCTGCTGGAAGTTCCATGCACGGGTAGTGGTTAGAGGAATAAACTCCATTGTTTCCAGATTAACCATTCCCAGCGTTGCCGGATCATCTTCTGTGGGTAGACGATATTTTACTTCCGTTTCAAGAATGGTGGCATATTTTTGGTTGGCGCTGAACGAATTGATGCCGTAATAGCTGGCATAAAAGTGTTCCTTGTTGTTATCCACCAGTTGAACTGGTTCTGAAAATTCAGGGAAATGTACTGTGTTTGCAGTCTGTATTTCTGAAGATCTTTGTTTGCATCCTATTATTACAGTCAAAACGGAAAGAAAAAGAAAATGAATAAATTTCATTGTTTATGGTTTTAGGTTTAAATATTGTTTCTTCACTAATCCATTAAACGGGCATTATATTGTCTGGGTGTTGCAGAATAACCGGAAAATTTTTTTGTACCCGAGCCTTTCTGTGTAAAAATAAAAACTTCAGTCGACCAGGGATTGTACACCATCACTTCTTCACGTTCATTACCGGTAATATTAGCCGGAATACAGTGGTACCATCCTTGTCGTTTGTTGCCAACCTCCTTTGGCAGGTCGGGAAGTTTAAAAGATTGTTTACCATCGCCTTTCCATAGCATGCCGCCGTTGTAGAGCATGGCAGTTTTGTTTTTACCATTCCAGAACACTACTTCCATACCTGTGTTGTTGGGCGAAGAATTTAAATCAAAACGGCTGCGTATTTCACCGGAGTTACCAACCAGCATCACTTGTTCAAAATGGCCGTTATACCGAATCATCATTTCATTTCCCGGTAATGTTTCGTCGAAGTCGGCGACACGGAGTTCCTGCCCATGCGGAACCAATTTCCCGCCCAATTTCAGAATAATTTTTCCATGTTTGTCGAGCACACAACCAAATCCTGAACCAAAGACGCGCTTTTCGGTTTTGCTATCCCAGTAGTCTATGGTTACTGAATCCATATTTTTACCGGGTTTTTTCTCCCAAAGTGGATTCCCTTGAGCATTTAAAAGGTAGTATCCGCCATTAATTTCGTCTAATCCATCATCATCTAGATCTCCAACAGCGGGAATGTAAGCCGGGCAGTTTTGATATTCATCCCATTTGTTTTCGTATGACCATAGCACTTCCAGGTTGTGGTTGAAAGCGATGATTTTTGTGCCCAGTTTTATGATAAAATCCTGCGGAGTTTTGTTACCGCTGAGATTACAGATAAAAATGCGTTGGTGCACCCAGTTAGGTCCTTTGCCCGAAGCGGTTGTTAACTCTTGCGATTTCGCTTGTTTTTCGACTGCACCGGTCGTGCCGTCTAAAAACATTAATGAAATATTCTTCATGGAATGAGGATCAACCGTTTCCGGGTTCTCGGCAAACAAACAAATCACCTCGGTTTTTCCGTCAGCATCAATGTCGTAGATGGCAACCGGGCCAGGACGGTTGGGTTGCAAACCCCCTTCTCCTTTGGCCCAAAGAATTTCCCCTTTTTCAGTAAAAGCACCCAAAAATGAAGGTTGGCAGGCACCTCCATCAACCGAAATGGCAGCACGGTAAACCACAAATGCGGCTGTGAGATTATTCTGTAAATCGCCAATGCGTATGTCGCCACCATATTCCAAACCATGTGAAGTGGTTCGTAGTTGTTTCGGGATTGCAATTTTTTTGTGCAGGACTGGTGGTTGAATTTTTTGACTCTTTTTGCCAAAAGCCACACTATTTAGCAGAATTAGAATCAATATTGCTTTTATCAATTTTTGAGTCATTCAAACAAGTTTATTCAAAGAAGTAAAGATTAAACACTTCATTCAGTTTTCCACCCATCTCTATCCAATCCGAAATTTCCGGGATTTTATCCAGTTTATCGATTCGGTCTCCATTAAATTCAAAGATTATTCCCGGGATATTAAAACGGTTGTATAATCCTGTGGCGCTGTTGTATCGGTCGGGTTCTGTATTTTTGCCGTGTTGCATTTTCGAGCAGAACCATGTTTGGTCGTTCAGTATATTAAAAAAACTTTCAATTTTGGGTAGGAAATTGGTATCGTCTGCTTTAGGCTGTGGCACGTGCAGGTTGCCGTAGTTATCGTTATGAAAATCAATAAAAAAGTCAGGCCTTTTGTTTTGGTCGATTAACTTTAGCAAGAATTTTTCGAAATAGTAATTTTCAGGAGCCAGGGTACTATCAGCCAGCATGCCCCAGCCACGGTTTAAATCCATGCCTTTGATGTTAAAACGGGTCATTCCGCGAACCACCATATCTTTGTTGGCCATAGGTAAAATGTAATAGCAAATTTCGTTGGCAATATTGGTACTTTCGGCTCTCTGCAAATAATCGTCAACCATACCTTCAATGGCCCAGTTCCCACCTGGTTCCCAGGCGTGGGCCCGTCCACGAATCAAAACTATCTTTTCAGCTGTAGGATTGCCTAGTCTTATTATTTCAAGGGGCCGTTTTTCAACCGTTTCGCCAATTTCAAATACTTTAATTAACGGTTCCTGGATAATGCGGTTTTTAAAGACTTCCAGATGTGAAAGCGCATAAACCGGTAAACTGGCCACATAAACCGTTCCTGATTTCATGGTGTATTTTACCTGTTTGTCGTAACTATTATCCAATACGTTTGTACTGGGTGTTCCATTCCAGTTTTTATAATCTTCTGAGAAAAACACAGCAATTGGTTGCCCCTGTCGTCCGTATCGTGGTTGTACTCTTCCGTTGTATATATTGCGGAATCCGGAAAGAATAAGATTCAGTTCGGTTCCCGGTTCAGCCGCAATTTTAAAATTAAAATGCGTGCATTGCCGGTTGATGCTGTTTCGCTCGTAATCGTACAGCAGGTTTATTTTTACGGCTGTATCGCCTATCGCATCCCAGGTTAATGGTGATGCATTTTCGTAATAGCAGTCGATAAATTTAATTTTGCCCACAACATCTTCCTGTGCAAAAATAATTGTACTTTTTATTAGAAAAAGAAACAAGAGTGTTTCAATACATAAGGATTTTTTCATTTCATTTGTTTTGACCAGTTCGTTCTTTTTGTTCAACAAAATAGGGTTGGAATGTATACGAAGAATGGACATTCCATTTTGCATTTTTTTCAGGTAAAATCGATTTTAATTCCTGAATCAAAGTTGAATTCTCCGGATTATCGGCAATGTTGTTCCATTCATTTGGATCGGAATTGTGATCGTATAACTCTTCCCCGTCATCTTCGTAGCGGATGTAACGGTAGTCCGGTGTTCGGAGTCCGTGGTTGTTCATTCCAAAAGTGGTAAGAGCAAAATTGTTTTCCGGTTCTTTACCCTGCATGTAAGGTACAAGGTTAACTCCTTCGTTTCTGTCGTAGGCTGGTAAACCGCATAAATTGAGCAGGGTAGGGTAAATGGAAAGCATTTCGGCCGGCATGTCCAAAATCTTTCCTTTTGGCAGGTTGGAGGCGGCAAATAACAGCGGGGCGTTGGTGGCTTCTTGCCAGAGTGCATGTTTGGCAAAAGTTCCTTTTTCACCTAACCGGTAGCCGTGGTCCGACCAGAGCACAATTACTGTATTCTCGGCATGTTTGCTTTTGGCAAGGGCATCAAGCACCCGGCCTACTTCGAAATCAACAAAACTTACACAAGCCAGATAAGCCTGAATAATTTTTGCCCAGTTGCCTGTTTCAATGGCCCAATCGGTCTGCGGCATCATGGGCAGGTCGTTAATTAAATGTGCTACCGGCGGTACATCATTCAAATCGTCAGGTTTGTAAGGTGTCATTTCTAAATTCTCAAGCGGGTATAAATCGAACCATTTTTGTGGTACATATAGCGGAACATGCGGGCGCAAAAAACCAACCGCAAGAAAAAAGGGATCGTCGTAATCGCGATTAAGCCGTTCAATGGCCCAATCGGCTGACTGATGGTCGGGCATCAGTGAATCGGCTTCCGGAAATGCACCCCAGTCGGTGCTGGTACGACCGTATTTTTCCCGGTCTGATGTTCCGTAACCATCCCAAACAAAGCGTTCATCAGGCAGTGGTCCAAAGCCTTTGTAACGACCGCCGGATTCATTAAAAACACCATCGGGGGCGTGCGTATGAAACAGCTTGCCAATACCCATGGTATGGTATCCATTGTTTCGAAAATATTCAGGCAAATAAATTATGTCTTTGGTTACCTCGTTGTCTTTGCGGATCATATTGTCGTCAATCATCCCGTAAATTCCTGTGGTTGATGGCCTCAGGCCTGTCATCAACGATGCACGTGACGGACCACACAAGGGTGCCTGACAATGTGCATTGGTAAACAAAACTCCCTGAGAAGCCAGTTTGTCAATATTCGGTGTTTGGGCATTCGGATGTCCGTTCATACAGCCTAACCAGTTGTTTAAGTCATCGATGGCAATAAATAAAACGTTTGGTGAGTTTGGCAAACTTTCTTTTTCAGCCTGTCTGTTTTTACAGGAAAAAATAAACAGGCATAAAAGAATTGGCAGGAACAGGTTTTTCATGGTTACAGGTTTAATTATTTATATTTTCAATTTGTTTGTTCACTGGTCCGGCTGACAAAATAATTGATATTTCGTTATTTTTCAGGGTAAACATTCTTCAACACCTTAGTATGCATTTCACCCAATTTTTTATTATAATCATAAGGTTTTCCTTTTTGTCTAACCAATACTGGAATTGTAGTTTGGCGCTGGTTACATTTTTGTATTGGTATTAATTAAATCCAATCAGATTAGTTCAGACATTTCGATCAATTTTAAAAGAATTTAAAAATAAGGATAAAATACTTATTTTATACCAGCCTAATATTAAACCGCATGAGAATAATAATTATCAGCCAGATCTTATTTCATCTCCTTTCATTCAATAAGACCGATGAATTTAAATTATTGGGAAAAGTAAAACCTAGATCAGCTCTTGAAATTGAAACTTCTGATTTATGGATTGGCGGCGAAGTGCTCGATCGCGACTTATGTGATTACGATGCATATAAAGAATATCTCGGAAAACTGGGAGCAAAGAAAATACGTCTCCAAAGTGGATGGGCAAAAACTGAAAAAGAGAAGGGAATATATGATTTTACCTGGCTCGACCATATTGTAGATGATGCAATTTCACAGGGGGTGCAACCCTGGATTCAATTAAGTTACGGAAATCTGATTTATGAAGGTGGTGGCGGAGTAAGTTTGTCGGCTGGATTACCAACTTCCGATGAAGCGCTGGATGCCTGGGTTAATTATACAAAAGCAACAGTTGAACGCTACAAAGATCGGGTAAATGAGTGGGAGATATGGAACGAAGCCGATCATAAAAACAATCTGCAGTTTGGAAGCGATGAAAACACCTATGGGCGATTGTTTGTTAAAACGGTAAAGGCTATTAAGAAAATTCAACCTGATGGTAAGATAGTTGCACTTTCAATTGCCGGAGTTGGTAATACAAAATTTGTTGATGGCTTTTTTCAGTACCTTCAGGAACATGGCGATGTAAAATGGGTGGATGTAATTACTTTTCATGGTTATCCACGAAATCCTGATCAGGGCTTTGATGCGGTTGAAAAACTTAAAGCAACCTCATTAAAATACAACCCAACTATTGAATTCTGGCAGGGCGAAACCGGGTGTCCATCTACCCACGGAACAACAGGAGCTCTGCGCGGTTTTCCCTGGACTGAACACAAACAGACGAAATGGGATTTAAGACGAGCCCTGGCACATATCGGACGAGGATACAAATTCAGTTTGTTCCTGATTTCAGAATTTGTTTACAACGATGCACAAAGAAAGGGTTTGAATTCAAAAGGGATATTAAAAATTGATGAAACTGACTTTTCAATACAGTATCCAAAACCGGCATATTATGCTTACCAGAATTTATGTTCGATTTTTGGACAGGAATTGAAATTAGTTGAAAGTTTAAAGTTTAATGTTGTAAGTGATAGTACACTTTCTGTTTTTGGATGGAAGGGGAAAAATGAAAAGCCTTTGGTTGCTTACTGGAAGAAAAACCGTATTCCTGTTGAAGAAGATAATTTTTTTGATATTAATCTGGAAATTGAAGGGCTGAATTTTAAAGATCCGGTTTTGGTGAATCCATTAAATGGAGACGTAAAATCCATCCCTAAACTGAAAATCAGAAAAGCAAATAATGACGTATTTTTCGAAGGTATCCCGGCTTATGATTCGCCATTAATTGTAGTTGACAGTGAATTGCTAAAAAATATGATCAGTTCATTATAAACTTTTTAGCAAGAATTAAAATCAGGTCTTCTTCTCCGGGAACTTTTGGAGAATTGGAATCATTGGATTATCACAGCCTTATTTTATGTTGATTAATCTCTTGTAAATATAAAGTTCAACATATAATTAGTACTTATCGATTTTTTTATCGTAGTAGGTTTGCACATAAAATAATAAAATTGGAAGATACCCTCATTTGATGAACGGGATTATCTATTCAACTAGTAAATGATTATTTTTACTTTCAACTTAAGCCAGCTAAAATGAAATCTTTTCTGAAAACCTGTATTGCAGTCTTTTTTTTAATTCTTGCTTACCCGACTACGGCAAATGATAGTTTAGAAAAGAAAAAACTTGAACTTCTTCAACTTGTAAAAGATTATGCCGATGCCATGCTGGAAGAAGGTCGTGATACTTATGGTTCGGAGCATTCTCCATTATTTGCATCAGCATTAAATCGCCAAACCATGAAAATCGATGCCGGACTGGAATCAGTTGAAATTCCCGGAGTCCGTGTTCGCGATCGCTCAATATCCGGGGCCAACATGATTCATGATATCGGTTTGTTTAAAATTTTATATGAACTTTCTGGAATAACAGGAGAAACGAAGTATGTTCGGGAAGCAGACAAAGCACTTGAATACTTTCTCTCAAACTGTCAGAGTCCGGCAACTGGGTTAATGTGCTGGGGGGAACATTTGTATTGGGATTTTATGACTGATGATTGTGGTTATTCTCCAAATTACGATTTTCATGAAGCAACCAGGTGGCCGTTCTGGGATCGGGCTTATAAACTGGTACCCGAAGCTTGCTGGAATTTTGCCATAGGTGAGTGGGATAATCAGATAAACGATAAAAATACAGGTGATTTTAGTCGGCATGCCCGCTATTCAAAGCGTGAAACTTTTTCGGGATTCGACTTTCCCCGTTATGCCGGACAAATGATTGAACGCTGGGTAGATGCATATAACCGATCTGAAAATGAAGATCAACCAAGAAAGGAGGAATTGCGGACTGCAATAAAAGTTCTTTTTTACCGGATGCAGGAAAATGTGAAACTTTCAAAATCTGGTCTTCTGATTGCAGGTCGTGCAACACAGGGTGATCATTTAAATGTGGTTTGGCTGACCAACAATCTGGAGTTAGCCCGGTGTCTGGAAGAAGCAGCTCCGGCTATGGAACCTGAGCTGTCGGATGCGATGAGGGAATTCGCCTTAAAACAAGACGATGACTTTTTAAATGCACCACATAAACTGGATTCCATTGGTGGAGGCTTTGCAGTTACTTTACATGCAGAAACAGGTTTGCCTCGTACCCGATCAATGAACAAACCTTATACCTCAACCTGGAGTTCAGGATACGGTTATGGTACACATGCCAGGGTTGCGAATATCTGTTACAACAGATATAAAAAGTTAAGAACTGAACACACTGATATGGCACAGCAATATAAAGAACTGATGCTCAAAGCAGCAGGGAATTATTTGAAATCTTCCCCGGATACAAAAGAATTGTTAAAGCCCAATGAGTTTTCAAATGCCATTGAACTGATGTTAAACTGTTACGATTTAACTGAAGAGAAAAAGTATCTGAAACGTGCTGATTTTTTTGCCAAAATGGGAATTGATCTGTTCTTAAACGATGGGTGTCCATTACCAAAAGCAACAAATAAAAACGGGCATTACGAGTCAATCACCGGTGGACCTTCGTTTATGTATCAACTGATAAAACTCCATATTGAATTAAAATCTTTATAGTATGAATAACAGAAGAGAATTTATTAAACAACTTGCAGGTGGAACAGTAGTTCTCTCGTTGCCGGCATTGCTGAGTTTTGCAAAAGAAAACAATTTGCCTGTAAGTGCCATTACCAAGGGGCCCAAGTACCATTGGTTTGGATACTACGACAAATTACAGTTTGATCCAACCAATCGTTTTGTGCTGTGCATGGAGGTTGATTTTGAAATGCGATCGCCTGAAAAGGATGATGTAATAAAGATAGGGTACATTGATTTGTACAACGCTGACAAATGGACAACCATTGGCGAAAGCCGTTCGTGGGGATGGCAGCAGGGATGCATGTTGCAATGGGTACCCGGATCAAAATCGAAGGTAATCTGGAACGACAGGAGCGGAGACAATTTTGTAAGCATTATAAAAGACATGAAAACCGGTGAAGAAAAAATAATTGATAAAGCCATTTATGCTTTAAGTCCTGATGGAATTCATGCGGTTGGAACTGATTTCTCACGGATTCAGAATTATCGGAAAGGTTATGGTTATCCCGGAGGAATTGATCCTTATAAAGACCAGAATGCGCCAAAAAATTCTGGTATTTACAATATCAATCTGAAAACAGGAAAAAGTAAATTGATTCTTTCATACAAACAGATTTCAGAAATACCCAATGCAGGGATTGATATTTCGGAAAAATGGCATTATTTCAATCATCTGCTGGTGAGTACAAACGGTGAGCGTTTTATTTTCCTTAATCGTTGGCGTGATGAACCTATTTCGGATGAAGTTTTATCTAATCCGACTGAATACAATAAAATAAGAGGAAGATATACCACGCGCATGTTTACTGCAGGTCTGGATGGCAAGGATGTATTCCTGCTCGATCCTTCCGGAAGAACTTCTCATTTTATCTGGAAAGATCCTGAACACGTTACAGCCTGGACACGTCCTGCTGGTAAAGAAAGCGGATTTTGGGAGTTTAAAGATAAAACCACTGAAATCCGTCAGGTTGGAAAAGGAGTGATGAAAGTAAACGGACACAATACCTTTTTGCCGGGTACAAACAATGAATGGATTTTAAATGATACGTATCCGCAGGGACAGGAACGTGAACAAATTCCATACTTGTATCACGAAAAAACAAATAAACGAATCGATTTAGGTCGTTTTCATGAACCAAAAGATTATAACGGAGAATGGCGGTGTGATACCCATCCAAGAGCCAGTAATGATGGCAAATTAATATGTATTGATTCAACTCATGGAGGCAATGGCAGACAATTGTATCTGATCGATATTAGTTCATTAAACATAAATTAGAACAATGAATGAAACGCAGAAATTTTCTTAAACAGTCAGGTGCAGCGGGTTTTGCTACCGTATTAGGTGTACCTGGGCTTTCAGCTTCAGATCTTTCCAGGCAAAAAGATTTTATTCTGGAAAAAGAACACAAGGTTCCGATAAAAGGTGAATTCGATGTAATTATTTGCGGTGGTGGACCCGCTGGAGTTGCAGCAGCAATTGAAGCCGGAAGATCGGGAGCAAAAACAATGCTGATTGAAAACAACGGTTGTTTAGGAGGCGTTTGGACTTCCGGCTCTCTTACCTGGATTCTGGATTATCATCATCAAAAAGGAATTTTAAAAGAAATTACAGAAGAGTTAACCAAGCGCGGAGCAGAATGCCCGATTGATACAGGAGATGGCTCTTTTGCTTTCGACCTGGAAACCATGAAATACTTGCTTGATGAAATGGCAGTGGAAGCTGGCGTTCGAATACGTTTTCATACGCGTGTTTGCGATACGCTGGTTGAAAATGGAAGATTGACCCACATTTTAACTGAATCCAAATCAGGACGTGAAGCATGGAAAGCCAAAATATTTGTTGATGCTACCGGAGATGGTGATTTGGCTGCACAAGCGGGCTGTGGATTCGATTTTGGCGATCCTGAAAACAACGCAGCAACACAACCTTTTAGTCTGCTTGGAATAAT
>Ga0272443_10006651_pt1 | contig 11350 bp, 12 predicted proteins | sample SSMAcet12_FD_193581 | JGI IMG/M metagenome (GOLD analysis project Ga0272443, IMG submission 193581) | Marine sediment archaeal communities from Little Sippewissett salt marsh, Falmouth, MA, United States - SSM-Acet-12 | ecosystem: Environmental > Aquatic > Marine > Wetlands > Sediment ... | reverse complement strand
AATGAAATTACGAAAATATCACAATTTGAAAAACATGAAGAATTAGTAACTTAAACGACTTGATATGAATAAAAGTATCTCTTATAATTTAGCTGATAAAATCCGAAAGGTTTTGAAGACTTACACTCTTTTTGAGTGTTAAAGCCGTTTGATTATCAAGTTCAGAAATGCCTTGATTTAAGCTCATTGTAGACCGCAATTCCTCATGCGGTGGTCTTAACATCCCAACCAACAAACGACAACAATTTCCTTCTCCACCCTGCCAGGGTTCTATGTGAGAAGCTAATTGTTTCCAACCTCTAAGATTGAAATAACCAACACAGAAATCTGCTCTATTGGAATTTGTAAGTGAATTTTGTAATGAAGAAAGAAGTTGTAAATTTATATTATCAAAAACTCTTGGCATAAATCATCCCCTTTATTTTTTCCCTGCCTTACCTGATTTAACCCAATTATCAATTTCCTGAATTTTGAATTTCCAGAGGCGTCCAACCTTGTGGGCAGGCATATCACGTCTTTCAATCCACTTATAGACCGTAGGTGGCTTTATCCCCAAATAAGTAGCTATTTCATCTACAGATAGCCATCTGTCGTCGTTCATTTAGACTCCTAATTTGTCCAACAGATATTAATGAAAATTAAAAGAAGGTATGAAACTCACAGAGTTAAGTCAAGAACCTGAATGAAAAAAAGAGCCTGAATTGTATTCAAGCTCTTGTGGAAAGAACGGTTTAGAGGTTTAGGAGTGATCCAGCGCGGCGTTCAAGGTTTACACGCCAATTGGTATATGGCATTGAACGTGCATGAGCAGTCAAGCCCTGGACCATTCCCCAAACAGTGGTTACATCATTGCCTTCGTCGATCCCCGCTTCCCAAGCGTTAGTGACTTCGCTTTTGGTGAACGGTTTGTCTTTGAACCATTCCAAAGTTTCGTCTAAGTCTTTGGCTATTGGCTCGGTCATGGCTCTTGAAACGGTTTCCTTGACAGTTTCATTGTAACCCCGATTTTCGACAAACTGATTCAACCGGGGAAGAGCAAGGTTTTGGAATCGATCAACCGCTTCGCCCTTGTGGACAATTCGGATTTCCCGGACTTCCTCCGCCCCCCAAACTATGTGATTGCCACACACATAGTTGTATAGGAATGTGGTCAGCCCGAAACTGGCGGCTCCGGTTTCAGAGTTCCAGCAGAAGAATCCTCTACCAAGCTTAGCATTGCCGATTTCAACCGGATTTTCATCATTTACCATGAAAATGAACATATCCCGGTCTGATGCATATAGGCCGCTGGTTTCCGATCCGTTCATCGATTCGGCTGGCGGAGTACGCCATCCTCTGTCTTTTGTGGCTTCAATAATCTGCTCGACAACATCGAAATCCCAAATTCGGCCATAATTTGGCCCTGTGAAGGCGGAAGCTGTCTGCTGGTGGTTAGTGTCGGAATCTTCAGAATTTCCTCTTAGAAGTAATTTACAGCGGTAGTTTGAATTCTGAAGACCGTGTGAAAGGCAATTTTGGACGATTTCGGGTGGAAGTGTGCGAAGATATTTGGCCGGAGCTCCGACCGAATAGCAAAGCTGGCTAAACGCCCAATGCGATAAATTAGCAGGCGGCGAATTGCGATTGATGGCGATTGAGCCGTTTTCCAGAACCCTTAGATTTACATCTTTCAAGGTCCTGTCTGATTCAGTCGAAGACTTTTTACGGTTCTCGGTAAAGACCTGCAATGACTCGAGACTTTCGAATCGCTCGTCAGCCGGACGGGTTGCCCATTGCTTGTGAGCATCATACAGATTTGTAGGCATGATAACCTCCTGGTTTGAATTGTTATTGTACGATTTTGATTTGATGGGGATTATTAGCTTAATACAATCCAGGAAATTATCAATAGCCGCAATGCGCAACAAATGTTAATAATAAAGATGGTGAAATTGAAAAAAGTGTTCATTCTCATTTAGTGTAGAATGCTTCTCGACAACTAATGAATAAATAGATATATTTAGTATATGGGCACAAAAGAGGAAAACGAGAAGAGAACCGGTATCTACAAGAGATGTGAGATTTTTTATAATTCACTCTCGGGTTTTACGGGTCAGTCTACTCTTACATATCTGTTAGAAAATATAAACTATCTAATCAAGGATTGTGTAGCAGCTGGACATATAGAATTTTGTGTTCGCAGTTTGGTTTTATATTCAAAAACATTGAGGAAACTAGGTAAAACAGAAAGTGCTTTAAAGTTTGCTATAAAAGCTTCCAATCTAGCAAAAGACAATGGGCTTATTTATGAGAGTATTTTTGCTGAAAATGGTTGTGCTTTTCTATACCTACAACTGTTTGAACTAGAACAAGGGAAAACCATAGCTTTCCAAAGCCTTTCCGATGCACGAAAACAAGGATTTGCTGACTTGGAAGCAGATACACTTGCTCTAGTAGGTCATATTTTTGAGTTAGAAGAGAATTTTAACAAAGCAATCGCATATTTTTTCAAAGCCCTGCAGACTGCAAAATCTGCTCAAGATGTAGAACGTGAAGTTGCAGCACTTTCCGACCTTGGACGGATTCTTGGGATGCAAGGTGATTTTATTAAAAGTCTAGATTATTTAGAAAAAGGATTAGAAATTGCTGATGAAAAATGTGTGGCAAAATATATGCCGGTTATAAATTACCAGATTGCAGATGTATATAGATCTTTAGATGATATAGCGCTAGCCAATAAGCACTTGGATGACTCTCTGTTGTTTGCAAATGCATTGAATTATTCTGAAGCGATAGTTGAAATACAAAGTCGCATCGGAAAACTAAGATTACATGAAAGTAAGTATGAAGAAGCGTTAGAATGTTTTAAGACCATAGACTCACAGACGGCAAAAATGAAGTACATAAGGGACAATCGTCTTAATTCTGTTGCAATTGCAGAAACACTTATAGGAATGAAATCTTATAGTAAAGCAAGAGAGGTTCTTGTGCAACTTTTAAAAAAGGTGCAATCTCAGCCAGCATCAAACCACATTCTTATTTGTCAAATACTTGAGCAATTATCCATTGTGTATTCGCATCAAGGTTATCCTTTAGAGTCTAAACACTTAACTGAATACTCAAGAAGGTTTAAAGATTCACAAAAATTTGGAATGTACAATTCCCATCAACAGAAATTAGCACGTCAATCATTATATTCTAAATTTGAAAACGATATATCTGAAATTATAGATAAAGAGATTAAAGAATTTGAGGTTCGTGGCCGTACAATCAAGTTTGTACAAGAAACTGCATTTGTAACATTCGCTGACAGTGATGAGGAAGCAGAACTAACACTAACAGAATCTAAATACTTGAGATGTTTGAAGATAAAACAAGGAACACCGGTCAGTGTGATAAGGCTAGCGCAAGAAGTTTATCCTAGCGCTGATGATGATTCTCCAAAAGATTGGCGGCCGACAGTTAAAACCCACATAATGAATATAAGGAAAAAACTGAAAGATGAAAAGGGTGGTTCAATAATCAAACAAGTTAGAAATAAGGGCTATATGCTTTCTAAGTCATAAGTATCTTGACAATCTTTACCGAAAATCGATCTGGTATTCTTCTCATTCTCCAGTAAAATATCTCCTAAAGAGTTAGTTTTCTGTATTTGCTGAAAAAGTACAGAACTCTAACAAACTAGAAATGGAGGTATTTTATGACAAAATCATGCCCTTCCTGCCAAACCTCGGTCAAGAAGGCCGATGACACTTGCAAAGTTTGCGGTTGGTCTTTTTCTGATTCAACACAGACAACCAACTCGGTGGTTCGTCCAGCGGCTCGTCCAAAGATTCAAGCCGAGATTGAACTGGCTTTTGCAATTGACAGAACCGGTTCTTCAAAGCAATTCGCCACTGGTATCCCGCTAACATCCGAATTGATTCTAAAACAACTCGAAGAAAAAGCTCGGAAGATAACCTGTCGAGTGCAGACGCATGGTGATCAAGATGAGGGCCAGATGCCTATCATGCTTATTGATGATGCGACAGCTAAACAAGCCCTCAAGGAAATTCGGAAAATCACATATGAAGGGGGTGGTGATCCGGCAGAGCATCATTTAGATGGTATTGAGAACCTTCTAAATACTACCCCCTGGTCTCTTGATCCTTCCAAATCACGGGGTGCAATCCTGGCATTTCTGACAGCCGACAGCAAGCCAGCCACCAGCGGCTCAACTGCCTACGAGATCGGCCAGAAAATAAAAGACCAGGGAATACTTCTCTACTTGGTATGCCAGCCCACAAAATCCCTTCAGGAGTTGGTCGATGCTGCTGATGGTCTTCTGTTTGAGATTACCAACAAGCCTGATCCCGATGACCTTCAGCGCATTGCGGGACAGCTGGCAACGTCAATTGTATCCACCGTAGGTTCGGGTGCTACCGCTCCTCTCAATCCGGTAACTCAGTGAGGAGGCTAAGATGTATACGCAACAATCTACCAATCAACGACTCATTATGAGTCGGCTTACGCGACCGAGTTGGATTAGTCACAAGCGCCGACAGCTTGCCATTCTCTGTCGGGACGCATCACCATCCATGAGCGGACAAAAGGCGAAAGACGCTTCACAGGCATGTTTTCAGCTTGTCCGTGAGCTTGCGAATCCAGCTAACAAGGATGGCTTTTGGAGTTCTGTAATCGACTTTGCCGGTTCGGCCCAGGTCAAGCACGATCTTGTATCGGCTGTAGACTTGGCTCAAACTCTGCGACCGATTTCAACTTCACTGTTTAGTGGCGGCACCAACATCACCGCCGGTTTGGAACTTGCCAGTCAATTATCTCAAAAAAAACTAGACGATGGTCAGGAGGACGTATGCTGGCTGAAACCTGTCGTAATCCTTTTCTCGGATGGTTGTCATAACCGAGGTCCAAAACCAGATGTAATTGCCACTGCACTTCGTAAATCAGCTGATGTAGTTACCGTCGCATACGGTTCGGACGCTGATATCAGTTTGTTACGAAATCTCGCAACCAGTCCACAACACCACTATCAGTGTAAAAACGGCAGCGATCTACGTCAGTTCTTTGCAGCTGTCGGCGCCTCTATGACGGCCAGTTTAGCATCTGGTGTTGATGCCACCAATGCCCTGGCTCAAATCAAGCAATTAGATTCTGAGAGGGGGTTACAATGAGACAATCGCCTAGTCAAAAACAGTTCGAGTATCTCAGGTCTATAGGTGCTTGGAATGATAACAGTACAGAAATCAATCAAGTGCAGGATCAGAGGGGCAAAATACCCAAGAGGAATGTATTCGACCGAATAAAGTGGTGGCTATTTGCACTGCTTTGTGTTGTAGTACTGTTGGCCGTTGCATCCGCGACACACGCTACTGGGGACGATGAAATAACAATTGACAGATTATCGGTTACTGAGGATATGATAGTAATCCATGCAGACTCTGAGGTAATTGACTCAAAAACTGGCTCAATTCACACTTTGTCCAAGGAGGTCGAGACCGATAAAGGGTTATCAGCTGACACTCTATTCATCCTGTTGATGATAGTCGTTTTCTTCGGTGCTATATATGTCGCGAATTGGCGAATAGTTAGGCATCTGATAACAGAAATTCAACGGATTGCCATATCTGTGACCCCTTTGCCAGTGTCTCGGTTTCGAGATGACAAATCCACAAAACCTTCATTGGCAAATCCTAAGAAATTTATCCACCGTCTCACTCAGTCTGAGGTCCCGTCGCCAGAACAACTTATTCAGATTCTTTCCGACTTCCCTCTGGGTGCACCATTGCTTTCCCAAAAGCCATTAAGACCGACAGAGTCATGGAGTCTCGGTTTTGCCACCCACACTGGCAATGTACGCAAAGAGAATCAGGATTATGTTATATGCTTTCGAGTAGGTGACTATGATGTACTTATATGTGCCGATGGATTGGGCGGATTACCAAAAGGACAGCAAGCCTCCTTTTTGGCAGTTTTTGAAACTGCTAAATCGATAATTCAACAGCTTGGTGCTGTTTCATGGAAGTCTATCCGGCCAAAGAAGGTTATCAAAAAGGCACTATCGCAGGCTCATCACATTCTGACTGCTTATGGTGACAAACTTAATATCTCTGGTATTAACGGTGGGCTACGAACCACCCTAATCATTGCTTTAGCCAATGCCACTGACGTCCATTACGGTTACGTAGGTGATGGAGGCTTGGATATTCTACGCACCACTGGTCATTTGGAATCTCTAATGATCCCGCATAAACATGGTCAGCTGCTAAACGTATTATCAGCCTCGCTGGGGCCTGAGAAACAGGGTGATGCTGTAATAGGACAAATAGAACGTAGACTGGGCGACCTCTTGATTGTCTCAACAGACGGCATTGCCGACCGTATTGACGCACCGGAATTTGCTCGTGACATTATGCGGCTGGCAATACACAAGAAAGGTGATCTTCATGCAGTGGCAAAGCAAGTAGTTGAAGAACTGGCGAACAGCAAAGATGACCACGGCTACATCTGCGACGACAATCTTACATTAGCGCTTTTGGGTACGGGATACACACCGAAGCTTGCATCTGGCTTTTGGAATGAACCTTCCTCGGCGTCAAAAAGAAGTGTTAATAATATCGAAACTGATAAGGATGACGAGTCAACCTTATCAGTTGTGGAGGGGGCTTCAACATGAGCGGAGGAGCTAGTTTATCTACGGTCTCTGGACACATGGTAACGCTAGGAAAACCTATAGCTTATGGCGGACAGGGAGAGATCCGTGATGCAACGTTATCACGTGGCAAGAGAAAGGGAGTTGTAAAGCTATTCAAAAAACCTTTTCGCAATCCCTCTACACGTCGTCGAATAGAGTTTCTTATAGATTCAAAGCTCTCTCAGAAGTGTCCCGTTATATGCTGTCCGACTGAATTGATAGCATCTAATGGTGAATTGGGTCACTTTACACCATTTGCCAATGGAATTTCTCTTGAACAAAAACTGCTGGCAGGTGATATCACACTCGTTCAGGGCATACAACTGGCATTGGCAACTGCCCGAGCCGGAGAAGTTCTTCACGAACAAGATATTTCACATGGTGATCTACATTCTGAGAACATTCTGGTTGAAACAGGAGAAGAAAATGTCCTCATATCACATTTGATCGACCTAGATAATTTCGGTGCCCCAGGGCAACCTCCGCCAGATATGATCGGACAGAATCTTTATCTCGCCCCAGAGCAAAGGATTGCTATTTCAAAAGGTGAGAAAGCAACTCCTGATATTTTCACTGATCGTTTTTCACTCGGAGTCCTTATTCACGAAATCCTACTTCTGAAGCATCCTGCTACTGGGGCTGATGATGATGAATCATCTTTTCAGCAAGCAATGAGCGAAGGTCGGTGGCTTCATGATCCAGAAAACGGTGGATCCTTATTGGATACCTTTGGTGGTTATCCATCTGGCATCATAGGTCCCGATCTGTCCAGAATGTTCCGACGTTCTATGAGTCTTGATAGGGAGACGAGACCAACACCAAAGGAGTGGAAACAATCATTGCAGTTTGTTCTGAACAATGTCTATACCTGCCCTCACTGTAGCGGTACTTTTATCGCTAATCCTTATTCATTTGTTTGTAGTCACTGTAAACAGTCATTCCCGACACTGTATCTTCATCCACTAAAAGGAAATCATATAGTTCTTGATAAAGCTGCTATAGCCATCGGTCGTGAACACATTGGAGGTGATCCGACCGTGAGCGCTAGGCATGCCATATTCCGTCGCAAAGGCTCATTGACTTTTATTGAATCACGAGGCAGAAACGGAACCTTTAGATGGGATGGATTGCGGTGGATTCATCTACCTGACAATTCGCCGATTCTGGTTCAGGATGGTGATAGGTTGAGATTTGGTAGTCTTGAAGTGGAACTGAAGGAGAATAGGTAATGGGCTTAATTGAGAAAAAAGTGATTCGACTAGTCGAACCGATTTTTAACTGTTACCGTAGCAAGCGAATCAATACTGGCGGAACAGGAATACAGATCAAGTTGGGTGAGGCTCGGGCCGCTTTTGGTCGCAAGGGGTCGATGCCGATATCGCTTTCGGCAGAACAGAGATTACGGCACAGCTTATCGGTAGGATCAACTGGCTCAGGAAAGTCAGTTGGCCTGCTGGGGAATCTTATCCAAGATTTAGCGTCTCAACAACCCTTCCTCATGCTCGATTGCCATGATAGTATAGAGAAGCTCCTGCGCATACTTGCTCAACGTGTTGTTTCCGGAGAAATTCCTGAGAAGATAATCGACAACATTTGGCTAATCTCTCCATCGAACGATAAGTGGTGTGTTCGCATCAATCCACTGGAGTGTCCTTCGCCTGAGAATGCTCCCGTCAAGATAGCACCGTTTATGGAACTCTTGCGTGTTTTTTGGGGGGATGTTCTCGGCCCTCAAACACATGAATTTACTCAGAACCTACTGATTCTTTTAGCAGAACGGAAACTGCCATTACCCCAGGTTGGAAAACTTCTCAGTAGTACGGTTAATTTGCGAACTCACGCTATGAGTCTCCTAAATCACCGAGCTCGTGAATATTTCCTTGGCAGATATTTGTCATGGTCACCACGGCGTAGGACACAAGTCGCAGAGGCATTTCTAAATAAGGTAACGATCTTTTTGGCCGATCCTCGCATTGCAGCTATGCTCGATGCCTCCAAAAGTGATATTGATTTCCGACGAGCAATGGATGAACGTAAAACGGTTTTAATAGAAATCAGCAAGGGTCAATTCTTCGATTCTGTAGGATTGTTAGCCTCGATGATACTCGTTTCCCTGCAACAAGCCACATTTTCCCGATCCGACCTCCCTGAAGCCAAGAGGAATCCTTTCTATATAATCATTGAGGAGTTTCCAGCCTTTGCCAGCTCAGTGACTGTTGAGCCTTTCTTAAATGAGTCCAGGAAATTTGGAGTTGGATTGACTTTGGTAGCCCAGACTTTTGCTTCTCTCAACAAATCTTTACTTTCGTCACTACGCGCCAACTGTCACACACAACTGTTTTTCAGGCTATCGCCCGAAGATGCCCGTATCGCGGTCGCAGGACTTACCGGTGAAGTACGTGATCTCATCGGTCGTGAGCTGGTATCGTTGCCTATCGGAACAGCAATGCTTATGCAAGGCGGTGGCATTCCTCAGCGACTGCGAATACCGCACACACCTTCACCTGATAAACTCAGTAAGCATGAAAAGGATATTGTTGACCATATCCGAAAAAACGTTGGTACTCCATTAGACCTAACAGCCGGTGCTTCCCCTACCCCGAGCATAATGACAACCAAACCTGTTGCTACTGATAAACCTGCTACACCACCTGCACCAGTAACACCACTCAAGCCTACACCACCCTCCACGAAAAAAGTCACAGGGGGTTTTGTGGAGGGTGATGTATGATGCGCGCCAATCCTGAAAAACGCAAGAAGCTCAAGAGGGTCATACCTACCGAGCGAGACATTATACTATTTGAAGCATTATACAGGCATGGGGTGATGACCCGTTCACAGATTCAACAATACCTGGGATGGGATTGTGTATCCGACGTGAACCGTAGACTTCGAAAACTATATGATGCTGGCTTTGTAGATCGGAGGTTCTTACCCAGGAAATTCGGCCCAACTCCTGCTGTCTACATGCCAGGAAACGAGAGTATAGAACCTCTTATTGAAAATGGTAAATGCAAGAAAGCCGATGTCAATCGCCGTCGTTATCGATTCAATAGACTTAGCGACAATTTACTACCTCATGAATTGCTAATTACAGAATTTGCTTGTCTTCTGAAATTCACTTTGAGGAGATATTCTGGATGTGGATTTCAGAAGTGGGAATGTGATGATGAGATTGTCAATCGCTGCAATGTTATTGAAGGCGGTGCCGATGTCGAGTTGAAACCAGATGCTTTTGGTTCCTACAACCTGCACAAGACTCTATTCAATTTCTTCATCGAAGCTGATTTAGGAACTGAACCACTATCCCGTATTCGGAAGAAAGTCGAACTCTATCGATCATTTAAGGCCAGTGGGCTATTTAAGGTCAACTTCAAGAGACAAGCATTTCGACTCTTTATAGTAACCAATTCTGGCGTGCGAGCTAGAAACATTAGCCAATCATTGCCACAAGCCGATGACCTCAAAATCTATATCGCTAATGTCGATGCGATTAGGATTGACTTGCTACTGGCTCCTGTGTGGCTGATGGCTGGCAATTCCAGAGCACAGTCGCTTCATCTTGCATCAGAACTGAATATCGAAGTGGGGGCTTAATGAGGTATTGTCCGAATTGTCGAAGGATTAATGAAGCGTGGCCGGAGCGCTGTCGTTTCTGTGGATTAACTTGGAACGTTCGTATCTGCCGTCGGGGTCACTTAAACCCAGCCAATGCAGTTTTCTGCGGTGAATGCGGAAGCGGCGATCTCTCCAATTACGCTCATGGTGGTGAGTTCATTAACGCAATCTTTGGTCTTTTTCATGGCAAAAGTCCGCTTACTCTTCTTTCATTGTATATCAAACTAGCACTCCCGCTTTTCATTTTGTATGTGATCGCAAAAAATTATGAAACACTTCTCCCTCTGATTGTTGGAATAGTTATTCTGATCATAGCGCTACGATTCGCTATCGGTCAAATGCCATCCTGGCTGACTGGAAGAGTCGGTAAGTATTATCGAAATCGGATTAAAGATTATAAAAATCGCGCCAAAAAGCGCGATAGTCGGGGGAAATAGGGTGGTGCAGCGGTCTCCAATACTCGTCTCTGGAATTACTTCTAACGTTTTTTATAGCAATACAATACATCTTCATAGCGGCGTTCTTACACCAGTAAATCTTAGTGATGCATTGCTGTATCCACCAGTATCGGAGGCTGTTCCGGGTTCGGCAAGACCAAATCACCGAGTATTGATATCCACAACTGGCAACTCAAGAGGTGTGTGATGTCGCGCCCGATCTACAAGGAAGGAAGAATCAGCCAACGAGAACGATTGTCACTTGTGGCCGAACTTCTACTTGAAGGCGCTCTGAGGACTATGGAATCCGAAAAGAAAATGCGAGCCGATGAGAAAACTGCAACAATCGATAGCCGGTCTCAGCTAATCAATAAAACCGATATGAAATCCATAAAAGTTCAAGTTAATCCGATGTGAGCATTATACGAGACTTAAAGCCGGTCTGTGTATTGGGGCACCGCAGACCGGCCATTTTTTCTACATTTTCCGGTTTTAGGGCCTATTCTGTTGTGTGTGGAACGTGACAAATTTCACTTGCGGGGGGGGGTATTTTCAATATATTGAAGCTGTTATATTTATAGCTTATGTAATGGATGTTAACGATAGTCCATTAGCTAAATAATGC
>Ga0272443_10006650_pt1 | contig 11351 bp, 9 predicted proteins | sample SSMAcet12_FD_193581 | JGI IMG/M metagenome (GOLD analysis project Ga0272443, IMG submission 193581) | Marine sediment archaeal communities from Little Sippewissett salt marsh, Falmouth, MA, United States - SSM-Acet-12 | ecosystem: Environmental > Aquatic > Marine > Wetlands > Sediment ... | reverse complement strand
GGCGGCTATTCACCCATTTTGCATGAAAGATTGTCTAATCGAGAAAATGAACTCCGTCAGATCAAAGCAGAGTTAAAGGTAGCAGAAATTAAACCAGTGAGAAGAGTAGCGCTAACTCTGGATTGGCTAACAGATAGACTGAGACTCCTGGGAGAGCTTATTGACGGTCGCGATCAGAAAACCTCGGTGCTCCGTAATGAACTACATAATCTCTTTCCAGATTCGATAATGGTACAGCCATTTAAAGCAGGTAATCGGATTGGGTTTGGTTTCTGGGGAGAGGCAAAACCCTTTGCATTGGTCTTCCCTCAAAAAGTGTCAAAAAGTAAAATAGCGGTGCAGGGACTTGAACCCCGGACACGTGGATTATGATTCCACTGCTCTAACCAACTGAGCTACACCGCCATTCATAAGCGAAAATTTGGAAATTCAAATCTAATATCTTATCGGCATTTGTCAAGGCTTTTCCGATAGACCCCTCACCTCCAGGAACCTCACGCCCCCTCCCAATGTTCCGCTTATAAATAATTTGACAAGATTGGCCCCTTAGGCTATAATTCAGGCGAATTGCGTGGCGGATATATCCCGGAAACGGGCTGAAATGATATTGTAATATTATGGAACATAATAAACTGGAAGAGCTTGTCGAACCGGTTAAGCCGGACCTCGAGCAATTCGACAAGAGAATGGCCGAGTTCCTCACCGGAGACTCGCCCCTGATCTCCGCCGTGGCAAGACACCTTGTCGAAAACCGCGGAAAACGTATCCGCCCAGCCTTCATGTTTCTCCTCGGTCACGCCGCCGGGATTGACAACAAACATTATATCGATGCTTCCCTCTCGATCGAACTGATCCATACCGCAACCCTTCTTCATGATGATGTCGTCGATAATTCGGATACCCGCCGCGGAACCGAAACCGTTAACTATAAATGGACCAATCTCATATCGGTTCTGATGGGGGACTATCTCTTTGCCAAGGCTTTCCGCCTGATGGTAAATACCGGATCGATCGAACTGATTTCCGCTATCTCCAGAGCGACCGAAAGGGTCTCCATCGGCGAATTACGCCAGGTCGAAGAAACCTCCAATTACGATCTCTCCGAAGAAGAATATCTAAAGATCATTGCCGATAAAACTGCATCTCTCTTTGCCGTTTCCTGCGAAACCGTTCCGATCCTGGCCAAAATGAACGGCGACGACCGTAAACGCTTCGCCCGTTTCGGCGAAGGTATCGGGGTCGCCTTCCAGATTGCGGATGACCTTCTCGATTATACCGGCGACGTTAAAGTCACCGGTAAGGAACCGGGTATGGATGTCATCAACGGCAAGGTCACCCTTCCGCTGATTTATACCCTGCGCAACGGCGACAAGGCCAAAAGCCAGGAGATTTTACATATTCTCGGCAATGGAATCGGCGAAGGGGGCTTCAAAAAAATCCGTAATTATATTACCGAGTCGGGCGGAATCGATTACGCCCAGCGAAGGGCCGCCGAAATCGCAGATCAGGCCGCCGAATCGGTCCGCAGTCTTGATCGAAATATCTACCAGCAGTCCCTGATGGCAATGGTGGATTTTTCCACTTCTCGCTTGAGCTAAAATTACAACTTTACACATGGTTTATAGTATAATCTGATATGTTTGGCATTACCGATTTCTCTTTCGACTTCCTCACCGGATACCCCTATATCACCGGACTCATCTTCGTTCTCTTTCTCCTGATCGCAATTCGATTATACCGCCGCACCAATCCTCCTTTGCCGCGTGGAATCCGAATTCTGCTCGGCACCCTGAGGATCATCGCTGTCATGGCGCTCTTTCTCGCCCTTTTCGAACCGGTCGTATCATACAACCGTGTCTATGAAAAAACACCCTCGCTCACTGTCCTGGTCGATCGTTCCGCCAGCATGAATATCGAAGAATCCGGGAGCACCAGAGGCGAACAGGCCGAACGCTTTCTCGATTCCGCCCCTTTTTCCGGAATCGCCTCCGCTTTCGATGTCAACATCATTCCCTTTTCCGCCAGACTGCGTGCCGATGGATCAATCGGTGACACAAATAAGACCGCGCTCGGACAGGCTCTCGATGAATTGTCCAAACGCCAGATCGGAGAACCGTCCAGCGCCTGGATTGTCCTTTCCGACGGCATCTCCAATCATGGTATTTCCCCGGTCGAAATAGCGCCCGGTATTAAATCGCCGGTATATACTCTCGGTATCGGTGAAGAACAGCCGGATAAGGATGTCGCCCTGTCCGGACTCGATTATAACAATATCATGTTCGCCGGGCGTCCCACCGAGATTACCGCACGCCTGGAATGGTCCGGCCTTGACGGAGAAAACGCCCGGATTTCCATTAAAAGCGGAAACAGAAATTTCAAAACCGAAACGGTCAAACTGGGCGAGGGTAATCTCCGCGACGAAATCACTCTGAAATTTACTCCGGAAAAGCCGGGACAGCAGACTTTCGAGGTGGCCGTCTCGGGGATCGACGGCGAAATCACCGAAGCCAACAACAGCCGCTCCTTTTCGGTGTCGGTTCTCAAGAGCAAACTTCAGGTACTGCTCGTTTCGGAACATCTCGATTGGGAATTCTCGTTCATGAAACGCTTCCTCGATAATTCCGAGTCGGTCGAGCTTACCCCGGTCGTCTTCAAAGAGGGGGGAGGCTTCCTGACAGGCTCGTTCCCCGCCCGGCAGACCGAAATCAATCAGTACGATCTTATTATCCTGTACGATGTCGACTGGACCAAACTGAGAAATCGGGCGGAGCTTTTCGACTCCTTCCTGGAAGATAAAGGAGGAGGTCTTTTTGTCCTGATGGCGGATAACTATCTCAGGAACCGGTTCCCTCGATGGATCGATCAGTACCTCCCGTTTGTCGTCACGCGGACACAGGCGAATCCGCTGTATCATCAATTCAACGGCATTCCGATCGAGAATTACCTCTTTCATCCCGCCGTACGGATCGGCGATAACCGCCGCGATATCCGCGCCGCATGGGGCGACCTGCCTCATTTTGAAACATTACTACCGATCGATTCCATTACCGACGGTGCAGAAATCCTGGTCGTTTCGGATATTGGCGAAGGCGACAATGCCGTTCCGGTTCTCGGATTCCGGCGTTTCGGTCCCGGCAAGGTCCTTGCCGCGGCCGCCGGCCCGTTCTGGCAGTGGGCTTTCCTCGGATACGGTTTCGATCAGGAACCTGATGAATACCGTCTCTTCATGAACGGTGTCGTTAACTGGCTCGCTCTCAAAGAGGAATCCGATCCTGTGAGAGTTTACCCCGATAAGGATATTTATACCCGCGGCGAAGCTGTCGGCTTTAACGCCTCCGTATATGATCTCGGCTTCAGGCCCATTACCGGCGCTTCCGGACATATCTCGCTGTCCCGCGAAAACGACCCCGACAGCACCGTCGTGCAGTTTATCGAAACCGGCGACGGCCGTTATCGCGCCGAGTTCGAAGTTCTTCCTCCCGGACGATACGCCTGGCGCGGTCTCGTCGAAAAGGATGGCAAAACCCTGAAGGAGGCGGATGGTCAAATCGCCGTGGAAGCATATACCGTCGAAGAATTCCGGCGCCGCCCCGATTTTGCCGCGCTTGCCGCGGTTTCGCAGTTGACCGGAGGTGATTTCGCCCCTATCGATCGAGCCGACAGCATCCTTGCCAAGCTCGACACCAATCCCGTAATCGTTACCGAAACCAAAGAAATCAGCCTCTGGAACAAACTCTGGCTCCTGATGATATTCATCACCGTCCTCGGTGTTGAATGGTTCCTCCGTAAGCGTTATCAGCTTATCTGACCGATTGCCCCGCACCTGTTATTCCATAATAAAAGGTCTCGCCCAATATCGTCCCCACACTGGTATGGCATGATCCAAGGCATTGCTTAATATTTATACATTCACAATCATGGTATTCATATTCCTGTATTGAGCATTAAAGCATCTTTCCTTATCTAACCGATACCTCGAATAACGCAGCACAACCATCAACTTTGATTTAGGGGGAGAATCCATGTCTCACAGATTTACGGTTTTTACACTTTTGGCGGGCCTTTGCCTGGTCTTTGCCTTTGTCGGATGTTCCGATGATCCGGCTTCGTCCGGCGGCGGCGGTGTCGTTGGCGATACGACCGCCCTGGAACTTTTCGATCTCGGCGAACTGGTTGCGGCGGTCGCTCCGCCGGAATTTACGGTTGCGGCAAGAAAGGCCGCTCTCGATTCTTTCGAAATCTGGACCGAGGGCGAATATCCGCTTCTCGATAAGGTCTTCGGTTCCGACGATCCGCAGACACTCTATCGCAATATTGATGAATTCGAAGAACTTATGAGTATTGTTGAAGAATACCTTCGCGTCGACGAAAACGGCGATCTCCTGGTCGGAAGCTTCACCGCGGAGGTTACCGATACCACGGAAGAAGGCGTAGTCACTTTTAACGCCACCGCAACGATTACCCAGCTTTCTTCCGCCACAGCTATTCCTTCCATCGCCCAGGGAATCATCGGGACCTCGGTCGACCTCGATTATGCTATTGAAATCGAAGTCAACGTTATGCCGGACGGCGTAATGAATTTCGGTTTGAAGGTCGATTCCACCGAACAGACCATCCTGGTCTTTGAATCCGGCATGGGCGGCGGTACCGGTGATGAGGGGTCGCTTATTTATGCCAGTTTCGACCCGGTCGATTCCACCTTTGTCTTTAAGGGGATCGGCGTTTCCGACGAGGAAGGCGAAGGCGGCATGTTCAACTATGTCTTCAATATTACTTCCGAATCCGACGGCGATTTCAGCTATCGTATGAGCTGGTTCTCCGATGATATTCCCGCTCCCGATTACACCCTGCTCGGCTCCATCATCGGCGGCGGCAATAAGGACGACGAATTCGCAATGGCCTACCGCCAGTTCACTCCGGCCGATGACGAAACACCGGATTCCGAATGGGCCTATGAGCAGGTATTCGGTCCGAATTATACCGAAGGCTCCGGCCTCTTGACCGATTATGCGGCTTATACCGATACCACGAATTTCTACAATTACGATGTGGTTCCGCAGGCCGTGATCCCGAATCCATTCGTTCAGTAAACGATTTGACATTTTTCCGTATTTCATAGAGCCCCGCCGGTCGCGGGGCTTTTTTTTGCCTGCCCGAACGCAACGTTTCCGGCTAAATCGCCCCAACCCTCTGTAACCTTTAAATTTGCGTGGCTTCGCGCAATTTGGGTTCGTTTTGTCATTTTTAAGGGGCCCCATTTCTGTAACTCCTTTTGGTGTGAGGGCTTATATATAATATCGTTCGGTACAATTCAACACCGGTTTGGAGTTGTTTTTGGAGGGGGGGTGATCGATGATATAATTTTGTATCTCTCCGCGCGTCGCGCGGACATCAATGTCAGGAGCTCGGGGCTCCTGACCTACAGGTCACTGCATCAATTGAGCATTTGGCGGCCAATGCAGGCGCAATATCGAATTAAATCGATATCAGGTGTCATACGAAAATCCTATTTGTGTTTAGCCCGCTTTCGAGTGCAAACTCTCGAATTAGCACCATACTTGTAGGGAAGGAGCTCTGTCGAAGACCCCGCGCCGCGAGGGGCACTCCTTCCATCATGACTACCCCATCAGCGGCAGGACCCCGTGCGGGTCAAATTTCCGCTTGATCTTGAGTGAATACTGCGCCGAGACATTTTCGCCCGGATTGTTGAACAGCTCCGCGAACTTATCGTAATCGATCGGGTGCATGAAGATCTCGGCATATTCCGGGCGTTCCGAGATCGGGAGAACCCGAAGAGTCGCCGTGACAATCATGCCGAGCAGACCCCACGACGGCGAGAAAATCTTGACAATATCCAGCCCGGAGACCGACTTGAAACAGCGCGACCCGGGTTTGAGAATTTTCCCGGTCGGGTCGGCGATTTCTCCCATGATGAAATAGCGGCTGATCGGGAGATCGTGCCCCTTGTAATCGGCGGTCAGCCCGACCGCAAGCGCCCCGCCGACCGAACCGACATAAGGCAGATCGGCCATCGGGCAGAACAGGCCGTGCTCCGCGAGGGCCTTGTTGAGCTGTTTCAGGGGATATCCCGCGCCGACCACGACATAGTAATCGCCCGGGACAATTTGCATGATACTGTTAAGGCGGTCCGATTTGAGCGCCAGGAGATTGTCGAACTTTCCCCCGATCGGGTCGATGTTATTGCCGAAGCCGGTGATGAAAAGTTTCTGCTTTGCGGAGTTGGCGCGTTCAATAACCTTCGCGGCTTCCGCGGCCGATTCCGGGTGGAAAGTCGGGATACCTCTCTGCCAGGTGAGGCGGTCCTCGGGAAACTCACTTTTGAGGGTCTCCAGGAATTTCATTTCATTCGGCATGGGGGGAATATTATCGAATTGGCCTCGTAATGTCAAGCCATACCGCAGGATAATAAGAAAACCCCCGCCGGAATAAACCGACGGGGGTCGTTTCTATCAAAGAGAGGTTATTTCAGAGTCGCTTAGTACATTCCGCCCATGTCCGGAGGCATCGCGGGAGAGGCCGCTTTCTTATCTTCCGGTTTCTCCGAGATCAGGGCCTGGGTTGTCAGCATCAGGGCCGAAATCGACGCGGCATTTTCAAGCGCGTTACGGGTGACCTTGGTCGGGTCGATAACGCCCGCCTTGAGAAGGTCCTCGTAAGTATCGGTTTCGGCATTATATCCGAAACTGCCGTTTTCGCCCATGACCTTGTTGACCACGATAGAACCTTCAACGCCGGCGTTGAAAGAAATCTGGCGGATCGGTTCTTCGAGTGCCCGGCGGACAATATTGACGCCGACCATTTCGTCGTTGGACATTTTCAGCTTGTTAAGAACCGGGACAGTACGAAGGAGCGCAACCCCGCCGCCCGGCACGATACCCTCTTCAACCGCCGCGCGGGTGGCATTGAGAGCGTCTTCAACACGGGCTTTCTTTTCTTTCATTTCGGTTTCGGTCGCGGCACCGACATTAATCACGGCCACACCGCCGGCCAGTTTGGCGAGGCGTTCCTGAAGTTTCTCGCGGTCGTAATCCGAAGTGGTGTCGTCGATCTGCTTGCGGATCTGGCTGATCCGAGCCTTGATGTTATCGGTTTCTCCGCCGCCTTCGACGATAGTGGTATTATCCTTGTCGATGGAGACCTTCTTGGCGGTACCAAGATCGGCAACATCGGCGTTTTCCAGCTTGAAGCCGACCTCTTCGGAGATAACCTTACCGCCGGTCAGAATCGCGATATCTTCGAGCATCGCCTTGCGGCGGTCGCCGAATCCCGGGGCCTTGACAGCGGCAACTTTGAGCGTTCCGCGAAGTTTATTGACCACCAGGGTAGCGAGCGCTTCACCGTCGATATCCTCGGCGATAATCAACAGCGGACGGCCCATCTGGGCGATCTTTTCGAGTACCGGAAGAAGGTCTTTCATGGTCGAGATCTTCTTGTCATGAATAAGAATCACGGCATCATCGAGAACCGCTTCCATGTTGTCGGGATCGGTCACGAAATACGGGCTGACATAGCCGCGGTCGAACTGCATTCCTTCGACTATTTCGAGGTGCGTTTCAATGGTTTTCGATTCTTCGACCGTAATGACGCCATCCTTGCCGACCTTTTCCATGGCCTCGGCAATTTTGGAGCCAATTTCTTTATCGTTGTTGGCCGAGATGGTGCCGACCTGACGGATTCTTTCGAGGTCCCCGGCAACCGGAGAGGAAAGGTTTTTCAGTTCAGCAATAACTTCCTGCACGGCCGCTTCGATCCCGCGTTTGATCGCCATCGGGTTGATTCCAGCCGTTACGGCCTTGATACCTTCGCGGTAGATAGCCTGGCTCAGGACCGTTGCGGTGGTGGTGCCATCGCCGGCGACATCGGAAGTCTTCGAGGCGACTTCCTTGACCATCTGGGCACCCATATTTTCAAAATGATCTTCGAGGTCGATTTCCTTGGCGACCGAGACACCGTCTTTGGTGACCGTCGGCGAACCGAATTTCTTGTCGAGGATTACATTGCGGCCTTTCGGGCCAAGGGTAACCTTGACCGCATCGGCCAGCTTGTCGACGCCCCTTTTGAGCTTCTCGCGGGCGATTGAATCATATTCTATTAATTTAGCCATAGTTCGATTACTCCTTGGTTTTAGCCTACAACGGCCAGGATGTCGGATTCACGCATGATCAGCATTTCTTTGCCGTCGATGTTCACTTCGGTTCCGGAATATTTGCCATAGAGCACCCGGTCACCCTTTTTAACTTCCATCGAAACGGTTTTTCCGTCCTCGACCCGTCCCGGGCCGACTTCGATAACTTCACCTTCCTGCGGCTTTTCTTTGGCCGTATCAGGAATGATGATTCCGCCCTTTTTGGTTTCGGCGGCTTCCAGCGGCTTAACCAGCACTCGATCAGCAAGCGGTTTTACCGTCATTTCGTATCCTCCTTCAGCGTTGATTCTGTAATCAACAGGTTTTATAAATGTCAGTTATTTCATTTCCTTATCTATTAGCACTCGTATTTGTTGAGTGCTAACAGCCTCCGAATATATATAAATACTCATTATTGTCAAGAAGTTTCCAGAATTTTTTGGCTGTTTGAAAAAAATATTTAACGATTTGTCAGATAATGACTTACAAAACCGGCCCGGACTGGTAGTCGGCGATTATCCGAAGCCCGTCAAGAGTCAGCGTCGGATAAGTCTCCTCGATATACCGCGAGTATTTCGCGAATTCCGAGGCCAGCCCGCCGGTCGCGATCACTTTCGGCTTGGCTTCCAGCTCTCTGGCAATCAGCTCCACGAGATAATCGACCTGGCCGACGGTTCCGTAAAAGAGCCCGGCCTTGATTGAATCTGCGGTATTCCGCCCGATCACGGTCGGAGGCGCTTCCACTCCAACCTCGAACAGCTTAGCCGCCCGCTTGGCCAGTTCCGCGCCGGATGTCACCGGGCCGGGGGCCAGGACGCCGCCGAGATAGACCCCCGCACCGTCGACAACATCGAAATTGGTGGTGGTCCCGAAATCGACAATTACGATCGGTCCGCCGAAAGTCACGAATCCCCCGACTGCGTTCGCGATACGGTCCGCCCCGACCGCCGCCGGGTTGTCATACCCGATTTTGATCGGCAGTTTGATCTCATGCCCCACCACGATCGGCTCCACCCCGATATACTTCTTCCACATCTTCAGATATACCGGGGTCAGGCGGGGCACCACCGAGGCCATGACGATCCGGTCGATTTTGGCTTTTCCATTGAACCGCTCGATGATACCGGTGATAAAAAAGCCGCATTCGTCCACGGTCAGGTTATCCCGCGAGGCGATCCGGAAATGATCGAGAAGTTTCTTCCCGTCGAAAATCCCGATCACGGTATCGGTATTGCCGATGTCGATTGCCAGAAGCATAGGCTGAATATATTATCCTTGCGCGTTAAAGTCAATCGGCCCGGATGAAATGAATTTCAGGCTGGACTAAATAATGCCGACAAATTATATATCGCATGCGTTTAAATAGTAAAAATTATGGAAGAAATCATCATGGCGAAAAAACCGGTCAATACCTACAAGATCGACAGCAAGTTTTACGATAAACTCGACAAGTTTGTCACGAAGGTCCTCGAGGAGGGGTTCGACAAATTTTCCGAGGAATTCGCCCATGTCGGAGATTTTGTCGAAAACGCCAAAAAGGACAGGAAAAAGCGGACCGACAAGACTTTCCGTACCACCCCGAAAGAGATGTATCTTCTCGAGTCGCTCTATTACAATATCTTCGACCGGGCCTATCGCGATGATTTCAATAAAACCAGACATACCGTGATAATTCTTCCCGATTGCCTTGCGATACGGGGGGACAAGTGCAAGAAGAAGAAAAAGAAGTTCGGCGATGTCTGCACGCACTGTGCGAATAAGTGCGAGGTCAGCCGGATCATGAAATTCGCCGAGAAGTATGGGATTGAGGGATATTTTTCGAAACGGGAGTTAACCAAACAGCTCGGCCAGATCAAGAAGAAGAAAAAGTCGGTCGGGGCGCTCGGAATATCGTGCGTTCTGACCCTGGCCTCCGGGATGCGTTCGGCGCGCGAGGCGGAGGTTCCGGCGCGGGGGGTATTTCTCAATTTCACCGGGTGCGATCACTGGTCGGCGAAGGCTTTCCCGACCGAAACGGTGTTCGAAAAAGTGAAGGCGATCATAGAAGAAAAACATGGAAAAAAAGATTAGGCCGATCTCATCCGATGAGTACGACGACCTGATCCGTCTCTGGGGGGACTGCGGGCTGCCGTACCGTCCGCAAGGACGCGATTCGTTCGAAAGCATGAAGAAGGAATTCGAACGGATGGAGACGATTTTTCTCGTGATGTATGACGGGGCGCGGATGATCGGTTCCATTATCGGGACCTCCGACGGCCGCAAGGGCTGGATCAACCGCCTGGCGATACATCCGGAATATCGCGGCCGGCGCCTTGCCGGGGAGCTGATCGCGCAGTGCGAGGAACATCTGCACGAGATGGGGGTCAGGGTGCTCGCCTGCCTGGTCGAGGAATGGAACACGCCGTCATTGTCGGCGTTCAAAAACGCCGGCTACCGCATCCACGACGACATATTATACTGCTCCAAACGAAGTTCGGATGAGGATTGAGGGGCAAGCCAGATTACTTGGCCATTTCATAAATTTGCCTTTTGGGGAATGAAGGTGACAAAAACTGTCTTTAGTATCACATAATAACATAAATCATCTTGTTTTCATTGATTATTTTTCACTGAGTATTATTTTATAACATATTCATCGTTCCCATTATTTATGCAAATGTTAAGGTGAATTTAGAATGAGTGATGTCCCTGAAAATCTAGAACCAAAAATTGATGACAATATACAAATCGCATTAATTTCGCTGATTAATCTAATCCCTGCTATAGGAGGGTCAATTTCATCGGTTATTTCCGGCTGTAGTCAAATTAGATATAAAAAAAGAATGTATGAATTTCTCCAGGGTATGGAAATTGATTTTAGAAATACTGCCAAGAAGATACGCGAGGATTTTGTTACAAAGGAAGACTTTTATGAGTTATTCGGAATTGCGCTTGAGAAGGCAGTCAAATCGCGCGAGGAAGAAAAAAGAACCGCATTCAGGAAGATATTATTAAATGCCTCTATTGAAGAATCAGCCACCTATAACGAATTAGAGAGTTTCTTGGATTTATTGGATCAAATGCAAGGCCTCCATATTCAACTTTTGAAAATACTAAAGGATCCTCGAAAATACGATGCGGAAAATGACAATTTATTAAAGAACGGCACGGGTGGTTCTAGTACTTCTCAAAAAGAGATATTAGATACATTACTACCAAATTGGGA
>Ga0272443_10006648_pt1 | contig 11358 bp, 9 predicted proteins | sample SSMAcet12_FD_193581 | JGI IMG/M metagenome (GOLD analysis project Ga0272443, IMG submission 193581) | Marine sediment archaeal communities from Little Sippewissett salt marsh, Falmouth, MA, United States - SSM-Acet-12 | ecosystem: Environmental > Aquatic > Marine > Wetlands > Sediment ... | reverse complement strand
TTGATGAACAACAGTATTACTTAAAACCCATGAACTGTCCCGCTGCGATGATGATTTTTAACCGAAAAACCAGAAGCTATAATGATCTACCCATTAAGCTAGGAGAGCTTGGGACTGTATATAGATATGAAAAAAGTGGAGAATTGCATGGCTTGCAACGTGTCCGTGGTTTTACTCAAAACGATGCGCACCTGTTTTGCACACCCGAACAACTTATTCCCCTGATTGAAGAAACCCTTGAAATGATGCAGGTCTTTTACAAAGCTGTCGGATTCAATGATTTTAAATATGTGCTGGCAACTGGAGATCGAGATAAGGAAAAATTTAAAGCGGCTGGAACTGATGAGGGGTGGGAAAAAGCCGAAGAAACACTACGAAAGGTCTTGCAAGATAAAGATTTAGACTTTGAAGAAATTAAAGGTGATGCCGCTTTTTATGGACCAAAAATCGATGTATTAGCAATTAATGTTTATGGTAAATCAGACGCAATATCTACAGTTCAAATTGATTTCAACCTGCCAGAGAGATTTGGTGTAAATTATATCGACAAAAAAGGTCGCAAAAAAGAACCTTATGTTGTTCACAGAGCACTAATTGGTTCATTCGAAAGGTTTTTTGCTTTTCTAATTGAACATCACAAAGGTGCTTTTCCGCTTTGGCTTTCACCGGTTCAGGTAAAAGTTTTACCCATTTCTGATAGAAACTTGGACTATGCACAAAAAATTACTCATTTACTAAAAACAAAAAACATAATAGTCGAAATTTCAGACGAATCAGACACTTTGGGTAATAAAATTAGAAAAGCTCAAGAACAGAAAGTGCCGTATATGATTATTTTAGGAGACGAGGAAGAAGAAAATAACTTAATCAGTGTTCGAGACAGAAGCGGCCAGAATAAAAACAACTTAAAAATAGATGAATTTATAAAGGAAACTAAAAGGAAGATAAAACAAAAAAGCTTGGAGTTGTAGTTAAGCCAAGCCTGTGATAAAATTTACACTCGAAATTGAATAAAAAAAGGTATTGGAATATAAACGAAAAAATTCGAGCCGAAAAGTTAAGACTAATCGGCAGCGACGATAAGCAGATCGGGATTGTAAGTAGGACTGAGGCACTTAAAAAAGCAAAAAAAGAAAAACTTGATCTTGTAGAAATAGTTCCCAAGGCCAATCCGCCTGTAGTTAAGTTGATTGATTTTGATAAATTTCGCTACAGAGAGGAAAAAAAGCTAAAAGAACAAAAGAAAAAACAAAACAAGACTGAGCTCAAAGAAGTTCGGTTTAGTCCATTTATTGCGGAGGGTGATTTTAATACCCGCATTAAACGTATCGAGGAATTTCTTGATGAAAGCAATAAAGTAAGAATTGCTGTTGTGTTCAAGGGGAGACAAATGGGGAGTAAAAAATTTGGATATCAGGTACTTGAGAAGATAACAAAAAAATTCGGAAACAAAATTGCGATTGACATGGAACCAAAATTTTTAGGAAGACATTTGGTGATGATAATTTCACCATTAAAAAATAAATATAATGACAAAAGTTAAAACTAAGAAATCAATTACAAAAAGGTTTAAAGTAACAGGAACCGGCAAAATTATGCGAGGTAGATCTTTTAAGCGGCATCTTCGCGTTAAAAAATCAAAAAGACAAAAACGCCGGCTTAAAGGAGTTGTGCCGGTAAAAGGCGCGTATGCAAAAAAACTACGAAAGCGCATGGGGCTTAAAAAACAAAAAGGAGTAAAACAAAATGGCAAGAGCTAAATCACCGTCAGCACGAAAACATAGAAAAATTAAAAGTGAGGCTCGTGGTTTTAAACACGCAAGAAGAAAAAGAGTCAAAAATGCAAAAGAAGCGCTTTTACATGCAGGCCAATATGCTTATATTGGGAGAAAACTTAGAAAACGTGACATTAAAAAATTGTGGATCATGCGTCTGAATGCAGCAGCACGACAAAATGGCTTAACTTACAACAGTCTTATAGACGGGCTTAAAAAAGCAAAAATTGAAATTAACCGGAAACACTTATCCCAAATAGCAATTTCAGACGCTAAAGCATTTAAACAAATCCTTAAGACAGCTGGCTTTAAAATCTCTTAAAACAGGGGATTTATTGCGTATAAGTTTCAAATATTAATCCCCTACAAAAGGGGATTTTTTGTTATCATAAAAACATGAAGGAAGAATTATCAAACATAAGAAATCAAGCACTCAACGAAATCATGGATGCAAAAACTAAATCAGATTTAGAACAAATCCGCATTTCTTATCTTGGTCGCAGGGGTCGGGTAAATCAAGCTATTCAAAATTTAAAAGAGCTTCCTTCTGAAATCAAAAAAACTATCGGCCCGGTCATCAACGAGACTAAAAAAACGCTTGAACAGGAAATCAAAACAAAAGAGCAAGAACTTCAGAATAATCCTTACACATTTGACCCTACAATTCCGGCAAAAAAAATACAAACAGGTAGTCTTCATTTAACAACACAGGCAATTTCAGAAATTGAAAACATCTTTAAACGCTTAGGTTACGTTCGCCGTCGTTATCCTGAGGTAGAGTGGGATTATTACGCTTTTTCCGCTTTGAATTTCGGCCCCGATCACCCTGCTCGGGATGAATGGGAAACATTTTTTGTTGATGAGCCTGAAAACAAAAAATACGGGCAAATGCTTTTGACACCTCACACTTCCTCTGGTCAGGTTCGCGAGATGCTAAATTCGGATATACCCATCAAGATGATTAATATCAGTAAATGTTATAGAAGACAATCAGATGCCAGACATTATCCCATGTTTCATCAATTTGAAGGTCTTTACATAGATAAAGCCGTTTCGGTCTCCGAACTTAAGGGAACTTTAGACTTCTTCGCAGAAAGTTTCTTTGGAAAAGGAAGAAAAACCCGAATCAGGCCTTATAATTTCCCGTTTACCGAACCTTCATTTGAAGTCGACATAAACTGCGGGGTTTGCCTGGGTAAGGGGTTTGTGAACGGAAAAAAATGTAAAGTGTGCAAAGAAGGTTGGCATGAAATCGGTGGAGCTGGAATGGTACACCCCAATGTTCTTAAAGCAGGCAAAATTGATCCCAACAAATATTCCGGATTTGCGTTCGGTTGGGGTGTTGAGCGCGTATTTTTAATGAAACAGAATCTCGGAATCGATGATCTGCGAACATTTTATAGTAGCAGTCTACATTATTTGAAACAATTTTAATTTATAAACTATGGATATTTTAATACCTGATAGGTGGCTAAAAGATTTTCTTAAAACAAAAGCGTCCCCTAAAACAATTATGGATAAACTTTCTCTTTGCGGACCTTCTGTTGAAAAAGTTGAAGGTAAAGGGAAAAAAGCTGTTTATTCAATTGAAGTAACCACAAACCGCGTAGATACAGCCTGTGTTTATGGGATTGCGCGAGAAGCTGCTGCAATCCTCCCGAGATTCAACATTGATGCAAAATTAAAAAAACTTACACAGAACAAAAATCTACGCAAGGGACAAGTAGATATAAAGATTAATCCCAGCCCAAAATATGTTAATAGGGTGATGGCAGTTGTACTCTATCAGATTAAAAATGATAAAACTCCAAATGAAATGAAGCAGAGGCTTGAAGCCTCAGGCCTTAGAAGCAAAAACCCTGCGGTTGATATCACTAACTATATTATGCTTGAGACAGGGCACCCAACCCATGTTTTTGATTACGACAAAATAAAAAAAGGGGGGCTAACATTCAGGCTTTCCAAAAAAGGAGAAGAAGCAAAAAGCTTTGAAGGGAAAAGCTATAAGCTTTCGGGTGGAGATCTGGTAATCGTCAATGACAAAGACGAAATCATAGATATCCCCGGCATTATCGGAACAAAAAATTCAGTCGTTGATGACAATACAAAAAATGTTTTATTTTTCATTGACAACAACGATCCAAAATTAATTCGAAAAACATCTATGGAGCTGGGGATACGCACTAACGCAGCCTCGCTCAACGAAAAAGGGGTAGATCCCGAACTGGCCCAAGAAGCAATGTTGCGTGGTCTCAAACTCTTCAAAAGTATTTGTAAACCAAAGGAGATAAGCTCTGTATTTGACTGGTACCCCAACCCCTACACCGGAAAAGCGATCGATACAAGCCTGGAATTTATTAACCAGAAAATAGGCACACAGCTTAACAAAAACGACATCACCAAACATCTTAAGGTTTTAGGTTTTGATCCAAGTTGGAACAAAAATAATCTAACTGTTAAAGTTCCATCATTTCGAGCAAAAGATGTTAATATAGCCGAGGATATTGTTGAAGAAGTGGCCAGAATGTATGGATACTTCAATTTACCAGGCAAATTACCACTTGCCATTGCTCAGAACTTTCAGGAAGAACCTCTGCTTCAGCTTGAAAAGAAAATCAAAGAAATCTTGATGATGTTGGGAGGACATGAAATCTATACACTTTCAATGGTTTCAAAAGAACAGACTGAAAAAAATGCTCTAAAACTCAAAAACCCGATGGGGCGGGATGCCCAATACCTACGTACAAATCTTGCTCCTTCACTGACCCAGGCAGCCCAACAAAATTTATCACAACTGAAGTTTATTATGTTTGAGATTGCAAACGTTTATATCCCCAAAGCCAACAATCTGCCAGAAGAACAATCTAAGCTGGGGGTGCTATTTCAGGGACATGAATATACTTATGCAAAGGGGGTTTTAGAGACACTTTTTAAAAAATTAAATATTAAATTCAATTGGGAAACGACAAATTCTAAAACGTATGAACCTCAAACCAGCCTGATTGCCAAATCAGGAAAGCTTATTTTGGGACAAATGGGTAAAACAACTCAGAATCTTATTTATGCTCAGTTTGATCTGAAGTCGATTTCTCAAAAAACAAGAAATTACGCTCTCTACCAACCACCACCAAAGTTCCCACCACAAATAGAAGACTATACTATTAAAGCAAACCCCAACCAAAGACTGGGAGAAATTATAAATGAAATTAAAGATACAGATAAAAATATTGCCAAAATAGAGCTTCTAGATACTTATAAAAGAAACTACACGCTAAGAGTTTATTATCAGAATCAAAATAAAACATTAACCAAAAAAGAGGTTAAAAAAGCAAGAGAAAGTGTATTTAAGACTCTGGGGTCGGACTTGGTTGAGTAGTTGGAGCTGGAGTAGGAGAGGCATCCCAATCTGTATTTACGCCGACTGTTATTATTCTATCTGATTGATTGTCTTCATTATCAAAAGCTAAGGCTCGAATTTTATGTACGCCGTCTTCAAGCTCTGCTTTATATTCATACGGCCCACCAGTAAAACTACGGACTTTAGTGCTATCTATATAAAGCTCGACAAGCTTAATACCACGTATCGAATCTATATGAAACTTTATCGTAATATTATTATCAAGATTGGAGTCCCGATCTCGCGGAGAATCAAAGTCAACATTTAAGGGAGCGGAGTTATTTGAATCGCAGTATTCGGTCGGCGGATTATACAAGGAGTTGTTTTGCTGTGCAATCCATTCGTTGATACCAGATTGCCAGCGATTATTGTCCCCACCAAAAGGATCTTCTTCCTTAAAAACAAAGAACTCTTTTTCGTCAAAATTGTTTGCGGCAACATCAGCGGGTGTTGCCAGCTTATCAGCCCCTCGACAAAGTTTGAGCTTAACATGAATGGGGTCATCACCGTCAGGTTCTGTTCCATTCGCAAAATATTCGGTCCGGCTTCCAAACCCGTCGTGGGCTCGATAGCCACTAACCGAATCCACTTCTATTTGCACAACCCCATCAGGCACTTCAAAATCCTTATTCGGCTTACCCTCAAGCGCCTCCAGTAAAATTTTACGCCAAATAGGAGAAGCCCCAGAAACACCTGAAGCAACTGCCCCCATCGGAGAATTGTCATTGTTTCCGACCCAAGCTCCAACAACAACCTGGGGAGTACCACCAACGGCCCAGTTATCCCGCTTATCATTTGTAGTCCCTGTTTTAACTGCAACATCACGCCCTGGTATATTCAAAAGAGAATTAAGACCAAATACTGCAGAACGTGCCTCATTATCAGATAAAATATCTGCAATTAAAAAGGCATATTGTGGATCTAAAACCTGTTTACCTTGCTTAAGTTTGTTTTCTTCCAAAACCTTGCCATTTTTGTCTTCCACTCTCAAAATTGCAACAGGCTCAACCTTACGCCCTCCATTCATGAAGGCTCCATAGGCCCCAGTCAACTCCAAAAGCCTTACCTCGCCACCACCCAAAGCCATTGAGAGCCCAACTCGACTTAAAAGTTCATCTGTGGGCTCAAGGCTATTTAGCCCCAAATCATACGCCGTCTCCAATGCGTTTTCTAAACCAGTCAAAGCCAAAACCTTAACAGCGCTAACGTTTATCGAATTTGCTAAAGCAAAACGCAATTGCATAGGTCCCCGATATTCTCCATCATAATTAACAGGCTCGTAGTCAGGTTGTCCTGCACCAGCAGGAAAAGTTGTTGGAACATCCATTAGCATAGTGGCAGGCGTAAGACCCTTTTGAAAAGCAGCCACATACACAATAGGCTTGATTGAACTTCCCGGCTGACGAAGCGACATGGTTACGTTAACTTGACCATCATAGTCCTCGGCATCAAAATTTTTCGAACCAACCATAGATAAAATTTCACCAGTCTCACTATCTAATACAACTGCTGCTCCGTTGCCAATATTAAGATTTTTCACTTTTTCAACTTCCTCCGCAACAATTTTTTGGGCCTCTAGTTGCAAATCCCAATCCAGCGTTGTAGTTACCTGCAGACCACCACCCTGAACAACGGCCTCACCATAACGATCTTCCAGAATAGTTTGTACATACTGAACAAAATGAGGGGCCTTAAAAGATTCTCCTCGTTCTAAAAAGTCCAGATTTGGAAGATCTTCCAGGGCAGAGTTCTCCTGGTCTTCGCTTATATACCCATCTTCCTGCATTCGCCGTAGCACATTCTCTGTTCGAGCGATATACGCTTCAGGTTGACTTGAGTAAGGAGAATAAACTGAAGGTCGCTGAGGAAGTCCTGCCAAAAAGGCAGACTCAGTTAAATTCAGGTCAGAAACTTCTTTACCAAAATACATTTCAGCAGCAGCCTCAACACCCCAAGCAGTCCCACCATAAGGAGCTTCATTTAGATACATCTGTAAAATTTCATCTTTACTATAGCGCGCCTCAATTTGAGTCGCCAAAACGAATTCCTTCATCTTTCGTGTAACTGTTCTTTCTGAGCTTAGAAGCACATTTTTAACAAGCTGCTGAGTCAAAGTTGAACCTCCTTGAGCACGGCCACGAGTCAGAAGCCTTGATGCTCCGCGAACCATTCCTAAAGGATCAAAGCCACTATGTTTATAAAAATTTTTGTCCTCAATAGCAATTGTCGCTTGTTTTAAATAATCGGGGACATCTTCAAACTCCACAGGGCTTCTGCGTTCCTCATTATAGATATCGTACAAAACCTCACCATTTCGATCGTAAATGGTGGTTGAGAAACCATCTCGGCGAACAACCTTGTCAGGAGAAGGAAGCTGCAGAGCAAAGATAGGGATAACAACAAACATTAAAACTGACAAAACAAGAACACCGCCAAAAGCAAGTTTTGCCCAAAAAGCTATGTTTTTATTTTTAAAATCAAAAAAACTAAAAACTTTTTGCTTCAAATTGATTTTGGCATTTCTACGACGACTCCGACGCCGTCTTTTCCAGTTACTGTTTATCACCATACGATACATTTTAGCAGAAAGAGCAATTCTCTTGCTTGAAGTTTAGTTTCAGGCTAAACTATGTTTAGCAATGAGCATAAACAATATTCTCGACAGGGGAGTTAATCAAATTCTACCCAGTAAAAAAGAGCTCGAAAAATTGATGAACAAACGTAAAATTACGCTTTATCAGGGTTTTGACCCAACTGCGGATTCTCTACACATCGGACATTTTATTGGCCTTCGCAAACTGGCTCAATTTCAAGAGCTTGGCCATAAAGTAATATTTCTTATTGGCGATTTTACGGCCATGATCGGCGACCCAACAGACAAATCAGCAACACGTCAAAAATTAAGCCCCGGAGAAATAAGAAAAAATTTCAAAAACTATAAAAAACAAGCAAGCAAACTGGTTAGGTTTGAGGGAGAAAATAAAGCTGAAGTTAAATTTAATTCAGAATGGCTAGGCAAATTCAACTTTGAAGAAGTATTAGAACTATCCAGCAATTTCACTGTTCAGCAAATGCTCGAGCGAGATTTCTTTCAAACTAGACTTAAAAAACAAAAGCCAATTTATTTACATGAGTTTTTATATCCCCTGATGCAAGGTTATGATTCGGTTGCGATGAATGTTGACCTTGAAGTCGGCGGCAACGATCAGCTTTTTAATATGATGGCTGGAAGAACTTTGCTTAAATCTGCAAAGAATAAACAAAAATTTGTTTTAACAATGAAACTCTTAACAGACGCAAACGGTAAAAAAATGGGAAAAACTGAAGATAACGCTATCTTTTTGTCAGATTCTCCTTCTGATATTTATGGAAAAATCATGGCTATGCCTGATACGTTTTTACCACAAGCAGTCGAGCTTTTAACTGATTTACAACTTGATTTTTACAAAAAGCACAATGCCCTAGAAACTAAAAAACGTATTGCTCTAGAAGTAGTTGAACAAATCTACGACAAACCCAAAGCACAAGAAGCACAATCTTACTTTGAAAATGCTTTTCAAAAGGGTAATTTGCCTGAGAAAATCCCGGTGATAAAAATAGAAGAAAGAAGCTTAAACATTATCGATTTGATTGACAAAAGCGACTTAATAAGCAGCCGTAGCCAAATAAAACGACTTGTTAAACAGGGCGCTATAAGTATTAACGGAGAAAAAATCACAGCCATAGACAGTGAAATTTCAGTATCAAAAAATCTAATAATAAAAATCGGAAAAAAAGACTATGTTAAATATAAAAAAAGTTAAAATTAAAAACAAAAAAGAAAAATTTGTAAAAATATTGATGATACTGGCAGGGTTTGGTCTTTTATTAACTACATTTTTACCTTTCCTGCCATATTTAATTTGACCAAACAAAGCGTCTCATGCCACTTAAGCTTTCAGATCCAGTTGATAAAATCCCTTTAGTAGGTAAGTCTTACAAAACAAAATTGGAAAAATTAGAAATAAAGACTGTTTCTGATCTTTTGTTTCATGTACCCTTTAGGTACGAGGATTATCGTTTTACCGCAAATCTTGGAAGCTTAAAAGTCGGATCTACTGTAACAATTCAGGGAAGCATAGAATGGGCTCGCAATCAATACTCAAAAACAGGTAAAAAAATTCAGCTTGTTAAAATTAGCAGCAACAAAGGCTCGGTACTGGCAGTTTGGTTTAATCAGCCATACTTAATCAAAAATTTTCCCAAAAATCAAACAGTTTCACTTTCGGGAAAAGTTGATTTTTTTGGTAAAAATCTCGCCCTCATTTCTCCAGAACACGAAATCTTTAAAGCAGAAAAAGGACTCGTTCACACCGGAAGGCTAGTCCCAATATATAACCAAACTTCAGGTTTAAGCTCTAAATGGCTTAGAAGCCGACTCTCATATTTACTGAAACAAAATCTTGATTTTAGCGATGTACTACCAGAAGAAATTATCAAAAAATATAAACTACTTTGTTTGAATGAAGTACTATACAATGTTCATTTTCCAAGCAGTATGAGCGATATTCAAAGAGCCAGAGAAAGGCTGGCTTTTGAAGAGCTTTTTTTTATTCATCTTAAAAATCTAATTAAGAAACAAAATACACAAACAAAACAAGCACAGCCTATCAAAGTTGCAAACTCTAAAATCGAAAAATTTATTTCAAGTTTTAATTTTGAATTAACCAGCTCACAAAAAGAAACTATACAAGATATTTTGGATGATTTAAAAAAGAAAAAACCAATGAACCGATTATTGCAAGGTGATGTTGGAACAGGAAAAACTATTGTTGCTGCCACAGCCGCATTTGCCGCCTCGTCATCCCAAAATAAGGTTGTTCTCATGGCTCCAACCCAGATCTTAGCCTACCAACATTATCAAAATTTTCAAAAATATTTCCAAAAGCATGACATTTCAATTGGTCTAATCACCGGAAACACAAACAAATCTGAAGTTGGTGCTGATATTTTAATCGGAACACATGCTTTGCTCAATCAAAATATAGAACCAAAGCTAGTGATAGTCGATGAACAACATCGTTTCGGCGTATCTCAAAGATTAAAATTACAAAAAAATACAAACAACCAAGCCCACGTTCTCACAATGTCAGCTACTCCTATTCCAAGAACAATTGCTTTGGCTTATTACGGAGACCTGGATGTTTCCAACTTAACAGAACAACCTAAAGGTCGCAAGAAAGTAACCACTTGGATAGTTCCCGAGGACAAAAGAAAGGGTGGATACGACTGGATTGAAAATCAAATCAAAGAGCACAAAACACAAGCTTTTATAGTATGCCCAACAATTGAAAACGAAGGTGGAGTAAAAAAGCATTTTGAAAAAATTAAAAAAATGTTACCACACTTAGGTGTTGAGGTTTTGCACGGCAAACTAAGTGAATCGGAAAAAAATAAAATACTCTCAAAATACAGAGACAAAGAAATTGACATACTGGTCACTACCAGTGTTATTGAAGTGGGAGTTGATATTCCAAATGCCACAATTATGGTCATTGAGGGCGCGGATAACTTTGGCTTGGCACAACTGCATCAACTCCGCGGAAGAATTGGTAGAGGCCATCGCAAATCATACTGCATTTTATTTTCCGAGTCTGATTCAGATAGATCCACAAGTCGCCTTGAGGCTGTAAGAAAATACCGTAATGGGCTTAAGCTAGCCAAAATTGATCTTGAAATACGTGGGCCCGGAGAAGTATTTGGAACTCGACAACACGGACTTCCGGAGCTTAAGTTTGCTCACTGGCAGGAAACTGAGCTTATCAAAACAACTCGAAAAGCTGCTGAAAACATTCTCAAAAACGAGGATAAACACAAAGAATTTTTAAGCCTGGTTGCAAAAAAGGGTCTGGAAAGATAAAATAAAGATTACGATGGCACCAGTTCCAAAAAAGAAACACACAACAGAAAGAACAGGTAAAAGGCGTGGTAAAAAAAGTCTTTCAGTAAAAAGAATTAAAAACCTATACGCAAAAGCCAAAGCGCTAGAAAAAAATAAGAAGAAGGGGAAGTAATGAAATCTCGCCATGACCCACGGCATAAAAAGCGTCAGCAAATTGTAAAGGAACTATTTGCGCAAAGCTTTTCAGATCAAAAAGTGGGAGAAACTGCACAAAAAATTATTGATCAAAGTACTACTTTAGATCA
>Ga0272443_10006646_pt1 | contig 11361 bp, 7 predicted proteins | sample SSMAcet12_FD_193581 | JGI IMG/M metagenome (GOLD analysis project Ga0272443, IMG submission 193581) | Marine sediment archaeal communities from Little Sippewissett salt marsh, Falmouth, MA, United States - SSM-Acet-12 | ecosystem: Environmental > Aquatic > Marine > Wetlands > Sediment ... | reverse complement strand
TGCGGCGGACAAGGAGAGCCGGGCCCAGCTGAAAAACCTGGAGCTGAAACGGGATCGGGTTCGCAAGCTCTATGAAAAGGGGGTTGCGGACAAACAGCTGTATGACGACACGGTCACCGAAGTTACACTTGCCCGGGCCCGGGCGGCCATGGCGGCTTCCCGGCTCGAGCGCGCCAGGGAGGATTTCAAGGATTCTGTCCTGTACGCGCCGTTTTCCGGTTTTGTGGTGGAGCGTAAAATGAATACCGGAGAGATCTTTTCCGGAATGGCCAATGAATATGTCCTTCATCTGGTGGATACCCGTACGGTCAAGGTTGAAGTCAATATTTTCGAGACAAAAAAACAGTATATTCAGGTCGGAAAAAAGGTGCCGGTCCTGGTGGATGCTGTTCCCGATGTTACCTTTGAAGGGGTCATTACGGCGGTCAATCCGCTGGTGGATCCTGCCAGTCGCAAGTTTCTGGTCAAAATCGAAATTCCGAATCCGGATTACAAGCTGGAATCGGGCATGTTTGCCCGGGTCAGCATTCCGGAAAAAAGCAGCCGCAACGCGCTTCTGGTTCCGGCCGCGGCCGTCACGCAGCGCGACGGCCGGCAGCTTGTTTTTACGGTGAAGAATAATACCGCTGTTCAGCAACCGGTGGCCACCGGGCTGATGACGCATGACCGGGTGGAAATCACTCAGGGGCTGAAGGCGGGGGATTCGGTCATTGTGGACGGGCTTTACGCGGTCAAAAACGGCACCCCGCTGGAAATCGTAAAGTAAAGGCATGGTGCATAGCGGGTAGTCTTCAAAACCGAAAAAACAAACAAGCAAAAGGTGCTTTCTGCATCAGGCCCCGTACGCTTATGGATAAAAGCGTTCATTTATAAATTTGCAGGATTTTCATGAACCTTCCTGAAATATCCATCAAACGGCCGGTCACGGCGACCATGATCATGCTGATCCTCATGGTCCTGGGCGGTGTTTCTTTTACCCGTCTGGGCCTGGATTTTTTCCCCGATCTGCAGTATCCCGAGGTGGCGGTTATCACCACGTATCCGGGGGCCTCGTCCGAGGAGATCGAAACCCTGATTACCCGGCCGCTGGAAGAATCCGCGGCAACAGTTTCGGGAGTTCGCAAGGTCAAGTCCTCATCCCGCGAGGGCGTGTCCCTGGTTCAGGTGGAACTGGAGTGGGGATCGAACCTGGACCTGGTGGCCCAGGACCTGCGCAACATGATGGACATTACCTATGACCTGCTGCCGGACGATGTTGAACGGCCGCTGGTGGTCAAAAGTGACATGGACCTGATGCCGGTGCTGTACTACGGTGTGTACAGCACAACCGGCCGGGACCTGCGCAACCTGCGCAAGCTGATCGAGGACAATGTTGAAAAACGGGTGGAGACCCTTCCCGGGGTGGCTTCGGTGACCCTGTCCGGCGGACTGGAACGGGAGATCATCGTCGAGGTCGACCGCGAGCGGCTGGAAGCCCACGGGCTTTCCCTGGATAATATTATTCAGGTCATCCGGCTGCAGAACCGGGACATTCCCGGCGGTCATATTACCCAGGGAACCCGAGAGTATGTGCTGCGAACGGTGGGCAAGTACAAGCATCCGACCGATATTGCCAATACGATTATCACGGTCCGGGACGACAAGCCGGTCTATATCAAGGATGTCGCGCGGGTCGCCGATACCCACAAGGAGCTGCGCAATATCACCAGGACCAATTACCGGGACGCCATTATTTTCTGGGTGACCAAGGAATCCGGCGCCAACACGGTCAAGGTGGTGGACGTGACCCGCAGTGAACTGGAAAAGATTCTGCCCGCCCTGCCGCCCGATGTGCGGATTATGGATGTCTGGGACACCTCCAAGATTGTGCGCGACTCGGTCAAACAGCTGGGCATCACGGTCCGGTGGGGCGGTCTGATTACCCTGGTGGTGCTGTTCGTTTTCCTGTGGAGTGTGCGGACCACCCTGACCCTGATTATTTCCATTCCGTTTGCGATCATCACCACTTTCGTGGCCATCTATTTCGGCGGCTATACCCTGAACCTGATTACCCTGAGCGGCCTGGCCCTGGGGGTCGGCATGATCGTTGACAATTCAGTGGTGGTGCTGGAAAACATTTTCCGTCATGTGGAAACGGGTGAAAGCCCCAGGGAGGCGGCCCGCAAAGGGGCGTCCGAGGTGTCCATGGCGATTACCGCGTCCACCCTGACCAGTGTGATTGTTTTTGTTCCGCTGGTTTTTGCCCGCGGCCTGGCCGGAGAGTTTACCAAGCCCCTGGGCCTGACGGTCACCTTTGCCCTGTTCAGCTCGCTGCTGGTGGCGCTGACCATTATTCCCATGATTGCCTCGCGGATCCTCCGGCCGAACGGCTCCCGCAAAGAGCAGCAGTTCTATGATCGCCTGGCGGAACGCTACACCCGGGTGATCCGGTTCAGCCTGGGGCACCGGGGCCTGATGGTGGCGGGCGCTTTCGTTGTTCTGGTTGTCAGTATCGGGGTGATGGGCATGGTCAAACAGGAGTACATGCCGGCCCTGGATGAGATTTACACCACCTGCGTGATGAAAATGGCACCCGGGTCCTCCCTTGAGGAAACCTACAAATTCGTGAGCAAGGTGGAGCAGGAAGTGATGAAGCGGCCTGAGTTCCGGGCCATCATTTCGCTGACCGGGCTGTCCGACTCTTCGAAATTCGATATTGCCTCCGGGGCCGGGCCGGCCGGCGTGAACGAGGCGGAGATATTTTTTGAGATTGCGCCCAAGGGGGAACGTGATATTACCAGCTCCCAGTTCAACCAGGACGTGATCAACAGCCTGCCGGCGCTGGCGGAAGGCACCTGTTACTTTATGCAGACCACCGACTATTTTACCCGCGGCGGCGACCGGCCGGTGGAAGTCAAATTGTTCGGCGGAGACCTGAACGTTCTATATGCGGAATCCAAAAAGCTGGAGCGGTTTTTCCGGGAAACCGCCGGCATCGTCAATCCCGACCGAAGCCTGCGCATGGGCAAGCCCGAGCTCAAGATCGATGTGGACCGGGAAAAGGCTGCCCACATGGGGCTGACGGCCGGAGAAGTGGCGGATACGGTGGACGCGGCGTTTCTGGGACGCAAGGTGACCAAGTACCGGGAAGCCGGAGACGAATACGATATCCGGGTCCGTTTCTCGGACAAGGACCGCCGGACCTATCAGAACCTGGAAGACATTTCCATTACCAGTCCCATGGGCTTTCAGGTAAACCTGTCCGACATTGCCCGGATCCATGAAGGCCTGGGACCGATTGAGATTAAACGGGAAAACCAGGAGCGGATGGCCGCGGTCAGCGCCAACTATGACAGCGACAGAATCGGGCTGGGAGAGGTCCGCAGCAAAATCGAAGCCTACTTCGCGGACAATCCTCTTCCCGAAGGCTATTTTTACCGGTTCGGCGGATCGATCGCGGATATGGGCGAGATGGGAACCACCATGATCTGGGTGATGCTGCTGATCATTCTCTTGGTATACATGGTCATGGCTGCCCAGTTTGAATCCCTGTTTCAACCCCTGGCGATCATGGTGGCGGTGCCCCTGGCGTTTATCGGGGTATCTGTCGGACTGCTGAGTACGGGAAATTCGCTGTCGGTCATGTCCTACATCGGCATCATGATGCTGATCGGCATTGTGGTGAACAACGGTATTGTGCTGATTGATTATATCAACAAGCTGCGCGCCCGCGGTCTTGAAAAAAGAGAGGCCATTATTACCGCCGGCAAGGCCCGCCTGCGGCCGATTCTGATGACCACGCTGACCACCTGCCTGGCGATTTTACCCATGGCTGTCAACCGGGGCGAGGGGGCCGAGCTGTTCGCTCCCATTGCCATTACCATTTTCGGTGGGCTTTTAACCTCCACCTTTCTGACCCTGGTGATCGTTCCGTCCATCTACAGCCTGATCGACGGTGCCGTTGCCAGGATCAGTCGCCTGGTGTTTCATCACTAGCGACGGCTGTTTTCTCAACAGGACAGGGTAAAAAGTTTAAAGTGTCTGGACGGGTTTACATGAATTTCAAAGTTCAAATTAAAAATGTCAAATGAAATCCAAAAACCAAATGTCAAATTTAAATCCTCTTTTTGTTTGTCATTTGAGCTTTGGACTTTGACATTTATTATTCCAAAGGAGTTTTTGTCTTCCGGCTGGAGAGACTTTTCTAAAATCATAGATTGTTAACCGGTCATCACTACCTCTGAAGTGCTTTTTCGAACTTCTTTTTCTGCTTTTGATAATACTTCAGGTCTTGCGGATGTTTTTCAATGGCCAGCTGGATCGCCTGCACCGCTTTTGCGTATTTTCCGTTCACATAATAGCTTTCCGCCAGGGTGTCCAGGATGTGGGGCTGCGGCGCAAGTGCGGCCGCGGTTTCGGCAAACAGCAGGGCGTCCGCCGGTTTTTTCAGCTGCGGGTCTTCGGCGGTGGCATAAAGCCAGGCCAGGCTGTTTAAGGCCTCGTGATGGTTGGGGGCCAGCGTAACAACCGTGAGCAGCGATTTTTCCGCCTGAGCGTATTCTTTTTTCCGGTAAAAGATGTTGCCGAGAGCAAAGTGAAGGGCGGGATCATTCGGCGTTTCCGCCAGCGCTTTTTCCGTGAGTTTCTGGTAAAGGTCCAGTTCCGCGGTTTTTAACACCGTGCTGTCCAGGGTAAAAAACAGGGCGGAAAAGAAAATCAGGAAAATAAGGTATCCGGTCTTGATCCGGGTGACCTTGCGGTGGTGCATATTGGCCCGTTCCGGGTCCTGCTCGCAGCTTAGAAGATAGTCCGTGCGCTGGGCAATGCTGAAGTGATGCCAGTTGGGCGCGGTGGTGCTGTGGTTGCCGGCCATGGCGATTTTGTGCAGGGACCGGATCAGGCCGCCGGCACCTTTCTTCATCTGAAAGGCGAACACATCGGCCTGGCGTTCGAAATTGCGCGACACATAGCCGAAAACGTAGCGGAAATAGATAAAGATAAAAAGTAATACGGCAATAACGGACAGGATCTGCAAAAGGCTTGCAGTTCTGTCCGGGTCGGAAAAGACCATGTTAAAAAACAGGTCATTGGCCAGCACCGTGTAGTAAGCGGTTTTCAGGATACCATAGGAAAAGACGCTGTAGCCCACAATAAACAAAAGATAAAAAAACATGTGCCGGTGTTTGATATGACCGATTTCATGGGCCAGCACTGACTCGAGTTCATCTTTGTTCAGGATATTCAGAAGTTCCGGTCCCACCAGCAGGTAACGAAACTTTCTGATGAAGCCCACGATGCCGGCCGTGATCATCGTGCCGTCAAACAGGTTCCACAATACCATGTCGGAAAACCGGATCCCGGCTTTTTCAGAAAATTCATTTAAAATGTTTCGTTCCGCTCCCTCGGGAAGGGAAGGGCACTTCCAGATACGCACCAGGATATAGGGAAAGATGAAAGCGATGGCGATAAAAACGAGAATAAACAGGAAAAATGAAACCGCGTAATTTGTTTCCAATGCCCGGTTCAGTTTTTCCGGCAGGAAACCCATGAGATCGGAAAGCAGGGTGATGATCAGCCAGGGAAAGATAATGGATAAATTAAGCCGGAGATTGGATTCCAGGTACGCGGAAAAAGGCGTGCTTTTGCCGGTGGCCTTACGATAACGGGGAAAGGAACAGTACCAGAGAATTATAAGAAACAGAACCAGGGGCAGAATAGCGCCGGCCAAGCTCAGGGCCAGACTGCTGGTCTGAAACAGGGGCAGCCTGAGAAGCTGGCCTTTGAGGTTGAAACCGAACACCAGGATGCTGTAAAAAAACAGGGCTAGGGCGGCCATCCGGCTGGTCGATTCCCCGGAGGACACCGAAGAGATGGTTTTTCCGGAGAGGCTTTTGATCCGGAAAGCGCTTTTGCACAGCAGAAAGAAAAAGACGTAGCAGACAGCCAGAGCGAAAAGCAGTTCCGCCGGGGAACCGGGATTTTTTTCCGAAACTTCGGAAAAGGAAAAAAGAGAAATGGCCGCGATAAAGAGAAATATATTGGTGTACATGACAGTGCCGCAAGTGTTTATTGTTTTCGGTGCTGACTGAATTCAGTATAACGGATTTTTACCTGAAGCAGAAGGACAATGTGTGCGCACAGGGCAGAGCGCTTGGCACATAGCGAAAAAAATCAAATTATTTTCCTCTCCGTGTTTCCTGTGTTCTCTGAGAGAAAGAAGTTTTTGTTTTCGTTCCGCCTTCCGAGATCCGCACTCCGCATTCTATAGGGGCTTTGTGAGAGAAGATCAAAAAATATTTTTCTTGCATATGGTTTGAAGTATTATATTGTTATTTCAAATAAAACAAAATTTAATGTTTTTATTATTTTTTCTATATCAGGGTAGCAAAAACATTGAACAAAACATCATTTGCAAGGGGGGGCCTATGAAGATAAAAAGAATGATCGTTTTTTCGGTTTTTGTTTTAATGGGCATGGCTGTTCCCGGATGGTCGTGCACCGGGTTTTTACTGGACAGTCCGAACGGACCGGTCATCGGGAAAAACATGGACTGGTATGATAAAACTGCGGGCATGATCCTGGTTAACAAAAGAGGCGTTCAAAAAGAGGCCACCATTGATCCGGTCTATGATGTCACCCCGGCCAAATGGACCTCCCGGTTTGGAAGTGTAACGTTTAACCTGTTTTTCCAGGACTTTCCTTCATTCGGTATCAACGAAGCGGGGCTGGTGGTCGACATCTTTGAAACAGCTTTTGAATCGGAGTTTCCTGCACCAGACACCCGCCCCTGTATAACCGAATTACAATGGATCCAGTACATGCTTGACAATTTTAGCACTGTTAATGAAGTGATTGAAAGTGACGCATTGATAAAAATATTTCCTTTTGGTCCCGAAGAAGCCTTTAGATATCATTACCTGGTTGGCGATCGCTCGGGAAATTTCGCAGTTATCGAACTTATTGACGGCAAGATGGTTGCCTATGCTGGCGATGATATTCCTGTTAAAGTTATCGCAAACGGCCCATATGACAGATCAATTCACTTCTGGCAGCAGGGACAGCAGCCATTGCCATTTTATGGAAACGGACTTTTTTTCTATCAGTACACTTCCTACCGGCGGTTTATGACTGCTGCGGATATGGTTTCAAACTATCGATCACTTTCAAGACAGTCTGAGGTAGATTATGCCTTTACTATATTGGATGAAGTTGGTCAGCGTATCGGTTTTCCTCCTTATGGTTATGGAACACAGTGGAGCGTTGTATTTGATCTGTCAAAAGATCAAATACAATTTATTACCAGAAAAAATGAAAAGGTCCGAACAATTGACCTGACCGCCTTTGATTATTCCTGCCAGACCCCGGTGATGGTAACAGGAATCGATAATAACACCTCCGGCGACATTTCTGGTGGTTTTATTGACCTGACCCCGGATGTTCACAGAGAATTTATGCAGGCAGCGAATGAGACCTGGATATCAGATGAATGTATTGATGTTTTTCTAGATTATTTTGAGACCTTTATCTGTATTACTGATTATGTAAACGATGCGGATAATGATACGGTCCCTGATTCGGAAGACAACTGTCCAACCGCGTCAAATCATGACCAGGCGGATAGTGACAATGATACCTTTGGCGATGTGTGTGACACTTTCCCGCTTGATTTTGACAATGACGGGATTGTTGATGCTGTTGACAACTGTCCCGGCGGTTATAACCCGGATCAGGGCGATACGGACGGAGACGGCACAGCGGATGCCTGTGATGATGACGACGATGATGACGGCATACCCGATACGATAGATAACTGTCTTCTTATCGACAATGCGGGTCAGGAGGATGATGACGGTGACGGGATCGGCAATTTATGCGATAACTGTCCGAATATGGAAAATGTGACCCAGGTTGATATTGATAATGATGGTGCTGGAGATGTTTGTGATTTTTTTATACCGTTTGTTTTTGACTTTCCCTGGCTGGAGTTCTCTTCAAGGGTTGCTAATTGAATATATTAATATAGAGGAGGAGATATGAAAGCGTTTAGTCATGGGTCTGTTGTTTCAGCTTTTTTGATTATTGCCTTTGTTTTTCTTTGCGGTATGGAAGGCTGTAAAATGCGGTATCGTTTAAGCGGGCAAATTACAGGGGATGTCCAGGAAGCAATAAAGATAATCCTGACCGGCAGTTTTTCTGACAACACAACAACTGATGTGGATGGTGTTTATGCTTTTGAATTCCTTGACAACGGCACTTATACAGTTACCCCTTTTCTGGCAGGATACGTATTCACCCCCGCCAGCCAGAGCGTGACGATTGCGGGCGAGGATGAACCCGATGTTGATTTTACGGTAGCTGAATTTGATCCCTGTGACGAGGTGGATCGTTTTCTGGACAATAATGACGGGACGGTCACCGATTGTCGTACCGACCTGATATGGTTAAAGAATGCGGATTGTTTCGGTGGTATCCAAACCTGGGATACTGCCATGTCATTTGTCGCCGGAATTAATTCCGGCGAATGCGGGCTGAGCGATGGATCCGTGGAAGGGGACTGGCGCCTTCCAACCAGAGATGAGCTGCAGAAAGTAGGGACCGATCCGCCGACGACATGGGAGGGTACGGGTAATCCTCCGGTCAGCTGGACCAAGCCCCACTCTCCTGATCCTATTCTTAATGTGATGTCTGATTATTACTGGTCAGGTACCCCGCATGCAGAGGACACAGGTCTTGCCTGGCGTGTGGGCATGCACGATGGCAGCGTCTATACGGATGTTAAGACCAATGAGGCTTATTTCTCATGGCCGGTTCGGAGTGGGGATTAAATATTTAACTGTTTAGATGGTTTATGGATGAACTGATGCTGTTTATTGACGGCAGTGTGAATGCCCGGTCAAAGGTTGGCTACGGTGCCTATCTTGTTATGCCCGACTATGGTCTTCCCCCGGATTTGGTCATGTCTCATATTAAGGTGAAACGGTTTGAGCACACCTCTTCAACAAAACTGGAACTGCAGACCCTGTTATGGGCCTTGGGTGATATTGAGGTTTCGGGTCAAAAAGTGATTGTGTATACGGATTCACAAAACATTGTGGGACTGCCGGGAAGACGGCAGCGGTTTGAGCAAAACGATTACTGTTCAAAGAAAAACAGGTCTCTGAACAATTCTGACCTGTACCGGGAATTTTTCACCGTGATCGACGTTTTAGACTGTGAGTTTGTGAAAGTCCGCGGTCACCGGGTGTCAAACCGGAAAGACGGGATGGACCGGCTTTTTACCCTTGTCGACAGGGCGTCCAGAAAGGCGCTGAGAGAAGGTTCCCCGAGACAGGGGCGGGGAGGGTATGTTTAATTATGCGTAAAATATGCATACGGCTGGCTTCACTTACTATTGCTTTATTTTTGTCATCGTGCGGGGACCCCAAGCTGGTCCTGGACGGAACCTATTCGGTTTACGGGGCAACGGAGATCAAGGCCGGGATGTCCTTTCCGCCCTTTGCCAATTCATTTCAGATCAATTTTACCGCTCGGGAACTGAAAGCGCTGGCGATCGACCGGATCCGGATCGCCGTGGACTGGCGCAACCGGCAGCCGGAACAGGAAACCTTCTACTGGGACCCGATGGACGAACGCATGACTGCGGCACAGGAAAACAATATCTCGGTTTTTCTGACCATTGCCAGCGTGTGTCCGGACTGGGCCTGCCTTGCGCCCGGCAGCGACAATGCCAATCTTTTTGACGAGGATGCGTTCAGGATTTTTGTCGAGACGCTGCTGACCCGGTATCCAAATATTGACAAGATCCAGTTCGGTAACGAATGGGAAACCGGGCTTGAGGATGGCACCGCGTACACCGATAACAGCTCGATTGAAAAGTTTGTCAGCTATACCAATATCCTTTACGATGTGGTTCAAAGCCTCTCTCCGGGGACGCAAGTCGTCCTCGGTGGTCTGACGCGGACTTTTCCGATTGTCGCGTATTTTGTTGACAATGAGACTTATCCGGATTTTTCCGGGATCGACCTGGCCTTTTTCATGACGGAAGATCTTTTAAAGGCCAGGATCGATAAAATCAAAACAGCGTATGATGAAAAGAAAATAAAGCAGAATATCGCGTATGTTTTTGAAAATGCCCGGTATGACATGCTAGATATCCATCTGTACGACGATCCCGAGAACTGGTCGGCATACCTTTCCGTGCTGCCGCAGGACAAACCCATTGTGGTTTCCGAATTCGGCGGTCCCAACTCCGAGTTTGAGAACACCAGTCCCTATTATCATGCCGAGAGAATGGACGATTATATTGATGCCATAGAGGACCTGCCCGTTATCGAAGCCTATTATTTCAAGCTGGTGGAGTCGGATGAATCCTACCACCAGGATTCGGGCCTGTTTTACTCCAGTCTGATCATGAAACCCGCACGCAATGTGTTTGCGCAAAGGCTGACCCCGATGGAATAACCGGGAAGTGGCTGTTCAGGAGCCAAAAGAGGAACAGAAGTGTCTGCTCCTCTTTTGGTTTTTTTGAAACAATCTGTTTTTCAGTCGGAAAAGGCGGAGAACAGTTTGGTGATCACCGATTTGTCCAGGTCCATGACGGCTTCCAGTTCCCCTTCGTCCAGCCACACGCCGGCACACTCGGTGCACTTGTCGATTTTGATGCCCCGGTAGTCGATCTCCACCAGCTGCATGCCGCATTTGGGGCAGCGCATGTAGTGAAGTTCCTTCAGGCTTTTGCGCTCGTCGGCCAGCATTTTCCGGCGCATCTCTTCCTCGACTTTTTGGGCGCGTTCAAATTCCAGGCGGATGAAATATTCTTCTTCGTTTTCGTTTTTTCTCTGTGGCATGGTGATTTTTCCTTTTTTACATTACCAAGTTAGAATTTAGGCTGTTTTTTGAATTTTGTCTGTACACACATATAAAAATATCCTGTTTCCGTCAACCTATTTGTTGAGTCTGAACAGGACGGGGGCCGTGAAAACCCCTTTTAGCTTGCCAACCGGCTGATTTATATGTAAAAATGAAAGTTTAAAAGACAATCGCTTAAAAATCATCACTGTTTTAGACCAAAACGCGAAAAGGACGGAATCGAAAATGAGTCACACCTATGATCCCCACGGGATTGAGCAAAAATGGCAGAAATTCTGGGAAGAAAACAAATCTTTCAAGGTCGGGGAGGACCCCGCAAAAGAAAAGTATTATCTCCTCGAGATGTTTCCTTATCCTTCGGGCCGGATCCATATGGGCCACGTGCGGAACTATACCATCGGTGACGTGGTGGCCCGGTTCAAAAGCATGCAGGGGGTCAATGTCCTCCATCCCATGGGGTGGGATTCCTTCGGCATGCCGGCGGAAAATGCCGCGATTCAGAGCAAGACCCAT
>Ga0272443_10006645_pt1 | contig 11362 bp, 7 predicted proteins | sample SSMAcet12_FD_193581 | JGI IMG/M metagenome (GOLD analysis project Ga0272443, IMG submission 193581) | Marine sediment archaeal communities from Little Sippewissett salt marsh, Falmouth, MA, United States - SSM-Acet-12 | ecosystem: Environmental > Aquatic > Marine > Wetlands > Sediment ... | reverse complement strand
GAGTACGCTTGCGGGGCGGCTACCCAGCCCGTCGATGAAGGCAGGTTAATTGTGGTAATATCAAGCCGACTATAAGACATCTCTTGATAGTAGTCTCTAACAGAACCCGGTCTGTTTTCAAAAAGCAGGGAATCGAATTTAAAAGCATCGACGGAACCGGACTTGTCGGAAAACTCGATAAGTACAGCCAGCGCCCTGAATGTCCCGTCAATATTCGCCTTTTGCAGTGAAAATAGCTCTGACGGTGCATTAAGGCCCGGCTGGGCAGGTATTGAAGATGCCGCGGTTCTGCATCCATTGGGTTCCCGGCTATCGGAATTGTTATTCAAGAGGCCGGGATGGGGTGGCATCGCTGCTGCCGAAGTCAGGAACATGAATGAAAGGAGACGGCCAAAAATTCTGGTAAAATTTCTGGCCGTCTTATTTTGTGCCAGATAAGACATCAGTTGTCCGTCACAAATCGCTAAAAGTTCAAACCGGTCGAGACCGCCAGGTGCAGGCCCTTGCTTGAGCCGGATGTGAAACTGCCGTGGTTGGTGGCGGCTACATCCAGATAGAAGGCGGCCAGATTAATACCGGTGCCGAAAGAAAGTGTCGAGCCTTTTCCACCGCCGAGAGCGTAGCCGGCCCGGAAAGGCAGGAAACCGATTAGCTTATATTCTGCACCTGCTGATATACGCGGTTTCGACGATACTCCCGCTCCCAGACGGAATCCCTGCTCCCAGTCGAGAGCCCAGACGAGTTTACCGCTGACATTGGCGATACCGACTCTCAGGACTGATGGCAGATCCGTCTTAAAGTTTCCAATAGCCTCGGAGTAATCGTCGGAGACAACGACCGAATCATCTTCCATGTTATCCACTGTCGTTGTATCCATCTCAAAATGGTAATAATGTTCCTCGGTTTCATTATCCCAGGTGATACTGCTCAGGAAGTTCGAAATGGAGGCACCAACCGTGTAATCATCGGATAATTTCAGGGCCGCGCCCAGATCCAGGGCATAACCGCTGCCGCCCATTGCTGTCCGCGCCACGACCGTACCCTCACCGGCGAAACCGGTCATCGATGTGGAGGCCTGACCGTTCAGCTCCGTAATATCTTCGTAGGCGATACCGCGGATATATTTAAAGGTTCCGCCCACGGCCAGTTGTCTGGTGCCAAGTTTATATAACGAAAGGCCATAGGTTACCCCGACAGTGGCGTAGGCAATCGCCTCGCTGTACATATCATTCAGCGATACCGTATCACCAAGCTGGTTGCCTTCAAGGATAATCTCGACAATATCTTTGCTGAGATTTATCTCCGAGGCGGCCACGCCGTAAGTTGATATGACCATTGACCCCATTGACAGCGTCAAAGCGCTGGCCTGGGCCCGGGCGGTTAATTCGAGACCCGAGGTCGGAATTTTACCCAGGATGGCCGATTTATCGTCATCGGTCAAAAGGGCGCCGGTGTAATCGTTATAATCGCCCAGTGTAAAACTGTTGTTGCGAATTTCAGCGCCGGCTCCGGCGATTTCGAGTCCGGCCTGGCCATATCCCGACAGGGCGACATTGGCCGGATTATACAATGGTGCATAGACACCTTTAGCCAGACCTATGTAGGCATCGCCCATACCTACCGCGCGCGCTGATGATAATCCTGAAGCATTGGCGGAGACAGCCAGCAGGCCAAAGGTAATTATGATTATGATTGATTTTATTTTCATAACATCTCCCGGTATTATTCTGAATTTGACGGTTCCCGTATTATCACTCTGCATGACTGCAACTCCTAAAATTCTCCGTCAAATCTATATTCAACCTGGATAATGCCCTGAGCCGTGTAGTAATCATCCCCGGTGATTCTGACGGCCTGACCGTCCGTATCCATCAGGGTTATCAGCTGGCCGCTGTAAAGAGTGTCGTTTTCCAGGATTTTTATTTCGAGGCTATCGAGGATAATTTCATTCACCGATAGCGTTGCTTCGGTTACGGTTCCTCCGATCCCGACGGTACCGGGATTGACCGTTAACGGTCCAACCACCAGCTGGGCTTCAGCGGCGTTCAGGTGGGTGGAATCACCATCCAGATAAATCTCGGCAGTGACGCCGACCGGCAGGTGGTTGATGATGTTGGCGATAAACCTGGCTTCGATAACATGGTCGGTAATAACATCAATATCATCCTGTTCTATTGTCTCGGAGGTAATATCACCCTCAAAGCTGGTTTCGTTGATTATCACTTCCAGCGGTGAATTGATATGAATTACTGAGCCGACAAAATCATCCTCTGTTACCGTTCCAACTGCAACACCGTTGCCGAATGTTGCCACACCGCTGACGGTCACACTGGTTGGAATTGGATTTAAGAAAGCTGTCAAGTCAGAATGTTCTATTGAACTGATAACCGGACTGCCGGCGCTTCCGGCGTCGATATTACCGGTTATATTGAGATTCTGTCCCTGATCGCCGGTGACGGTTATATCGAGTGAGCCGGGGAAATTAATACCGTTAATAACGTCAAGCGTCAGGACGGCACCGGAGAGCTGAATTTCATCAAAGCCTTTGGGTAAATCGATATCGAGTTCAAAATTATCGAAATCGGCGTCGGTTTCCTGAATTATTCCGGTCATGGAACTGAACGCCAGATCAGTAACATCGGCGGTTACCGACAAACTGTCAAACTGATCGATAGTAACCATGTCCGGAGCGGTGGAATCAATAGAAGCCGAGACATCAATTGTCAGACTTTGCGGGGCGGTCTGATCAAGCGGCTCAAAAACATATCCGGCCAGATCGATATTAACCGGCTGAATAGTACCGGCGGCCACGGTTTGGTTTATTACCAGCGGACTGCCACCGCTATTGAAATCGGCCAGGGTAATCTGAAAATCTGTTTCGAGTTCGGTGCCATTTTTTATCTGGACGCTGATATTCCCGGAGGCCAGCGTGGCCGACTGTATCGTGTTAGAATCGACCAGATCGACAATCTCTTCAAAGTTGCGGCTTAACTGCGGTACTTCGGCTGTGGCTGATGATACTGTCAGGCCTTCATCCATCTCCATGCCTGATGACATGGTTTTACCCGAAAGCGTGAAAGATGGCGCGGAACCGGGCGTATGGCAATGAGCCCGAAGTTGAAGTGTGTTGGATATGGTTTTCCCGCCCAGATTGACGGTTATGGTATCAACCTCGCCTTCGAGTAATCCCGGATCGGGAATCGTGTCGTCTGAGATATATGCTGAAAAGCCGACATCGTATATCCTGACTATGACAGTATCGAGATCAAGTCCGAAATCATTGGTGAAGACGACATCAAATTCGCCGGTTTCTATAGCGGCCTCGCTGAATTTATCCAGCGCCGCTATATCTTCTACAATATCGAATGACGCCGGCGGGACACTGTCGCCGAGAACCAGCGACACGTAATCGCCGAGATTGACGGTTACCGGGGAGGGATTGTCCGGGTTGATAGTTACCAGCCCCAGTTCCTCGGCGGCATAATGCGATACATTTTCGGTGGTCAGATTATCGCTGACATATATCGTATCCAGTGTATCGGTATATGAAAACACCGGCTCGTACGAATAGTACTGAATACCGCCGGCACCGATACTGTCGAGCGTGCTGTCGAGATAAAGATTGGGCTGGTCAATCTTTTCGATAATCTCCGGCATGGTGTACGTGCGGTTAACCATGGGAACGGTTAAATCTGTTGTCCAGGTCGGAGACTCAGGTTTTTTGATACTGCACTGAACGGCCGTCAGGAAGATAAGTACGACGGAAATCCCCAGAATGAATTTCAGTCCGTAATCAACCAGAATCGATTCTTTCAGAACCGAGTTTTTTTGCCGTTTAATTTTCTTGGTAGCGTTCTCTTCCATTATTCCCCCTTAAGCGAATAAGGTTTTTTCAGTTTTTCAGCCGACCAAGGCGCAAAGGTCGTGCCGCTCTGGCCGGCCGGCCTAAAGTGCTGGACGGCAGGGGATTAATGAATCGGGTGTGGGTTTTTCCCCATAGTGAAAGTAGGGGATTGTGGCCATACCATGTGGAGCTTGGCCGTTGACAACGGCGATATAAGTACTTAATATGGATGCATGAGAATGGCCAAATACGACCGGCTGCTTTATATTCTTAATCTGGTCCGGTCTCGACGGAATTTGAATGCACCGATGATAGCCAGCGAATGCGGCGTCACCGAAAGAACTATCTATCGCGATATTATTTCTATATCCGAGGCTAATATCCCGATTTATTACGACCGGGGGTACAAGTTCGCCAGCGACAACTTCCTGCCGCCGCTTAATTTCAATGTCGATGAATACCTGACTCTGCAGGCGGTTCTGGAATCGACGCCTCTTTATAAGGCCGGGCATTCGAAGAAAATTATTAAATCGATTAAAAGCAAGGTTGACGCCTGTCTGTCTCAGAATGTCCGAAGCCAGAAGGCGTTTAAATCGAGTGTAACCAGCGTAAAGATAAAATCGACGGCCCCGGAAAACGGCAATGAGAAATACTATGCTCTGGTGGAGCAGGGCATAAGAGATAATCTGGTTCTGGAATTGAAATACGATTCGATACAGAGCGGCGTCACCGTGCGTGAGATTGAACCGTATTTTATGATATTTATCGAACGGGCTTTTTATTTTGTGGGATACTGCCATCTGAGAAAGGAGCTCCGGACATTTCGCATCGACCGTATCAGGGATATCCGGCTGACCGAAAAACGTTTTAGGCCAAGGAGAGATATCAATCCCGCGCGGTATTTCAGAGACAGCTGGGGCGTGTTCAGCGGCGAGCCGGTTGAGGTTGAGGTTATTCTGTCAGGTATTGCGGCCCGCATTGTCCAGTCCGGACGGCACCATCCCGGCGAAGAAGTAATAATCATCGGCAAAGACCGGGTGAACTACCGGGTCACGGTCAGCGGTATTGAAGAAATATGCCGCTGGCTTATCGGTTTCGGGGGAGATGTCCTGGTTAAAAAGCCTCTTGAATTGAAGAAGGAAATCAAACGCCGGGCCGCCGAAATTCTTAAGAGCAATAAATAGCCGCACAGGTACGGCGCATCTATATTTTAGTTGACATGCCTGTCGGTCGGGATTTTTTAGATTTTATGGGTAAATGGCGCGCCTATGATATCGCCCTGGCGGGTATAATTGCCGGATTGTATGCTGTCCTGACCATAGCGCTGGCGCCGATCAGCTACGGTGTCTATCAGGTGCGGGTGGCGGAATCACTGACAGTCCTGCCGTTTATTTACCCTGTGGCTGTGGTTGGATTGTTCGTCGGCTGCCTGGTAGCCAATATTTTCGGTGGTAACGGTCTGCATGATATAATTTTCGGTTCTCTCTGTACGCTTATTGCCGGGTATTTGACTTATCTGACATCGAAAATAAAAACAAGAAAACTGGCGCTGATGCTGGCGCCGCTTCCGCCGGTGGTCATCAATGCCTTTGGCGTTTCGCTCTATCTGGCGCCGATTACCAATATGGAATATTTATTCGTTGTCCAGATGATTGGCCTGGGGCAGATTGCGGCCTGCTACGTTCTGGGACTCCCTCTTTTAATATATTTAACATCAGGGAAATCCGGCCTGCGTAAATCGGATAACAAATCAAAGACGGCATAATGCCGGAGGTATATAATTATGGCCAGAAAGATTATAATTCTGGAAGACAGTCTTTATAAGAATTTTTACCCCCTGACTCTGCTTCGGCCGGTCTATTGCCTGAGACCGGGCATAAGGTCTCTTTATCAGGTATTTGCATATAGTTTTGCCGACTACAAGCCGATTCTGCTGTGCCGTCCCGAAATTGAGAGTCTTGTTTCAGAAAATTGCTGTTTTCCGGTCAACCAGCTGGATATAGAGCCGGATGATGAAATAATTCTAATCAACGGCCGCCTGAAACCGAATTCAGATTTATTTAATGCGATAAATAAGGCCGATGTCGATGTTCTCATTACTTCCGGGGGAAATCTGGTGGCCTTAAAGGTCTTCGGCCAAATGACGCCGGAACAGGCAAAATCTATCAATGAGGGGAGACTCGATGAATTTATAGGTGGCCTTCAATCGAGGCTGGAGGAAATGACCATCGATATCAGGTTTTATGAATACCTGTGGGAGATAGTCAATGATATCGAGCGCTCTCTGAGAGAAGACTGCAAATTCATAACTTCTCAACAGGATTTTAAAGATTCGTTTATCACCGGGGCTTCAAAGGATATTTCAATGGCTTTCCCGGGAGTAGTCCTTGTCAATTCTCAGGAGGTTTATATTGCGCGTGACGCGCAGGTTCTTCCCGGAGCGGTACTGAATGCTTCCGACGGCCCGATTTTTATCGACAGCGAAGTTTATATTGAGCCGCATACTTATATAATCGGGCCGGTTTATATTGGTCGAAAGACACGGTTGGTCGGCGGCAAAATAACCAGCTGTTCGATAGGTTCTGTCTGTCGGGTCGGGGGGGAAGTGGAGGAGACAATTATTCAGGGCTATACCAATAAATACCACGCCGGATTTCTCGGTCATGCTTATGTCGGCGAGTGGATTAATCTCGGCGCCATGACAACGAATTCAGATCTGCGGAATGATTACGGGCACGTAAAAGTCTCCGTCAATGGCGAGATAATTGATACCGGCAGCCTGAAGGTCGGTTCGTTTATCGGCGATTTTACCAAGACAGCTATCGGGACGCTGTTAAATACCGGTATCAACATCGGCCTGGCCTGTAATATTCTTGGTGACGGTCTGGTGGCCGAAAAAGAGATACCGTCGTTTACCTGGTATTCCTCCCGGCATAAAATGGAATACAAATTCAACAAGGCCATAAATACCATTGAAAAAACAATGGCCCGCCGCGACGTGAAATTATCCGACTCTTTAAGGAAACGATTGGAAGAAATCTATAAACTGCGCTTAAATCCGTCAAAAGAGGAATGATTAATTTAGTGCGCTTCGCTTTTGCCGATAATTACCAAGGTGGTGGATTATAAAAATTTAGCGGTCCGATATACCGGGGGCTTGATTTTGGGAAGCGTTTTTGGCTATATTAATACTGTAATTAACGAGATTTGGGGGATTTAGATATGTCGGAATTGCGTAAAGATCCTATTACCGGTCGATGGGTGATTATTTCAACTGTAAGAGGTAAGCGCCCCAGCAGTTTTGGCAATCTTCCCCGCCAGGAAGAACCCAAAATGTGTCCTTTCTGCCCCGGCAATGAAGATCATACGCCCCCCGAGGTCCTCGCCTACCGCCGAAATAATACTCTTCCCAACAAAGAGGGATGGTTCCTGAGAGTTATTTCCAATAAATACCCCGCTTTGACTATTGAGGGATCGCTCGGCCGTGAGCCGAAGGGGCTTTATGATAAAATGGATGGTATCGGGGCTCACGAAGTGATAATCGAGACGCCGGATCATCACAAAGACCTTGCCGATTTATCGGTCGAGGAGATTAAAAATGTCCTCTGGGCCTTTCGTGAAAGGACTCTCGATCTTCAAAAAGACCATAGATTCAAATATATATTGGTTTTCAAGAACCATGGTCAGGCGGCCGGGGCCTCGCTGGAACACAGTCACAGTCAACTGATAGCGACCCCGATTGTCCCCAAAAGGGTAGTTGAAGAAATAAACGGCGCCGAAAAATATTATGCCTTTCGTGAACGGTGTATTTTCTGTGATATTATAAGGCAGGAACTGACTGATAAAGAAAGAATAGTCAGTGACTACGGCGATTTTATTACATTTGCTCCCTTTGCCGCCCGGTTTCCATTTGAAACCTGGTTGATGCCCAAGCAGCACGCCCCGCATATGGTGGATATCAGCATCGATACCTATACTTATCTGGCCGAGGCTTTAAAGGATTCGCTTAATCGGCTTAGAATCGCGCTTAACGATCCGGCTTTTAATTTTATTATTCATTCCGCCCCGGTCGGCAATGAACATGATGAAATTTATCACTGGCATATCGAAATTATACCGAAAATCACGCGGGTGGCCGGATTTGAATGGGGTTCCGGTTTTTATATTAATCCGACCCGGCCGGAAGATGCGGCTTCATTTATGAGAGAGATTGACGCCTCGCAGGCGGATAAGATGTTCGGCAAGCATGCCGCTGTCAGAACCTGATGGATAAATTAAAAATAGCCTTTATCACTCCGGAGGCGGTTCCTTTCGCCAAAACCGGGGGACTGGCCGACATCTCCGGTGTTCTTCCCGGTGTTTTATCTCAAATGGGGCATACTGTCAGATTATTTATGCCGTATTATAAGCAGGTCCGTGAAAATTTCCCGAATCTGAAATCTCTTGATGAAAATTATGAGTACCTCATCGGAGATAAGTCCCATAAGGCCCAGTTTTATTTCTTACGTGATGATGACATTGGGCTGGAAGTCTATTTCGTGGGTAACAGTCATTTTTATCACCGGGATGAATTGTACCGCGACAGTGCTAGCGGCAAAGATTATAACGATAATCTCGATCGCTTTGTATTTTTCTGCAAGGCTGTTCTGGATCTGATTCAAAAGCGTAATTTAAAGACTGATATTTATCATGCCAATGACTGGCAGACGGCGCTGATACCGTCGTATATCAAAACAAAATACAGAGATGATTCCTTCTATGCCGGGGCGGCAACTGTTTTCACCATACATAATATGGCTTATCAGGGATTATTCCCGGCCGAGGACTTCGATAAAGTCAGCCTGGAAAAATCATACTTCGCCCCTGAAGGACCGTTTGAATTCTGGGGCAAATTGAATCTGATGAAATCCGCCATCAGTTATGCTGACATCATATCGACTGTCTCGCCGACTTATGCCGGGGAGATTCAGGAATCGAGCGAATACGGCATGGGTCTGGAAGGAGTTTTAAAAGGTCGCGCCGGCGACCTTTATGGCGTCCTTAATGGTGTCGATTATTCCGCCTGGTCTCCGGAAAAGGACCGACTGGTTCCGCACCGTTATTTTATCAAGAATTTTTCCGGGAAAAAGAAAAATAAACTGGAGCTTTTGCATCGGGCTGGCTTTCCGGTAAGAATGGAGCATCCGTTAATCGGTATGATATCCCGCCTTGATAATCAAAAGGGATTTGATTTAATCCGGGATATAATGGATGAGATACTGAAGTTCGATTTACAGTTTGTTTTACTCGGCACGGGGGCGCCGGAATATCATAGAATTTTCGAAGATTACGGTCGGAAATTTCCGGATAAGTTTAAACCGTTTCTGACATTCGATAACCGGCTGGCGCATTTAATCGAGGCCGGCTCCGATATATTTTTGATGCCTTCCCGGTATGAACCGTGTGGCTTAAATCAGATGTACAGCCTTAAGTACGGGACGGTACCGATAGTCAGAAAAACCGGGGGGCTGGCTGATACGGTCGATGATTTCAATGAAAACACGCTGGAAGGGACGGGTTTTGTTTTTAAAGAATATACATCCGAAGCGCTCCTTGAAACGATAAAAAGAGCAGTGCGGATTTTCGGCCGGCGCCGGGTATGGTATAAGATTATGAAACAGGGGATGCTCCGGGATTATTCCTGGGAAAATTCGGCCGGCCAATATATTGAGTTGTATCAAAAGGCGCTTAATAAAGTCAGGTAGATGTTTTCATCACCGGTTAAAAAGAGGGTTTCTCAAGATTCAAAAAAATATTATCGCCGCGTGGGCATCGGCCTGCTGCTTGCAGCCGTAATTATTCATCTGGCCCTTGCCTTTTTTTTCGATTTCACTCAGGATGACGCCTTCATCACCTTTCGCTATGCGGCCAACTATTTAAATGGCGAGGGTCTTGTCTATAACAGCGGCGAAAGAGTGGAGGGATACACCAATTTTCTCTGGCTTCTGCTGATGATACTCGGCAGACTGGCCGGGATGGATTTTGTGCTGTTTTCCAAGATCCTGGGAGCCCTCTGCAGTGTCGGTGTGATCATTGTCTTATACCTGACGGGTATGAATATTTTCGGGCGTAATTCGTTTCTGCCCGGTCTGGCTTGCCTTATTCCGGCGTCAGCCTACTCATTCGCCTACTGGTCCATGGCCGGATTGGAGACGGCCGCTTTTTCGCTGGCCCTGATATTATCGATATATCTGTACCTGAGAAAATCGTATGTGTGTGCCGTTTTCCTGACAATTGCGACTTTGCTTCGTCCCGAAGGTGGATTGCTTTTTGCCTTTTTATTCATATATGAAATAGTCCGGTCAAAATCATTTTCAAGATATGCACTTTTCATGCTGTCGGTGTATATTATCTCTCTGTTGCCGTATCTGATATTCAAGAATAATTATTTCGGGGGTATTCTGCCCAACCCGTTTTACGCCAAAACCGATTTCAATTTAGGTCAGGTGCAAAACGGTCTCGAATATATCGGCCGCTTTTTCTATCATTATCTCGGTTATGGATTATTTTTGCTTCCATTGCTCCTGAGTATAAAAAAATGGCCGAGGGCAGTTACGGTAATAGTGCTGTTTTTGGTTACCTACATGTTATATATAATTATTGTCGGCGGCGATGTTCTGAAGGTGCATCGTTTTTTTGTACCGGTATTTTCGCTGGCAGCCTTATCGATAATTTACGGTATTGCGGAAATATCCAGGCGCAAATACCTCTGGCCGGCGGCGGTTATTATTATCATAGGCTGGCAATTAATAATCCCCCGTCATTTTGTTGAGGTTTATTACGATGCCGAGAGGGCCCTGATACAAAAAATGGATCGTAACATGGGCAATCTGCTGATGGCCGACAATTCCGATTTTTCCGTGGCTGTCAGTACTATTGGTATTGCCGGTTACCGTCTCCTGGGGCATACTATCATTGATATGCTGGGCCTGACCGATTCAACCATCGCCCGGCATCCCGAGAGGCCGGTCGAGCAGCTTTCTTCGACATGGAAAGAAGCCAAGTATAATACTGCCTACCTGTTGTCGCGGCAACCCGATTACATATCGTTTTCAACCGGCATCAAACCCTCGGCTCCGGCCGAACGGGCGCTTTTTCTTTACAGTGAATTTCTGCGCTGTTATCGTACAATCGGGTTTTTTCATAAAAATAAGTTTTATGAAATATACAAGCGGTACTATTCGCTGTCTCCGGAAATCAGGGCGGATGTGAATCCGCAATTTGTCGAGATCTATAACCTCGCTTTGAATCAATGGGCGCGAAATGATTTCCGGGCCGCCATAAAAAGCTTTAGTCGGGCGATAGAATTATCCCCGGATCCACCGTATATTTATCTTCTTTATTTTATCGCCTATTCAAAAATGAGTTTGCGCGATGTGGCGACGGCCCAGTTAATTATGGAGAATATCGCGAAACTTGACACCCTGATGTATAAAGCCTACATTGACCTTCACAATTTGGAAGTAAATTTGCACCGGA
>Ga0272443_10006644_pt1 | contig 11363 bp, 9 predicted proteins | sample SSMAcet12_FD_193581 | JGI IMG/M metagenome (GOLD analysis project Ga0272443, IMG submission 193581) | Marine sediment archaeal communities from Little Sippewissett salt marsh, Falmouth, MA, United States - SSM-Acet-12 | ecosystem: Environmental > Aquatic > Marine > Wetlands > Sediment ... | reverse complement strand
CTGGCCGCCCTCACCCAAGATTATAGGTTCCGGCAGGTCATTTTCGCTCGAGATGACCTCAATATGAGGATTTTCAAGCTGTGTGACGGTCAGGGAGGTTGATCCAATCCCGCCAGGATTGAATTCTTCCACTACCGCATTGACCAAGACCTCATCGCCGGCTTTGATCCCCGGTACCATCCCACTATGGACAAAGACCCCCTCAGAAGTGGCCGGGTCATCATCCGGGTTAGGGTCCTGTAAATAAAAGCCGTCTGCTCGAATGGCTGTCACTATCCCATGCACGTTGTAAACCGGTCGGTTTTCAAGGGGAGAAGTATGACTGGCCCCCTGAATTTCGCTGATCTTTTCGCCCTCGGGTAAGGGTGTTGACTTGGTAAACACATCGCATCCGGCGAGAATAACAGACACGACAAAGAGTAAGACGATAAATTTCAAATATTTAGTCATGAAGGTTTTCTTTCTGATTTAACTCCCAAAAGGACTGGTGAGGTTTTCTCACGTCAACATCCCCATTATATCCCATCCATATCTTTGTAACCCGCTGCGGCAGGGAATTGGGCTCCAGACTGATTCGATTTGCAGTAAAATAAGAACATGGAACTACGGATTGCAGTCGCAAAAATTAATAATGCCCTCTCGGCAAAAAGCGGTGACACGGTTGAGATCATCGAACGCCCCAACGGCGGGCTTTCGGCAGTCCTGGCGGATGGACGGGCTGCCGGTCAGAGTAATAAGGGCATCTCAACCATGATCAGCCACCGTGTGATTGGCAATATCAGCGAAGGCGTCCGGGACGGTTCCGCAATTCGGGCGGTCTCCAGCCGCATCTTCGCAGAGCATAACGGTCGGGTCCAGGCTTCCCTAACCGTGATCAGTGCGGATATGCAATCCAACACCATCCTGATTTCCCGCAACAGCCCGGTTCCGGTTTTCATTGCCAGCGAGGGTCAGGTGGACTGCCTGACCACGGAATGTGATCAAATCGGCCTCCGACCGGACAGCACGCCAGCCATTGTCGAATTGCCTATCAAAGCCGGCCTGATCGTAGTGGCTTTTTCGGATGGCATCCAAAATGCCGGGCGGCAATCCCAGCAGACCTTTGAGATATCCACCACCCTTGAATCCTTCCTGGACGAACAGGAACCCACCGCGCAGGAAATTGCCAATTTCCTGCTCAATCAGGCCATCCAAATGGATAACGGAAGGCCGCTGGATGATATGAGCGTGATCGTGATGGCAGTATCTTACCAATCCCCCGACCAGATTCGGCGGATGAATGTCACCATGACGGTTTAACATTTTTCCTGCTCCCTAATTCCCAAATCTCCTTTAATTACGATAAAATAGTCTCATCATCAATTGACGTACTCTCACCATCACCTTAGGAGGAACCTATGCGTCAAAAAGTCGTGCTTGTCACCGGTGCAAACGGTGAAATTGGGCATGGACTGATCCGGTATCTCGCAAAGAATACCGATTTAAATATCGTCGCGCTTGATGTCGTCCCATTGGATAAATCCCTTCGTCCACTCTGCAGCACCTATATCGTTGGAGATATCCTCGATCAGATGCTCCTCGGCCGGATGGTCGTGGAACATGAAATTGCAACCATCTTCCATCTGGCCTCGATCCTTTCCACCAAAGCCGAGTACAACCCCGAAACAGCCCACCGAATCAACGTTGAAGGGACGCTCAACCTGCTGCGGCTGGCCGTGGAGCAATCGCAGTGGCAGGGAACGCCGGTCAAATTCGTATATCCCAGCTCGATTGCCGCCTATGGCATCCCCACGCTTACCGAAAAGGAAAAAGCCGGTGCAGCCAAAGAAGACGAATGGCACCACCCCACAACGATGTACGGCTGTAACAAGCTCTATTGCGAAAATCTGGGCCACTATTATGGCTCGTTCTATCGCCAGTTAGCCGCGGATTGCGGTACGGCCGAAACAGTCGATTTCCGCTCACTGCGCTTCCCCGGCCTGATCAGCGCAGAGACCATCCCCACCGGCGGCACCAGTGATTACGGCCCCGAGATGCTGCACGCCGCAGCCCAGGGTGAACCCTATTCCTGCTTCGTCCGGCCAGACACCAAGATCCCCTTCATGGTCATGCCGGATGCGGTCAAGGCCCTGGTAAAGTTAGCCGGTGCCCCTCGGGAACGGATTTCACAAATCGTCTACAATGTCACCTCGTTCTCCCTTTCCGCTCAGGATATCTACAACATCGTCCTGAAAGCCTTCCCCGAGGCAAAGATCGACTTCAATGTTGATAGCTGCCGCCAGAAGATCGTGGACACCTGGCCGGAGGTCGTGGATGATTCCGCCGCGCGCAAAGATTGGGACTGGCAGCCGGACTACGACTGCGACCGCGCTTTCAACGAATACCTGATCCCGGCCATCAGAGGCCGCTATCAAAAGGAATAATAATTCTGCTGATTGAAAGTCTTTAGCTTTTCCCCTGAAGATGAACATCAATCTCTAAAATCATAAGTCCTCCAACTGTTTGGAGGACTTATTTTGATCTACTCCTCTTACCCGGACCTGTCGTTTTTAATAGATCATTTCGCCTTCCCAATCAAAGTCCCCTGATTCTTCCAGGCTTTTTGGCCAGTGACTGCACCATGCCGGTACACTGGCGCTCATCACCCGGTCCAGGCTGGGGGTATAGGGTTTGATATCCAGCACCGGTGAGCCATCATTGGCGTCAATATAGGCAATCTGGATGATCCCTTTTGGGTAATCCGCATAAACCACCTGCACTGCGGTCAAGGCAATCGGGTTCGGGCGGACAGGTGAGCGGGTTGCGAAGATCCCCATTTCTTCCGGAGCCAGTCGATAGGGCTTCTTTGTGACCAGCACTTTTCGCAATTCCTCAGAATCACAACCATCAAACCACCAGATAACGCTGAGATGGCTGAATCCCTCCAGGGCTTTCAAGGCCGGAATAAATTCCGGCTTAAGCTCAATAAAGGTCCCCTCATCGCTCAACCTGATCTGGCCGATAGCGCTTACCTGAAATTCCTGCATGATATTCTCCTCCACACTATTTATTATCGACACCCCCAATATAAACCCTCACATCATGTGAGAGTCAAGCGTGGATTTCCGGTGTGGTTGAAAAGCGAAAATTTATTGAATGGCTTCCAGTGGGAACTGAATTTCAGTCAGGTAATTCTCGGGGGAGTCCTCATTCCACGGTCCCCGGTGGACGATCTGCCGGGTCTGGCCGGCCATCTGATACTGGCCGCCCTCTTCCAACCAATAGGCCAGGTCGAGAAATGCGTCGGTAATATTTGAAAAAGGGCCATAGACCATTGAGTAGGCCATTTCCGGGACAGGGTCAGTCTCCCGGAAAGTAAAATCACCCAGGTCCTCCCCCATCTCTGCCACTGGTAGGCATAATTCAATATCAACATCCTGCTCGCGATATTCCGGATCGTGATAAATGGTAAAAGTATTTTCTGAGATTGAAATCTGGTGTTCCTTGGTAAAAGCCACCATCTCCTGCCACAACTCGCCCTCGGCATAATAATCCCGGACAATCCGCCTCAGGGAAAGAACCTGATAACCCGGCACAGACTTAATGGCGACATTGTAATGAACCCTGATCGTCTCCCGGCGGATATCCTTCTGAGCCAGATCAATCCTTGCTAGCTTGTCCTGGTCGCTCCTGATCGCTTTCTCAATTTCTATCCGCCTTTGTTCAAGTTGTTCCAGAACAAATGCATCATCCCACTGGTCAAGAGTGGCCGCGATTTCCGAAACATTGAACCCCAGATCGCGTAGAAATTTTATTTTGTTCAAAACAGGAATTTGTTCGGCGGAGTAAAGACGGTAGTGCGTGAACCGGTCAATTTCAGCAGGTTTCAATAACCCCGCTTCGTCGTAATATCTCAACATACGGATGGATACCTGGGTTAATTTTGAGAATTCACCGATCCTGAACATCTTTAGTGCCTTAATCCAAAATGTGAAGTGACTTTGCAGACAAAGAGGAAAACAACGTAGCTTTTCGAGGAATTCCGTGTTTTCCCCAATAGAACGCCGCCTAAATTGACCAGGCTGGATGGTCGCGATAAAATGAAACAATTAGTGTCATTTTATCAAGAAATGGGTAACTATGCCGATCTACGAATACCGCTGCCCGGATTGCAGCCACACCTTTGAACTCATCCGACCCATAAAAGATGCCGATTCCAATCTCATTTGCCCCCATTGTCAAAGCAAACGAGTCAAGCGACAACTTTCCCTTTTCAACGCTTCCAGCGGTGGTCGCTCCATCACGTCCGGCGGGGGATGCGATGGATGCTCTGGTGGTTCCTGTAGCTCCTGTGGAGGTCATTAATGGCAAAGCGCTATCAACTTGCAATCATCACAGGGGGGTCCAGCGGCATCGGCCTGGCGCTGGCCAGACAACTCGTCAGCGAAGGGACCAGCGTCTGCCTGCTGGCCCGGCATGAGGATAAGCTGGAAGCAGCAAAAACCGAATTATCCCAACATAAGATCGACGAAAATCAAGCCATTGATACCCTTCAATGTGATGTCACGGACTTTGCCTGTCTCAAGAGCAAAATAACGGCCTTTGTCGCCGAACATGGCCTGCCGGATCTTGTGGTCAATTCAGCCGGAGTCACCTACCCGGGCTACTTCCAGGATCTGGATGTGGAGATTTTCCACTGGCTGATGAACATCAACTATTACGGCACGCTGCATGTCCTGAAGGTTTTGGTACCCGGGATGATCGAGCGCGGTTCCGGCACGATCCTGAACATCTCCTCGCAGGCCGGGTTCGCTGGCGTGTTTGGCTATTCCGGTTACAGCGCATCCAAATACGCGGTGCGTGGTTTCAGTGATGTGATCCGCTCCGAGCTCAAGCCCCTCGGCATTCAGGTTTCCGTTGCCTTCCCGCCCGATACCGAGACCCCCCAATTAGCCTTTGAAGAACCGCTCAAGCCCTATGAGACACGCTTCATCGCCGGTGCCACCAAGATCAAATCCGCAGAGGATGTCGCCAGTGATATCCTTCGCCCGTTAAAGAAGGGGAAATACATCATCATCCCCGGTTTTGACGGGAAGTTCTTCTACCATTTAGTCAACCTTTTGGGGAATATCACCTACTTCATCATTGACATCCTGGTCAATATCGCACAGAAGAAAAAAATAAAAGAAGGAAAATAAATATTAAGAAAGCAGCCTTCGGCTGCTTTTTTTTGATTTGTAAATAATTTCATTCTGTAGGCGGCCACAAGGGCCGCCACTGCGGGAGATATTGAATAATATTTCATTTCGTAGGGGTGCCTCTGTAGGGACCATTGATGAATTTCGTAGGGGTGCCCCTGGTGGGCACCCATTGTTTAAAAATAAATACAACCCATCCCTAAAATGGATAATTTTCTTCATCGTTGTCCCAATTCAATGGATTTGATTCAATATATTCTGAAACCACCTCATAATCCCGTTCATCTCGAATGACATGGTCGTAATAGCTTCGCTGCCACATTCGACCAGAGAATTCCGGCCATTGCTTTTTCCTCACACCTTGGATATATCGGCCGGTTGTGATGGATTTTATCCGACCAATCACAACAAATAGTGAAGGATCATCAATAGATTCATCCAATCCCTCACTTTTACTGGGTTTTCTTCTTTCTGCCGGTAGATCATCAATGACTGCCTGTAATCCAAGGTTTATGATGAGATGAAGATGGTTTGGCATGACTTGAATAGATCCAATATTGATCCAATCGGAAGTCATTTCAACTTCATGACAAACCTGCACAATCATTTCTCCGGCATCATTCAAGATCATCTCGCCATTTTCCACCCTTCCAAAAAGACATTTTCTTGAATGTGTAACAATTGTGACAAAATATGCGCCAGGCTGAGAATAATCATAGCCTTCCAATCGAAGGGATTTGCGATGGAATTCTTGGCTTTTTTCCTGATTCATTAATAACCCCGAAGGAATCCAGAATTTACTCTTGAAGTCATGCTGGTCTATTGTATCATCCTGGGCGGCCACAAGGGCCGCCCCTACATGAAATGATGAACATTTTTTCATTTTGTAGAGATGTCCATACAGGAATTTTTAATTAACTCATATTTCGTAGGGGTACCCACGAGGGGCACCCTTTATTCTTATCTACAGAACACAACCTGCGTAAGACACATTGTGTTTGTTTAAAAAATTCATTTCTCATTCTAGTTTTGTTTTTTTACATGGCGGCCACAACATCCCCCCAGACTTCGATATTGCAATCGTCAGGAATTCAGATTATCATAAGTGAAACAAATATTCGAAGAATTCCGATGACCGATAAAATCAAATCCATCCTCAGCCGCTGGCGGACCCATCCATCCATTGCAGAAAATGTGGTGGAATGGCGCGTCCTGGCCCAGAAACCGGCTGACCTGAGAGACTATCCCCCGCAGCTCTCCTCGGAGTTAGCCGAGGTTCTTTCCTCCCACGGCATTTCCGCTCTTTACACGCATCAGGCACTGGCCTATGAGAAGGTCCAGAATGGCGAGAATATCGCCGTGGTCTCCGGGACGGCCAGCGGCAAGACCTATTGCTACAATCTTCCGGTGGTGGACAGCCTGCTCAAACACCCCGAGGGCAAGGCACTCTACCTTTTCCCGACCAAAGCCCTTGCGCAGGACCAGCTCTCAGGCCTACGCGCCCTGCTGCATCAGTTAAACCGCCCCGATATCAACCGGGCCAACATCTACGACGGCGACACGCCCCAGAACGTCCGCTCACTCCTGCGCCAGGATTCCTCCATCATCCTCACCAATCCCGACATGCTGCACACCGGCATCCTGCCCCATCATACGGGCTGGAAGGACTTCTTCACGGCGCTCCGTTTCATCGTGATTGACGAAATGCACGCCTACCGGGGGGTTTTTGGCTCCCATGTGGCGAATGTGATCCGCAGGCTCAAACGGATCAGCCTCTTTTACGGCAGCCAGCCGCAATTCATCCTCACCTCAGCCACCATCAGCAATCCCAAGCAGCTCGCCGAACGCCTGCTCGAGAAGCCGGTCACCGTGATTGATCAGGATGGCTCACCACACGGTGAGCGCCACTTCCTGATCTATAACCCGCCAATTTTGGATAAGAAAACCGGCATCCGGCAGAGTTCCCTCCTCGAGGGAACCATGCTGGCCAGTGAACTTCTGGCCGAGGACATCCAGACGATCATCTTTGGCAAAACCCGGCGCGGGATCGAGCTGATCCTGACTTACCTGCGCCAGCGGGAACCAAACGGGAACCCCAACACGATCCGCGGCTATCGCAGCGGTTATCTGCCGCGGGAGCGCCGCGCCGTCGAAGAAGGACTGCGACGGGGTGAAGTGAAAGGCGTGGTCGCCACCTCAGCCCTCGAATTGGGTATTGACATCGGCGGCATGGATGCCGCGATCCTGATCGGCTATCCCGGCAGTATCGCCGCCACCCATCAGCAGGCGGGCCGGGCCGGCCGCAAGCTGGCCCCCTCTCTTTCCGTATTGGTGGCCTCGGCCAATGCCATGGATCAATATCTTGCCCGGCACCCGGATTACTTCTTTGGCCGTTCCCCCGAACGCGCCCTGATCGCCCCGGATAACCTGCTGATCCTCCTGCAGCATATCCGCTGCGCTGCCTTTGAGCTGCCCTTCCGGGCCAATGAAGGCTTCGGCGCAATTCCGGCCAAACGGCTGCAGGCTTTTCTGGAACTGTTGGCGAACAATGGTGAATTACACCAGCGGGCGGATCGCTTCTTTTGGATGGCGGATCAATACCCGGCCGCAGACATCTCCCTGCGTAACGCCACCCCGGACCAGATCAGCCTCGTGCTGAAAGGTGAAACGCGTCAGGAGACCATTGGCCAGGTGGACCTGAACAGCGCCTATTGGATGGTGCATCCCGATGCAATCTACCTGCACGAAGGCGCTTCTTACTTGGTTGAAGCCCTGGATTTGGAAACAGGCGTTGCCTATCTGAAACCGGCCTATGTCGATTACTACACCCAGGCCCAGGAAGAGACCAAAGTCGAAGAGAAATCCCGGCTCAGGACCGAACCCGTCACCGGGGCGCAAAAGAGCCTGGGCGAAATTCTGGTAACAAACAAAGTGACAGGTTATCGCCGGGTTCGCTGGTTCACCCATGAGAACCTGGGCAGCGGTAAGGTAGACCTTCCCCCGAGTTTCCTGAACACCGTTGGCTACTGGATAACCATTAATGAAGCAACGGTCGCCAAACTGAAGGATCAAATGCTTTGGAACGCCGACCAAAACGATTACGGCCCGGACTGGGACGATATCCGGCAAAAGGTTTTGAATCGAGACGGCGAACGCTGCCAGGTTTGCGGTGCGACCGGCACGCACCAGCCCCTGCATATTCACCATATCCAACCCTTCCGCAGTTTCACCAGCCGGGAGGCTGCCAACCAGCTCCAAAACCTGATCACCCTCTGCCCCACCTGTCACCGTCTGGCCGAGACCAGAGTCCGTGTTCGCAGCGGGATGGCCGGCTTCAGTTACGTGCTGGCGAACCTCGCCCCGCTGCTGATTATGTGTGATGGCGAGGATATTGATGTGCATTACGACCCAAATTCCACCCTGGGCGACGGCCTCCCCACGGTGGTATTATTCGATAACATCCCCGGCGGCCTGGGCCTCAGTGAGAACCTCTATGAACTGCATCACGAGCTCCTCACCCAGGCCTATGAGACAGTGGCCGCCTGTGAATGTGAAGATGGCTGCCCCTCCTGTGTGGGGCCGGTGGGCGAGGAAGGCTCCGGCGGCAAATCGGAAACTCTGGCCCTGTTGAAAGCGTTGATAGGTCATGCCTGAATGGGAATCCCTTGAAGATCAGTTGAAAGCCCTGGGCGTTCAGATGGGGAAAAACAAGCGCCTGACCAATAAACGCGCCAAAAAACACCCCATTGAAAAGGTTGTCACAGGCGAATATTGGGAAATGCTCACCGGGGAAGTCTTCTGCCATGAAGAATTCTATCCGGTGGACTACATTCACGGCAGCAAGCCGCTTGCCCCGCATGATCCCATCGAAGTGCTTTGCCAGTGGGCCGGCTCACATCAGCTTTCCCTGACCAATCTGCAGGATTTCATCTTTCTCGATACAGAAACCAGCGGCCTGGCCGGCGGCACCGGCACCTATGCCTTCGAGGTTGGCCTGGGACGCTTCACACCCGAGGGATTCCGCCTGGCGCAGTTTTTCATGCGACACCCGGGCGAAGAACCCGCCCTGCTTTCCGGCCTGAACACATTTATGGATGGGATGAAAGCCGTGGTGACCTATAACGGCAAATCCTTTGACATTCCCCTGCTGAACACCCGCTATACCCTGATGGGCATGGACACGCCCTTCAGCGGCATTGACCATTTCGACCTGCTCCCCCTGGCCCGACGGTTATGGAAGATCCGGCTGGAAAGCCGCACCCTCGGCAACGTTGAGAACCAGATCCTCGGTGTCGAGCGCGGCGAAGAGGAAGTCCCTGGCTATATGATCCCGCAGATGTATTTCGACTACCTGCGGACTCAGGATGCCCGTCCCATGGCCGGCATCTTCTATCATAACGCCATTGATATCCTCAGCCTGGCCGGGCTCTTCGGGCACATGGCCTTCCTGCTTGATGACCCCCATTCCGACCGTATTCAGCATGGCGAAGATGTTGTTGCCCTGGCCCGGTTCTTCGAATCGATGGGCGAAATTCACCAGGCCGAAGCGCTCTACCAAAAAGCCCTGAGTGCTGACCTGCCCGAAGAAATCTATTGGGACACCGTCCAGCGCTTTTCATTTCTGCTGAAGCGCAAAGGTGAGTGGCAGGCCGCGATCGCCCTCTGGGAACAGGCCGCCGGAAACGAAGAACTCTATGCCTTCGAGGAGATAGCCAAGTATTACGAACACCAGGTGAAAGACATTGAAGAAGCCCATCGCTGGACGGTTGGTGCGATCACAACCCTCAACAGCCGCCATTTTCCGGCCTATCAATATCGTTTCTGGCAGGAAAGCCTTTCTCACCGCCTGGAGCGGCTGGAGCGGCGTTTGGCCCGGGAAAATCCGCAATAAACCTTGCTTTTCACCCGCGTTTCCTATATTATTAATCGTTATTGGAAAATGGTATAATCGTGCTATGGACCAGGATGAAATTTATTAAATCCCTGGGTTTGAAGGAGAATCGACTTATGTCAGGACATTCACATTGGGCGACAATCAAACGTAAGAAAGGTGCTGCCGATGCTAAAAAGGGTAAAATCTTTACCCGGCTAGCTCGAGAAATCGTCATTGCTGCCCGTGAAGGCGGCGGTGATCCGGATATGAATGTGCGGCTGGGATTGGCCATCGAAAAAGCCAAAGCAGCCAACATGCCTAAGGACAGCATCGAACGCGCGATCAAACGTGGTACCGGCGACGATAAAGAAGGCGAAACTTTTGAGGAAATCCTCTACGAAGGCTATGCAGCAAACGGTGTAGCCATGATGATTGAATGCGTCACCGAAAATCGCAACCGGACGGTTGCAGAAATCCGCCACATCCTTACAAAAGCCGGCGGCAGCCTGGGCGACCCCGGGTCCGTGAACTGGCAGTTTGAACGGATGACCTATTTCTCAATCCCGGCTGATGGTAATGATTTCGACACCATCTTTGAGTTGGCCGTTGAAGCTGGTGCAGATGACGTCCGCGAGGATGACGATCTGATCGAGATCATCGGTGCCCCCTCCAGCTTCCAGGCCCTTGCCGATCACCTCAGCAAGGCCAACATCGTTCCTGAAGAATCCGGCGTTCGCTTTATGCCCAAGCAGGAGATCAGTCTCGATGTGGAACAGACTCTCAAGGTTATGAAAACCATTGAGAACCTCGAAGAGCTGGACGACGTTCAAAATATCTATTCAAATCTGGATATCTCCGACGAAGCCGTTCAAGCCATGGAGGGTGAATAGACCGGACATGCTTGTCCTCGGCATTGATCCCGGCATTGCCATCACCGGATACGGTCTGATCCAGACCGACCAGCGCAATGATTATAAATGTATGACCTATGGCGTTATCACGACCCAGGCAGGTCTCCCGGATGCCGAACGGCTGAATATCCTTTTCGACGAATTAACGCAATTAATCCTTCTCCACCAGCCTGATGTCAGCGCGGTGGAGAAGTTGTTTTTCCAGAAGAATGTCAAGACGGCCATCTCGGTCGGCCAGGCGCGCGGCGTGACCATGCTGACGCTGGCCCAGGCCGGGCTGCCGATCACCGAATACACGCCCAACGAGATCAAGCAGACCGTCTGCGGGTATGGCAGCGCCGGCAAGTCCCAGGTGCAGCGGATGGTCCAATCCCTGCTGAACCTGTCTGAACTCCCCAGACC
>Ga0272443_10006643_pt1 | contig 11363 bp, 8 predicted proteins | sample SSMAcet12_FD_193581 | JGI IMG/M metagenome (GOLD analysis project Ga0272443, IMG submission 193581) | Marine sediment archaeal communities from Little Sippewissett salt marsh, Falmouth, MA, United States - SSM-Acet-12 | ecosystem: Environmental > Aquatic > Marine > Wetlands > Sediment ... | reverse complement strand
CATCGGCGGCGTGACATCACTGCATGTCGATATGCTTCAGGAGGGAACGCTCAAGCAGTTGATGCACGGTCAGCTTTTCGAACCGAGTCCAAAAGTATTCGAGTCGATGCTGAAGGACTGGAATCACCACGAAATTACGACTCCGTACTACGGTTCTCTGGCGAATAAAGAGGGGGCGGTCAATATGCTTGACCTGGCGGTGCTTTCGACGCTTGAGGTGGATCTCGATTTCAATCTGAACACGGTTTGTGCCGGAGGGCGGATTATCGGCGGTATCGGCGGCGGTCAGAATGTTGCCGCCGGGGCCGACCTGACCATTATATTCATGCCGCTGGCGACCGGTAAGAACGGCAAGGGTTTCCCTAAAGTGGTTGACAAGGTCTATACACGGACGACGCCGGGCGAGGTGATTGATGTCATTGTCACCGAGGAATATGCCGCTGTCAATCCGAAAAGCACCAGCTCGTATAAAAACGCCATTCTGGAGCGGGCCAAAGATTTCGGCGTCAATCTGGTGACAATCGAGGAACTTCACGAGAAATCACAGACCAAAGCGCATGAGTTCGGCGAAATCCCGCCGGCGGCGGAAACGACCGATGAGGTGGTGCATGTCATCGAGTGGCGCGACGGGACGCTTCTGGATGTAATCCGAAAAACCGCCGGTAATTAATGATTGTCGAGGAAAAGGCCAATTGTTATTTTACTTTATGTATAAAGAAAGCCAATGGAGGTAAAAATGCCTGGTGATAAAAGATATCTGGTTGATGTTATGATGAAAGGCCTGCCTTTTCCCATCAAGGCTGTTTCGCGGGCAAAATCTGAGGGGCAGGAGACGGTCGCAAATATTTCAATTGCGGCCCGCATAAATCGGGAGTTCGAGGCCGGCTGGATAGACCATTTCATTAAAGTGCTTCATCAGCACCGGGAAAGAATCGGGACAAAATACCTGAAGAAGAATCTGGATGATTATCTTAATGCTCTTAACGCCGCCTACGTAAAGATTGATTATCAGTATCCGTTTTTCATCGAGAAGACTACTCCTGTTTCAAAGGAAAAGTGTCTGGTCCGTTATTTATGCACATATTCTGCTAAATTTTCCTCTGCTCTACAGGAACCGAAAATTATCTTCTGCATTGAGGTGCCGTGTATATCGACATATCCTCAATCGGAAGCCGGCAAACCGGGGGGGTTATTCGGCCAATTAAGTATAGTCGCTATAGAAATGGAATCAAACCGGGATATTTTCCCCGAAGATATTGTGGCTATGGTGGATAAACATGCTCTTGCCCCGGTCTATTCATATATGTCAGGAGAAGACCAGGGCTATATTATCAACAAGGCCCATTCGGAAATAAAAACAAGTGTCGCAATGACCGATGAGATTAAGGATGAGCTGGCCGGGAATCCCGATATTGACTGGTTTGCGATTCGGTGCTCCAATTACGGTATGCTTCATTCCTACAGCACAGTTGTATCTACCGAAAAAGGTATCTGGACTCCAGTTGGGGAGATTGATACTGCCGCAGACGAGTAGGCGGGAAATATCGCTTATTTTCCGGATTAATTTATATATAAATTCGGGTGGATCGGTATCTTTGATTGGCTATGCTCACAAGTGAAGAAATTGAATCAATTAGAGTGCGGCTCAATAATTCAATAAAGACGAAAATCCGCCCCAGAAGAATCAGGGCTATCCGCGTCAATCCGACCAGCCAGCTTCTACCGCCGCTTTTTATCGAGGTGGGGAAAGTCTGCCGCAATCTTGAGGCCGGTGCCCCGCCGGAAGAGGTTCTGGCGATTTTTGAATCCTCGACATTCCTGGTTATCACCCGATCCCGCGGGCTGAACAATAATCTTCCCTATTTTTTCTCCAAGGAGGATGTCCACGAAGTTATGGAAATGAAGCAATAAATCTATATAGTCTATTATTCTCAGTCTATAGAAAGGCAGGTGTTTAAGGAAAACACCTGCCTTTTGCTGTTGATACTGTGAGCAAGCGAGTCTATTCACAGTTTGGAGGGGGGCCTTTTTTGATGATGTAATTAATCAGGTATGTAATATCGAGAGTGTCGGTGGTGATTTCGTCGCTTTCAGTGACGAATTTGGACTCGAAATAAATACACGGCCCGGGGATGTCCCAGCCGGGAACGGTTGGGCTGGCCTTGTAACCGACTTTATCGGTCGTGCTCAAAGCGCCGTTCCGGCTTTCGGTTATGATATGTCCGCCATACCTATCATGAACCCTGGAATTCGGGCCGGGATTATAATCCCAACCCGAAAGTTTTTTGACATCCCCGAAACCGTTAAATTCTGGTGGTGCTATCAGGATGGCTTGCTGCGCCGAGTTCGTCCTGAATAGCCGATTGATATCGAGTGTGTCGGCCGATGCGGATGGGCAGAGAATTACCGGAGGCAATCCGGCGGCAGGAGAGGATGCCACAAAATAGGCAGGGAACCTGCCGCGCACATCCGGTAACGACTTCATCGAATCCTCCCGTGATAAAGGCTCAAAATATTTTTTTGACATAACCTTTATCTAATGAAGCCGATATTTTATTCCTCCATGCACGTACAGCCCCAATAACTAAAGGCTGTAGCGGTTCCCCTTGGCTTAAGAGATTTAAGTTTTTAAACGCCGTTAGCGTTAGAAGGCTATAGAAAGACCTCTTTGATATTGCTCTTTACGCTATTATACCGTGCTTTAATATACGTGTTTTCTCCTATTTGTCAATGGTTGAGTTGTTTTTTTTATAAAAATATGACTTCACAGCCCGGCCCGGGGAAAAAACAATTTTGTTTCATTTATATATTTTCCCGAAAACTATTAAATCCGGTGTAAATTTAAAGAATATTGTCTGCTCGTATCTTTTTGTCGGGCCGAATCTTACAGCGCAAAGAAAGATACGGCCACAATGGGCCGGCTGGGGATTGAGAGACGACCAAAATATAAAAAGGGCTCCTTAAGGGAGCCCTGGAGATGAATTTATTCAATTAAAATCTTACGGACAGTTGGGATCCGAACCACCCTTATATATATAATTAATCAGATAAACGATATCGAGAATATTAATATCCTCATCGCTATTAACATTGGCCGACTCAAGTGGATCCGGGGCAGTGCCGCTTTTATACACATAATTAATCAGGAAGACGACATCAAGGATATTAATCGCGTCGTCATCATCCAGATCACCGCATGTATAATCGCAGGCATCACCGATATCGTCTCCGTCGCTGTCTTCCTGTTCGGGATTGTGAACATCGGGGCAGTTGTCGCAGACATTACCGACACCGTCACCATCGGTGTCGGTCTGATCGCGATTGTATTCATCAGGGCAGTTATCGAGGGCGCATTCGTTTTCCGGATAGCCGTCATCACCGTAACCGTCACCGTCAGAGTCGGTGCAAACAACCATCTTCCCGGTAGCAGTCAAAGAGTAGGCCTGCTCGGCGATAAATGTTCCCTTGGTGCCGACAATCACGCGGTAAGCTCCTTCGGTCGGTGTTTCGATATGGATCTGTTCGACATTATCAACAATATTATCGCCGGTGGTTGCGGCATAGCTCGGATTGGCGGGATCGAGCAGGTAGGGATAATACATGGTTGCGGTAGGAATATGCTCCAATCTCAGGTCAAGATCGTGCACCAGCATCGCGTCCGGGGGATCGAGGGCCGGCGCCGGCGGCGTTCCGGGCGGATCGGTCCAGACAATAGTAACGCGAAGCGGTTCGGTACCGTCGCTGAAAACATTCCATTCATCGGTTTCGCCCTCATTTAAGGCATCTTCAATAATATATCCGGGATCATTGTAGTCGGACTCGATAAGCTGCGCGGCCGTCAGGGTATTCATCAATCCCCATCCGAACTCATAATCCGGTCCGGTACTGGTTCCGGCTTCGTCGGCTGTCTGAATCACGATGGCTTTCAGTGTCGATGCTAAGGGAACTTCGCTACTGTGGGTATCCTCGTAATATTCGCGCAGAAGATTGAGGGACCCGGCAGTATTGGGGGCGCTCATCGACGTCCCGCTGTAGCTGGCGTAGGCAGTATTAAAGTTATCGGTGCATGAGTAAAGACTTATGCCGTTGGCGACAATATCGGGTTTAATGCGACCGTCGTCACACGGTCCCCAGCCGCTGAAAGTACTCATATCGACATCGCTGGAATACTCGTATCCACCCGCAATATCATAAACGGCTCCGACGGTAAGAATATTTTTGGAAGTACTGTAATACGATATACAGTCGTATCCGTAATTACCACCATCGGAATAGCGGGTGGTCGTACTGGTGACCCATTCACCGTCATCCCATACCAGGTGTTCTCCGCCGGCCCCGGGCCCGGAGTCATCGCGGTCATTGCCGGCCGATTTTACAATTAAATAATAAGGAGCGTTGTAGGCGATTTCGTCCCAGTCATGCGCTGACTGGCTGTAAAAACCAAAGCCATAATCCTCAATCTCGCTAACCGTTATATCACCGTACCAGTACCACTGACCATCGTAGTACCAGCCGGTAATTTCGCCGTAGGAGTGATTCGAAATTCTCATTCCCGCGGCGGCGGCGGTGGCCATCTCGGAATTATCACTGTACCAGTCATAGCCATGGAGAGTACCTTCATAAGACATACCGGTCGCATTGGTTACAACTCCCGAAGCGATCAAAGTCCCGGCCACGTGGGTTGAATGATAATGTGTTGAGGCAGGGCTGTCCATCTGAGTAACGCGGCCGGTCAATTCCTGATGGGTCAGGAGTATGCCTCCGGCGTCCCATTCGCACAATTCGCCCGGCGAGGTTCCGGAGCCGGTCAGTGAGAAACCGCCCGATCCGCCCGGCCAGACTTCATCGGTACTGATGGTTTCGGCGGCGTCGATATTATCGGTGATGTAGTAGGCGGGACGGCCGTCATCGCGGATGTACATCAATTTAATATCGGGATTTTCATTAAGGCGGCGCTGTGCCGGAGCCAGACTATTCAGCATGTCATAGTATTTTTGCGGGCGTTTTGCCTCTAGTTTGCGGGCGTATTCCAGACTCAGATTATTCAACTTGACCGCATCGGTTTTGGGTCGGGCATCGAGGCCGACCGCCAGCAAAAAGAGAAAGACCTGAGCGAATACAATTACTCGCCTTAGCATCGCGTTCTCCTTATTTATAAATTTCAAAATCCAATTTTTTGTAGCTTTAGAATTTATTACGGGTATTTTTGTAAAAAACTTAAGCTATTTTTTCAATCCTTGGATTCAGGGGCAGTCAGGTTCCGGGCCGTTCTTGTAGACATAACTAATCAAATAGACGATGTCGAGAATATTAATATCCTCATCACTGTTAACATCGGCACTAGTAAGGGGTTCCGGGGCCGTGCCGCTTTTGTATACGTAATTAATCAGGAAGACAATATCCAGGATATTTATTACTTCATCATCATTGAAGTCGCCGCAGGTATGATCGCATACGTCCCCGATGCCATTGCCGTTTGAATCAAGCTGGTCGGGGTTATAATCATCGGGGCAGTTATCAAGGAGGCACACATCTTCCTGCTGACCGGGATCGCCGAAGCCGTCGCCGTCGGAATCGATACAGGCGACCATTTTCGATGAGGACACCAGTGAAAAACTCTGGGCCGACATCATGGATCCCTTATTGGTAATGATAACCTTATAGGCTCCTTCAGCCGGTGATTCGATATGTACCTGTTCCACATTATCAACGGTATTATCGCCGGTGGTGGCGGCATTACCGGGATTGTCCGGATCGAGCAGGTAGGGATAGTGCAGCGTTGAATTGACAATATGCTCCAGTCTCAGGTCCAGGTCATTGACCAGCATCGGGGTCGGCGGATCGAGTGCCTCGGCCGGCGGTGTTCCGGGCCGGTCGGTCCATACGAGGGTGACGCGAAGCGGTGTGGTACCGTCGCTGTACACATTCCATACGTCAGTTTCATCGTTATCGCTGTCATCTTCGATTATATACCCGGGATCATAAAAATCAGCCTGTATCACCTGCGCCGCCTTCAAGGTATTCATCAATCCCCATCCGAATTTATAGTCGGGCCCCGGATCCGTGCCGGCTTCGTCGGCAGTTTGAATAACCAGGGCTTTCATTGTGGATGAAAGCGGCGCCTGGTTGCTGTGCGTCTGCTCGTAATAATCGCGAAGGAGATTAATGGAACCGGAAACGTTAGGTGCACTCATGGAAGTCCCGCTGATATAGCCGTAGGACGCATCACTGCCATTGGTGCAGGAATAAAGACTGGCGCCGTTGGCGACAATATCCGGTTTGATGCGGCCGTCGTCGCACGGCCCCCAGCTGCTGAAGGAGGTTATTATTACATCTGAGGGTTCACTGTAGCCGCCGGTTATATCGTAAACGGCACCGACGGTCATTATATTCTTGGCCGTACCATACCAGCCGATGCAGTCATAGCCGGTATCACCGCCATCCGGGTCGCGGGTAGTCGTAACCCAGGTCCAGTTCCCGTTATACAGGACGTAATGGCCGCCCCCGGGTCCCGGGCCAACATCATCGCGATCGTTTCCGGCCGACTTGACAATCGTGTAATATGGTGCATTATAGGCGATAGCATCCCAATCCTGAGCGGTCTCGCCGTAGAAGCCGAAACCGTAATCCTCGGCATGGCTGATGGTTATATCACCGTACCAGTACCAATCGCCGTTCAGGTACCAGCCGGTTATACGGCTGTAGGAGTGATTCGAGACTCTGGCCCCGGAACCGGCGGCTGAAGCCATTTCGGATTCATCGTTATCGAAATCATAGGCGTGCAGTGTTCCCAGGAAAGACATCCCTTTGGCGCTGGCCGAGACGCCGGTGGCAATCATGGTCCCGGCGACATGCGTCGAGTGGGAATGCGTTCCTGAAGGGCTGTCTATCTGGGCAACACGGCCAGTTAATTCCCGGTGTGTAAGAAGAACACCGCCGCCGTCCCAGATACAAAGTTCGCCGAGTAATGTTCCGGAACCGTTAATCAGGAATCCGGCGCCCCCGCCCGGCCAGACATCATCAGTGCTGATTGTGCGGGCGGCATTGAGATTATCGACCGCGAAGTAAACCGGGTGACCGTTATCGTCGATATACATCAGCTTGATATCGGGGTTTTCATTGAGGCGAAGCTGGGGAAGGTCTTTGCTCTCCAGCAACTCGTAGTACTTCTGCGGCCGTCGGGAATCTAGCTGCCCGGCAAATTGCCGGCTCAGTTCATTCAGCCGATCCACATCGGTTACAGGGGCGGCTATAATCGGCCCGCCCAAGATAAACATCAACAATAATGCCGTCATTATCCAACGCCCTGTCATTTCCTGCTCCTTTATGCAATATTTATAATTTTAATATTTTCTCTTTAATGCCGAATATTCCCGCCTGATTTGATACATTAATAAATGCTCGTCGAGTCATGGACAATCCGGCTCCGGCCCTGATTTGTACACATAATTTATAATATAAACTACATCAAGTATATTAATTTCGTAATCCGAATTAACATCAACCGACTCAACCGGATTCGGCTCCGGCCCGGATTTATAGATGAAATTTATTATAAAGACGATATCGAGGATATTTATCAACATATCCCCATCGGCATCACCGCAGATGAAGGAACATCCGATGTCCCCGGCGCCAATCAGCACCGAGCAATCATTGTTGTCGGGGGCGCAGGGTGAATTTTCAAAGATGGTATAGTCGTAATCGTCGGCATCACAAAAAGCAGGATCGCTCGAGAAATTTCCACTAATGGTTGCCTGATCATCGTACGGGCTGATCCAGTCGCCGTCTTCGTTGCCGAATATATCACAGCAGGCGAGAGTCGGGACATGGCTGGCAGAGCTACAGTACATGCCGACGCCGGAAGTATTAAAGGCCAAAATGGTGTTTTCCATTGATGGAGTTGCACGGTTACAGTAAATACCGGCTCCGTAGGTAGCATCATTCATCGCAAAAGTGCAGTTACTTATCGACTGACTCAGGCTCCAGAGATACATCGCGCCGCCTTCTACGGCATTATTATTGGTAATAATGCAATTCTCGAAAACCGGGGAAGAATAATAGACATATATTCCGCCACCTCTATAACCGGCAGTATTGTTTCTGATAGTCGTATTACTGATATGGGGGGAAGAATAATTCTCGATACTCAGCCCCCCGCCGTCGAAAGCTTCATTGTTCTCCAGAACAATGTCCGTTACAATCGGAGAGGAGTAATAGATTTGAAGTCCTCCGCCGGTTCCGGGTGAAGTTGAGCCGTTACGAATGGTAAATCCTTCCAGACGGCTTTCGGGGCCGACGCCATTTGAAATGAGAATCCCCTGGTGGGGCGTCCGCGAGGGATCAGAGCAGTCAATGATGGTATATTCGGATCCATTGACCGATTTGACCACCGGGTGGCCGTTAAAACTGATATCCCGGTTACCCTCACCGGTATAGACACCGTCGGCGACGATAATTGTATCTCCTTCTTCAGCACTGTCGATGGCCGCCTGTATGTTATCCGCATCGTCGGGCACATTTATCGCTTTCAGCTGGACGGAAATGTCAAACAAAGTCAGTCCATATATTCCCCAGCTATTGCCGGAGGCCATATTGCGCCAGAGGTACCAGTGAACATCAACATCCCAAGTATTGAAAACACCGTATCTCATTTCAGCATCGTCATACCCTATTCCGGTCACAAAGTGGTCGGTGCCGCCATCGCCATTAGTATCGACCAGAAGCACTACCGGGCGGCCGGCGTCAATTTCGGCTTTGTATTCTTCCCAGGTGATAGAGCTGAATAGACGGTTTTCGTACGAGGCGGTATACTGCGTCGCAACATAGCTGACATAAGCGGTAAAGGCCGGCCCGACATCGCTGTAAAAACTCCATCCATAAGGCAGTCCCAGTGAACTCCATGAAGTTCTCATGAAATCCGCCAGGCAGTTGCTCTGATGGGCGCCGCCGGTTTCTGATTTGTCCTCCATTATATTCGGGCTGTAATCAATCGGGCAGGCGTAATCGTGGTAGTGGTCCGAGTAAGCCGGATCGCCGCAGGTGGAATCGGCGTTGTCATTGGCTATCATGGCATACACTTCGGTTATCATTCCGGAGGAGCCACCTGGAACCAGAAAGCGATAGCCGTTCATGTCATAATAGCCGACTACCATGCCCAGTGCGGTGGGGCCGCAGCCATGATGCCATTCATAAGCGGGGACGCCCGGCATTTTCACCTGGGCGCGCGTTTTGGGATACAGCCCCATATCTATTCCCTCCGGCGGTTCCGGCCCGGTGGTACTGACCTGGGCGAAAGCCGAAGCCGTAAAGGCGGTTACCAATATAAGTCCGATTCCGCAAATTTTAAGAGATTTCATATTTTTTCCCTTTAAAACCGGCTTAAGAACCCGATATTTTAATATTTTCAAAGCGTTCGTTTATATTAAAACTGCCCTACACAATCGAAGACGGAACCTGTCAAAACAGCAAGTAATTCAATAACACAAACCGCCGGGGCGAGGTCAGGCCCATTGATGTAATAGTAAATATGTCTGCTTAAATATACGGCCTTAAAGATAATTGTCAAGCCTGCATCTTCGCTGAGAAATCCTAAAAAAAAGGATCGTGAAGCGGAATAAGGGATTTTTTCTTGAATACAGACAAATATTGTCCTGAAATTGACAAAATTTACTCCATTTTGTGATACTTTTCACTTGACAGGTTTGGCCGATGGGGATAACTTGTCACTTGTGAAGGAATTCACATAGTCTTATTTTGAAAACTGTAGGTTTGAGAAACCAATGTTGATACCTGAGATCAGTAAGAAGAAGATATCGGAATCCACAATTCACCGGTTATCACTTTATTACCGGGTTCTTTCAATTCTGGAAAAGGAAAATTACGATACTGTCTCGTCCAAAGAGCTGGCTAAACGGGAAAAGTTGACACCGGCCCAGGTCAGAAAGGACCTCTCATTTTTCGGTTCTTTCGGCACCCGGGGGTTGGGTTATCCGGTTAATGAATTAAAAAAACGCATTGCCAGTATACTCGGATTGGACAGAAACTGGAATGTGGCCTTGATCGGAGTCGGCAATATCGGCTCGGCGCTGGTCGGTTATAAGGAATTTCAGCGGCAGGGTTTTCAAATAAAAGTCATCTTTGACAACGACCAGAGAAAAATCGCCTCCAACCATAAAGGGATTATTGTTTCCGATATAAAGAATCTCGAGCAGGATCTCAGGGCCAATAATATTGATATTGTTATTGTGGCGGTCCCGTCGACAGTTGCTCAGTATATAGTTGATGATGTGGTTAAGGCCGGTATCAAGGCAATTTTGAATTTTGCGCCTATAAATTTGAAAGTCCCGGATGATGTTTATCTTCGAAATGAAAATATGTCAGTGGAGCTGGAATATTTGTCATTTTCACTGGTAAATAATATGAATGTTTCCGGAACAAAAGACTGACATATGTGATTTAAGTTAAAAGCGGTTTCAAGGGATTGAGACCGTATTACCTCTTTAAAGTGTCACCTTGGAAGGGCGCCCGCCGGAAAACGACGGGCGCCGTGTTTTTATTTAAATCCCGAATAATCAGGATTTTTGGTTTATAATGACGTAAAAATATATAAATGAATTGAATTGCAGAGGATTTACACAGCAAATTCAGCCTTGCCGAAAAGGCGTCTATGTGTTATCTTTAACTCGTTGAAATACAATAAATTAATTTTAGCCGGGGAAAGCCGTAGATGGCACGATTATCGCTTGAGATTATATAGGATATTGTAACAAAGAGGAAATATGAAACACTTCGGATATATTTACAGGCTGATTCTTTTATTGATATTTGTCATTCCGGCCGTCTCGGGCGGTGAGATATCGCCGGATTTAGCCGAAAAGATAAAATCTATATCCACTGAGCAAAAGATAGGCGTTCTGATTGTGTTGAAGGACGGTATTTCTTCGATTCGGTTAAGCAAAAGAATGGCCACAACTTACAAGTCGAATGCGGAGCGACACCGGGAAGGCATGGCATTGCTGAAGGCCGGAGCCGCCCAATCGCAGGCGGATATGATAACGACGCTGGCAACTTTAAAATCCCGCGGTGGTGCTGGAAATATCAAAAAGCACTGGTTGATAAACGCTGTGTCGGCCGATATCAGCGCCCCGGAAATAGCGAGTCTTTCGGAGAGACAGGATGTTCTTGAAATTGCTCTGCCGCCGCAGGTAAAAACTATTGCCCCGGTAGAATCCGGAGTCTCGGCAGTCTATAAGCAAACAGATGATGTCTATCCGAATCTGACTGCTATCGGCGCCGATGAGGCCTGGGCGATGGGATATGACGGTGAGGGGAGTATTGTCTGTTAATTCGATACCGGCATC
>Ga0272443_10006642_pt1 | contig 11365 bp, 7 predicted proteins | sample SSMAcet12_FD_193581 | JGI IMG/M metagenome (GOLD analysis project Ga0272443, IMG submission 193581) | Marine sediment archaeal communities from Little Sippewissett salt marsh, Falmouth, MA, United States - SSM-Acet-12 | ecosystem: Environmental > Aquatic > Marine > Wetlands > Sediment ... | reverse complement strand
GCCAGGAGGCGAATCAGAGCGACAAAGACAACATATTTCAGCGGCAGGGACTTGTCTGGTGGGATGTGAACTGTCAATAACCGTCAGTATTCGATCGGAACCATTGCTTTTACGCGCTCGAATCGCCGGTGCCCTGCCGCGCCTTTGTTGTTGAACAACGCGGCCGCATTTTCCAATTCCTGCTCCGTGAGCCCCTTTCCAGCGTAGTCCGCCATGAATTTTTCAAATCGTTTGGTGTAGGACTCCAGTCGGTCGGCGTCTGTGGCAGCGGCGTGGGCCAGCAGAAGAAAGTGGGCCACCATCTGGGTATACGGCTGCGCCGCATCCTTGAGCAACACCTGCAGCAGCGGGTCGAAATCCATCGGCGCCGTTTCCGGACTGCCCGGCTGGCCGGCCTGTTCGCTGTCGACTGCGCCCAACTGGTTCAGCATTTCTGCCCACACCATCATGAGAAGCAAAAAATGCTTCTCTTGAAAGGATGAAGCCGGAAGCTTCAGGTGTTGGATGAATTCATAGGCACTGATGGAAGCCCCTAAATTTCGCGCCTGAAGGGCTTCTTCGAATTCCGGAATGGCCACCCGCTCGGCGATAAACTCCCTGGATTGGTCGATGGAAACATCGAGTTCCCCCGCCTTGGTTTGAAGCTCTTTCCGAATCTGGTTGACGTCGGCCTCCATGGCTTCGATGTTTTTTCTGATCGTTACGATTTCATCGGAGGATTCCTTGATCTCGGCCAGTTTTTCCTCCACCGTCGATGACAAGGTCCGCACGTTCATCAGTTCTTTAAAACCGAAGAAGCCAAACAAGGAGATGATGATGCCGATGGCCGATGCGGCAAAGGTCAGCCGCGAACGGCTCCGCTCGGCGCTGTTGATCACTTCGTCGGTTCGCATCTTGGTCTGTTCAAAAACCGTCTGGGAGGCCTTCAGGGAAGCGTCGATGACTTTGAGTTCGGCGTTGAGCTTTGAATTGAAATGCTGCAGTTTCTCGTCGATGTTCTTCGTCTGAACCGCAAGAATCTGTTTGTCGGTATGCCGGAGACGATCTGAAAGGCGCATCAGAATCTTGAATTCGAGCTCAGGATATCGCCGGATGATTTCCAGAAACCGGTCTCCGTTGAATTTCAACAGTGTGCAGTCGCTGTTGGCGATGACCGTCGCGGACCGGGCCTTGTTGTCGAATATGGCCATTTCACCGAAGGTGTCGCCTTTTCGGAACGTGAACAGGGTGACGACCTCCTCGCCGTCTTCGCTGAGCAGCACCACCCGCACGGAACCGGCACCGACAATGTAGACGCTTTCGCCGATTTCGCCTTCGCGAATAATCATCCGGTCTTTGGAATAGCGCTGCTCCGAGGACACGCCGTCATCGAGCAGTTCACGAATCAAGCGTTGACGGGTTTCGGCGTCATAAGAACTGAACAGCGGGTGTTCGTTGAGAACATCTTCCCATGAAAACTTTTTTTCACTGGCCATCGTGAGCCCCCGTCAGCGGCATGGCGATCGACAATTTCACTGCGCGGAAAGGCCCTTTTTCGGCCGAACCGCTCCCGAAACTGCACAAAATATACCCTAGAATCGGCGTTGCGTCCATTGGTCAAATTGCCGTTCGGCATCTTCGAACAGACAGGATATGAAGATCGGCTTATGATCCTTGAGCCAGGCAAGAATCGGTAACGGCTCGCAAAGCGGCCGGACATGCCGCCAGCGAAAGGATGGCGATCGAGCAGGAGCGCGGGATGTCGGCTGCAAGTTCGGTGATGAAGTTCAACTGCCGCGATTGTGAAATCAATTCGATGATCGTTGCCCGCTGGTGATTTGAAGGATCATGATGACGTCTTGCAGGCCGACATTTCCGTCTCCGTTTGCATCCCCCGATGGGGCGACTGCAAGCTGGGGCAGCACCGCCTCGAATGTTTGCTCGTCGAAGGCGATGTCCTGAACCAGTCTTTCCATCCCGGCGGCGCTGACCACGATTTGGTAGTCGCCAAACGGCACGTTGACCAGGGTGAAATTGCCGTCGCTGTCCGTTGTCGTGGAAAATCCGGTACCGGCCAGCGATACGGCGGCGTTTTTCACCCCGAGGCTGTCATAGCCGGCGACGTTCGCTGAAATCCGCCCCGTGATATTGCCGGTGTCTGCCGGCCATTGCGGCATGGCACCGACAGGTGCGGAAAAAGCCGACAAGGCGCCGTTGTCCGCCTGCACACAGAAGTAAACCATCTGCCCGTTGGTCAAGCCGGTTGCCACGTATGGTGCAGAGTTGGCATCATAAAAGGCTGAAAAGGGCCCATCGAGCGATGGGGATTTGAAGACTCTGTAGCCTGTGGCGTCCCCGACCGGGTCCCATGTCACGGTGGCCTGGGTGTCACCGGGAAAAGCGATGACATTGGTCGGCGCCAGAGGCGGTCCCTCCACGGGCGTGCTGCTTCTTTCACCGACGGTGGACGCGCCGGTCCCTGCGGCGTTTGCCGCCGCCACGAGGTAATGGTAGGTGACGCCGTTGACCAGGCCGGTGTCGGTGAACAGGCATCCTGCGGGGATGGCAACGGGGCTTGACGACCAAGGGCTCGACGGGGCCCGCCGGTAGACCTGGTAGCCGGTGGCGCCATCCACGGCATTCCATGTCAACGTGACCTGCGTGTTGCCGACCGCCTTGTTGCTCAGAGAAGTCGGCGCCATGGGCAGGAGTTCGGACGGCGTGCCGCCGACTTCGACGGAGTAGGCGCTGGCCGACGTGCTTAAATTATGACGGACCCTGAAATAATAGGTTCGCCCATTGGTCAACCCGGTGATCGTTCGGCTGAGGATGTCGGCACCGGAACTGGTGTAGGCCGCGGGCCCCCCGGCATTCTCGGCGACCTCGACCGTGAAACTATCCTGGCCGATCGGCGGGTCCCAGGTGACGGTGGCCTGGGTGTTGCCGGGGGTGACGGCGATGTTCGTCGGAGCCAGACAGTTTTTGACACTCGCTTTGACTTCTTTTTCGGAAACGGCCCAGGCACCGTTTCCGCTGCCGTTGACCGCCGTTACATTGTAGATATAGGCGGCGCCGTTGACCAGGCCGGTGTCGGTGAAGAGGCACCCTGCGGGCGTGGTGATGGGGCCCGACGACCACGGGCTCGACGGGGTTCGCCGGTAGACCTTGTAGCCGGTGGCGCCATCCACGGCATCCCACTGCAGGCTGATCTGGGTGTTGCCCGCCCGGGCTTGCAGGCCGGTCGGCGCCAGGGGAAGAACCACAGACGGCGTGCCGCCGACTTCGACGGAGTAAGCGCTGGCCGCCGGGCTGTAATAATTGCGGACCCTGAAATAATAGGTCTGCCCATTGGTCAACCCGGTGATCGTTCGGCTGAGGATGTCGGCACCGGAGCTGGTGGCGACGGCAGGACCCCCAGCATACTCGGCGGCCTCGACCGTGAAACTTTCCTGACCGATCGCCGGGTCCCAGGTGACGGTGGCCTGGGTGTTGCCGGGAGTGACCGCGATGTTCGCCGGTGCCAGACAGTTTTTGACACTCGGTTTGACTTCTTTTTCATGCACCGCCCAGGCGCCGTTTCCGCTGCCGTTGACCGCCGCTACGTTGTAGATATGGGCAGCGCCGTTGACAAGTCCGGTGTCGGTGAACAAGCATCCTGCGGGAGTGGCGATGGGGCTCGGCTCCCACGGGCCCGACGGGGTCCGCCGGTAGACCTGGTAGCCGGTGGCGCCGTCCACGGCATCCCACTGCAGGCTGATCTGAGTGTTGCCCGCCCGGGCTTGCAGGTCGGTCGGCGCCAGGGGAAGGGCCGCCGTCGGCACGGCGCTGACTTCCGAAGATGTCGCAATCAGGTTCGGCGCGTTGGCTCTCACCCTGAAATAATAGGCCTGGTTGTTCGTCAAGCCGGTTGCGGTATGGGAAGCCTCTGAAGCAGAGACCGTTCTGACGGCATCTCCGCCGGGCGATTCGGCGATTTCCAGGGCATAGCTGGTGGCCGGCCCTACCCGATCCCAGGTCACGGTCGCCTGGGTGTTGCCGGAAACGGCGCGCACGTTCGCCGGTGCCGGCATCGATTCGACCGGACTGGCCTGCACCTCATTGGACCGCACGACGTAGGGACTCGCATTCAGGGCGTCGACGACGTACTGGTAGGAGGTGCCGTTTGAAAGGCCGGAATCCGTGTAGTCTTCATCGGTCACGGTTTCGATGGCTGTATAATCCCCGCCGGTCGTTGCCCGGTACACCTTGTAGGAAACGGCGCCCGGTGCCGGATCCCAAGACAGGTCCACCCGTTCATACCCCGCCCTCGCAAAGAGAACGACCGCCCGGGGTCTTTCCAGATCGGACGCACGGGCGTCGGCCTCGTTGGAATACGCGCCGGTTCCATTTTCGTTGGCCGCGGCAACCACGTAATAGTAGGTCGTGCCGTTGACAAGACCCGCATCCTCGTAGGAGGTGTCCCCGACAATCGCCTGAAAAGCATAGGGCCCGCCGATCCCCGTGCTTCTGTACACCACGTATCGGGTCGCGCCCTCCGAGGGGTGCCATGAGAGGCTCGCCCAGGTGCTGCCCGGAGTCGCCTTCAATGTTTCCGGTGCTTTTGAAAGACTTTCAGACGGCACAGCGGAAACCGGCGTCGAATAGGCTCCTGCATTGGTGCTCATGGTCTGCACAGCGTAATGATACCGGATTCCGTTGTCTACCCCCCTGTCCGTATAGCCCACTCCCGGCGCCGCCGGGCTCAACAGGGTGTACTCGCCGTTTGGCGAGATGCGGTAGACGTTGTAGACGACGGCGGATGTCACCGCATCCCAGCGAAGCGACACCTCTCCATTGCCGGGAATCACTTCGAGGTCCGCCGGCGCTTTGAGTACGGTCGAAGTGGGGGTGACGGCCACCGGGGACGAGTAGGGGCTCTGGCCTTCGGTGTTCACCGCCGTGGCCACGTAATAGTAGGTCTTACCGTTGGTGAGCCCGGTGTCCGCGCCCCCATTTGCCTGTGACCGGCTGACGAAAACGTATGGCCCATCGATCGCGGCCGCGCGATAAAGGACGTATTCCGCAGCCCCGGAAACGGGGAGCCATTTCACGCTCACTTCGGTGTTGCCGGCAACGGCAGACAGGCTTTCAGGTGCTTCGGGCACGGCGGCGTTGGCCACCGAAACGAAACCGAAACCAACAAGGATGCTCAAGAACATGAAACGGATCGTTGTGAAGACCGGCCTTGTCAGCATCTGCTTCTCCCGCTGTCGATTCGCATGTGAGTGTCGTCGGTGGACGTGTCGATAAGAGGGACAACGTGACAGGAACCCGCTGCTCGAAGCTATCCACATCATCACCTTCCGAATGTTGCCCTGCCATGTTGTGTAACCAATATGGAGTGGGGGGCCGGAATCGGCCAAGAGGACAGAGAAACCATACCGACCGGCCGCATCCGGTGTCAAGCCTATGTTTCCAGCCAAGCTGCGTCAGGTTCCGGGACGTCAATTGGTTTATAAGTTTCCATACTCCCTCTTTTGTGGCTGAGCCTTTATGGGTCGTAAACAGAGGAGAATGTTATAAAGCAATAGACGTCCCCAGGTCCCTAAGGACAAAGGCCTTGATCGAATCGGCCGGATACGAAACGATTGCCGTCGATGTGTCCGAATTTCGCAAAATCGACGGGGGCCTGAGCAGCCTGTCGCTGCGGTTTTTATAAGATTAGGGAAGAAATATCTGCCGAATGCTTAAGATCCCAGCCATGCGATGGTGCTTTGCAGAATCTGATCATACACGTCCTGTCTGTTCAGATTCATGGACTTTAGCGTGTTGAACGAGTGATCGCCACCGTCGACGATGTCAAGCGACCAGGGGGCGGCCAGTTTTTCGAGCACCGTTTTGAGCAGCGCAAGATCGCAGAGTGCGTCCCGCGTGCCGGCGAAAAAGAGCATGGGGGTCTTCAGATCGTACAGGTGGGCATCCCGGAGCCTGTCCTTCTTTCCCGGCGGGTGAAGGGGGTATCCGAAAAAGATGAGCCGGTCTGGCAGAATCGATCCGTCGGCCGCCGCCTGGGAGGCGACCCGGCCCCCCATGGATTTTCCGGCGGCCACCACCGTTGAAAGACCATAATTTTCCCGGACAAAACGAACCACGCACTGCCAGGTCCGGACCAGGGTCTTTTGCGGATCCGGGCCTTTCCTGCCCTTTTCCTTGTAAGGGAAGTTGAACCGCACCGTCAGGTAGCCGGCATCGGCCAACCCCTCTGCCAGATGCACGATCAGCGGGTTTTCCATGTCGTTTCCAGCCCCGTGGGCGATGAGGATCCCGGTGCCGTCTTGGACCCTGCCGGGAATCGATACGACGGCCGAGACGGCATCCTGATCCACGGGGATGATTTTTCGTTCGGTATTCATCTCGTTCGGCTCTTTCTTTGCGGTTTTTCCTTATCCGGTGGCTGCTTCTTCCATCGATCAAACCATATCTGAAAGCCGGTTTGCCGTCCAATCACCCGGCTTTTGCTCAGAATGGCTCTGCCAGACAAATTCAATATTTATGAATTTTCAATATTTTGAATTTACATGGCCCTGTAAGCCATGTTTGGCTCCATTCGGTAAAAATTCGAAAAATTTGACCTTTACGGTCACATTTTGGGCACAACTGAAGAGTAAGACGTTCAATCCCTTTTCCCCTGATTTTGCAAGATCCCGGAGAATCTGTTGAAGGTTTCCTCCATCACCGGGATTTTGTTCTCGCAGACGTCGAAGATGGCCTCATTATGATATCTAACTGTTCGGTTCGCTGCGTTGACCATAAAAGGACAATATATACGATAAATTTTGGTACTCTGCCGCAAACTGCTTTTGATCGTATTTTATTAGCAACTGCAGCATTTTTTGACGGGGCCTGACTCTGCCGGAATTAATTGCAAGGGATTTATTGTAGGCAGCAATCGCTTTTCCTGTTTGGCGATGGTCAGCCAATATATCACCGAGCATCTCATATTTATTGGCCGCAGCAAATGAGCTGTCTGATATTTTGTTCAAGTAACTCAGCGCCTTGTCATACTCTTTGCGGCGGCGATAAATTTTAGATAAAGAAAGATCGGCGTAAGCCGAATAGGGTCTATTCATCTGCGAAGACATTTCCCAGTAGGCGATGGCCTCCTTCTTTCTACCCTGCCGGTCCAGACAGACTGCATGTGTATTGTAGTAGCCGCTGAAGTCGTCGGTACCCGGCAATGGAAGATATTCAGCGGTCAAAATGAATGCTGCGACGACTAAATAGGCTGTCGTGAATTTCAGTCGTCGCAGGCTGCAATTTTGAATCGTTTTCTGAACGCCTATCACGGCCATCGGAATCAGAATGACCAGCAGCGGCAGTCGAATGCGGATATTCGTAAAAAAAATAATTAGCGTCGCCCCATAGAATAAAAATATCAACCCTAAAAACACTATCCTACGGTCTTGAAAAGCCACCATGACCATTCCGGCAAAACCGAAGGGCAAAATTAAGGCGATTCCAAAAAAAGGGAAATCAAAAAATCCTACAAAACGGCTCAGAAAGCCAATGTGATAATTGTCGGCAGATTCGAATTTATTAAAAAAGGCCAGTGTTTTGTATCCGATTTTTTGGAGAATGGGTGCGGGTTGCGTCAACGCAGTTTGAATGACTTGTCCGGTCCAGTAGGATGAAGCCTCCCCGGGGGACAGTTTCCTGCCGGCTCTTTGGCTCGCTTCGATGACAAATTGAGTCGCCTGGGTGCCAGGATATGATGTGGCAAAGGGAGTCGGCCGGTAATAGGGGGTGGGGTTTAATGGGTTGTATGCGATATACAAATTAAATCCGCTGGTCGCCGTCAACGCAAGCCGCCCGGTTGAACGCCAATTGTGTATGATAAATGGAGAAACAGCGATCGCCAACCCCAGTGTGTATAGGCACAATTCCTGCAAAATTGATTTGCCCGGGCCTTGACAGCGATAGCGATGATATAGGATCAGCAAAGGAATCAGTGGAAGAACAACGATGAAATTGGCCCGGACATTCAACATTACACCGGCTGCTGCACCCAGCAAGAGTGGTATAAAAATCGATCTTCTATGTAACAAAATAATAAAAAGGTAAATAACAGCCGCGAACAGAAAAACGGACAAAGCGGTTTTTAAGGCTGTAATGCTGAAAAATATGAAGGGTTTGTATAATGCTGCAATCAAACCCGCGGCAAAACCCGCGAGTCTTCCAGCCAACTCTTTGCCGATCAGATAAATCAACCCACAGGTCAGCACGCCCAAGAGGATGTTAAAAATTCTGAAGTTTAGCGGGTCCGGTGAAAACGCCTTATAGATCAAGGCCATGATGTAGGCTGGAAACGGCGTAAAGTCGTATATCGGAGGTATTTGGGCGTGTCCGCCGGCAATGCTTAAGGCCCAGCGATGATATACGTTTTCATCCCAGATGAGAAAATCTGCATACAGGCTGTCCTTAAAATTGAGCAGGGCTGCAATCCGTACCACCAGCGCCAGCAACAAAACAGCCCAGAAAAAGACAGTTTGATATCGCTCAAACAGATGCTTTACGCGCTCAGGTTGAAAAAGCATTTCCTTTTTTATTTCTGCAGTAATCGGCTGTTTTCAAGTCTCAGTCGCATGATGACTTGCAATGTGGCCATAATTTCTGCAATTTGAAATTTTGAATTTTCATGGCGGCGCTCTGCAAAACAGATCGGAATTTCAACAATTTTAGCGGCTTTCTTGGCGGTCTTGTAAAGCAAATCAACTTTGTAGGCAAATCGATCCAGGCGCCTCAAATGCCGCAGATCGATCTGATCCAGGAGACCGTTGACCCTGGTTAGCCGGTAGCCGGTGGTAAAATCGTGTAAATCGCCGATGCGGAGCATGCAGCGGGCAAAAGAATTTCCCAGACGGCTGATCGCCTTTCTGTACCACGCCCACCCATTCGGTATGGAGCCGCCCGGAATAAATCGGGAGCCGATCACATAGTCGGCGCCGTCGCGAAAAGCCGCGACCATTTGTGTCAAATACCGGGGATCATGCTGAAAATCAGCATCCATTTCCACGATGGCATCCGGACTGAGCTTTTCTATAGCATAACGAATTCCCCTGACGTAAGCTCTTCCCAAGCTCTGTTTTCTGCCGGAGGACAGGTGCAGATTCGGGTATTGCAGCATTTTTTGGCGCACCAGGCGCCCTGTGCCATCCGGTGAGTTGTCATCCACCACCAGCAGATGCATATCTGCTTGAGACATCCGGCGGAAAACGTCAGCGCACACCAAATCGACCATGGCGCAGATGTTTTGGGCCTCGTTATATGTCGGCATAACGACGACGATTCGCATCAATTCAATTTTTCTTCAGTCCTTTTTCCGTTGGAATATATAAATGGCCTGATCCGCAATCGAAAAGTTTCTAATCTCGTTAAACGCGTGCCAGAACAGTTCCGGCCGGATCAGGTCATACCAATAAATATCAATTGTTTCCAAATGCTCATACTCAATCCCTTGGGCCTCCATATTTTTCAACAATCCTTTCGCTTGGTGCAGGGACGGGCCGAAAGCGATCATGAATTTAGGCGCTCTTAAACCGTAGAAATGAATATCCGGCAACGACTGAAACTGGGGCGTCTTCTTTTTAAGCTGCCAGGCATATATCGGGTGCGGCGCATGGTACATCAACGGATAAGTCGCGTAACTTGGAAGGACTGCGACCGATTGCCTCTTTTTTATGTTCCCATCAATCCAGCGCGCCGTCCGGCGATAAGCACTGGGAGGGGGAGACATTAATTCTCCGAGAAATTCGACGATGGTGGATCTGAAACGACCTTGGGCGATGACCTCGCTGAAAACGGTTTTGTCATCGACACCGGATAAAGGCCCCCCATGCAAAACGTTGGTCCCAAACGCCACTAGAGCCAGGGGGACGGCCAGCCACTTGAGCCGGACCGTTATTGCATCGATAAAAACAACCGCTACAAAGATACAAACCGGGATCACGGGGGCCAGATATCTTACCGTGGCCATTTGATACCCGGGAAAAGGTTTGGGCGATAAGACCGTAACGCACACCAAGAAGACAAACAAGGCAGTGCCGCCCCGCAGCAATCTACGGTCCCGGACCATTACATACAAGAAAGGTGAAAGCAGAATCAATATCCCGATCCCATGTTCGCAACCGTTCATTTCACGAAAATACCAGAAGAGCATATTCACCCGGGCGGCAAGCCACTCACCCAAACCATGATATGCCAACGCCTTCTTTCCCAACAGATCATAGACACTGACCAGCCACCCGCCGAAAACGACTTGCGGGATAAAGATAAGCGCAAGATCCGATTTGCTGAAAGAACGCTCAGTTCGGCCCCATAAAACATAATCGGTCAATAAACAGGCATAAGCCGCGACGTAAAACAGGTATTGGGAAGCCAATAGGGCCAAAGAGCTGAACGCAATAAAAAGGGATGTTCTCAATCGATCGTCGCGATGGAAATAGAAATAAGCCATACACGTCGCGGCAAGAATAGAGACGGAGTAGTAGCGGCACTGCCGAGCGTAGAGCATCAATGAAACGTTTCCCAGGATCCCTGCCGACATCAGCATCCATGTTTTCACCGAAGCGTTGGCTTTCCATAACCACAAAAGCAAGACGGCCACGGTCAGCAATCCGCAAACCGCAAACGGGAATCTGGCCCAGAACGTTGTCCCCTGTCCGGCCAGGCCGATGAAGGGAGCCGCCAGATAAAAAGGCAGCGGTGGAATGTATCGGTTGCGCAGCCCCTTAAGCTCCTGACCGTCGGTATGGGCTATCAAATTGTGATCCAGCATGGCGAATGTATCACCGGTCCGCCAGACGGATATGGCAAATAAAGCGGTATCGGCCTCGTCGTCCCATAAGGCATAATGACCAAGCCGGAAAAACATCAGGAAGGCTGCACAGGCCAACACAACAACAACGATCCAAATCTTTATTCTTTTTGAATCCGTTTTATCCTTTTTCAACTCGTGTCTCATGAGGGATCGTTCTTGCTGTAGACGCGATGGATGAGGTTTCTGGCGCGGTTATTCGAATGATTGGGCCAATTTTGCCATGTTTTTACCGCAACCTTGAGATTTAGATATGACTGTGGTGGATACGCCTATCGGCCCGGCAACTTCTGCCAATCATACGCCGCTTTTTACCCATTGGTTGGCAATTAAAGAACGGGAACTTGTGGGACATCTTTACTTAAGAAGTCCGGGAAACGCCAGGCCCATTGTTGAGGCAATCTCCCGGCCCCTGTTCACAGTCATGCTGACAGCCGGTTGAGTGATGGCAAAACGCCTTGATGGCTTGTAGGTTGGGCTGAGCGCAGCGAAGACCGACAAAGGATGGTTTCGTAATAAGTCCCCGAAACCTTC
>Ga0272443_10006640_pt1 | contig 11367 bp, 9 predicted proteins | sample SSMAcet12_FD_193581 | JGI IMG/M metagenome (GOLD analysis project Ga0272443, IMG submission 193581) | Marine sediment archaeal communities from Little Sippewissett salt marsh, Falmouth, MA, United States - SSM-Acet-12 | ecosystem: Environmental > Aquatic > Marine > Wetlands > Sediment ... | reverse complement strand
ACGAAAATTGATCCCGATGAACTGTCCTTGTCCACACTGGTATCATACACGGTTACCACGATATCCAGATCTCCGTCCCCATCCATGTCATAAATGCCGGGTTCCCCGGGCATGCAGGCGGGGTCCCGATAAAGCGCCGTCCGTTTAAATAACAGGTTACCGGCCTCTTCCCCCCGGGATTCGTAATAGTAGACAGCGCCCTTGCCGTCCCCGGAGACGACCAGGTCCGAAAACCCGTCTCCGGAGATGTCGGCGGCCTTAACCGCGGCGGGAGATCCCTGAGAATAGGGCCCGCCGGGGCGGTCAACGGCATAGGGATCAGCGGCCACGGCCTGTGCGTCGTCGGGATCGAGGGTCGGATCTCCGGCATCTATGGTAATCGGGTTCCAGTTACCCGTTCCCCTGGGATCCTCCGGAACATCAAAATAAAAAACCCCCGAAGGCCAGATGCGGTCGCTGCCCTTATATTCCTGATGATTGTGACTGGTCATCAGGATTTCATTTTCGGTATCATTGTCAATGTCGGTGGAGAAAACATCAAACCCCTTGCCGATCGGATTTGACGAAGTATACCAGTTTTCGATGGTATACCGGTTCCACGGCTGTTTCAATGCCGATATTCCTGCTTCCGGACCCGGATTTTCAAACCAGGCCAGGCTGTCCCCCCGGATGTCGGAACCGTCGGGACCGCCCTTGACCACCAGGGTTCCGGAGTTGGTAATCAGGAACTGCGGGGCCAGAACATCCTGGTCGCCGTCTCTGTCCACATCAAACAGGGAAATGAAAAAACCGCCGCCGTCACCGATCTCGTAAGGCCCGGAATAGCCTGAGGGAAAGGTTTCTCTGTCTGTTTCCTGCCGAAACCACTCTACCCAGCGGTATTGCCGGTCGGTTTTTTGCCAGTACCACATGTGTGATTTGGTGGTGATGAAGTCTTCAAGGCCATCCCCGTCAACGTCAATAAATTTTGCCGTGTGATAGGTTTCGATGCCGTCCGTGCAGTTGTCCGAGCTACACGGGCATTTTCCGTTTATTTCACCTTTAAAAATGGTTTGCTTTTCCCAATTGGCCGGATCGCTGATGTCACCGCCCCTGTTTTCCAGATAGTAAATACCGGCGACACCGCAGGTTGCCCAGGCCGCCAGGTAATTGTCCATCACCATGATGTCAACATCCGTGTCATTGTCCATGTCCCGCAGGACCATGTCATTGGGAAAGGCAAATGTGTCATTGATGATGGTTTGCGTCCAGTTCCCGAGGTCCGACCCCTGCCGGGTAAACACGGCCACGGCTCCATCAGGAATGTAAAAATCAACCGACTGACCCATCAGGGATGAACAGACGATTTCCGGAACACTGTCCTGGTCCAGGTCTCCGATGGCGATGAATCCGGGAGCCTTGTAGCCGGTGACATCCGGTTTTACCGGAAGCGGCGTTTTAATGCCGGTAACCGTGTGCCGGACAAACTTGAAAGACAGCAGTCCGTCTTCAGAAATATTGACTTCCTGGGCAACCGATGTCCCACAGACAGCTACTATCCCCCAGAAACAAAAAAGCAGCGAAAAAAAACCATTTTTCAAATAAAACCCCAAATTATGGTGTGTCATGATTGAGCTCCCCCTATAAATGACGTTTTAATTTATTTTTAACATATATCATAACACACGCAATTGACCAGTCAATTATATATTTAGAAAATTTTGGGATTTATATTTCCGGTTGTCAACCTTCCTGAAAAACCAGGATTCTGGCTTCATGTTGATTTAGAAACGACCAAATTTTTGATTCTTTTTAATTGCTTTATTTATATATATTTAATTTTTAAATAAAATTATATTGCTGATGAGTAAAGTTTTCAATGTTAACCGCCAGAGTGACGGTCTCTACTTTTGGATTATTTCGCTGTGTGGAAGAATTATAACCAAAAATCAATTGACTAGTCAATTATTTTGTGCTATAGTGCAGCTATGGATATGACCAATTTTGACCCCAATGATTCCTTTGCTACCCTGCTGGATAAAACGATCCGGGCGCTGACATCCCGTCTGCATCATCTTTTTGTTAGTGAAGGGATCGATGTGACCGCGGAACAGTGGATGATTCTGCTGCTGCTGTGGAAGGAGGATGGCCGCTCGCCCTATCAGATTGCGGAGGTGATCGGCAAGGACCGCGCCGCCATTACCCGGCTGGTAGACGGCCTTGAAAAACGAAATCTTGTGGTCCGGATCAGGGACAAAAACGATTCCCGGCAAAAGCAGATATATTTAACCCCCAAAGGCAAGGCGATCAAAGAAGATCTGGTGCCGCTGGGGGTTGCCAATATGCAGAAAGCCGTGGAAGGCCTCAGCCGGGAAGAAATCGAAAGCTGCAAGGCTGTGTTAAGGAAGCTGCACAAAAATCTGACCACATAAATTTATTTGCAGACTTCATTACGGGAAAGATAAACTTTGCAATAAAGTTTTGGAAGGAGGTTGTATGGGCATGAGATTTAAAAACAGGAATATCATTGTTACCGGGGCCGGATCGGGCATCGGCCGGGCCATTGCCCACCGCTTTGCCGCTGAAGGCGGAAAGGTGGTGATTGCGGATCTGAACCGGGAAAATGGAGAGGGCGTCGTCGAGGAGATCAAGGAGAAAGGCGGGGCCGCCCTGTATGTCCGGACCGATGTCTCCCGGGAAAAGGACGTCGACGCCCTGATTACAGAAGCGTCCCGGGCCTTCGGTCCGGTACATGTGGCCGTATCCAATGCGGGGATTACCGAGTCGGCATCGTCTGCCCTGGATATTTCTCTGCAGGAATGGGATCAGGTCTATGCGGTCAACACCAAGGGCTCTTTTATGTTTTGCCGGGCCAGTGCCAAACATATGATGGAAAACGAGATCAAGGGGGCCATCGTCACCATTGCGACACTGATGGCGCACGGCGGCAAAGGCATGTCCGGCGCATATGCGTCCTCAAAGGCGGCGGTCGTCATGTTTACCAAGACCCTGGCCAAGAGTCTCGGAGCATCGGGAATTCGGGTGAACTGCGTGTCCCCGGGTATCGTGGCCACCGAAATTTACCGAAAAGTGGAGGATGAGATGATGATGGAAAAAGGCTCCTTTGCCGACTGGCTGGTGGAGGAATCCATCAATAATGGTCAGCTTCTGCTTCCCCGCGGCGGGGCACCGGAAGATATTGCTTCGGCCGTGGCGTTTCTGGCGTCCGAAGATGCCGCCTATATTACCGCCCAGAATCTCAGTGTGGACGGGGGCATGGACTGGTGCTGGTAGGAGTTGCCGGGTTGCGGAACGCCGGTTTTGCAGCGCGAATCAAAGAAAATAAAATCATCGGTTGAAGGAGAAAACATGGCAGAGGAAAATCACAAAATAGCATTTAACGTTGACAAAGAGCGCTGTATCGGGTGCGGGCTTTGTGTGGACGCCTGTCCCATGAAGATTCTGGCGCTTAAAGATGATATCTGTGTTATTACAGATATTGAAAAGTGCCTGGAATGCGGCACCTGTATTCGGGAGTGTCCGCAGGACGCCATTTCCATCCCCGGCGTCAAGCTGTCTCCCAGGGAAAAGGAGGACACAAAAGCGGCTGCTGCCCAGTCCGCACCGGCCGCCGGGGAAGCGTCCGCAGCGCAGAAGTTCACCCCGATCCTGCAGCATTTGACTGACATGATTCAGGATGCGGTCCAGCCGGTTCAGGTGTTTACCCATGAAGGCACCGATGTCACCGGGCTGAACGAATTCGAACTTGAGGGGGAAGCGTGTTTTTACCGGGTGTACCAGGCCGACAAACTGGAAAAAATCGGTTTGTCAAGGATGAATTTTTACGGAACCATGGTTGCTGATGTGGTATCCATTACTCCCGGTCCGGAATATGACATGCCCTACTACATCATGGACTGGGACGAATCGGATGAGCATATCTTTTTTATCTGTGATCTTATGCCCAGTGTTGATGTCGGCAACAATCCGGAGCAGCTGCAGCACTGGTTTTATGAGCCCCTGGACGATATTTACAACGACTACTGTGAGGTCCCCGGAATGAAGCCCAGCGTGTTTCACTGGGTGCGGGCGATTCATTCCCCCTACCTGATTACCGGAACCGTTGAAAAAACCGGGAAAAATGTTGATATGATTTATCAGTGTGCGGTGGACTATTTCAATGCCTGGCGGAAAATTTACCAGGAGGCGCAGCCGAAAGACCCGGCCTCCGATTATATGAAACTGGTTCATGAACGGCGCAAAAATATGCGCGCGCTGTACCGGGAAAATGATCCCGGGGTCGGCACCCTGAATAAATTTCTGGGCGACGAAATGGCGGATGCTTCGCTCGCCATTATTGAACCGTAAACCAGGAGGAGACTATCATGACTGCAACAATTGATTTTGCCGGAAAAGCCAAAACCGTTATGGAACCGATTCCCATGCAGCCCGTCGAGATGGATCCGGCCATGAAACACATTGCGGCCGAAGGCGGGACCATCGATCTGGAGCTGTTTACCGCGGACAAACTCGCGAAAATCGTTTTTTGCACCATTCATATGCAGGAAACCGGTGTGCTCGAGTCCACCGCCATGATCTGGCCGGACGACAGCCACAATTTGCCCATCCTGTGGTGCAACCTGACCCTGGTGCCGGAAGTGATGAATGTGCCCATCTTCGATTTCGTGCCCATGATGGATATCGTGGTCTGGCCCGAATATGCGCAAAAGTATGTGGCCTGTGTCAGTGATTTGAAAGAGGAGGCCATCGGAACTTTCGGTGAGACCCTGATCGACAAGGCAACCAACCTGCCCTCGCTATCGGTGTATACCCTGTCGCCCTACAAGCTGGTGGCCATGATCAGCGATGCAGGTGTCGAAAAGGTTCCAGATGTTGCCGGAAACTATATCCGGAAATATATCGAACTCTGGCAGCAGGCGGAAGCGCTGACCGAAAATGAAGACCGGGCCTACTATCTCAGGAAAAAGGCGGCCACCAGCAAGCTGATGAAGGCCAACGATCCCGGTTATCCCTTTATGATCGATGTGTTCGGCGAGGAAACCACGCACAAGGTGTTTGACCTGGTGTTTTAGGGTCAAACCGGGGAATTGAAAACAGTCTGTTGCATCCGTCATCGTCGTTTGTTGCAGGCCGGGAAAAACAGTTCAAGACAACCGGTTACCCAGAAGGAAACGATATGGGACTGCTCAACAGAGAAAAACTGGTCGATGAAATTGCAGAAATTGTCGGCGCGCCGTATGTGACCGATGACAGTATGGCGGCCTTTGCCTATTCGCAGGACACCAGCCTTTTCGGCGGTACCGAGGCTTCTGTCGTGGTCCGGCCGGGATCCACCGAAGATGTTTCGCAGATCATGAAGCTGGCCGGCCGTTACGGGATTCCGGTGGTGGTCCGGGGTGGCGGGTCAAGCATTTACGGTCAGCCCAAAGGCGTTCCCGGCAAAAATCTGCTCATCGATATGACCCGCATGAACAGTATCCTGGCGCTCAACCCGGAGGGCATGACCGTGTCCGCTCAGGCCGGCATCATGATGGGCAAACTTCAGCTGGCCTGCAATTCGGCCGGTTACTACGTTTTTGTGCCCGCGGGGCCGGCCCATACGGTGTCGCTCGGCGGATGGCTGTCCGGCGCCGCCGGGGGCGGCGGAATTTTCCGGGAAATCGTCAGCATTACCGTGGTGTTGCCGGACGGCACTGTGGTGAGAACCGGCGGCGGCCCGGGAACCAATGTCCGGCAAAAACATGCGTATTTCAGAAATCTGGGCGGGCCCGATTTCTCAGGCCTGTTCATCGGTGACGGCGGGTCCTTCGGCATCAAGACCGAGGTCACGGTCCGGCTGCTGGGATTGCCGAAAGTGACCCGTGCCTGTATTCTGGAGTTTGCAAGGCTTGAAGACGTGCTTGCCCTTCTGAAAAGTCACGGTGAGCGCCTCAACCCGCACCCCTTCGATCCGGTGCTGGTGTTCGGTCCCCGGGCCATGGAACTTTTTTCCGCCGGTTCGGAGAAATCGGAAAAATTTACGGCCATGGCCCTGATGCAGGGCCATACCGAACGGGAAATGGATGCCAAAAGGGATATCTTTGATGCGCTGGCCCAAAAACACGGCGGCACCCATAATCCTGCGCTCGATGCCATGACCGATTTGATGGCCGGCGGCGGTGAGGGTGAAGAACAGATGGAGATGTTCGGGCTCAGTTTTTTCAATGGTCTCGGCCTGGCGGCCTGGCTGCCCTTTAACATTCCCCGCGTGAGTCTTGCGGAGATTTATCCCAAACTGATTGCCTGGCGGGACCAGCGCCTGAAGCAGGCCGCGAAAAAGGGGTTTGAATGCACCGGCTGTTTCGAGTTTTTCACCCCCAGCGATCAATGCGCGCTTTCCGGTGAAGTGGATGCGTTTTTCAGGGATTCCGATGATCCGAAGCTGCGCGAATTTGTCCGGGAGATGATCCTTGATTTTCAGAAATATACCCATGCGCTCGGCCTGCTGGATGTGTATAACCAGGGCGCCATGAGCCGGATGAATGCGTCGTGCTGGTCGCCGGGATTTAAAAGTCTGTACCGGATCGTCAAGAACGCTCTGGATCCCCAGGAAATTTTGAATCCCGGGCTCTGGTGTGCGCCTTCGGAAAAAACGGACGAGGAACAGCCATGAATAAAAGCAACAAAGCGCTGAAGAAAATGAGTCTGTCGGTTTATGCCTGCCGGAAATGCGGGCAATGCGGCACCAAGGTGACCGAGACCGTTCCCTATGTCTGCCCGGTCCGGGAGGCCACGCCGGGATTTGATCATTTCTATTCACGGGGAAAGATCGTCATTGCCCAGGGCCTGCTCGAAGGGAAGCTTCATCCCGACGCGAACCTGGCCCGGGCTGTTTACAGCTGCACCCTGTGCGGCAACTGCATGGATAAGTGCGGTGCCATCAACGCGGATACGGGAGAAGCGCTGGTCGATACGATCGGTATTGTGGAAGCCATGCGGGCCGATTTGCTGGAAACCCACCCGGAATGGGTGGACGACAATTACAAAGCGCTTTTAACCGCCACCCGTCAATATGATAATCCCTGGGGCGTTCCCAGAACGGTCAAGGAAAAGTGGGCCAAAAAACTGTCGCTTCCCCGGGCCCGGGAAACGCGGACCGAGGTTCTGCTGTTTATCGGCTGTACCACCGCCTCAACCCCGGCGCTGGCCCCGCGCGCGGTCAAAAGCGTAGAAATCCTGCAAAAAGCCGGTGTTTCAGTATCCATCCTGGGCCGGGACGAACCCTGCTGCGGCAGTGTGCAAAAAAGGATCGGCGCTCTGGCACAGGCTCGGGAGATGATGGAAAAAAACATCGGCCTGCTGAATGACACCGGCTGCAATACCATCGTCGCCCTGTGCGCGGGATGTGCCAATGCGCTGAAAAACGATTACAGCCAAAGCGAGCAGAAACTGAACCCCAGGGTCCTGCACCTGGTGGAGTTTCTGGCCGAGTTGTTCAAATCCGGTCGGCTCGAACCGGTCAAAAGACAGGAACGGAAGGTCACCTATCATGACCCGTGTCATCTGGGGCGGCACATGGGAGTTTATGACGCGCCGCGTGATGTTCTTAACGCGCTGCCCGGTATTGAACTTGTCGAACGCACCGCAACCCGGAAAAACTCGATTTGCTGTGGTGCCGGTGGCGGGATGCGTGTTTTTGAATCCGGAAACTTCGCGGAAAAGATCGGCATGGCTGCGATTAAAAGCGCTGAACAAACCGGCGCCGAGGACCTGGTTTCGGCCTGTCCTTTCTGTGAAATGAATCTGGAGACGGCGGGCAGCCTGTCCGGGACGGCGATGACCGTTAGGGACATCATCGATCTGGTCCATGACAGCGTTATGGAAAAAAAGTAAACCGAAAACGGTATGATGAATTTTTTTACGGTATAAGATTAAAAGGAGTGTAAGATGTTTGGATGGGCGGGTAAAATTATTTCTGTTGATCTGAGTTCAAAAAATGTGGAAACCCTGAATACCGCCGATTATGCGGACCAGTATATCGGCGGCCTGGGCATGGGTCAGAAATTGTACTGGGACATGGCCGGCGGAAAGGACGATGCCTTTCATCCGGACAATCCGCTGATCCTGATGACCGGCCCGCTGGCCGGCACCCGGGCACCCTCTGCGCCGCGGCTGCTGGCCTGCGGAAAATCCCCCTGCATTTACCCGGAAACCTTTGTCAGCGCCAACATGGGCGGCTATATTGCGGTGGACCTGAAGAAAGCGGGATTTGACGGCCTGGTCATTCGGGGTAAAGCGGACCGCCCGGTTTACCTGGCCATTGAAGACGGGACGGTGGAGATCCGGAAAGCCGATCATCTGTGGGGCCTGGGCAACTTCAAAACGCGGGAAATCCTCATGCGGGAACACGACATTCGGCACGGCATTCTCTCCATCGGTCCGGCCGGAGAAGGCCTGGTCCGGTTCGCCCTGCTTTTTTCCGATGAAGGCAGTACCGCGTCCATGGGCTTTGGTGCGGTGATGGGGGCGAAGAACCTGAAAGCGATTGTCGCCCGCGGTACGGGAAAGATCGCCGCGGCCGATGATGAAAAAATCAAGGCCATCCGGACGCGCTTCAAGGCCATGATGGGCGAGGGCTATTTCCATCTGTTCGACGATCCGATCATTATTCCCGGATCAAAAGTGGTCAAACGGGTTCACTGCAGCGGCTGTCCCCAGGGCTGCTGGCGGTCCCTGCATAAAAGTCCGGCCGGAACCGAGGATGTGCGCAAATGCCAGATCGGCAATTTTTACATGATGTGGGACAGGAAGCTGCATGGTGAATTCACCGAAGCCAGTTTCGATGCGCCCATGCTGGCCAATGATTACGGGGTGTGCGCCCTGGACATGGTCTTTCTGCTGATGTGGATGGACCAAAGCGTGCAGCAGGGCATTATCACCGGACAGGAACTGGGACTGGACATGGCGCAGATGGGCAGCCGGGAATTCCTGGAAGATGTGCTGAAAAAGATCTGCACCCAGTCGGGTGCCGGGAAAATCCTGTCCCAGGGCGTGCTTCGGGCAGCGAAAGCCTTCGGCGACAAGTCCCGGGCCATGACGGACAATATGTTTACCCACAGCGGCCGGGCCATTGCCTACGGGCCCAAGGTGTTCAGCATGTCGGCGGTGGTGTATGCCACCGAGCCGAGACCGTTTATTACCGAATTGCACGAGATCTGCGAGCCGCTGACCAAGTGGGCGCGGTGGTATTTGTCCCAGGGGGAAAAAAGCTATGTGTCCACCGAGGTGCTGCGCAACATTTCACAGGCGTTCTGGGGAAGCACGCAAGCGGTGGACTTTTCCACCTATGACGGCAAAGCCTTGGCCGCGGTCAAGGTCCAGAACCGGCAGTATCTCAAGGAATCTTTAAACCTGTGTGACTTTGCCTGGCCCGTTTATGATGCGGCGGACTGCGAGGACCATGTGGGGGATCCGAACCTGGATCGCGAGTTGTTTGCCGCGGTGACCGGAAGAGCGCTCAGCCGGGAAGAATACGACTTGATTGCGGAGCGCTTGTTTACCCTGAACCGGATGATCCTTGTTCGGGAAGGCCGAAAGGGCCGCGCGGACGATGTGCTGCCGGAATTTATGTTTGTCGAGCGCGAAGAAATGATTGCCGATGTGTTCGGCATGCACAACCCCGAGCTTTTTCTGCCCGGCAAAGGCGATGCGGTCATCAGTCGCAAAGGAAAGGCGGTGGACCGCGACGGGTTTGAGAAAATGATGGATGAATATTATGAACTGCGCGGCTGGGATGTCAAAACCGGGCTGCCGAAACAGGAGACCCTTGAAAAACTGGGCCTGGCGTGAAGAAATTTATGTGAAATTTTTAATTTGAACTTTGAGATTTCATGTTTAGTTGTTTCACCTGTTCTTGAGCTTAGCGTAAAAGAGAAAGTGTTCTAAAATAAAAAACCTGTTAAAAGCGGTAACCCCACCGCAGAAAGGAGGATGTCAAGTTTATGGATCCCATGGAAATGTTTCGAAAAAAGTTTGAGGATTATTGCCGTATTTCAAAAGCGGAAGGACCCGGGAAAGCGCACGATGCCCTGATGGAAGGCTATGCCGAACGCCAGAAAAAAAGTCTCGGTCCCTATATTGATCATAATTCCCTGTATGAGGGCTTCAAAAAAGCCATCCCGATTTATGAGACGCTGGGAATGATCATGGATGCCGTGGATATCTCCAATAAGGATAAAGACGGTGTTATTGAAATTCACCGGGCCTGTCCGTTCATGGAAATGGCCAAGGAATTCGGGCTGGAAAAGCCCTGTCCGGTCATTTGTGACCTGGACATTGAAGCCACCATCGAGGCCTTTGAAGGGTTGACCGGCAAAACGATTTCCTGCCAGGCGGACGGGGACTGTGTCTGCATTTTCAAGTATGAGCGTCCGCTGGCCAAAAAATAGTTAATCGACAAGGCGTCGGCCGGGCCCGTTTTCGATTCACGCACAAAAGAGGACAGCTTTATTTTTAAAATAAAGCTGTCCTCTTTTTATACCTTGAAAAATCCGTCAGATTAGTTATAACTATAAAAGTTATATATGTAACTTTTCGCTAGTGAAATATCCTGGCCCAACCACCGGAAATGCCATGACCCGGGAACAAAAACGAAAAAAACTCAAAGATCTTGAAGACCGGATGCAGTCGGCGGGTAGGTTTTTCAGCGAGTTTTTCAGAAAGACCCTGACCCGGCCTCTGGGCGGCAAAAAGGATTTTACCCTGCTCGAGCTGAAAGGCATGTCCGCCTTTGTGGACAAGGAACATGAATATACCATGAGCGAGCTCAGCCGCAATGCCCATCTGCCGCTCTCCAATATTTCAATCATCATCAAACGGCTGGAAGAAAAGGGCCTGGTCGTTCGGGACCGGGACACCTCGGACCGGCGCATTGTCAAAGTTCGTCTGACCAACCAGGGAAATAAAATGATGACCACCTTTGTCAAAAACCGCGAACAGGAAATGGAAAAAGCCCTTGGCGGATTGAGTGATCAGGATATTCGGGAACTGTTTGCCGCCCTGGAAAAGGCGGCAGACATACTGAAAAAAATCAATTTTTAAAAGGACGGAAATGAAAGTCTGTAAATTCAAAACAGGGATAATTCTGTTGACGGCGGCAGCACTGATTTTTTCCGGCTGCCGCGGAGAGCGGGTGGAAGCGGAAAAGAACAACGGCACCAGCGGCCGGCGGGTATCCTATCAAACGGTGACGGTCACGCCGGAAGAAATTGCGGAAATGATTCGACTGACGGGAATTGTCCGGGCGCAGCGGGAGGTCGACATCAGCGCTGAAATACCGGGAAAGATCATCGCAATCAACTGTAATACCGGCGACACGGTCGAGCGGGG
>Ga0272443_10006639_pt1 | contig 11369 bp, 6 predicted proteins | sample SSMAcet12_FD_193581 | JGI IMG/M metagenome (GOLD analysis project Ga0272443, IMG submission 193581) | Marine sediment archaeal communities from Little Sippewissett salt marsh, Falmouth, MA, United States - SSM-Acet-12 | ecosystem: Environmental > Aquatic > Marine > Wetlands > Sediment ... | reverse complement strand
CGCTATTCTAAAAAGAATGTCAGATAAGATATGGGAAGTGGATCCGACCGCTTATGTTATTCTAGAACATTTTTCCGATAATGATGAAGAAGTCGTTTTATCGAATTATGGCATGATGCTTTGGGGAAACGGAAACCATAATTATTGTGAAGCAAGTATGGGCTATCTTTCTTCATCGGATCTGAGCGTTGTTTATCACGGTTCGAGGGGATGGGGTTGGCGTCATCTTGTTGGATATATGGAAAGTCACGATGAAGAACGCATGATGTACAAAAACAAAGAATACGGCAATAGCAGCGGCACCTATAATATCAAGATAGAAGATACCGGTTTGGATCGTGTTGAACTTTCTGCCGTCTTTTTTCTTAGCATTCCGGGTCCCAAGATGATCTGGCAATTTGGCGAACTGGGTTATGGCTATTCTATCGATTATAACGGAAGAACCGGCAAAAAACCCGTCAGATGGGATTATTTTGATGATCCTGATCGAAAGGACCTTTATAATCTGTTTTCAGTTATGAATTTTCTCAGAGCGAATTACAATGTGTTCGGAGGCGCCTCAGGTGTTGACCTTGATATAGGTAACAACATTGCTACAAAGCGAATTAAACTTTCCGGTGACGGACCCAATGTGGTTATTCTCGGTAACTTTGATGTCGTAACCCAGACGATCACACCCGCTTTCCATCATGCGGGCATATGGTATGAATATTTCAGGGACGATACATTGAACGTAACAGATGGCAATGCGGGAATTTCACTTGCACCGGGTGAATATCGTATATATACGGATCAGAAATTAATTGAATCTCCTGTGGCTTTGGAAAAGGTCGTTCCCCGATCATTTGAATTAAAACAAAATTATCCGAATCCCTTCAATCCGGTTACTACGATCGATTATATCATTACGGCCGATTCGGATGTCGAGATCAGCGTATATGATATTAATGGAAGAAAAGTCAAAACACTCATAGACGGTTATCAGTCCGCAGGTGAATACTCCGTTAATTTTAGTGCCTCTGAGATACCTTCGGGAGTTTATCTCTATAAATTGAGATCAGGCCGACATGTCGAGACACGTAAGATGATCTTGTTAAAATAAAGGATATTCATGATCATTGTCCTTTCCTTTTGTTCTCTTTGCCTTCTGCTTGTTGTCGGAAAGATCCTTCGAGTCAAGATCAAATTACTCCAGCGTCTATATCTTCCTGCTGCCGTGATTGGAGGATTGATCGGTCTCATTGTTATTCAATTAACGGGAGACAGTCTGCCCGCAGGCGTGACAGCCGGGTGGAGTAAATTGCCTGGCTTTCTTATCAATATCATATTTGCATGTCTTTTTCTAGGTGTTAAGATACCGAAAATATCAAAAATATGGGATCAAAGCGGTCCGCAATTAGCATATGGGCAGATCGTGGCCTGGGGACAATATGTTGTTGGCATAGGTATTTCACTTCTCATCATTGCTCCCTTCTTTAAACTGCCAGATTATTTTGGTGTGATCATTCCCATTGGATTTGAAGGCGGTCATGGGACGGCTGCCGGATTAGCTGATCTTTTCACATCATTTAATTGGGAACACGGTAGCGATTATGCCCTGACATCGGCTACACTCGGTATTATTTCCGCTATAGTCATCGGCACTTGGCTTGTAAACTGGGCCGTGAAGCGAGGTTACACTAAAAAGCTAAAAAAGATCGAGAATATCGCCGAAGAAAACATCGTCGGCATTTATGATCCGGAGCAACAACCTTCCGCCGGAAAGCAGACCGTTTCGGCTGCCTCAATCGATACACTTGCATTGCATATCGCCCTGGTCGGCATTGCCGTTTTTATCGGATACCTTTTTAAATTGGGTTTGATTGGAATTGAATCGCTTTCATCTGCAATGCAAAAAAACGGTATTTTAAGCGCATTTCCTTTATTCCCTCTATCAATGCTTGGCGGTTTGGTCGTTCAGTTGTTCATGTCTAAAGTTCTCAAGAACAAGCATATATTGAACAGAGGCATTGTCCAGCGCATATCTGGGACTTCTCTAGATTTTCTGGTCGTTGCCGCAATTTCAATGATCAATCTTTCGATCATTTCCAAGCAGATCATCCCTCTGCTTATTGTTGTGATCATCGGTATTGTTTGGAATGTGTTTTGCGTTATGTTCCTTGCAAAACGTTTGCTGCCGGACGCATGGTTTGAACGGGCTATTGCTGAGATGGGACAATCAATGGGCGTAACGGCAACAGGACTCTTGCTTTTGCGGGTTGTTGATCCGGAACAGGAAACACCTGCGTATTCGGCATTCGGTTATAAACAGTTATTACATGAACCCTTTATGGGAGGAGGACTTTGGACATCTGTCGCCTTTCCCCTTTGTGTGATGAGCGGATCGTGGCTTGTATTGTTTATTTCCATGGGAGCTATTGTCGTGTGGTTATTGATCTGGTTTTTATTGTTCAGGAAAAAGATAAAAAGTAATATAGCAACTTATTAGACTACCTTATATTTTTAGCTGTTGAAGGGAAATTCATGAAGAAAATATCTGTCATCATATTTGGTTTGCTTCTATGCGGCATTGCCTTTGCGCTTGAAATATCTCGTATCGAACCGCCGAATTGGTGGAGCGGTATGGAACATGATACATTGAAGATACTTGTATACGGAGATGATTTTACCGGTTGGCATGCAAAGATCAAGCCCAAGTATGCTAAACTTATTGCTCAAAATCCTTATGAAGATCCGCATTATTACGGCTTAACGCTAAAAGTAAAGAAAGCAGGCAAAGTAGATATTGAATTCATCAAAGGTAATGAAAAGACCGGTATCACTTACGATATAAAAGAAAGAGCTCCGCATCGCATCATGACCATTTCAGGTTCCGATGTGGTATATCTGGTTATGCCGGACAGATTTTCGGATGGAAATAAAAATAATAATTATATACCCGGCCATGCCGATCCGATCCGGCCCGAGCATAAATGGGGAAGAAGGGGTGGAGATCTTCAGGGAATTATTGATCACCTGGATTATTTATCCGAACTTGGCATCACTGCTTTATGGATGACCCCGGTATATGAGAACAATTATATCAATTGCTATCACGGGTATTCTCCAACGAATTCCTATGATATCGAACCGTATTTAGGAGATTTTGATACCTATCATGAACTGGTTGATAAGTGTCACCGGAAAGGCATCAAGATCATACAAGATCATATTGTGAATCATATTGCGCCTAATCATCCTTTGGCAGAAAATCCTCCTTCTCCCGAGTGGATCAACGGTTCGGCCGATGATCATCTGAATTGTAATTACAGGATCATGGATATCACTGATACGTATGGCCCTGAAGAAATAAAAATACACCCTATTGAAGGTTGGTTCGCGGGTTATTTAACCGATATGAACATGACTAATCCCGACGTGGTGGATTATTTTATATATCATGCCATTTGGTGGGTCGAGACCATGAACCTTGATGGGATAAGAGAAGATACCTATGCATATTCCGACCTTAAGGGATTGAGCAAATGGGCTAAAGAAGTTAAACGTGAATATCCGGATCTTTTTATTGTAGGCGAGATCATGGAATTTGATCGAACAAGATTATCATATTATTTCAATTATGGCGTTAACAATTATCTGTCATCCGTTGCCGATTTCGGTTTTTCTTCGGAACTATATCAATTGATCGTTGAAGAAAAACCAGCCGATAAGTTTTATCGCGAACTGGCAAATGATTTTATTTATCGCGATCCGAATATGATGCTGACCTTTCTGGATAATCATGATATGGGGCGTTTTTATTCAGCTGTTGACGGCGAAATGCGCGATTATTTGAATGCATTGACATTACTGTTCGGTATGCGGGGTGTTCCCCAGCTTTATTATGGAAATGAGATCGGTATGCCCGGGGGGCATGACCCTGAAAACAGGGACCGTTTCCCCGGGGGATTTGAAAATATGGAACATAATGCTTTTACTTTCAAAGGGAGGTCAGAAGATGAAAATCTTATTTTTGATCAAGTAAAAGCCTTTACAACAGTTCGAAAAGAATATCCGGAAATATTTAAAAGTGACATGAAACACGATCTTCTGAATGATATTTATATGGTGATCAGACAAGATCCGAATAGTGGGCGTGAATTGCTAGTTGCATATAATGCGGGGATCAAAACACAATCGGCATCATTCTCGCGCATCAGTAAATACACCCATAAATCGTTTATTGAGATAAAAAAAGCATTCAAAGGGAAAACATCTGTTGACTTGTCGGCAAAGGAGATCATTATTCCAGGAAAAGAAGCGGTGATGTTACTATTAAAATAAAAAAAGATATGCCATAGAAAAAAGGGCTGTACAACAGCCCTTTTTTATTTCCGTTATCATTATGAGTATCACATCAAAAAGTTTTGAACCAGTGAATTAATACTACCGACAGTTGTCAATTTGTAAATAACCTGTGTTCCTTTTCGTTTTCCCCTAATGATCCCAACGGCCTTCATTTTTGCAAGGTGTTGAGAAACGGTTGCTTGTGGGATATCTAAACATGTTGTCATCTTTCCCACATTTGATTCGCCTTCTTGAAATAATCCTCTAAGAATGCAAAGTCTTACAGGATGCGCAATAGCTTTCAAGATCTCAGCCTTTTGTTCGAACTTTTCATAGTCTTTACCGGGCATAGGCTCCCTTTCTGTTATAACATTATTTACTAATATATATAATTTATATATTGATGTCAAGCATATTAGTTTATAATCTTTAATTACTAAATTAAGAATATATGCTAGCTGTTTATTGAAAAATTATTATATTTGTTTAGAAAACTAGGAGAGGAAAAATGAAAAAGAACACATTGCTTTATATAGGAGCTATCCTTGCCGTTGTTGGTATCGTATATAGTTTCTTTGCCTTTGATAAAGCTTTTCCTATTGTAAATGTGAAAATTACCGCTGATAAAAGTAAGATAGAGAACCTTGCGGATTCCCTTAGCCGGGAATTTGCTTTAATGGATAGCAGCTATCGGACGGTTGTTGCCTTCGATACCGATTCGAGATTTAAAAACTATGTAGAACTTGAAGGTGGGGGCGTAGATGTTTTTCAGGACATTGTTGATAAAGGAACTTATCATCCCTATATATGGTCAGTACGACAATTCAATCACAATCAAATTGAAGAATGTGAATTCAGTTTTTCACCCGACGGCAAACTGCTTGGTTTTAAACTTACTATTCCCGATAGTCTTGAAGGTGCCGATATAATAGATCCCGACCCTGAATTAATGCTGAATAACATGACCGTGCGCAAAGGGTTGATCCCGGATCTTTCGAATTATTCTTTGATCGAAAAAAGTTCAGAGCTTAAAGAAGGCGGCAGACGGGACCATGTGTTTACATACGAGTTGAAGGGCGAAGGTGTAGGCGAGGCACTTTATCGTCTGAAGGTAAGGATAAGTGGTGATCAACTCACCATGGTTATGCCAACAGTAAAGATACCGGAAGCGTTCGATCAGCGCTATGAAGAAATGAGATCTGCAAATACAACAATATCGGCAGTTGGCCAGGCGATCATGCTGATCATCTACGGACTGCTGGGAGTCGGACTCGCATTGTTCTTTATGCTACGTAAAAAGACCCTTATTTGGCGGCCTGCCTTGAAATGGGCTATTGTGATCGGTGCTCTTATTTTCCTGGCATATCTGACTACCATATCGCTGTCATGGTTTGGCTATGATACATCTCTTTCTGCCGGACAATTTCTGTTCCAAAGGATCTTTGGAGCACTCCTGAACGGATTGCTGATCGCATTGATCTTTTTTGTTTCAGCGACGGCCGGAGAAGGTCTTGGTCGACAGGCCTTTCCCGATCAGATACAGTTATGGCGTTCCTGGTCCCCGGAAGTAGGAGCCTCCAAAGAGATCATGAGACATACGGTATTCGGGTACCTTTGGGCCTTCTTTATGATCGGTTTTATCACATTCTTTTATTGGGTAAGCAATAATGTTTTCAACTGGTGGAGTCCTGCTGAAAATATGGTCGATCCGAACATCCTTGCATTACCCATGCCCTGGTTACTGCCTGCGGCTCAATCATTGCAGGCAGGATTTTGGGAGGAGACCCTGTTCAGGGCAGTACCGCTTGCCGGAGCTCTGGTTATCGGAAAGAATTTCAAGAATAAAAATGTTTGGCTTGTGATCGTACTGATCCTGCAGGCTGCGATATTCGGAGCGATGCATGCCAATTATGCACAGCAACCGGCCTATGCCCGAATTATTGAGATGATCATTCCTTTTGTCATATACGGATTGATCTATGTGAACTGGGGTTTATTGCCGGTTGTTATATCGCATTTTGTTTATGATATTATATTAATGTCTTTACCTCTCTTTCTGTTATCGGCACCGGGTATATGGTTCCATCGTCTGTTGGCGATCATTGCCATGTTGATACCTTTGGGGATCGTGACGTTCAGGAGAATGAAAGCGGGCACATGGTATAAGATAAAAGATACAGACCTGAATAAAGCTGTTGTTGAACCCAAGCCCCAAAAACCTGAAAAGGAAGAAAAGGTGATCAGTTCAACAAGCCATAAGCATCGTGAACTGCCCGTTTTTGTGGCCATCATTCTCCTTATCGGCGGTGCCTTGCTTTGGATATTCTTAACACCGTTTGAACAAGATGTACCCCGATTGGATATCAATAGGGAACAGGCGATTGAAATTGGCGATAAATTTGTTGAAAAATATTATCCGGAAACGGATTCATTGAATTATCGTGTCTATGTGAAGATGGATGGAGGTGCCGGCAAGGGATCCCGTTTTGTCTGGGAACATGGAGACCGGGAATTATATCGGGATCTATATGGAAAAGAATTATATACGAATAATTTTTCTTTGGTTTATAAAACATACGAAGGTAATGTTGTCCGCAGATCACAAACAATTGATATATTGATCGGACGAGACGGCGAAGTTCTGGGGTGGAAACATAATGTCCCGGAACCGGTGCCGGGTGCTCAATTGAATGAAAGCGAAGCCCTGGCAATGGCAGCAGTTGCCTTAGAAAAACATTTTAATCGATCTGCCGATGAACTGGAACTTGTCAAGGTCGTACCTGAAAAACGAAAGGCCAGAACGGATTGGACCATCATTTACAGAGACCTGAATACAGGGCTGGAAGATGGTGATATACGCTATGTGATATCGCTTAGCGGTGATGAACTCAGCGGGATAAACACAAAAGTTCATACGCCGGAATCATGGGATCGTCAGCAGAAGAAAGAGGGGCTTTTAAAAACAGTATTATTTATTGTTTCCAAGCTCATCCAATACGGTATGCTGGTGACCGTTTTGATCTTTGCGATCATCGCCTGGACAAAAAAACGCTTCAATACCAAGTTGTTTTTATATTTTATTCTGTTCTTTGCGGTTATTTCGATTCTTCAGAGTTTACTGGCGATGAATTCCATTATTGCAATCTATCCTACATCCGAACCTTATTCAAATATCATTATGATGTTGGTTATCGGCATTTTGATCGGAACCGTATTCTCATCTTTCTTGTATTCATTGCCCATCGGATATATGGCACGCATACCATTGCATGTTCAAAGAAATGAACAAGTGATCGGTTTGAAAGGAATGGGACTCGGGCTTGTCTTTGCCGCCTTTGTATCTTTAGCTCAGGGAGATGTATTCAATTTATCTCCGGTTGTGCTCTCACCATTAAACCTTGAGACCGCTTCACCGATTCTATCAACAATACTTACTTCATTTGAGTCTTATTTTATTACATTTGTGCTATTAATGGTTCCTTTTATGATCGCTGATAAAGTGAGTGCAGGATGGTCAAAAGCAAAAGTGATTACAGCTATCTTGCTTTTCTTATCTGGATTTGCCTATACGGGAGAATATTCGATTGGAATGTGGATCCTGGGCGGTTCGTTTGTCGGACTCCTCATGGTCGCATTATACGTTTGGGTATTCAGATTTAATATAATCTATCTTCCCGTTATGGCTGCGGTGATCCTGATAGCTGATGAAATTCAATATATGATAGTGAATCCTGCTGTTCTTAGCTTGCCGCAAACCATCATAACGATCGTAATTACCACTCTTTTGGCTATATTTACCGTTTGGGGTATGTACAGAGTGAGACTTTTGCAACCGGAAAAGAGTAAGCGGTAGGCAGTAGGCAGTAGACAGTAAGGAGTAAGGAGTAGGGAGTAGGGAGTAGGGAGTAAGGAGTAAGGAGTAAGGTGTAGGGTATGGAAATAGTTTTGTTCAAAAAGTACAATTTTATTGAACGTTCTCTAAACCCTAAACCCTAAACTCTAAGCTCTAAGCTACGGGAATGAATTTAGGAACCTTTTCGATTGTAATTAATTTGAATTACACATAGTTTAAGGTAATATGAAACACGATTATAGAAAAATTATTTTAACTTCTCTTCTGCTGCTTGTATTCACGACCGCAGCTTATTCACAACTCATGAATAAAAAATGGAAGATAGGCCCGGAATATAAGATAGATCATGTGGTCAAGCCATCTGTTCAGCAAGGAAAAGGCGAACTGACCATCAATATGAGCATTCCCTACGACGAGATACACTTTGTTAAAAATAATGATCAGTTCAAAGGCCGTTTCGATATTTCGATCATGATCTATGAGGGCAAAGATATCCGTATCAGCGAAAGCTGGGTAGAGAAACTGGTCGTGAATGAATTCAAGATGACCAATTCCCGCAAACAGACCATGGAAATGAAAAAAACTTATATCCTTGATCCCGGGAAATACCGGCTTGAGGTGCTGATCACGGACCTTCGTACGCAAAACAGGCGAAAACAAGTTCGCGAGATCGATATGACTCAACTGGGAAGCGGTCCATGGATGATCGGTGATCTTTATTTTGTTAAAAGAGATCATGCCGATGCTCAATCGGATAAGATGCCTGAAGCGATTTTGGTTGGATTTACAGCATCAGGTGTAGAGGGACGTTACCCTTTCTCCTATGTTCTCAGATCCAATGAAAAGATCTTGAAACAAGCGAAATTTGAAATTGATCTTGTAAAAGAAAAACATGAATATATATTCCCCGTCCGGACAGCCGACTTGAGTTACAATCAATATTTTCTGACATTAAAAGGATTGGTGGACAGCGTTGAATACGTCAGGGAAATACCTTTGAGGATCCAATGGAGCGGAACAAATTCACTGATCCCCAATCTTCAGGAAGCCATTGAACAAATGAGATATCTGTCTCATACGGGCTACTTCCCCTTACGGACATATAGAAAGATCTTGAATGCGGAAGGCGAAGAACAAAAGGATTTTTTCACAGAAACCTGGGAAAAGATCGATCCGACACCGCATACCGAAACGAATGAATTGATGAATGAATATTACTATCGTGTTCATGTTGCAAATCAACGTTTTTCCGGACATCGGGAAGGGTGGCGCTCCGATCGGGGTATGATCTATATTATTTACGGAGAACCGGACGCGATCGAATCACATTATATGGAGATCGACACCAAACCCTATGTGATCTGGTATTATTATTCCGTCAACAGAAGTTTTATATTTATTGATAATACCGGATTCGGTGATTTTCAATTAAGTGAACCACTTAGTGAGTATTAATGGAAAGATACAGAAAAAAGATCGATAGAATTGATGAGCAGATCGTCAAATTGCTGGATGAACGGATGAGCCTGGCTTTTGAACTGGGCAAACTGAAAAAAGAAAAGGGCCGGGAGGTATTCGATCCCGAACGTGAAAAAAAAGTATTTGAGAAATTGGAGACCTTGCCCAAAGAATGTATTCGGGACAACGAGATCCGTGAGCTTTACGAGCATATCATCAGCATATCGCGTTTACATGGTAAGCGGGGAATGCGCTGATCTGAAACATGCTGCAGATTGATCTGACATCTTCCTGGGTCCTGAGGACAGTTGCCATTATTATTGGACTGTATGGTATTTTTGCTCTATTCAGGACTTTACAGAACACCTATTATCCAAAGCCGATCAAGATCGCATTAAGCGTGTTGCGTTCGCTGGCGCTTATTATTTTTATTCTGATCATCCTGAACATTAAATTCACTTTCACATATGATAAGCAAGTTCAATCTGATATTGCATTTTTATGGGATGATTCAAAAAGCATGGCACGTCTTGACAGCACTTATCATCCCGGCGGGATCCTGCGTTCTGATGCCTACCGGAAGCTAAAAAAACAAGTGCATATTGAACATATTGCCAATATGATGGAACCCCGGATAATGTCTGAAGCGAACGTGCTCAATATGCCTTTAGATAAAAAAATATCAAATAATGGCAATCTGCTCAGATATGCCGAAAAGAGCATTAAGTACAGTGAATTGATCTTGATAAGTGATGGACGGTCGTATCTTGGGGAAGACCTGGAAGATATAAAATTAAAAGAGGGAATTAAGGTTCATACGGTCGAAGTGGGTCATGTTGAAGAAAACGTTTACCCGATTTTAAGATCAGTCAGAACGCCGGACTATGTTAAAGACGGGGATTCAATAAAGGTAAGCTGGGTCCTACAGAATACCGGAAATGAAGATATCAGCACGAATTTGAAAATATTGAGAGGAAACAAAGAGGTTTATATTGAAACTGTTAATATTCCGGCAGAAAGGCTGATCAGATCAGAGCATATGTTTGCACCGGCAAATGAAGGGACATTGGAATTAAGTTGGTATGTTGACAAAAATAAAAATATTGGCACAGAGACGATCTTGATCCATCCTTCAAAGATCAGGATATTGTGCCATGCCGATCCGCCGGATCGTGATATTGCCATGGTTTATGCAATATTGTCAAAAACCGACAATATTGAAATTTATAATCTTGAAGATTGGAAAAAAGATTTCCCGCAAGATAAACCCGACCTTAGCATACAAACATGGGATCACGGTAAAACGGATCTTATATTTCCCGATATTCCTGCAGTATTATTTTATCGAGATAATTATTATGATTCTTTTAATGAACAAGAAATCGTTTTGACCAAACCTTATATCGCTTTTTCCCCCGATCCGGGATTGAATTCATTTTACTGGACGCAGCTTCCCCCCATACAAATGACTGAGTTGAAATTTAAAGGAAAAGTTGTATTGGAAAACAACCTGGGATGGCCGTTTATCCTGGAACAAGCTGAAAAACAAAAGATCATCATTAATGGTTCGGGCTTGTGGCGCTGGAATCTTGCCGGTTATGAAAAGGATTGGGACGGGCTCTATGAGCATCTGATCTATGGGATGATCGATTACATAATAAAACAAAGAAATCAAACCTACATTTCTTTGGATGAGCGGATTTACAATGGAATTGAGTATCAGAATCTTCAG
>Ga0272443_10006638_pt1 | contig 11371 bp, 10 predicted proteins | sample SSMAcet12_FD_193581 | JGI IMG/M metagenome (GOLD analysis project Ga0272443, IMG submission 193581) | Marine sediment archaeal communities from Little Sippewissett salt marsh, Falmouth, MA, United States - SSM-Acet-12 | ecosystem: Environmental > Aquatic > Marine > Wetlands > Sediment ... | reverse complement strand
TTTTCATCTTTTTCGTTCCCATCGTCATCAAGTTTGTAGCCTCTTGCTCCTGTGGCATAAGCATTATTTGAGCCTTCACCAACATAATTAATATAAGAACCACAGTCACCGAGCGACGCACACAAATCATTCATCTGAGTCGCAAAACCTTCATACACACAGCCCTTATTTATGTAAGGATCCCAATCGTCAAAATTATTTCTTTTTATGTAAATAACAGGACATTTAAGATTTGCAAGTGCACATAAATTCACATCTTCTTCAGAACTTAAATCTCTTCCTGTTGGATATTGTGGTACACACATTTCAAATTTAAAAGTATCATCTTCGTGAAATCCTGTTAAATCAATTTTCTTTAAATAACATTGAGGATTAGCCAAACAATTTTCTTTCATTGTTTCGCTATCTTTATTGTAGTCTTTACATTTTGTAGCTTCGTTTGGAGTTTCATCAGTCGCGATTACAACAAATTCATCTTTGTCTGGGGAATTTATTATTGATTCTGCACAAATTGTTTGTCTATAGATTCCACTGTTTTTGAAGGCCCCCCCATCGTTCACTTCTCCATTAAAACAATATGCATACCAATGCGAACTTCCAACAGTATCTGTTCCTTTGCCGATTGCAGCGTCGTAAATGCACCAACTTTCGCCGTGCATTGGTGTTCTGTCGTACCTTTCAACAAACGCTTCTATGCTTGCATACCTCTCGTCGTCTTTTCTGTAATCACAATCCAGGCTTTTACAATAAGGTTCTCCGTTGTCGTGTAGAGCACAAATTTCTCTACCATCCACGCAATTTGTAATTCTTTCTTCAGGATAACCTTGTGAATCTGCATAGTAAACATCGTCATTGTAGCAAATTTTATTTACATGAGATTGATAATCATAACCATATTCTTCTTCCAAGTCTGTGTTAGTACAAAAGTATCCTGGAAATCTGTCTCCGTCATTTGCTATACATTCTTCTCCTGAAATAAAAACACAGCGCGATCCAATAATACAAGCACCCTCTTCACCAATTGTTCTTAGCCCAACACATTCTGTTTCAGTTGTGATTCCTGACCTAAAATCTAATTCAAATCCTGAAGATTCAGAAAGTCTAACACAAGACTGGTAATTTACAAAATCAAATGAATTACCGCGAACACAGCATCCGCGATCGCATTCACTCAAACTCGAACAAGTCTCGTCGCTGTCCCAAATGCCCTCAAGTAATTCACACTCTTTTTTAGATGCCCGCGTGTCGCAGGTTCCTTCTTCAGCATCGTAACAACATCCATTACATTCATTTGTAACATCATTTGTAACATATTCACATATAGTGTTTATTGCTTCACCTTTACATTGCTCTTCAGCCTCGCTCGAGAGCATATTTTGACAATATTTGTTTTCTTTTGTTTCTAAACAACACCACGTCGTTAAGTCTTCTGCAGCTGACACAACTCCAATTTGTTTTATATTAAAAAATCCAATTAAAAAATCCAAACCTTTTTCTAAAACTTCTCCGAATTTATCTTTAATTTCTGTCTGTTTTTTTTCTGGATTTAATTGAGAAAGAACATAACTATTTGCAAAGTTCATATTAATTAAAAGGAGAATTTGTATTACTACAACCAAGATCCCTATTGCGCTTGTTTTGTTTTTGATTTTCATTTAAGGTCCTGGTGGAATCACACACCCCCTTATTGCAAATCTGAATTTTTCACCAGTTTCACGATGCTCCACATCATAAATTTTTACAGAGTCACTTGTTAAAGTTCTAATTATTTTAAATTCAGGATAAGTAAGCATGTAACCCAAGTGATTAAATGAACAATATGTTGCTTCCTGGCTTGTGATTTCCTGTGCAACGCGCGTCACCTCATAAAATTTGCTAGGCAGCGTCGCTGTAAACTTTTCTTCGCGCGTTGTCTCGCCAGATTTTGTAAGAGAAATAACCCCATCAATCACAACCTTAACATCATTGTAACCAAGTTCAACTTCATATCCTCTAATTCTTTGCGCTTCAACAACATACCCTTCTTTTTCAAAACTTTTCCCAAGTTCACTCCAGCAATAATTAATCTCATCTTCAATATAATCTCCAATCTCTTCTTTAACATGACTAATTAACATTGGTTGTTGATTGGAACATTGTTCATAATAATTTTGAGTATAACACAAGTACATAAGTTCTGTTGCACCAACATCTTCAAAAACAAATTTTTTCCCAAAAAGCGGATCAGCAGTTCCGCCGTGATTTCCAATAACTTCAATAGATTCTTTTAATGTTTCTTTTAAACAACTATCTAAAAAAGAACCAGCATTCTCACTTGGCTTTTCAGTTGTGCTCGGAGTTTTGCTGTTTAAAACAAATAAGAAAATTAAAACAGCTGCAACAATTAAAATTGCGATTATAATAAAAATTGTTACTTGCCCAGACTTATTTTTTATTTCAAGACCCATAATGTCACCCCTGCTTTTTTAATTCTCTCAACTTTACCATCGATAACAAGCTCCAATAAATATTTGTCTGCAGTATTCCAAGAAATTCCAAGATTTTGAGCAAGTTCTGAAGAAGTAATTATTCTATTTTTTTTTAACAAATCAATTATCTGTTTTGGATTATGAGATTTCATATGAAATTTATTGTGCATTATAGTGATAATAGTATTATGTGATTTAATCCTATTACTCTTTTAGTTTAACATATGTCAAATAATCTCTTATTTGATATGAATACTATAAAGAATAAGCATATATAAATATTTTGTATTATTTAGTCAAATCAATTCTTCAAGAAGATTTTAATCCTCTGTCTCAACTCTCGGCGCTAAAACAAAACTAATTTCCATATTTGGAGTTCTAAAATCTAATTTCAAAGGATGATCTTCTGCAAAATTAATATTTGTTTTTTCACACAGCTTCGCACCTTTAGCAAATTTTTGCAAATATTCTAAACTATATCTTGCTTTTCCAGGTTCTGCTTGGATTTTTGCTTCGTCTCCACTGAATTCTGCCCGCGCAGAGTTAAGACCTTTTGATTCAATCACAAATTTTTCATTTTCAATTATAAATGCACAAGCGTCTGCAACAACAGAGCAATCTTCCACAGCGTCAACAAAATCTGCTGAAGCAAGTTCAACTTTTGAAGTAAATTCCATTCGAGAAACTTTAGCATCAAAATCAATTTCTTCGCCTTCAATGTCAATTAAACTTATCGTAAAATTTCTTTTTATTCTGTCTTGAATCTGAATTTCTAATAAATTATCCTCGCTTTTCATAATTATAGAACTTCCTGCTCCAGCTCTTCTCAAAACTTTTTTTAAATTTTCTAAACTAATTCCTAAGTCTTCTTTTCCAACTTCAAATTGGCTAAATGCACTTTTTGGAAGTTTAAATCCAATCATCGCAACATTTGCAGGGTCCATTGCAGTAATTGACAGCCCATACTCATTAACTTTAATTCTAACTTCTGTAACAATTTCTGAGATTATATCAATTGCTTTTGCCAGAATTCCAGGAGTATCTAATTTTATTAACATGTTTTTTATAGCCTAGGTACTTTTTTAAGTATTATTGTCTTGGAAATTAAGTAACTATATAAATATTTTCAGTATTGAATTTAAATGGAACCTAAATCTTTTAAAGAAAAACGAATAAGAAATCTAACTCAGCTTTATTATTCAAAACCAGAAGTTCAAAAAGCAATTTACGAATTCTGCAAGTCGCGAGAAACTGTGCCGCGATATTTTGAAGGATTTGGAAAACGCCCAGATTCGCTCGAATATCCTGGGGACATTTTTCAACTTGTGAAAAAAGGTGCAACTTCTTTTCATTGTTCTGAAGAAATTTGGAAAGATGTGCTAAAAATTTCAACAGACTTAGACGAAGAAAAATTAAATGAACTGCGAAAAGGCTGGGATTTATTGATTGATATTGATAGTAAATACATTGATTACAGCAAAATCATGGCAAAACTAATAATAAGAATTTTCAAATTTCATGGAATAAAAAATTTTGGATTAAAATTTTCAGGTTCAAAAGGTTTTCATATAATCATCCCTTGGAAAGCATTTCCTAAATCAATTAATGAAATAAATACTTCAGACATGTTTCCAAAATGGCCAAGAATTATTACAAAATATTTAATTGAAACAATGAAAAAAGATTTAATTAAAGAAATTTCCAATTTAGAAAAACCTTCAAAATATATTAGGAATTTTGAAGCACCAAAAGAAGTTATGCCAGATTTAATCTTGGTTTCTCCTAGACATTTGTTTCGCGCACCATATTCTCTTCATGAAAAGACTTCTCTTGCAAGTGCAGTTGTTAATCCTGAAAAAATAGATGAATTTAATTTAAAAGACGCCGATCCAATGAAAATTAAAATAAAAAAATTTATGCCTGAAGTAAAAGAAGGCGAAGCAAAAGAACTTCTTGTTCAAGCTCTTGATTGGCACAAGCAAAACAAACCTGAAGAAAAAAAACAAAAAAAGAACTTAGATTTTAAACCAATTAAGTTAGATAAAATTTCAAATAATTTTTTACCTCCTTCAGTACAGAAAATATTAGAAGGTGTGGGTGACGGAAAAAAAAGAGCACTTTTTGTTTTAATTAATTTGTTTCGCTCTCTTGGAATGGAAAAAGAAGAACTTGAAACAAGAATCGAAGAATGGAATAAAAAAAATAAAGTTCCTCTAAAAAAAGGCTACATCCAGTCGCAGTTAATCTGGAGCTACAGAAATAAAATCGTTCCACCGCCAAACTTTGATAAAGATTATTACAAAGGAATCGGCGTCCTCCCAAACCCTGAAGAATTAAGATACAAAAATCCTGTTAATTATGTTGTCAAAAAAACTTTAGGTGAAAAGAAAAAAGGGAAAAAATAAAATCTTTTAAAATAATCAAGAGTAAACTTAAAAAATTATGCTCCAAAACAATAACAAATTTTAAAAACAACTGACAACTATTATCCTCATGAAAAAGAGAGTGCTTTTGTTTGTGTGTTTTTTGTTTTTATTTGTATTTGCGACACAATTTTCTATTGCTGACGAGAGTGACAATGAATCTGCAGCTTATGATTGTTTGCTTTCAAAAGTTGAAGGAAGTAAATGTAATGCTGTAAGTAATTTAGAAGATAAAATTTTTGCTTTGTGGGCAACAGGACACTGCGAGTCTCAGGTCATGAGCAGTTCAAACAGCAACGAATGCTGGCCAAAAAGCTCGTGCAATTTGGAAATGACTGCAAAGGCATTAATCGGACTAAAAGATTCCAACCAAGACACAGATAAAATTTCAGACTGGTTATTATCTCAAAAAGCAATTCCTGAAAACATTATCTGGTTTTTGCAAGTTGATTCAAATGAAGTTGCACAGTGCACAATTGATTTTTCTGACGGAACTTATTCTTTCACATTAACTGAAGATAAAAAAATAACAAAAACAAGCGGGACCTGTTTTGAAGTTTATAATAGTTATTGGCTCAAAATAAAAGATACTTGTTTAGATGAAGAGTTTACTGTAGAATGCAATGAAAGTTTTTCAACAAATTTAATTTATAGAGAGGAAGATTCAAATGTTTTTTATGTTTCTTATAACACAAACGAAGCAAGTGCTGAAGATGAAACAACAGAAAAAATAAATTCTTATTGCTTTGAAAAAGGCGACTCGTGTGATTATGAAGGAAGTTTATGGGCAACTTTGGCATTGGATTATCTTGGAGAAGATGTTTCTTCTTTTATGCCCTATCTTTTAACAAACTCCGGCGACAATGAAGAGTTTTTCCCCGACGCATTTATTTATTCAATAAAAGGATATTCAGAATACAGAACTTATTTATTGGGTAAACAAAAATCTTCTGGATATTGGAAGGAAGGTTCAGATAGATTTTATGACACCTCGCTTGCCATGCTCGCGCTTTCTGGAGAAAGATTTGATGGAAAAGAAGATGCAAAAGATTGGCTAATAGATGAGCAAAGAGAAACTGGTTGCTGGGGAGAATCAAGTGACGAAATTGGAACAACTGCTTTTATTTTATTTTCAACTTGGCCAAAAGGCGACAGCACTGTAGGGTGCACAACAAGGAGTGACTGTGAAAGTGATGAGCAATGTTTTTATGGGACTTGCATACCTAAAACCGGAGAATGCGCAGGTGACAGGCATTGTACTGGCGACGAAGTTTGTATTAATTATGAATGTGAAGAATGCAGATACGACGATGATTGTGAAGATAATTTATTTTGTTCTTCAGATTATGAATGTGTAGAATGTGAAACTTATGTAGATTGCGACACAGGACAAGATTGTGATGAAGACAACGAATGTTTTAATGCACAAAGCTGCGATGATACTGAAGATTGCGACAACGATGATGCAGAATGCATTGGAGGATATTGTATTGGAGGATTTCCACAATGCGACTCAGATTCAGAGTGCGAAGACGAAGATGGAAATGAAGATTATTGTTCTGAAGATAATGTTTGCGTGGAGTGCAGAATAAATTCCCATTGTGAAACAGGTTACGAGTGTGATGATGGAGAGTGTGTTAGAATAGGGGACGAATGCGATTCAGATAGGGAATGCGGAGATGGAGAATATTGTAACAACGACGGAATTTGTGTTAAAGAAGGGGCCTCATGCACAGACGCAGGATATTATTGTAGAAGAAGTTATTCTTGTACAAATGATGGAGGAAGCATTTTAGATGAATATGATTGCTCTGGATTAAAAATTTGTTGTGATGTTCCCGAGGAAGAAGAAACTTGTAGTGAAAAAGGAGGAGAAATATGCTTGTCTAATAGTGAAGTTTGCGAAGGAGGACAAGAAGATACTCTTGCATCAGATTTAAGTTCTGGTGAATTTTGTTGTATTTCTGGTTCTTGTGAAACAAAAGAAAAAATTTCTGATTGTGAATTTTATAATTCTGAAGGATATTGTAGAAGTAGTTGCTGGAGTGGTGAAAAAAAGGTAAGTGATTCGTGCGAAGATCCTCTTGATGTTTGTTGCGTTCCAGGAGAAACCCCCGGGGGAGGAAATTACACATGGATTTGGATTTTACTTATATTAATTGTTTTGGTTGTTTTAGGAATTATTTTTAGAGAAAAATTACAAATTTGGTTTATGCAGTTAAAATCAAGATTTGGGGGAAAAGGTTCGGCTAAACCAAGAAGGCCTGGATTTCCGCCGCCTCCTTCAGGAAGACCGATGATGCCTCGACGTCCAATTCAAAGAAGAATTTTGCCGCCCCAAAGATCTATCTCAAAACCTAGCCATCCCCAAAAACCAAAAGGGGATTTAGATGATGTTCTTAAAAAATTAAAAGAAATTGGAAGTTAATTTTATTAACCCTTTTTTCTTTTATTAATTATGAAAAAATTTTTAATATTGTTTTTTATTTTATTACTCGTGCCTTTTTTGTCAGCTGCAACAATTGATACAAAAGAGGAATATAAAATTGGTGAAACATTAATTGCAAAAATTTCTGCAAGCTTTGCCGAAACATTAAAACTTGAAAATATTTATTTTTACCGTGGCCATACAAAAGCTCCACTTGATTTTGAAATAGCAAAGTTAGGAAATTACTATTATATTAAAGCGTCTTTAGTAACAAAAAACCCCGACAATTATTCATTAATAATAAAAGATATAAATTATTATGATTCTGGGTTAATTATTGATGACGAAATTACAGCAGATTTTATAATAATTAATGAGTCTGCAGAATTTACAGTTGACCCTGGATTTATTTTAACATCAGAAAATTTTTCAATAGATGTTTCAAGCCTATCAAATTCAGAAATCATAGTAAATATTGATGTTCCAGACAAATTAATTTCCCAAGATTCAATTGAAGTTGCCCCAGGCAAAACAGAAACAATAGATTTTAAACTAAAAGATTTAGAAGAAGATTTTTCAGGAGAAATAACTTTAAGTTTTGATCCTATAAATTATAAAATTCCAATTTATTTATATTTTAAAACTTCTGATGTTGGATGCGGAAATAAAATTTTAGAGTTAGACGAAGAGTGCGACGGAAATGAATGGGGCGAAATAGAAAGTTGTGTTGATTTTGGTTTTGATTCGGGTTCATTACGATGTTTTTCTAGTGGCCTCGAAAAAGAATGCACTTTTGATACTGCAGGTTGTTACAATTATACAAATTGTGAAGACGATGATGAATGTGACAATGGATTTGAATGTTTAGAAGGAGAATGCAAAGAAATTAAAAATTATTGTGTTGAAGATCGTGATTGTGACGATGATGAACGCTGTGAAGATAAAAGGTGTACTGAAAAAAAAGATTGTGAAGACGATGATGAATGTGACTATGGTGAAGAGTGCATAGATGAAGAATGTGTTCCAAAAGACAGGGATTGCATAAAAGATAGAGAATGTGATAAAGAAGAAATTTGTGAAAATTTTAAATGTGTTTTAATTAAAGAATGTGAAAGTGATGACGAATGCAATAAGAAGACAGAATATTGTAGTGATGATGGAATTTGTAAATCCAAAGATGTTATAGATCCTCAAACAAAAAAAACTTGCACTTCTCTTGGGGGAGTAATATGTACCGAAGACCAAACTTGCGAAGGAGATTCAGAAGAAATTAATTCAAGAACTTGTTGTATGGGGGTTTGTAAAGATAAAGAAAAAAGTTCTATAGGAAAAATCATTGGTTGGATATTGATAATTTTAATTGTATTAGGATTAATCTTTTTTTATTTTAAGTACAAAAAAACAAATAGAAAAAATACAGATTTAACAAAATTAGCAAAATCTCCGCGAGTAAAAGATAATTTACTTAGATGAATCTTTCTTCTTTGTAAGTTCTTTTAGTTTATTTTCTAAAATAATTTTTTCATTTTGAATAATTCTTGCAACATCGTCGTAAGCGTGAAGCCTTCTAGTAAGTTCATTAAGAATTTCATTTAATGTATTATTATCTAATGAAAGATTTTCAGGAGAAACAATTTCAACATGTGAAGGCATATATTTGAAAGTCAAGTAAAGAATGTGTTTTGCTTCTTCAGCTTCTAAATCAATTTCTGCAAAAGTTGTGAAAAAACTTTTATTGTCTTCTAATTCTTTTGGTTCATTTATTTTATAACTTTTTATTTTAATATCTTTTTCATTTTTCATTTTATTAATTAATTCTTGAAGTGATTCTTTTAAATGTTCTGGGGGCCGACCTAACATTTCAAGTATTATTGTTGCCAAAACTTTTTTATTTGTCAAATTCATTTTTATTATATCTTTTATTTCGGAAAATAAAAAGTGCTGCTATTAAAACACAAAACACAATTAAACCATAAATAGAATAGTTGTTTTTTAAATCTTTTCCATCATTTTTAACTTCTATTTCTTCGGAATTAAGATTAATCTCTTTGAGCATTATTGGTTCTTTTGTAATATTATCTTGTGTTTGATTTTCAATAAATTCCTCTTCATAGTCTTTTTCGTTTATTGTTTCTTCTTTTTTATCACAATCATTTTTATTTTCTTTTGTTTCATCTAAAAATTCCCAATCTCTGCCGCAGTATTGCCAAGTTTCTTCGCTGTATTCTTGGTCTTCTAATTTTTTACTTTTGTCAATTTCTTTTCCTAAAGAATTATATAAAATAATATAATCTCCCCCATTATTTAAAATTGTGTCAGAAAATTCAACAATAAAAAATTCTTTGCCTTCAATCACTGAACCTTCTGGAAAAACAAACCTCTCTTTTTCACTGGCAAGTCCATCGTAAACCTTCCACCCTGAAACATCAATATCTTCTCTGTTTTCATTGTAAATTTCAATCCATTCAGTTCCTTCTTTCCCATCTTCAGGATTAATTTCTATCTCATTTATTCGCACAGCAGAAATAAAACTTAATAAAAAAATAAACATAAATATAATTGCAAATTTTTTCATAATTCCTTAAAGAAATTTTATCTTTTAACTTTTATTGCTTTTTTCAACATACTTTTTTTTAAAATCAACATAGTCTACATTTATTTTTCTTCCAACTTTTTTTGATCGCGCAATTAAAATTCTTCCAAAAATTTTTTTTTCTAAAAGCCAGCGGCACATGTCTTTTTCTATTTTGTCAAGATAACCATTCTTTTTTACTTCAACACCAATAATTTCGTAAAAACCTTGTTCTGTTTTTCTAAATGCAATAAAATCAGGAAACCCTGTTCCAATAACCATAACTTTCTTAAAAGGATTATATTTTCTTTTTGCACTAACTAGCTTCCATTTTTCATAATCAACTGTATTTGTCCATTTGTCCACAACCCACCCCATGCCTTCAAGATTCTCCCGAACTTTAATTTCAAATCTAGCTCCTGCAGCTCGGTTTCTTTTTCCTTGAGAAGAATAATTTATTTTCTTTTTTTCTGGAATTTCATCTTTCATTTTATAAACTATCTAAAGGTGATTTAATTTTTAATAAGTCTGTATTTGCAACTTTTGTATATATCTGGGTTGTTTCAAGATTTGAATGCCCCAATAATTTTTGAATATGCCTTATGTCTGTTCCATTTTCTAAAAGATGTGTTGCAAAACTATGTCGGAGCATATGAGGTGTAATTTTCTTATTTATTTTTTTCGAAGATTTTTCTAAAATTTTTTGAATTGATTTTGGAGAATATTTTTTGTCTCTATTACTTTCAAATAAATATTTTGTTTTAAATTCATTTTTACAAATAAAATCAAAAAGTTCTTTGGATAACTTTTCAGATAAAAGAGTTATTCTATCTTTTTTTCCTTTTCCTTGAGAAACCAAAATAGTTTTTCTTACAGGATCAATATCTTCTCTTTTTAGATTAATTAACTCATTTAATCTTATTCCAGATGAATAAAGCATCTTTAAAATTAATTTGTGTTTGAGGTTTGAAGTTTCATTAAATATTGTTTTTATTTCTTCTTTAGAAAGAACTTTTGGAAGCGTTTTCTTTTTCTTAGGATATGGGATATTTTCTATTGCAAAACTTTTATTAAAAATATTTTTAATTAGAAAGTCGAGAGATGCTTTAATTAATCTAATTGTACTCAAATCATAATCTTTGTCGTGAAGTTTTTGAAAGTACTCTTTAACACTTTCTTCGTCACACCTTTGTGAACTTTTATCTAAATAATCAAGAAACTTTTCAGAATTATAGAGATAAGATTTAATTGTTTTTTGGGAAAACCCTTTGAAAACAAGTTTTTGTTTTAATTTTTGTAAAGTTTCCTCTTTTCTTTGGCCCATTATAAAATAAAAGATGTTCACTTTTTATAGATTAGTAACCATTAGACAGAACTTACATAAATTCAGTTCATCTAATACCTGTTATATGAAATTGAAAAAGTGCCCTACAAAACCACAAAATCTTTAAATTATCATTAATACTCTATTATTATGTCA